>ENA-OFCF01000090-OFCF01000090.1-metagenomes-genome-assembly--contig:-NODE-90-length-45568-cov-8.366994_pt1 | contig 45568 bp, 35 predicted proteins | sample MGYA00153387_OFCF01 | MGnify analysis MGYA00153387 | reverse complement strand
AAATCCCCAATACCCGCGCATATTTGAGGTTGCTCAATGCCGTCCGCTGTTCGCCCGATCCCGAATGCGTCGCCCGATTGCCCGATCTTCTCAACTCATGAAATAAGTCGAGAGCTTCACCACCAACCGCCCCACGAGATTCAAGTCGGCGCAGCAATTCGATCTGAGTTTCGGCTTTGTCCTCATACAGTCCGACTGTAGCCGCCACAAGCTGGGCGAGAAGTTCGCCAAACTGCCGGAGTTTAATCAAACAGGTATTTGGATCTTCGGCGAAGTAACGTTCTGCTTGAGAACCCAAGCGAACTAGTTGTAAATCATGGACTTTGAGAACAGCGAAGTTGGGTGAAACCTGCACGATCGATCAGGGGTATTTTGTTAGTCAACTATTCGAGCTACAGCACCGCCGGAGCCGCTTCAGCTTTCGGTTTATTCTCGAATACCTGAATCTTCGGTTCGCCCTTGGATAAAACCGTTTGAGGTCATTGTACCCATTTGTTCTGCAATTGCAGCAGCCCACATCGAAAAATTCGCTTGGGCATCTGTGAGTTTCTTCCAAATCTTCCGCTAGAGAAAGCTTCCAGCTTAAAAATATGAAGCTGGAAGCTTTACAAGCCCTATGAGTAGAAATCACTCGATCGAATACAAAGATTTAAAGCGACTTATCGATCGACACTACTACATTTAAACACTCATCCCATGAGATAATTTACCAACTTTCTACGGGCTTGGCTAGATTCTTGCTGAGGTAGATAGCTGTCACGATAGTTAGCTTTTGCCATCGCTTCAGCCTCAGCAATCGTCCACTGTGGCTCTAAATTAGGAGTTTTAGTCCCGTCATCAAACTGCTTGACGAACTCCATATCCCCAGTTAATTGAGCGACAGTTTTGGCAATCAGGAAACAACAAGCTACTGGTTGAAGGACTACCTGTTTCTCTGAAAACCGAATTGTCACCCAATTCCCTGCTAAGAAGAACTTATCCCGTTGCTCATCCTTCCCCTGGTCGATGCAGTGATGGGGTTCCCCTGTCTTGTAGACGTAGGGTTCGTCAATCTCTAGACAGAAGCTTAAACCAGACGGTAAAACCAAACAAAAATCGGCACTATAAACCTTCTCGCTATTGGGAATACTAAAGGTGTAGCTGGGCTTGAGCGTAGTTCCAAAGTATTTCTGGAGATACTTGGCAAAATCTGCCTCTGAAGCTCCAACTTGAGCCGTAGAGACACCGATATGTGATTTGACTCGATCGACTAAAATCGTTTGCCAGTCGGCTACTTGCCACTGTTTGACTTCGATCGTTTGAAACTGAGGTGCAGCAGGTGCGGTCTTTCGCTGTCTGGCGGCAATGGCAGCTTCTTCGCTATCCATCTGTTTCCCCAGGAAAACCAGAGCGAGTGCCATTACCATCACACTGGCTACCGCAATCCCATTGTGAGTATAAACATTGAGAAACCGCAGGACGATCGCCATCACAGCCGCTAGAAATGTTAGAGCTAGATATTTAACCTGGAGAGAATAGCCATGCACTGGAGCCGAAGATCGAGTAAGAGCAGATCGATTCTCAATCGGTACGAACTTCTTGACGATTATCTGTCTGGGCAAATGCTCTTGAATCAATACGGGTAACAGCACAATTGGATAAAAATTCGGGTGTTTATGCTTAACTTTGGAATTAGTTGATTTCCGAGCCATAAAATTTAGTTAGTACATACACCTTGGAAAACAGATCGAAATGACAAGACCATCAGATTTATGGGCACCATTTAAACGCGATTGGCACAATGATGAAACTGGAGAGCTTCAGGAGCCACACCGCAGTAGGTTGATGGCAACGGGGGTTACTCCACTTAGGATCGCCGAGATGGAAACCGAAGTACGGGCGGAAATTGCCACCTTCCACCGGATGAATGCCGAACGACCATTAGTAAATGGGAAGAATTGGGCGGAGCAACAAGTAGAGCTACAAAGGCGCAATCGGAGCATCCCTAGATCTATGCAGAATGCCCTGCATAATGGGACATTCGATCCCGATGAGAACTATGAGTAGAAATTGATTCAACCCCGTCTGCGACGGTATTAATGAGCCGATAAATCCTACTTCTGGTCAATAGCGGGACTTGGGGATTGCTCACAAAGCAGGAAAGGGGCTGTTGGCTATTTTCAATTTGATAGATCTCAATCGGATTATTAATCAGCCCCAATAGGATTACCCGTTTCGTCTCGTCAAAAACGGGCTGCTCAAAGCTTTTGAAGTTCTCGCGGAAATGATGATTTTCGACTAGAAATGCTTGTTGACCGAATAAATCGAGGATTTCTGGGGGATAGTCCTCTTTTCCGGTACTGACAAACCAGTAGAAGCAGGGAAAACCCAGGGACTCGATCTCAGATTCTCGTACCCACTGGATGAAAACTTCCCTGTCACCAGCAGGAATTTTGACGATTAACGTGTGTTCGGAGCCAAGATCGAGCAATACATCCAGATCGTAAAATGCCTGGGTCGCAAACTGAAGATTGTACGCCTGATTGAACGCAGGGGAATAAGTCATCCCAATCCGTTTATCCAGCGAGGCATCAACAACGATAATTCGCTCGTCCGTTCGAGCTAAAACCTCAACCAGAGCGCGGATAAACCACGATTTTCCGGCTTGCCCGCGATCGCTACCAATAAAGTGGATACTCATACTAATGACATCCCCCCTGAAGTAGCTGCTGTTGATTTTTTCCGCGTATAAACCGGAATCTCTAGCTCTGGAGGCTCGATAGATTCGACAGGTTCAGGTGTAGGTACATCGGGCTGAAAGGGAGATTGAGCAATAATTCCCGCTAATTCCTGCTTTCGCTCGTTCGCCCGTTCCTGGGGTACGGCTTCGTTATAGCCGTGGGGATGTTCTAAAACGGTATATCCAGACTGCTCTAAGTAGTTTTGAGCCAAAGCATCAACGCTATTACCATCGCCAAACACGATCGTTGCCTTCGCTTGACGGGCGGCTTTGAGTAAAGGTAGATAATTCTGGTCGAAAAACGGTTCCAGGGTCGATCTAATTACCGATTTGCCGTCGAACCTATTTCCACTCACCATCACCACGTCACCAGCCTGATAGCGGTCAGTGTTAGCATTTTCGGCATAACTATCTTGATAAAGATCCGTTCGCGACGGGCTATTTAATAGCGATTTCCCAATATACTTATTAGCCGCAAATCCCATCGAAATATCAGTCGCAGCACGAGCGGGCAGAGTGGCTAATTTGTTGACATTATAGGTACTCAGGATAGGGTTGATTTTCTGCCCGTCAGCATCGCAGTTATAGCTGTACTGGTTGCGATCTTCCTTCAAGTAGCTATTTAGATCCGTTGTGGGAACTACCGCTGCATAAATGAGAGCGAGCCTGGATTTCTGTGATGGGCAGTCCAACGGTAGGGGCGCATTGCCCATGTTAGAGACAAATCTGTCGCGCAAATACTCACTACCAAAATAGAATACGGTATGCTGCTTATCTTCAGTTAATCCAGTTCGCGCATGGAATCTCGCCCGTGCTTCTTCTCCAATTCCGGCGAGAGTATACGGCAATCTGGAGAGGTTATCGATATCGATTTGAGTAGCTCCAGTGGTGAAGCCGCCCGTATCCTGCAACCATCCACCCAAGTCCTGGAGGTTTTTAGCTACAATCGGTCGTACTACCTTTGCTGCCTGTAATTGTAGCGAATAAGCTTGGGGATCGAGAGGCTGTTTTGTATCGGCATCGACAAGCTGCTTGATGCGGACAATCAACGGATCTGCTTTGTTATTGCCCTTTTTGCGTACTGCTTCCGGCTCGACTAAGAAGACTGAATATCCCCGCTGATACTCTGGCTCGTAAGCTGGATGAGGATTCTCACCTGAAGCATGAAATCGATACGGAATATTTTTGCCGTATTGCTGTGGTAAGTCTAGAAAAGCTTTAACTGAAGCAACTTTTTCATCTGGGCAACTAATCTGATAAAACGCCTGAAACTCCACGGCTGAATTGACGATTACAGGCTGCTGAGTCCGAGTTACCAAGAGTGGGTTGGCACTCAAATCGTTGAGAGATTTCGATCTGCAAACATCAATTTTAGCTTTGAGATCTTCGCCCAAGGGTAGGGCGGGTGAGTACAATTTACCTGGGGTAGAAACTTCCCACAGTGCGGAGTTGTAGATTTTTTCAGGATTATCGATCTGCAACCTGTCTTGGACTTTAGCAATCGCTGAGTGGAGGATTGGCATCGGTAAAACGCTCTCTTCGCGAGCAGAATTATGAGTCAGATCTGCCAGCACTCCAACTTGTTTAGCAGACGCGGTGGTAATATCCCCAAGCTTGACGGTAGTACCTTCAATATTTTGGTGGAGGGTGTAGCCAGTAACTATCGATGCGGATTGAGAAACTTGGCGCGAGAAGTTCTCCTTGACGAAATAATTGGGGTATAAATCTACAACTTTTTTATCCGCTCGATCTCGCTCTGGAATAATCCCCGATAAGTAATATTCAACCCCTTCGCGTTCGAGCACGGCGGAGAATGAAGGTTTCCCAGTACCTTGATTCAAGGGATTGTACTTAAATTCCTTGAATTCTAGCTCTGCACTCCCGTCGATCTCAGTCGCCCAAATCTCCGCCAAGCCAGAACTGGCATGAGAAATCGGACAATCCATCCCCATGATATTGACAGAATAAGGCAGAGTCCGAACGGGATCGAGCGATAGGGCTAAATCTACCGCCGAGCGTTCCTGACTATTAGTTATTTTTTTACCAGCCGCAGTTAAATTGGTAGCAATCAATCCTTGCCCTGGCTCCTTTAATTTGAGCGAGAAACAATAGGCTTCAGCAACTAAACTACCTTCCCCAATGATGCCTGCGGGTAGACTGGAACTCGTTTTAATGCGATTATCGATTTGATATTTGCCAGTTTCGGGTAGATTACCCAGAAAACCTACCGTCAAGTTACCTGGAGCTTCGATGAGTAGCTTGCTATCAGATCTAATCTGAAATTCAAAGGAATTATTTGCCATCGCTTTCACGGCTCGATTTACTGATTCTTTGCCTTCAGGATCGATCGCATTGAAGATGAGATTATCGATGGGAATCGACTTAATATGCTCGGTTAAAGCGTCGGGATAAGCAGCGATTAAATACCCCGCTCTCGATCGATTCGTGCCTTGAGCGATGGCAGCTAAGGCTTCTAATGGCTCTATTCCCTCACTGGCAAACGCTTGACGCAATCTTTGTAAGTTGTCTTTACGTTCAGCACCAATCTCTTTTTTGTCATCCCGAACAAAGTGAAGCTCGATCTTGCCATCCTGAATTAATGAGGCAAATTTCTCCTTAGAGATTGCTAGTCCATTCGGATATTTTTGAGCTAATGATTCACAAATTCTCGGATCGAGATTAGCCAGCCGATCTGACTCTGTGTGGGGATAAGTTAAGGCTTTTTGTGAATCAAAGTCAAGGATGATACTGTCAGATGTAGATTCTTTAAAAGATTTGAATTGGGCACTATTAAGGTTAAGCAATTTAACTGAACTGGTGCCAACTGCAATATCTAGATACGCTTTTTCGCCATTATTCAGACGTTGAATATATCCAATTTCTTTGAGTCGATCGATAATTTGTTGATCGTCACTAAGATAGAATTGAGCGATCGCCGAGGCTTGACTGGACACGGGAATATCCCGAAACGATCTCATCAAATCGGGATTACTAACCTGTTGTTTAGAGTCGAATGGCGGTTGGTACTGCTGATTGCATAAATCCTGCAACAAGTCAGGAAGAGTATAGCCAGTAGGTTTAGGCTGTTGCCCATCCTGGTAAGCTTTTAGTCTAGTTTTTCCAGAAATCGACGAATAAGTATCTCTAGCACATTCCTCCGATAGGACGTGTGAAATCTCATCGTGAATGATGTTCGCAGATTTGAATACATCTACGGCATCCTGATTCAATTGACTAGTGACGACAATGCACTCGTCAAGAACACTCTGGTAAAAACGCAACCGTTCGGAGGTAGTAGTTTTAGGCGCAGCTAGGGATAACTGCTCGATTGTTTCTGAGTAATTAGTTTGGACGGTACGATTAGTTTTACGATCGAATTTTTGAAAGGAACCAATTAATTCGATCGGTTGGCTCAGATCGACTTCTTGCTCGATTAACTGTGATAGTTTCTGATATCGAGTAAGATAATCCTTCAATTCTTCTAGCTTGTCAGTTTTACTCCACAGCTCTTTCAAGGGAAGGCGATCGAATGAATCAATCGCCTGGAGCAATTTAGGTGAAAAAGCTTGTTTGATTTCACCCGTAGAACTAGTGAACTGATATGTTTTGTCAGTTTTTAGGAATTGAAGTTGATGGCGGAGTCGAGCCATTTTATCGAGAACAAAGAACCCTCCAGCGGCTTCATGCTTTTCGACGATCTCCAATTCATCAAAGGCGTTGACAAACTTAGCCGCTGCCGCTCGAACGTTGGGATCGAGCATAACAGATGCGTCTGCTCCGGTAGAAATCGATCTACCGGATAGATTTCCGTCAATGGTGGATTTGAATAGCAGTTTTCTTGCTTTGGTGAAATAATCATCGGCGAAACGATCCATTAATCCGACATCATTGCGGTCGATCGCCACATCGATTTCCCCTCTAGAAAATTCGAGCTGCCGCTTATGGGAGTAAACGACCCCTACATAGCCAGGGCGGATGTGTTCGGCGATCTGGGGTAACGTCCAATCAGTCGGGAGGTTTTTCTCACTCTTGTGGAAGTTTCTGAGTTTACGATCGGGATGCTCATTGAGCTTAACTGCTTCATGTAAATGAGGTACTGTCGATCGTTCGATAACGTTACCCGTATCACCATCAAAATCCATCTGAGTGGCTTCCATCAGCGTCTGGAAGCCCTGCTCTAGTTTTTCTTTAGACCCGTACTGTTCGAGCAAATTAGCATAAGTTGTGGGGTCTTCTCGTTCGATGCGATCGAGGGTTTGAACGTTGACATACATCACGTTAGGATCTGCCCCTAACTCTTTAAGTCCTTGCCAGACACTAAGATTATTTTTAACCGTAACAATCCCATTCCGATTGACGATGGGAGAACGATAGAAAATTAATTCCTCGCTATCAGCCAGCCAGGGAATGGCAACCTCACCATATTTAAGATCGTAGGCGGGAAGGACTGTGGCATTATTGCTATTGAGTTGAGGAATATCCCCATAAGATAGATTTTTCCAGGAAGCATTAATCCGATCTTCAAGCCAATCTTGCACCTGTTTAGAGTCGAGGAGATTATATCTCCCTGACTTCAATGCCATTTCAATTAATTTGGGAGTTTTGAACTCATCTTGAGTATTAGAATTTGCTTTTTCATCGTTAGGATCGTCCTGCATCCCATCCAGATAATAATCATTCAATGCTTGAGCGGCAATTGTCACGACATCCTGGCTATTAGCCGCTAAAATCTGCGCTTGAGCGTGAACGATCGGCAATACATCGGCAGCAGCTTGGGGATAAATATTAATTAGCTCACTAATCGAAGCAGAGGTGCGTTGAGCATCATTTTTAATCCCTAAAAATAATTCTGCTGGATCGTATTCATAGAGTCCTGGGGCTACTTTATTTCCCTTAAAACTATCTGAAGATAAAATTAGATCTGGAGCATTCCTATTCGGGAAGAGCTTCTCGAAATCGAGGGGATTAAGCATTCCCTTCGCAAAGGTGGGATGATCCCCTTTTAAACCCAATCGAAATTGAATCGCATTCTGGCGATTTGCTAAATCTTTCAATAATTTAGTATCGATCGCCCCACAAGAATCATGCACGAGTTGGCGCGATATTTCAGTGGGAATATTTGCATTTCCACTATCATAGTTGCTACTAAAATCAACCACCGCAACTTTCAAAGGACGTGTTGGGTTCATTGGCACACAACCACCTTTGAAAACACTGGCATAAGCTCCAGCCAGATAATCAATGGGCAGTACCTTTTTTAACTCGGCTGCGGCGGCTTCGGAACCATAAATTAGATCGTTGCGATCGACTAACAATAACTTAGTCCCAGGCGGAGCATTATTTTCGATCTCAGCTTGAGTTGTATATTCGTTATTTTGAGCTAAATATAATTGCTCTTCAGGAATAAAGTGATCTAATAATGTTTTGCCAGGAATTACTCGTGCTTGAGGTTCATTAGTAATTGGATCGAGTTGAACCTTTTTGGAGAATAAGCTATAGCGAGTAAGATCTGTCATAAATCTATTGGGGAGTATAATTAATATTTAAAGTTGCGCCGACATTTATTCCTAGCATTGCGGGAATATTCTGTTTTACTTCTAGAACTTCGTTATAGGCTACGTTAGTACGATTTTCTAAGCACTTTTGCTCCTGCTCTCCACAAGGTTGAACTCGCTGGATATCGACAACTTTGGCATTTTGAATGAAGACTAAAGCTGTCGGAAATTTCATCCCCTTGCCATTGAAGATAGTCGGAGTATCAATTTGATAAAGCATCCCGCGATCGTTGTCAAGACTGTCACGGTAAGTCAACCCACGACTTAGAGATACTTTGGTTCGAGCCACCTCTAACTTAATTGCTTTACCATTAAAATCGAGTTGAGCCGTAACTGGCAAAATGTATGCTACCTTACTATTGTTTTCAGCAATAAATGCCTTTGCCATAAATGGAAATGCGAGGAAAAACACCCACAGATATTTCTTATATTTCGGATTGTTATCTTTATTAGGGATCGACATATTAATTAGTATTGCGAGAGTACAAATCTTGCTTGGGAAGATCGAAGGGGTGAGGTTGATTTGAACTTGAAGGTTGAGTAAAATTCTTGGCGCGGTTTTCGATCGCCATGACACCTTCTGGATTTCTACTAAATAGAGTGTGGACGCATTTACGAGCGGCGAGAAGATCGGGTAAATCGATACTAATTTGTCCTCCATCCTCAATCTCATAAAATAGAGCGGTTGCAGCTTCGATCGCAATTTGCGCCAATTCCGCACCCGTACATTTTTCAGTCCGTTCTAAAATTACAGTCCACTCTTGGGGAGTTAAAGCACCATCACCAGTCTTGTAGCGAGAATCGAATCTGGCACAGTGCAACTGGAGAATTTCTTTGCGTTCGGCTGCTTTCGGGAAATCCACATAAAAGACTTTATCAAAACGTCCCGCACGGGTAAGTTCTGGCGGTAAATTTTCCAGGCGGTTCAGTGTCGCTAAAACAAAAGTTTTAGAAGTTTTTTCATTCAACCAGGTGAGAATTACCCCTAGAAACTCTCCCGACTTTTCACCAATAAAGAACTTATCAAATTCATCAAAATAGGGAATACAAGGCTCACAGGCATCGATCCGAGCGAGTAATTGTTTAAATTTCGTAACTCCACCAGATTTAACAACATCGATCCCAATATTCACTAATGGGAAACCCAACTTCTGCGAACAGATTTTAGCGAAGTAGGTTTTACCAGTTCCAGGCACACCAACAATTAACCAGCCTCTAGGCAAGGGGATATTATATGCTCTGGCTTGCGGTGAAAAAGACTTCTGAACGCCGATTAAACTCTGTTTGATAATATCTAGACCGCCGATATCTTTGGTCGTGGTATCGCCAATAAACTCTAAGCCATAAGTTGCAAATAGAGCATATTTATAATTTAGAAGTTGCTCGGCGGCTGTATCGAGATCTGCGCCTGGAGATACTTGCTTGAGTGCCATCCTAATTTCTTCAAGCGTCAATCCAGACAAGGTATTCAGAAATTTACCATCGGGTGGAAGCCGATAACTTGTCAACATCTCGCCGATTTCAGTAGCAGTCGGGAGCGGAAAATTATAATTGTGGATTAATTGAATAAATTTATGCGGAATTTCCCCCGTTTCCAAAAACACGACTCTAGTGTCGGGGGATTGGCTCAGAGTGAAGAATAGAGCCGTAATCGATAACTCTGCTTGAACTTGCTGTGGTGGAGGTAAAGCAACAATTGCCGTAAATAGATCTAGATAAACATATACCCCATTCCCGCTCAGTGATTGGCTTTGAAGAACTGTGAGAATTTCATGTCCCAGATCGATTGTCGAATCCCACTGGGGAGTATCTTGCAACCCGTGAAATCCAGTCGATAGGGCACTCCAAACCAACAAGGGTAAATTCTGCTCACCCGCAGCTTCCGCCAGCTTGAGCAGACTATTTTGCTGCTCGATGATGGGGATTTGGATGCCGATTAAGGGTTTGGATACCAGGAGACGATCTAACATAAATTTTGAGTGGGGATGAGAAACTGCCCCGCAGGAGAGTAAATAAGACTCCTACAGGGCAGTTCCCAATAAAGCATTAAGTCAACCCCAACCATAACCTCACAATAGGGAGATCTGGCTGAGGTAGATGGCTGAATCTAGTGGGGATTGCGGCGGCAAAGAATCAGAACCTCTTGCGCCTCGACTCATTTTTTTGATAGGATAATGTTATTACTAATAGTAATAACGCAAACTCGATTATGACTAATCCAACCTATCCACTCGCACCTGCCAAAATCGGTAATGCGTCTGGTTTCCGCCTACCAGCTAGTTTCTACCGCGATCATCCGCAGTTTGTGAATGCCACCGGATGGGTAGAGGTGTTGAGCGATAATACCGTACTGGTTAAGTTAGAACCACAGCCAATCGAACCAGAATCAGATTCAGACGATCTGATGCTGAGTCTATTTTTGGATTTAGTTACGAAAGATGCTCTGACTAATCCCGAACATCTTGAAGCCTATACAGAAGAGATGGCGGATGAGGATGATGAACTCCTAGCTGGAGTGGTAGTCGATTAATGGGCGTACTCATCCGCAATGGTTGGGAAATCTACTTTCACCGACAGCTATTTGGCGAACAGCGACGACAATTGCGGGAACGGGTGAAGCAGTTGAAAGCTGAGTTACCCGAAGCAGATTATCTGGGGCATCCTGATGTGAAACTTTTAGCCGCTGTGATGGTGGGGATTAAGGAGAAAATCGCGCTAGATCCATTGGCTGCTCAGTTTGCCTTGACTGGCCCATTACGGCGATATGGCAGGATGAAGGGGATGGGGCTACCGAGTCGTTATCGGTTATTTTTTAGGGCTTTTAGCAGTGAGGAGCGACAAGTTCTGATTGTGTTGTGGTTGGGTTATCCACGTAAGGCTGGGGATAAAGCGGATGAAATCGCGCTGAGGTCTCCTCAGCGTGCGTTTCACCAAGCACGAGATTGTTATGAGGTGTTTAGCAAGATGGTTGGTAATGGTGATTTTCCAGATAACTTACAAAAGTTGTTGATTGCTACTAATGAGTGACTTGCGATCGATCGGCTCATGACGACTACTGGAAAACTCGAACTCACTTTCAAGATTAACGAACTACCCCAAGTCAAGACCGTTGAGAACGGCTTGCAGTATTTTGAAATCGAGTCGTGAGACTATTTCTTGGCTGGTGTGGGCTGATATGCTTACTCCAGGCATAGGTGGAGATTGATGCTATCGGGGTTATCAGGAATTATGGCTTGGGGTGGATCGGCAAATCTAGCCAGAGCAGACACTCCAGGCTATTTTGCATCAAAAGACAAAGTAGAAATTCAGGCAATTTGATATCGATTGGGTAATTATCAGTTATCAAGTTGGCAAGACGATACAAATAAAGCCAAGTAGGTAGATGTCCTTCTGTATTTATTTGGGCATACTAGCTATAGACATTTTCTGTGACTAATTTTGTGTTTATTAGGGACGTAATTAGGATCGAGAGACTTTTAATAGTTTTTAGGATGGGAAGCCGACTCACCTACTTCGGTCAATAGTACCAAACCTTGTGAATACAAAACACTAATTAGAAGTAAATCAGACAATTTAAAAGGTGTAGTTAGATAAAGAAAACAACAATGAAAAAGACCCCGCTCAAAGTTTTACTGGCAATATTAACAGCTTGTTCAGGCATACTTATAAAACCGCAAATCGCTCTAGCACAGGTTGACATGAGTCTACTAGCTGAAGTTGCCCAAAGCTGTCAGCAAGATGCTTTATCATCTAAATATTACAAGAAAATGCTATTTAATGACAATACACTCAACGACTTTGGCCGTAAAGACATGGGCCATAATACAGACTATATAAGTCTTTGTGTTGCGAATCGATATTACCATTCACTAGTGATGTCTAAATATCCTTGGTTAGCATCAACAGGTGAAATAATTCCCAACTATCCAGGATCGGTTGCAGTTTCATTGATGAGCATGGATAGTAGAGCGTTGTCAATAGATTGTATTGCCAGTCAAAATCCTTCTAGTCAGGAATGTTTAGAATCAACTATTTATCGTATTTTTAACCTAGGGTACAATAATGTTAAGATACGAAGTTACCCTCCATCGGATACTAACTCATCAGCATCATATGTATATATATGTCCATCTTGTGTAGTTGCTCGTGATGACGATCCATCAGGGAAGAGCATGGTACAAGGTTTTATCAAATGGTTTCTTAATCTCGATAAATCAAAAAGAAGAGAAGTGATATCTTTTTTGGGAGACGGAGAACAATCCACGATCCGAAATAGTATGAGGGAGGAAGCTAACAGAGCAGTAAATGAATATCAGGAAACACGAGAAAGAATTAGGCAGCAAGAAATAAATCGACGCAGAGAGGAAGTTCTCGGTAATTAGCCTCGAAGAAATAGTTTGGCGTGGTGGCATTACTATACCAAACTATCGGATAAGCTTTATCCTCTTAGATCTAATTTTAAATAAAGTAGTTACAACTTTTTAATCAATAAATTACATGTATATTACCAATTATGCAATCCGGTCAATTATTATGTAATCGCTATTCAATTGACAAAGCTTTAGCGTCTGGTGGGTTTGGTCAAACCTATCTGGCATACGATACACACTTACCGAGTACACCGCTAGTAGTAGTCAAACTTCTCAAGCCAAGTAATAACGATCCAGCCACACTCCAAATTGCTCAACGCCTATTCATGATGGAAGCGGAAATGCTAGAGCAGTTGGGTAAAAATGACGATCGTATTCCCTCCCTATATGCTCATTTTGAATCGGACGGTGAATTTTATTTGGTGCAGGAATTCATTGCTGGAGCTACTCTAACAGAGGAAGTGGAGGGGAAGAAAATTTCAGAGTCAGAAACCTTAGCAATTCTCAAGGAAATTCTCACTGGATTGAATAATGTTCACAGTAAAAATATTATCCACCGCGATTTAAAGCCAGATAATATCATTCGCAGAGCCAGTGATGGTAAATTAGTGCTGATCGATTTTGGAGCAGTGAAGCAGATCCGATTGACCTCTGCAACAGTACTAAATTCAAATGTTAGTCAAACGATCGGGATCGGTACTCCTGGATATATGCCAACAGAACAAAGTATCGGCTATCCTAAGCCTGCGAGTGATATTTATGCTGTAGGTGCAATCGGGATTCAATGTTTGACAGGATCTCAGCCCAGTAGTCTCTTTAATGAAGATACTCTCAGCATTGAATGGCAACATCTCCAGCAAATAGATCGGGACTTTGCTAGTATCCTAAATAAAATGGTAGCTCCAGACTATCGCCAACGATATGCGAATGCGACTGAAGCTCTAAACGCGATCGAATTACTAATTACCCATCAGTTTTCACCAAAGCTTAAACCACCACAAAAGCCCACTCAGTTAACTGTTCCGATCTCAGCCATCATCCCAACAATGGTTAAAAGATCGACAATTAAAAATTTGCAAACTGTTTTTACTATTTTAGGACTAGGCTGTTTGACGACTATCGGCGCGATTGCAATAAATTATTTAAATTCCAAACAATCTTCTACTCAACCTCTATCAACAATTGACACTACTAATTCAGTCTCAATTCCTTTACCTAATCCTGTAGTCAGAAAATTGAGCAATTGCGATCCTGAGTCCTCTTCTCTTGAGAACTGTCAAAAAAATACTAGTGCAGATACAAATAAAGTAAAGCAAAGCAAGGGAAAATCAATTGATAAAGAAAAAGATCGCCATTCGTCAGTATTAGCTACAAAAAAACAACAGCAAGAAACTTTAAGAATTCAGAAGCAAGTCACTGTGACAGCAGATCGACAACAAGTTCCAGCAGATCCCTCTCTACACAAAATCAAAAAAAGCAAGCAAGCTAAAATCATAGTGACCTTACCTGACGATACAACAAGACAAAGAAATACAAGCCAATCATCTCGTTCTCTTGAGAAGACTATATTAAATAGTATTAGAGCAGAGAAAAAGTTACAAGCATCTACAAGAGACTTAGATAAAACTGACTTGCCAAAACAGATCAAGCAGGTAAGTTCATCACAATCAACTTCTAATTCAGTAAATAGTTCTAAACCGTGGCTCTCTAAGATTCAAAATAAAAGTAATTCTGATAAGTTGGAAGATATAATTAGAAAGAGAAAGCCACAATGAATTAATGGGGCACGAAAAAATCATGGACATTAACATTGGTATGGGGATTGACTATTTATGATCGATGCGATGATAGTCAATCTCGCTCGACTATCAAATATGAAGATCGACAGTTTGGTGACTGCGATCGCGACCTTTCGTCAGGGATTTCACCAGCCATTTCCAAGATTCCATAATATCGATCGCTCATAGCGTCACATTTTTTGATTTTCGATTGCTGACGTAGGGGGGAAACGCCGAATTCGGCGTTTTCCCCTTACTGTATTTCGTTCGCGTAGCGTCGGCTTTGCCGAATCGACATCCATCTATTCTCAATTTGCGAATGTAGAATAGAAGTAACAGAGAATAGATTCTATGCTCAAACCTCAAGACATCCCCATCCTCCTCAAAACCCACCTGTGGCAAGATCGCCAGTGGCGGTATAGCGACTTAGCCGAAAGCCTCGGCATGAGTGCATCCGAAGTCCATAGCTCCCTCAAGCGCAGCACCATTGCCAAACTCTACAACCCCCTCACCCATCAACCCCTCACACCTCATTTATTAGAACTCCTGATTCATGGCTTGAAATATATCTACCCCGCCACTCCAGGTACATTAGTGCGCGGAATGCCCACCGCTCATGGCATCTCCCCACTCAAAGAACAAATCGTCAGCAGTCAAGAACCGCTAGTTTGGGCATTTCCAACTGGTACAGAGATTGGATTGGCACTTACTCCCCTCTATCCATCCGTACCGCTTGCCGCCAGCTTAGATCCTCAGTTATACGAATTATTAGGGCTAGTAGATGCCCTCAGAGTCGGACGGATTCGCGAACAACAACTAGCCGCTATTGCCCTGCAAGAACGATTGGGGGCGACACTGTGAGCGATAACTCAATTGACATGCTGATGGTAGTAGCTTCAGTACTCGACAGATTGCCCCAACCCGTCGTCTACACTGGTGGCGCGACAATTCCCTTGTACCTCGATGCTTTGAGTGCTAGAGATATGCGCCCGACTGATGATGTCGATTGCGTGGTTGAAGTTACCTCCCAGCGCGAATACTATCAATTATCAACAACACTCAGAGAACTCGGCTTGAGTGAAGATAGTTCGCCTGGTGCGCCCCTGTGTCGATGGCTATGTGAGGGCATAAAACTCGATGTCATGCCCATCGATCCTCAAATTCTGGGTTTTGGCAATCGTTGGTATGAAAGGGGAGTAGCTGATTCGATCGACTTTGTTTTACCCGACGGGATGAAGATTAAAATATTCACCACCGCCTATTTACTTGCATCTAAGATCGAAGCCTTTGGCAATCGTGGCAAGAATCAATTCTACTTCAGCAAAGACTTTGAGGATATTATCACTCTATTCAACGGCAGTCCCAACCTAATCGCAGAGATCGGTGCGAGTGAGCCAGAAGTAAGGACGTTCATCACTGCATGGGTAAGAACCGAGCGCAAAAACTTAGACGCAATGGCTCCAGCATTTTTAGCCGCGAGCGATCGATTAGCTGGAAGGGATAAATTATTATTAGAGACGATCGATCTATTGGCTGGGTTACGCTTAGATTAACGACATCGATCGCAGTTTAGATAATTCTGGTGAAGAAGAGGAATAAATAGTGAAAGAATATAGCTTTACCTTAAAATTCAATTTCCCCGATGCGCGGATCGACCCCGATTGTTATATCGAGCAACTATATGAAGCTGGATGTGATGATGCCTTAATTGGAATTGGTAAACAAGGGTGTATTGCCCTAGATTTTATTCGTTCTGCATCATCAGCTTTTGAGGCTGTTTCTAGCGCGATCGTCGATGTCAAAAAAGTTATTCCTGATGCTATTTTAATTGAAGCAACACCAGATTTTGTCGGTTTAACAGATACAGCCAAAATCCTGGGATGTACTCGCCAAAATATTAGAAATCTGATTTTCAAGGGTGATACTAGATCTCCCTCACCCGTTTATGAAGGAACTCCTTCTATTTGGCATCTGGCAGAGATTCTGACTTGGCTCAGAGAAGATAAAACATACTCGATCGATGACTCATTATTAGAAGTTGCGATTACCTACGGTAGGCTACGCCAACGTCAATATGGAGTTTAATGTTGCCAGAAAATGGCGAAAAATAGCACCAGATTTGCAAGATACCATCCGCGATCTAGTTTGCTAATTTATTGAATTAGTCGTTCCCGCAAGCCTCTCCTAGAGGAGAATCGTTGAAGTTTTCAGTACGGAACGAGAATCGTTGAAGCCAGTTAGATTCAGTTAAAATAAAGATAATTCCCAACCAGCGGATCGCCGAAGAATGCAAATTACCATCGAAGTACCAGATCGCCTCGGCGAACAACTACAACAATTGGGAGATCGCCTTCCTGAAGCCCTCGTTCGCATCGCGTCCGACGTAGCGGATCGCGCACTTCAGGAACTCACCCCTACGAAAAACATCGCCTACCAAGACGATCGCCAAATCGTCGAACTACTTGCCAGTCAACCAAGTCCCGAAGTAGTCCTCGCCATCCGCCCCACACCTGCCTTACAAGCACGGATGAGCGAACTACTAGAGCAGAATAAATCTGGCACCCTCACTCGATCGGAAGAAGTCGAACTCGATCGCTACTTGCTCCTAGAACATTGGGTGCGTTTAGCCAAAGCTCACGCCTATAAGAACTTACAGACAGTCGCATGAGCTATGTATCAGCCGCTCTACGTCGGCTAGTAACCGAACGTGCGAGGGAACAGTGCGAGTATTGCCTATTTCCCCAAACGGCTTCACTCTTCGCCTTTGAAATGGAACACATTATTGCCGAAAAACATGATGGCATCACCGAATCTGAAAATTTAGCGTTATCCTGTCCTTGCTGCAACCATTTCAAAGGCAGCGATCTCGGTTCAATCGTTGGCGTAGCCTACCGGAGGTAATCCTGAAACCCAACAGTTGACTCCCTTTTTTCATCCCCGTCGTCAGCAATGGTCAGACCACTTCCGACTAGAAAGCGGAACAATCGTCCCGCTGACTCCAGAAGGGCGTGTAACCGCTAAAATTCTGCAATTTAACCTCTCCGAACGTATCATCGAACGCGAACAACTTAGCAGAATCGGAGAATATCCAACGAACACAGGAACTCTCTAAGAGTAAGAGATAACGCATAACCAGATTCTAGATCCGGTTGCATCAACACTTTCCCCTATCGAGATGGTTGCATCGCTTGACCGCTGGTTTTAGCTGGAGATTTGTGAACGACAGCCTCACTTAACCGCTGTTGGAACTCCTCTCTTTCATCGATGCTAGAAGGTTCGAGCTGTGTTTCCCGATCGCGAACTAGAGATGAGTCTGCTAAATGCTCACCCGCCGATTGTAGATCCTGACTAACTTGGTTTTCAGTCGCATCTCCAACCTGTTCGATCTTTTTCATCTGGCGGATAGTCCCCAACATCCCAGGATTTGCAGCCACCACATTGCGAATACCTTGTCCGATAAAGCTGTCCACTTGGGTACCCAGCCGATTCACGGCTTTACTCACTTTCTGAGCAGTCGTCCGATCTGCGGTCGCTCGTTCGTCCAGTGCAGCCATGATGTTAGGTGCGGCATTCTCCAGCACTGTTTTAGCCTCATTTGTTTTCTCAACAACGACTCTGGCGAGTCTCTGAGCCAGAGAGCTGCTTTTATCTTTGGCAACCTCAGTCATCTTTTTCAACAAGCCACCATCTTCAATGCCATTCTTGCCAAAAGCCACGGTTTCGGAAGTGGTTTTATCAGTAATTACCACCCTGCGGTTTTCTATATCGATCTTCATACCGAACCGTTCGCGATCCAGAGTCACAACAGATCTGGTCGCTCGATCCGTTTGAGTTGCGGTTTCATTGAGAAGACCATTTAATTGTTGCACCGTTTCGATCCGCTGGAGATCGGAATTAGCATGAGGCTGAAGATCGGTCTGTGCTGGAGCTTTGACAACATTAGCAATGGAGGTCACTAATTTACGAATCTGAGCAGAATTATTGTCTTTTCTAATATTAAAATTAGTCACAATTTGCTCTGGTGTCACAGTAAAGTTAAATTCTTTTTCAACATCGACGACTTGATAAATAGCCGACCCATTTTCGTTAGCAGTCTGAGTAATTAGCAGGGGAGCTTTACCCTCTGCACTTTGTAATAAAGGTAATGAGAGAGTGCCAGAAAGAGTTCCAATTTGATGGAGTTGAGCAATGGTTACTAAATCATTTGCTAGCTTTGGAGTGACAACGATTGCAACAAAATCTGTTTGTGGTGATGTCGAAGTTTGCAGATCGTCCAACGAAGACAGCTTGTTTACTGCTGCAACTGCTGGTACTGGAGGTTTAGGCGATTGTGATATTTGGGGTACTTCTATCAATCCGAACGCTACTGGTTTGAGTTCGGGGTGTTGAATATATTCTTTTAGCTGTGTTAAAGTTGCTAGCTCTTGGTTGTGATATTCATCAAATTTTGTTAACTTATCGACTTCTCGTGTCAGATCTTCGATTTTATCCCGATCTTCCAATTGTTGAGCTTCAGTCAGAGCGATATTTTTTCGGTCTATTCTTCCTAGATTCTCTCCTCGATTATGTTCGAGTCGTTCGGTATTCGTCTGAATTGCTGTCAGGACTGTTTCAATCGCAGATGATTGAATTTCTCCATACTTAGGATTGGCAAGGACTCGATCCAAATTCTGTTGTCGTGTCTCAGCAGTCAAAGCAGAATTGTAAGGAATAACTGCTCGATCGATCGCAGCATCCCGCTCGACGATTAATTCTGACAGGCTCAAATCGATTAATGTATACTTGGGCTGATCCAGACCATTAGCAGTCTGTTGAGCGGGATATTTAGCTTCAATGAAGGTTAGTAAAGCTTTCGCATCTGCTAATTTTTCAGTTCTTACCTGAATAGATTTTAGATCTGTCTCTTGGTCTTGTGGAAGTGAGTTTGGATTTTCCGCTAGATGTTTTGCAAACTCTGGAATGTTTACCTCTTCTGCTTTGATGTTAGATTCAAGCTTTTGAACTAATGCTTGTAAATTAGTTGTTTCAAACTGCTCTAATGCAGCATATTCATCGTTTCTGATGAATTTATCGGCGGCATCTTTCATTTTTTCGAGTCGAGATCCAAATTCATCATTTTTATCGAGACTCGCATACACAACATCTTTGAGATCGTGATATCGATCGTCGGATAAGTCTTCTAGTTGTGCTTTAGTTATGACAACTGGCTGAGTTTCTGGAGTAACTACTTCTCCTTCGCCTACTTCTACCACTAATTGTTTTGATATATCTATTATTTTCCACTTTGAGAGTTCAGAAGCTGTGGCTATTTCCGAAAGCGCACTGACTAAGCCGACGTTATTATAGCTACTTTCCAAGTTAGTTGTTACATCAACAATATGTCCATCAGGTTCAATTTCAAAGTAAAGTATATCCTGACCATTTTCTTTGTCTTTTAAGAAATAGGCTTTATTTTCAGAAATCGAAGCAGCAACAGCAACAATATCTACACTTTGTTCATAATATTGTTCGATATATTCTTCTAGATCTGAATCGTATTCATATCCTACAAAACCTTCTCCTCTTACGGAAAGGACTTGAGAACTTTCATTTTCACTAGCATATAGATCGTGAAGATCGCTTATTCCAACTAACCCATCACAGAAATCCCGATTTTCTAAAAGATCGGAATCTTGGCGATATTTTATTGATTGCTTTTGTGCTTGAATTTCTGGCTCATTAAAAGGATCTGGAATTAACCCCTCCACATCCACCACCGCCGAAGTTTCAGCTTCTACACTTACTGATATTAATGGCTGCTCTATCGAGTCTGGTACGGCTTCTAATTGAACCTGAGATGACTCAGAGAGTAAGTCTTCTAACCCTTGAATAGTCGATTTACTCAATTGAGTGTCTTGAATATTTTCAAGTAACTGGTCGATGGCATCTTGCCCGATTAACTGTCCTTGTAAATTTAGTTCCTGGCTGGCTAATGAACTAGCAACAGGTTGAATATTAGGAGCCATCGCCGCAGCTACAGTATTTCGATCGATCGCTAATTGAACGACCTCACTATTCATTAGCGGCTGGATTAAGTTTGCTGTGACATTGTTATTTTCATCGACAACAATTAAATTCTCTCCCCACGGGGCAATCATAGTATTTTCTAGCCCTTCAGGAGCTTTTTCACCTGCTGAGGTGTTGAGCAACTTAATAAACTTTTCAGCTTGTTCCTGCTTATTACCCTTAATTTCCTGTCCGATCTTAACTTCCCCTTTAGTCTCTGCAAGCATAAAGTCTTTGAGAGAAATAAATTTATTCTTTATACCTCTAGTAAAAATACCTGGAGCTTCCCACGTATCTTTAAGGAATTTTTTGACATTCTTAAACAGAGATAATATATAATTCAATCCTACTTTAACAGCGTTTTTCCGAACATCTCTCCGAAACTCACGAGTTTCATTATTCAGCCTGTCTTTCAAATGCTTGAGATTTTCTTTTCTTTCTGCCAAGCTTTGAGGCACAACAGAATTATCTGGAATTTGTTCTGACTCCTTGTTATTCTTTCGTAAATTTTGGATCGTTTGAAAAGCGTGAACGAGTCCATCAAGAGTTGCTTCAGTTAATCCTTCAGCCATTTTCTCAGCTAATTTTGAAATATCGGCTGCACTAGTACTTGACTGAGCTTGGGCGTTGGCGTGGATTCCGGTTAAGTCGGTCATTTAGATTAAGTAATGAGGAATAAGGAATGAGTGATAAGTTTCGATCTACAACATCTAAAGTTGCTGGCTGAAGGGTGTCCAATCGTGTTTATAGTTAAGTTGTTGATGGCAATTAGCAGTAATATTTCTAAATAGCACCTCTTGGGTTGATGTTTTAGAGACTTCGACTATTTGCCCGTCATAATAAACTAGTAAATATTGAGACTGATGTTCTAGAGATACGGGGCATAGATCGGGTAGGCAATATTTATGTCTGCTGCTTAATTTGATGGATTCATCGAAGGTTTCAATCAGATCGGGTAAATCGTCGAATGGAGTCCGGTCGCCGTTAGCTTCAACCAGTTGTCTAATTCGAGAATTGGTGATTTTCTCAGGTTGATAGATAATGAATCTCAAATCTTTTTCTTGTTGAGTATTAGGCATAAACTTTCTCTTGAGTTATTAAAATATCATCAGCATAATTGAGATTAATCCCATGCGAACCCAGCAGAATCATTAATAATTCTAAGTCTCGTTCGATTTTTTTCAAGTCAAGACTACCGCCTTCTGGTGCAGTCATCCATCGTTCGTAAATCGATACATTTTCATCAATATACGAACCTGGAAGCGGCGGCTCATAGTTTAAATACTTGACAGCAATTTCAATTAGATTGCTTAGTGGCAAGCTATTCGCATCAGAAGGCGGTTCGGGGAGTAAACGCTCGGCAATTGCTCGGCGTTCCTCCAACATTGCTGAAATAGCTAAATCACACATTGGTTCTGTTGCCATCTTACTCAGCATCTTTTTCCATGTCTCCACAGATCGTTTGCTACTATCAAGATCTTCTGGCTGGACTTTGATACTCCGCAGGATGGGGACATAGGCTTCTGTTTTATTTGCATACCCAGGAGAAATACAAACAGCCTTACCTTGGGGAAGTTTGAGAAACCCCGCCGCTTCCATCAATGGGACTTTAGCAATCTGCTCGGACTTGGAAGTAGAACGACCATTTGCGCCACCACTGCTACTAGTAGATTTCGTCCAGTATTTGATATCCTCCTCGCCCAAATACTTGCTATATTGCTCTGCTGAAGAGTCATCTTGAGGGTTAAGAAAGAACTTAGTACCACAGTTAGCAAGGATCGTTCGCGCCCGATCTTCCCCATAAGCTTCTTTAAGCTGGGATTGATTTTGTAAACCTAAAATCCCGACAAAACCCGCCGAACGTGCCTCTGCCAGCCAATTAGCAATCTTAGGGAGGTAGATCGAGGGCAACTCATCCAGGCTGGTTACTAGTGGCGAGGTACGATGGCGGGAGTGGGCGATATTGCGGGAGATCAGCGTATCGAGGACGGTAGCCAGAATTGGTGCCAGTACATGACGATAATCTTGATTCAAACCGACGACTACTAAGGTTTTACCCTCAATATCTGGCTTAAAGTTACTAGTCCCACACAGAGCAGGAACGAAGTCCCGTTTGACTAATTGCTGGAAGACTTTTTGAGCCGTAGCGATAATGCCACTCTCGGTGACATTAGTTTCTTTCCCCCCGCCAGAACTAACTAATTGAGCAAAAGCTTGAGCATTCCACACATTCAGGCGTTTCGTCGCAAATTTAAGGCGGGAACTAAGATTAGGCAAATTAAGGATCGAGGCACTCATCATCAGATCCGCAAGTTCCGGTCTATATTCGAGTTCGCCAATCCATTTAGCAGCCAGGAATACACCTTGAACGAGAGCAGATCCAGCGTTCTCAAAGAACTCATTCCCGCCCTTTTTATCGCCACCACTACTATTTTTGACGATTGTTTCAGCAATCTGTCCGGCAGCGACTCCATCCCCAGGATCGCGAATGAAGTCAAGCAGATTAAGAGTAGAACTTTCAGGAAAACTCGGCGCGAAAATCTGGACGTTATAACCTCTTTCTTTAGCATAGCCAGCGATTTCTTTAGTCTGTTCTGGGTATTTAAAATCCCAGAGGACGACTGAAAATGATTGGTCGATTGCCGAACGTAAGAAAGGATTTAAAACTCCATATGATTTACCCGTACCTGCCGCCCCAAATACTGCCGTACCTTGCTGCACATCTGGGAAAAAGATCGTTTTATTGCTAGCTAAGGGACTAACTTTAGGGGGAAGACTAGCTTCGGCATCATGGAACTTTTGGGCGATTTCTGCCTCGTCAATCTCACGTTTTCTCAAGGATGTTTTAATCTCCTCAATCACCCAGTTTCGATGCTTGCGGCGCACACTAGGCGGAGTATTGATGTATAGGGTAGTCGAACCAATCTTGGGCGATCTAAGTTGTACCTTACCTTTTTTCTGGGCATTACTCTTCTCTGTCGCTCCACCCCAATAAGCATGAGCCAGCTTGCCTTTGGGCTTACCTCCACCAATACTAACGATCGCCAGGAGCGTTCCACAGATTAGAATCAAACCGAGGGGAGAGAATAAATAAGATTGAGCCTGTTGAACTACTGAGAGATGAGATCCTGGAACCTGGTGGGCGACAGATTTAGACATTTACCTTTGACCTGAAACGATGATAACAATCGGACTTTCAATACCTCATCAAAATTATGAGGAGAGGTCAAATTAAATTTGTAATTATGAATCAAACACCAGTTTTAAAACGGTTTTTTTAGCTTGACTACCCGATAAACACTCGCGCTCGTCGTCGGTAGCGGAAACCAGTTATTGCGCTCGGAAATGGTGAATAGTGGAATGCCAATAAAGTAGGGTGTACAACCTACCAACCAGCCGCAGCCACGGAAGTTGATATTTACTGTTGCCGACCCAGTTTTAGCATTGAGATTGCGAATCACAAACTTGACTCCACCAGCCCCGATATTCGCTTCTACTCCGGTTGGCTCCATTCCCCCATTTACCATCGCCAGTAGCCCTTCACCGCCCTGCACAGATAGGCTATCGCCAGAAATAATCCTGGCACCTCTGAGATAGGGCATCCCCACCCACGGATGGAATTCGGCATAGTCGCAATTGCTGTCGCATTTAGCGTTAGGTTGACGATTCGAGCCAGACATAACCATGTGATGGATTTTGCGCTCTTTAGTCCGAATTACGTCTAGCTTCATCAGCGCGATTCCCCCGCTCAGACTGAATCCTGGCATCTCGGTAATCGGTAGCTGACTCAGATTGGGAATAACGTTGGCGGGAAGTTTGGCTAATCCCTTAAACTGGCTCAGTTTGATATTCTGAATCTGGGGGAATTGAGCAAGCTGAGTTTGGCGTAAGTCCACCACCTTCCCTAAGATTTTGCCACCTTGAGAACTCGCCAAATTGCCAAGGGTAGTTCTGACCCCATTAGCAGTAACGGGCATACTCGCCATCGCTGGATTAGCCGCTAGAGCGTCAGAAATTTTGAGTTGGGATAACCAGGGTGTAGCTGTAGCTAGACTGCTATTGGGATCTACTGAATGTCCGGTTTTCTGGGCGATTTCTGCTGTCGTTAGTTGCCCAGTATTAAAGGTGGTATTCCAAATTGCCATCGGGATACAACTAGCTGGTGATGCTCCCTTGGCACAATTAATACTTGTGAGTCCACCGAAAATACTCTGCGCTTGAGGGGGAATCTTAGTTGTCATCCCTTGAGTAAATTTTGCCATGCTGCCGATGCTAGTCTTGGCAAGGACATTATTCAGAGGTACTGGAGTTTCCGCTCGAACAGATAAGGTAAATAATGGACTAATTAGAGCGAGAGTTAATCCTAAAAATTTGTTCACAACATCCCTCGGAGTTCGGATAAAAACAACCCGATCGCGAGTGCTGTCATAAAGTAGTAAACTAATTTACAAGCTTTGTTAAAAGCAACAGAGTTATTGAAATCGCTGACTTGTTTGAGAAAACCTTCCATGATTTAAGTTCCTAATAAAATTAGTTTAGAAATTACTGTCGCATCCACAGCATATCGATCGGCTGCTTCCATTAAGGGAATACCTTGATATACAGATCCAATCATCTGTCTAATAGCATTAATCTGTTTGGGAGAATAGTCTTTCAACTGTCCTTTGTTAATCGCCTCTCCCAAGCCATAGGCTAATTTAGCAACTAATATGCGGCGTTCCTTATTACTCGCATCAATTTCTTGCCTCATCATCGAAGCACTGACGATCGGGTTTGCCGGAGCTTGTGGAGCCAAGGTGAAGTCAACTAGAGCTACTGCTGCATCGGAGTTTCTCGCGTATCGAAGATTAAAAATATAAGTTTTTCTCTTACCAGCTTTATCCTTAGTAATGACAGTTAATCCCGACTGGATTGTCTTCTTATTAGTCTGAACCACTCCAGGGATACTCAGTGGATCGATCGGTGATAAATGGATGAGTGAAGCAGTGTTAGTTACGGTTTGGTCTTGACTATTCATCGAACCATTAGTTGTTAAACCTACCCACGACTTGTTTTCGAGAAACATCGTTTCAATTGTTTCTCCCAAATTCTCGAAATTAATATTCGTGCCAATCCCAGCATAGATATTAATATTCATTACCTCATTTAAAGGAGAATTAACGCGAACGATGATGGGTTTGCGATCGCGGACTCGATTAGTTACCTTAACTGGACGGGCGAATACTGGAAGATCGATCGTACCAATTAATAGAATTGCTGTTAAGCCAATTGCTGCTAAATTTCTCATATTATTTAATCTCAAAAGGCTTAGTTGTATATAAAGAAATTTTGGAGCCAGCAGGTAAAAACCAGACACGAGCGTTAGTTTCGAGTCGTTGAATTTCTGATTGATTGCGCTGCGCCCATTGCTGCACTAGCGGAGATGCCGCCCCATCGAGTACGCCACCAAGTACATTTGGGTTGCTAGTCGTAGTAGAAATTGCCGCTCCCCCTGTAGTAATTTGGGTCTGGGTATTGGGTTGAATCAGGATTTTACCAAGCCCTTGCAGACCCCCAATCAAAGCTGTTTGCATATCCCGTCGATTAATCTCGCCGTTATTAAATTGTTTCAATTCAGCAACCAGAGGTTGATTATTAGTTCCTACCAACATTAAATTCCCAATGGGAATCGAATGTTCTACGCCACCGATGGCTACTTTGGCACCGCCAATTCTCAACATCCCATTACTAGCGACAGTAATTTGAGCCTGAATTTTAGTATTTGCCGGAATCGACATCCCACCTTGAGTATTCACAAACCCCTGCTCTAGGTTAAGGAGTACTTCTTGCCCTTGCTCTTCAGACAAGATTTGTAACGGTGTAATTAAGCTAGCAACCCGATTTTGCCCAGCAATGATAAACCTCCCAGTTTGGGTGGAACTGGTTGTTTGGGCTAGCGATGGTTGAGGTACAGCCGCAACTGTTTGCTCAGGGCGTGCTCCAAATACTTCTACTGCGCCATTAGTCGCTTCTTTCCAACTTAGTTGAGGCGTAACTGTTGTTGGTACTGGTGTTGATGCAGATTTAATCGCTGGCGATGGGGAAAACTTGGCAGTTGCCGGAAAAACTGTCGAACCACGACTAGCAACCAAAACAGGTTTAACGACTGGTTTTGTGGCTATTTCTACAGGTTTAACAACTGATTTTGTTGCTGTCTCCACAGGTTTAACTGGTGGTTTAGGTTCGCTCTTTACAGGTACAGGGGTTGGTGTTGGGGAGGGTAGAATTGGGGGTTGAACGTTGGTGGGGGCTGAACTTGCGACAACCTGTTCGGGAGCAGCAGTCGCTGGCTCTGACTTAACTTTTGCAGGAACGGTAACGGGGGCTAAATTAGTCGCAGTAGTAGGCGGAACGCCAGACTTAGCAGCCTCGGCTTGTTGCTGCGCTCTAGATGCGGCTAACAACTGCTGTTCTTGCTGTTGCATCGCCAGTTTCGATTGAGCGACGGCAAATCGGGGATCTGGCGCAAATTCAACTTTTGTCTTTAGTGGTGGGGTTTCTGCGGCTGCTTGGACAATTTTCGCAGGTTCGCTGGTTCCCCCAAACATCATGAACCCAATTATTGCCATCGGTACCGATACCAGTCCTGTTATGAGCAAAGCCTTGTTCTTACCTTGTTTATGTGGCGGAATCTCCGTCCTTTGATCTTCGATTCCATCCTGTTTGGGGATCGAGTCATCGCACTTTAATGGCACTAATTCCTGGCTAGAATCTGACTGCACACTGTTAGATTTATGGGGAAACTGGGTAGTTATTCCATTCAATTCACAAAAAAAGTCTGAATCTAAATTACCGGAGTTGAGATTACCTGAAAGTGGTTCGGGAGCGGCTTTTGGATCTGGAGATATGACTTTCGGGTTGGTATCCATTCTATGAGCGTAATTACCTGATTAATTGAGTTGAGCTAGATCGAAATCCAGTTACTGAGGGGCAGCGGGAGACTGTGTAGGATTAGCTGGATCTACGGGAGCCGTTGGAGTCAAATCTGGTAAGATTGGCTTTGTATCCTGTGGTGTGTACTCTTCGATCGCGTAAATCTCCAGTCCTGCCGATCGCGCCATTGCAATTACACGGGATAAATCTTTACGCTCTTTACTAGCTGCTAAGTCCACATCGGTTAAAGATGGGGGGACGACTGCCCGTAGGTAGACAGTTTTGTTAAACGGCACCACTTTTTCAGTGGCAGTGGCATCTAAGGTGGCACGATAGACTAAATTAGCCACAATCTGAATCTTCCACAACCGCTCGTCGCCATTGCCTTTAACCTCCACCGGATCTTGAATATCCAGGGGAATGAAAGCCACTTCCGATTTGCCCTGAAGGATTTGAAGCTGTGCCATCAAAGGTGCGATCGAATTACCCAGAAACTCCTCGCGGAATTTATCGGCTAGCATCCAGGAACCACCCCAAACTGAGGTGGGGATTAATATTTTGCCACTTGAAGACTCGACTGGCACCCCAGGATCTGCTTGGGGACGGCGAGGATCGTCTCCAGCAGCCACGGGTAAGTATTGCCGCCAAGTGAACAGTTTATTCAGACTGCCGACGGTGAAGTCTTTAATAAGCTGTGGCGAACGATCTTTACCTTCATAGGCTTTAACCTCGATCGTTTTCCCATTAACTAATTGCACCATCGTGGGCATGGGACGATGGGCGATCCCATTTATCCCCATCGCTTGGACTAATAATAAAATTAGATTGAAAACAGAAATGCCTAAAGTCACCAAGATAAATAAGCCGATCTTGTTCTCATTTCCTCTGGAGCGATCTAGTTTGGTGAGGACTACAAGATCTTTAAATGAATCTGACATTTATCGGGATAGTGAAATTTGAAACGTATACCCCGTTTTAACCTTCGGATCGATCGAATGTCTTGAGACTAAATGCTGAATTCAAGCTGGAAAGTTAAATGATCTTAACCGTTGGCGTAGCCTACCTTAGGTAATCGCAAAGCCACTGTACTCCCGCGCATAGGGGGCTTGAAATCCTAATACAATGTCTTCTTTTGCTACGCCTTTATCCATTAAAGCTTGCCCGATCTGCATTTCAGTCATGTTCTGTTGCACCCAGATTTTGCCATTGATGATGTCTAGATGTAAGTCACAATCATAGACTCGTCGATTGTTACTCCACCCAATATCCATCACTTGATAGCGATCGTTTTCTCGATCGAAGATCGTTTGGGTTTGAACATCACCATTTGAAATCGGTACAGCAGCATATTCGCGCAATACATCCTGTACAATTTGACGATATTTTACTAGTTTATCCATTTTTCTATTACCTCATTCACTGGTTCATAAACAATTAGTTTAATTTGATAACGCTCTACCGAAATTTTCAAAAACTCTTTCTGGAAGAACGCTTCATAAATTAATGTTGGGATTGCTAAATACAAAGATCGATCGATATTATTAAGTTCTAGGGCTAGTCGATAGTTAAGAAATTGACCTAAAGCTGCGTGGTAGTCGGTAATCGGTGAATCACTAGCAAAGGTTTTAATCTCAATCGCAATTCTTTCTTCGCCACGATCCGCAGCAACTATCCGCTCTGCACCCAGATCGATCTCGAATTTCGCACCACCTGCTCCTACTTTAAGCGGATCTTCAGTTATCACCCATTTTTCCTTTTCCAGTGCAGCACGAACGGCATAATGGAATAAATCTCTAGCCATGACTTACCGATCCGATTCACTGCTTCTATTTTAGAATATTTCAAGCCCCCTGCTCCAAACTGGCTATTTTAGCCAAAATGAGAAATTAACTAACCTCTTCTACCAATTCGTAAAGCTCTCAAAACTTGGCTGTGTTGAGTAGCTTGAGTAGCTTGAGCTGCTTTAGCTTTCTTATTTTTTCCAGACTTCTTCAACCCATCTGAAGCACCTTTACCTAAGCTTTTAGCAGCACCCATAACTGCGCCCGAACCAGCACCCTGGAATCCTTCTGCCATTGCCAGTGCCGAACCTTTAGCCATCATAAATGAAATAGTCGGCGCAAAAATTGCCCCCAATAGTTCGATCACAAATGATGCCCCTTCCATTGCAGTAGCAACTTGCCCGATTAATGCTAAAACGAGCGCGAAACAAATCTTGGCATTACAAACTGCCCAAAAACTGGTGAACCAGTCAACAACCGCTTTCTTATCCATAACTGCCATCGCCAAAGCAGTTGGGAATAAATAGAAAGCAATTAATGTGGCAAGTTCCATCGCCCAATAAAACCCGACAACAACTGCATTTAATAAAGTGATCACAATTTGTTCGCCGATATCTCCAAAACTAGGCAGTCCCTTGGAAAATATCCCCATCACACTATCCCAGTTAATACCGCTATTTTGCGCTCCATTTGCCGCTTGCATTTTAGCTACAATTTTAGTCTGAAGTTCGAGCGCATAAGCCTTGGCTACAGGGTCTGCGGGAGGATTCATTGCATTCAGCTTTTGGATCATTTTTGAAGCAGCCAAGGTACCACATACCCCTGGATTTACATCGATTCTACATTTATCCAAATCGATCGTCAGGTCTTTAAAAATCGTACTAGACTTCATCCCTGGAGGCATATTCGCCTTGGTGCTATCTATAAAAGCGTCATTCCCAGATCGCGAGATCATATCAATGCCAAAATCAGAACTTAAAGTTCGCAAATTTTGGGTAAAACCTTTAGCCATTGCGCCACTATTGTATAACATACAAAAAACAATTAGGGGCAATAATAAACTATTAATGATTTTAGTATAGTCAGGTTGTTCTCGATATTCCTCATACAGTTGATAAATTTTCCATAGTAAAAATAAAACAGCTAATCCCATACAAAACTTACTAAGTTCGCCAAAAATACCACTGCCGTTATACATTTTAATCCAAAATTGATTGGTAGCATCAAGCGCAGTTTTAGCAGAGCTAGCAGCGAGAGTAGAAATATTTCCAGCTTGGGTAGCTGCGAGATAGAGGTGGTTCATGGAAGTAATAAGTAATAAGTAATAAATTTGGAAAGTAATAAGTTCGGAGAGTAATAAGCAAATAAAATATTTAAGGAGGTATGCAAGCTCACAGAGCTTTAAGATGAGTCATACGTTTGTAATAAGTCAAAAAAGCTGGATCGCTTTCTTAACTTATTACTTATTACTTATTACTTATTACTTCTGCCCTTCGCCCCCTCACTAGCTTTCACTATTTACAAGTCAACTTCGGGCGATAAATTGATGCCTGAAAACACTGCATCGCGGTTTGTGTTTCAACATTTTTTTCGATCGCCACATCATGCCGGATATTAGCTTGATTAATCGTGTCTCTCACCAGAGCCGTTTGTTCGAGCAATTGTCCTTGAGTTGTTTTAGACTCAATTAGTGAGGCATTGATCCGCTCTTGTCCACGAGCAACTGCTGCTAAAGATTTATTTGTCCCAGCGAGAGCATCGAGGGAACTATCATAATCAGTCGCGGCAATTTCATTCGTCGTCTTGACATCAGCAGCCGCAGCATTACTATTTTGCTGATTGGCTTGAAGTGCGGCTGTACCCGTCATTGCCGCAGCAAAGGCTTTACTTTTCCGGTTGATGATTTCATTGGCAACCCCAGGCGTATATTCCCCCGTAGTTTGAGCCTGTTGCAGCACCTCAGCAGTAGCCTTCGCTTGTAGAGCTAGGGATGCCGCCGCAATTTTTTGGATATCATCAGTATTAGTTTTGGCAATCTCTTGGCTGGTTGGAGGAGCGGTACTGCCTTGTCCTAAAAACCCTGCTAAAAATGGAAATTGTTTAGTTAAATCAGCTAATCCACGAGTCATCATTCCGGTGACGTTCGCAGTCATAGCAGTCAAACCTGGAATACCTAGATTGCCGACAGATCCTAAGACCCCTTGGGCACCAGAGACGCAAGCCATTGGATTGCTGATGTTATTGCAACTACTAGCGAGTGTCGCTAAATTCGCTTGAGCATCAAAACTCGCAACATTACCAGCCGTTTGGATAGCAGCACTGGCTCCAGGAGGAAGTTGGACTCCAGCAGTGGTGAGAGTTTGAGTAGCAGCATTCAAACAATTACCAGATGCCGGATTTTGCTGGCAAGTAGTACTCGTACCCAGTGCCGATTGACCGACTGCCTCATAGTTAATTGGGGCTGTTGTTGGTTGAGGAGGGGTAGGTTCGGGCGGATTTGCTAGACTCACAGTTGGGATGAATGCTGATAGAACGGCAATCGTGCCCCAGATAGTTTTATTCATGGAAAGTCCAGCAGTGTTAATTAAGTGGGAATCAGTTCTTTAGCGTACTCATGCAAGCCTAGAACTGGATGCTTGGCAGCAGCCATCAATTCTTTCCGACGAGTAACCTCATCGGGATTATTGACCACCGCCGCCAAGCCGCCCGCACTCGCGTAAGAACGGACGCGAGTGGAGGTACGCCCATCGAGGAGCATCCAATTTGAATAGCCCAAGGCTGTGTTGGGAGAGAATGCGTCGGTCATACATGGAGCCAAAATCTCTGGCGGCATCAATAAAATATCTTGGAAGGCAGTGCTGACTTCAGGTTGAATCCTCCCCACTAACTTAATATCGCAGTTACCTAAAATTCGGTCGCCAGCCGCGCAGTTCTTAACCGATGTTGGCTCTTGGGCGCACAGAATCACTCGAATCCCCGCTTTCGCACCGTTAGCACACAGTTTACCCACCTGATTAGCCAGGGATGGGAATTGGAGCAGGATTGCCGCTTCATCAATGACCAGTACTGATTTAGGGTTGCTAAATGCCCGTCTTAATACCGTTCCATACATACACATCGACAGAATAGCCGCATCTTCAGGGTTATTCACCCCACGCATTGCCATCACAAATAAAGTACTATCGGCACTAAAGGTACTGGGGCGGGATAGTGCTTGTCCGACTCTACTAGTCAGCCAGTAACGCAGCTTGGTGACGACGAAATCCAATGCCGCGATCTGATCTGGCGATGTTTTCAGAGCGATGCGTTCGGGAGAACAGAAACCGACAAAATCTTGGAGGGTAGGATAATCTGCCCATTCAGGCGAGCCTAATCCTCTCGTCCGTGCCGCCCGATATCTGGAGATAATTTCATAGTCATCGAAGAATTTAGCTAGGACTAAGGCTAAGATCGATCGCACGATGTCAACGTTGACATTAGTATTCTGGACGACTGCCCCCATCACCATTGCCAGCAGGATTTCGAGCAGAAAATCCTCGTAGTCCTTCCGCCGTTCTAATTGTTGCTCGTCACTCAGATACTCGATATTCGGCAGTTCAAAAATATTGGCAGCTTCCGAACCAACGTCGAAGTAGGCTCCCCCTAGCAGTTTCGAGTAGTCCTTGAATGTAGATGCGTCGTCGGTAGGCGGATAATCGATAATGCTCACAGGCACATTATTCATTAAGAAATTATTGACAAAGGCAGTGAGCGTAACGGATTTACCAGTTCTAGTAGTGGCGAAAAATACGATATTGTGGTGCTTTTTAACCAGATCTAAATAAATCGGTACACCCCCATCATCAGACAGGAATTCTACACCAGATCGATCGATTGTCCGCACTTGAGCTAAGGGAACTGTGCCCAACACATAACTGCTGAATACCTTACCCACACGGTTATAGGGATGACTGAGCAACTTCGTCCGACAAATCGGTTGAGTTTGCGCCCAAGTCCGCCACAGGTAAGTATTTTCCCGATGCAGGTTGGCAGGGTATAGAAATAAGCTCTCTAAATAATTACAAGCTCGATCTAATTCATCCACGGTATCCCGTTCGACCATAAAAACCGTGGCAGAAGATAGGGCAACATGCCCCATGTGGAGATAGGCACGAGCTTCTAGAGCCTCATCGAGATCCATTGCGGCACCGACATTAATATCGCCTTCCTCGGATGCTTTCCCTGCCTTAAAGATTTGCTCTTTAGTGAGATCGGTCAACCGTTGGCGCATCTCAGTCTGACTGACTTTACTTAACTGAGTGACGATGGAGATATCCGAAACTAAATCCTCACTAAGTTTATTCCAATAAAAATTAATCGCATCCCGCTCGGTTTCCCATGAGTCAGGTTGGTCTAATAGTGCCAGTAAGCCGATGAATTTCTGTTTGAGCCGCATCCACCGATAATCCGCTGTGGGGACGCTCTCTTCGCGATACATCAGCAGGGAGAGGGCGTGAATATCGCTATTAATTTCTTCTTTAATCGACTCGCGGTCGAAGATTAATTTCTGCGGCACGGGAATACAGGGAATGGAGTTGTAGCGATGCCATAAATCTCCCCATAACTGTTCGGCTGATAATGCCCGCACGGTTAGTCCCATCTTATTCGTGAAAATCTGCTCCCAGAGCAGGAAAGCATTAAATCCCGCTTCGAGGAAAGCGAAAAACTCTTGGCTCTTCTTAATCTTCTCGGCACCGGAAAAATTGCCCAAAGCCTTGAGAAATCCTTTCGTCAATTTCTCAACTTTATCGTCCTGAACGTCTGCATCAGCATCCCAGGTGAAGGTAGCAAACATTCTCAGTGTCTTACCTTTGCGTAGTTTCTTCTTGCTCAAAATCTCCGTTCGGCGGAGATCGCTAGTAGCCAAATATTTAAGGACGGGATTAGCTGTTTTGGAAACTAATCCAGCCAAATAAGTAGTGCGATCTGTATCGTCCACAAACGAGCGCATGTGGATAGTTAGCAGCTCGTTCTCAGGCAGATCCTTAAATCCATTCGAGATTTGGTCGTAAACCGACTCCATCTGAACATCGGGCAAATTTGGGTGAATCCCGTCGCAATCGAACCCAAACACCAATCGATATTTATTTTCCTTCCAGCGCAACAAGTACGCCCCAAACTCTCGCCCCTCGGCGGCAAATTGAACGTGACAGACTAGATTAAATGCGTCTTCGAGCGGGACGACTTGCTCTTTGCCCCGTCCAGGGACGAGTTCGTCTTTTCTCGGCTTTACTTTTTTGACTTGGGCGACTGTCATGGTCTAATAACTCTTGGAGAAACGGGTTGTAGCGGATGTTTCGGCGATAGTAACGCGGAGGATGATAGAAGGTGCCCAGAAATCGCCACACACCTTTAGCGACCAGGATTGCCCAGACGATATTAATCGTCAAACAGAAGATCGCGAGCGGAATTGCGGGTAGTCCGAAACACAAGCAGAGGAAAACCATTGCCACGGTATCAAAGGCAACAATGGGCAGAAATATATCTGCTGGTATTCCGGCGATGTTTTGTTTTTTAGAGAGGACTCGATTGACGCGAATTGACATGGAATTAAGTAATAAGTAATCAGGAATAAGTAATAAGGTTTGATTTCGATCTAATTCAGGAAGTTTGGAGTAACACTACGCTCTATTTCCGATCCAAGACTAAGCCTTCCTCCATTTCCCAACTTATTCCTTATTACTTCCCCCTTCTGTAACCTCTTATGCACCCAGAAATACCGTTGCGGCTCCATCAATCAGTCCAATTACGAGCAATAAAATTAGTGGTGTTTTAATGACATCACCTAAATCTGCTTGGTCGGTGTATTTTTCATAGGCTTTATACAAAGCCCACATAAAACTGATGAAAAAGAGGGCTTTGAAAACCAGGAAAATACTGTCGATAACTGTACCAACAGCAGCAGTTCCACCACCAAGAAGTTTTTTCAGACCAGCTTGCCCACCAGTAGTCAAAATTAAAGCCTGACTGGGATCGGTGGCATAGTTGAATACAGTTACGGCAACTACTAAACCCAGAATCAAAGTTAACAAACCACTAGTCCGATAATCGCGTTTAAATTGACGTAGTAATTGTTGCGCTCGACGGTCGGTAACGATCGCTGCAAAAATAACTAATCCTAAACCTACAGCGAGTAATGAGATTGCCCCTAAACTCTGAGGGTGCATAAACCAATTCGTAACTACGACTAAGTTGGCAGCGATTAACCAAAAATCAACAGAGAAAGAATTATAAACTTTATCGAAGATCCCCATTTCTAGTTCTGGTCTGTGGCGGTCTTGGGATCTAAATTTTGTCATGGTCATAGTCTCGTGGACTTAAAGTTGCTTTGCCCCAAAGTTAACTCAACAGATCTTGAGATTGTATTCGCCAAATTGCTTAATTTATGACGCTCGATGCAAATTTGCTAAAAACATTAACAAAACATCCGTAAAACCTGACCTTAACCGAATTTGGGGCAATCCACGAGTAGATTGTCCGGTCGATTATTACAGTTTAATTCAACAACTAGGGGATCGCTACAAAGCAAATTTTATCGCGATCGATTCCGTTAATCTTCACTTTGCTGTCGAGTTTGCGGGTAGTATTTCTACAGTTTTGGTCTAACCGACCCTTATTCGCCACCACAATCGCTTTAGCCAATTGTCCATCGGGAGTAACTACCCACTGCACCAATGCCATCCGCTCGTTGACTGTCTTCCAGGTGAAAGCAGAAGCCAGCAGACTCGCTATTCCAACTACACCTACACTGGCATAGAAAATATAGGGGATTTTTTGCGGTTTGAGAGCAATGTGCTGGAGGACGGCTGTTTGAGCTTCGAGTTGGGTGCTGGTATTTTTGGCTGTTACCTCACTCACCGCTGTTAATTGAGCAGTTAATGGCTCCAGATCGATCGGTCTGCTACTTTGTCGTACAGCCAGAATCACCCGACTCTCGATGTTTGCCGCACTTTCACTCATCGCATCGGAGACTAAGATCGGGATATTTGTATAAACCTGTCCGACAACTGTAGTAATATTTCTGGTCATCTCCAGAATTTCATAGACCGGATCGTCACTCAGGTTTTGATATCTAGTCACCATTTGAGTCAGCCCCAGTTGTTCGCGTCCGATCGCTTCAGCTAGAGTAGGATCGCGGTAGAGGCTACGTGCGATGGCACTACCAACCATTTGGGGAGTTTCCAGTTCCTCTTCCTCTTCATCCCAACTATCTCCAGTCATGTCGTCGTCAGTCATCGCTTGAACTCTACATATAACCTTTCTAGTATGCCAAGCGCGATCGACTAACGACTTGAGTTGTTTGGCTGATAAAAAGAGCCAAAATTCTAGCTTAAATAAAAATGACACTGTAAAACTCTCCCATGCCTTAATGAGAGTTTTAAAAGTAAATTTATAGAGCGATCTATCGCTGATTTAACTCAGATCGAGTCGAAAATCGATCTCAATTTGCCTGATTTCCGGTTTGGCTAGACAGGCATCTTTATCCCCGTCCACATCGACTATAACCTCCTCATTAATAAGAGCAGTGGACGCAGCCCCCAAGCGTTTGAGTGCAGCCTCATACAGCAACACCCTGACACCTAACTCCTCAAAGGTATCCTGTAACTGAGGCAGGCGGACATCCTCCAGATAGGCAATCTGTCGTGCTAGGGGAGAGGTGGGAGTTGGGAGGGGGGAGTTGGGAGGGGGGAGTTGGGAGGGACATTTCAAACTCAAAGGTACAAATTGCCCCTCGTTCGCGTAGCGTCGGCTCTGCCGAATCGCCAATCGCTCTTTAAGATCCTCAATTAGGTTGTGGGTGCGATCGATTTCCGCCAGCACCGATTTGACACTGGCAACGCGGTAAAGGCGAGGACGAGTAGCATCACCACCAGGACGACGATCGCTTAAAGTCAATCCCAACTTATTAACCAATCGTCGGAAGAAGGTAACAGGCTCCTGAGTGGCTTTAAAATCCAATCCTAGATAGCTGCGGAAGGGTTTAGCTAGTCCTACACATTTATCCCGTAATTGGAGCAATTCCGGCGAATCTTTGGAGTACTCACCATCGAGCAATGCGAGTATCCCCACCCGTTCCATTAGCGTCACCTGCTGTACCTGTGTGTCTAGGTGATGGGCGGCGATGATATTTTCTTGGAGAACCTTGGTATTTTGTTCGCGCTGAGACTGTTCCACCACAGCTTTGAATAGCAATTTAGCATTGAGATTAGCTCCACTAGCTAATTTGCCATATTTGCGAGTCGTGTAATAGGTCGTGTTAGCATTATCGAAATCCACAGTAGGAAATCGCCCAGACAGTCGGATTTTAGCCGCTTTCGCCCGTTGTTCGGGAGTGGGAGCATCCATCCGCTCGATATTGGCTGCTACTTTCGCATCATCCTCTGGGTGCAGCACGATTGAAGACATTAGAGCCGCCCAATCGAAATCGATTTGCTTACCAGTTTCACTGGATAATTTGGCCATCGCCACCAACAGCGCGTGGTACTCAGGATCTGTTTGGCATAATTGAGTCAGAGAGATTGGCGTGGTGGTAACGGTATGTCCATCGGCTTTAAGCCGTTCCATCAACGAGAAACAGGCGATCGATTTCTCCCAGCCGTTGCGGATCGTGTTGTGGATGTAGAGTTCGTCGAGAATTGTTTGCAGTGGGGATGGGTGAGATCGATTGATACTCAGTCGGCAGAAGCGATCGTTCCCTTCGATCTGTTCTTCTCGCCACTGTTGCAGAGCAGGTTTAGACAGCATATTTTCATCGGATGTACCTTGAATCATTTCAGGGCAAGCGATCGACACGGGCACATTGGGACGATATCTGGCAATCATTTGGACGTGATCCGAGGTGGGTAACACGGCAAAAAATGCCAAGATCGCATCAAAGTGATACTCATGGCGCACTCCATCGACACCCGGATCGAATCCAGTTAAATCCCACCCCGCCTTACAAGCAGGGGAATAGATCAGCCAATTTAATTGCCGTTGCGCTAGTAACTGATTGGGCGTAGTAGTGAGGGCTTTAATCTCCTTGCGGTAAGATGTCGTCGCATCATTCCGCAGCCCATTGAGATCGGGAAATCTGGCGCGAATCATTCGCTCCAACTTGTCCCCTAGCCGCTGACTATCTGTCGCGATGACCACATTTTCCCCACGATCTAATCGCTCGAATAATTCCACTGCTAATGCCGCACTAATGGCACTAGGAGCACCCGTGTAGAAATTAATATCCCGCTTGGCAGTTTGTTTGCGGTGACGGTACACTAGTGTCGGTTTACCGCACAGAGCCTCAAAACTACAGAGATCTCGCTCGGACAACTTAGCCTCAGCAATTATCACTGATTTGGCACCTGCTAATAATTCGGCAAAGGCTTCGTTAACCGAAGCATAATTCTGCTTGAGAGTAGCACCCGTACTCAAATGCTCGATTACCTTGGCAGCTTCATCGCAGACAATGATATAGGGCAAACCCTTCCGAATCAAGTGTTTGACTAACCCGATCGAATCGGGACACAGCACCAAACCACCCCGTTGTCGCGCCTCTGCTAGCACTTCGCCAGGATCGTCAAACGAGTTGCGGTGGGGTAAGTTAAAATTATACGCCGACTGTTCTCCGAGCTTATTGGTAGGCGTGAAGACGATCGTTAATGTGTCCAATTCTTTACCAGCTTGGATCAGCCGATTAATCTGGTATGTTTTACCTGCCCCCGTATCGGCGATCAGAGCGGTGATATACCCAGATCGTACATTTACCCCGTCAGGTAGATAATCGCCCGTTGTGTCGCGTTCGATCGTCCGTGGAGATAATTGATATGCCTTGTCTATTTGGGCATAAATCTCGCGGTGGCGGGAGAATTTAATCGTCTCTAGCATCCACGCTTGGATCTCCTCCCCCCGCGCTCGAATTGTCGCCTTAGCATCATCGATCCCTTTACCAATCGCTCTGTCCCAGAACATCATTCGGGATTTAGGTTGAGCACCCGCTGTAATCAGTGCAGAGATTAGTTTATGACCTTGACATTTGCCATTAATAAAGGCATTACTCTCAGGGTCATCCATATCGTACCAAAGATCGATCGACCGACCTGTAGCCGCTAATTCCGCAAGTTTGGGGAGCAGGATTCGCTCGCATTCACCACTATATGTAGACCAGAGATTAGCAGACAAGGCAATACAGGGAAACCCATCATTGGTAAGATTGGCAGCTTGCTCTTGACTCGCCGTGCATTTAACTTGAATTCTGTCAGGCAAATTTAAGGCGATCTCCCAGTAGTTCTCACACGTTACCACTAGATCCAGTCCAAAATTTGCACACAGTCGCCCACAGGCGATAGGATCTACCACTGGATAAAAGATTTCGCGCCGCTCTTTTAAAGTCTGATACAATTTGGGAGCTAGAACTCGCACCCCTGATACAGACCAGTTACCAATCCCCAGGATCGCCACACAGGGAAATCCGTCGCTAGTCAGGCTAATTGCCTTTTTCGCCCCCTCAGTAATACCGACTCGAATCCATTTCGGCATCGACAGCACCACATCCCAATAATCAGCCGGAGTGAGCGCGAATGGCAGTCCAAAATTTTCGATTAGTCGTTCGCACGCCAGCTCATCCACTGCGGGATAAAAGATTTTATTCCCTTCTTCCCCCGCTAACTTCCGTGCGGATTCATACTTTTGATACTTTTGCTTAACCTCATCCCAGCGGGGAATTCGAGGTTTGGCGTTAAAAAATCCAGCACGGTTCGAGCTAAAAGCAAATAATTCACCCCCAAACTTATCGCCAGGGCGATTCCAGCTATCCCCATTCCCCTCGAAAAATCTGGAGACGGGAATATTAAGCGTTTCCAACACCTCAAAGCGACCATAGCCAGAGTTGACGATCTGTTGGGTATTTAACTCCAACATGGAGGCGCGAATATCGCTACCCTCAATACAATCTCGGATAAAATCTGCCCACTCAGTAACGGGCGGTTCATTCCAAATTTTGTAACAATCCACAGGGGCGATCTGGGGGTGGTGCTTAATCCAAGTCCAGAATCCAGTATCTTCAGCCCGCTCGTTATTTGTCGGATATCCAGCACGAGACTGATACTCATAACTTAACCCATAACGCTCGGCAATAACTAAACCATCAGCCCATTTGACACAATTGAGTTGTTGTGGTAAAGAAATATTGGAATAGAGCGGGTGGGATATTCTGGTTCCCCCGTCTGGCGCAGTAGCTGTTGATTTTGGCGAAGATTGCCAAAATCTTAAACTTTTGGGCGCGGAAATTTCCGATGCTGGGCTGGAAGGGACGATTGGCTGGTTGATATCTTTCATGTTGGGGTTCCATTGTGTAGGGGTGGAACCCGCCTGGGGCTAAAGCTGACTGACAATCTTTGTCAGTGTGGGACTTCTCAAAACCAAAACTTCGTTTATTTGACAGTGGCGGACGCTTCAACAAGGTGTCGATCTCAGTGCAGACGACAGCACCCCATTTCCTGTCAAGGAAACGTAGCGGAGGTTTAGTGCTGTTGTTTGGCTGATGAGAGTCATTTAGTCTTGCTTAGGGAGGTCACTTTCAACAATTAAGGGCGGAGTTTGCAATTCTTGCATCTGTGAGGGTATCATAGAGGAAAGAATTAAGTATAAATTCGTATAGTCGTGAAGCAACTTTGGACGAATTTAGTACGTTGTTTGTGGAAGCCCGCTTTAGCACCTTGCTAGGCGGGTTTTCGCTATTAAGGCGATCTGGATTAGGTAGTAGGTTTCATAGTTTTAGTGTGGTACGTGCCGTGCCCATTCGGGCTTTGATTTTTTCTATAGAGATAAAACTAGAGTGCCCATAATCGAAGGAGAGATCGATAATTACAAATTTACCATCTCTTGGCTATTTAGTTGCATTCCCCCCAGCCTTGATGTCAAGCGTACTTCAAAAAACAGCACAAGATGCAACTTCTGATGAGTAGTTACGACTAGCAAAGCTAGCAGTGATAAAATAGGATCTAAAGGGGGATTGAGTATGGCAGAGAAGACCAAAAAAACAAGTATATTGAAAGTTATCAAGGCTGAGGAATTTCCAGTCGAGCCAGAACCGAAAGCGACCGTCGAAAAATCACCAAAAAAACAAGTTACTGCTGAGAAAAAGAAGAGCAAAAAGACAACAACTGCACCGAAAAAAGAACAACTACCAGAGCAGAGCGAACCGACACCACCATGCGATCTGCAACCCGAACAGCCCGTAGAGCATCTAGAAACATCCAATCAACAGTCTAATGATGGTGTCAAGAAAGTACTACCACCAATCCCAGAGCGCACGCCCCAGGAGTGGAAAGCTGCCTTCACCGCTTATAATAAATCACAAAAAGAGTTCATAAACTCATTACCAAAACGTATCCCTCCAGCGGTAGGAAAAGTGGCAGATAATCTTGCCAAAGACCGACTAACTTTTTTTATAGGTAAAAAGTTTAAACCAATGTCATCTGCTTTAATCGAGCGATTATTACTAGACCCATCGCTAGTTGCTCCGACGTGGGATGTGCTGACAGATAATGACCTTCCGGTGAGCTTGAAAATTCGGCAACTACGTGTGATTGGATGGGAGGCAGAAATCATGCCGGGAAAACGTGGCTTCATAAATACTTACATATTGGCTCGAATTCTAGAGCGAGGAATTCGGTGAAATTAGTTCGTGTTGGAGTGTTTAATCGTCCGTAAGCTTAATCCCCAAATTTAAAGCCGGATTATTCAACCACCTGTCGCCGACATGCGTATAAATCGCCGTAGTCCGAGGATCGGCATGACCCAATAAATCCTGCACCTGCCGTAAAGATGCACCACTCTGAATCGCCAAGGTAGCCGCTGTATGCCGCAGTGAGTGAGCGGATAAAGTCCGTCCCTCGCCATGCTTGATGTTGAGAGCTTTGAGATAGGTATCGACGATCTTTCTAATTCCCCGCCGCGACAGCCGAAAATCTTGCTCGTCCGCCTTTAAATTTCGAGGACGATAGTAAAGATTGATGAATAGGGGGGTAATGCCTGCAATACTATAAGCCGCCTTCTTTCTGGCAAGTAAATAACGGTCGAGTAAATCCACCAAATCGGGAGTCAAAGGCACGAGCCGCTGTTGTTGTTTGCTAGTCACAGTAATCCCCACACCCATTGAACCGCGCACGATATCCTTGATGTCAGCCCGATGTACTTCCATCGTCCGCGCCCCCTCTAAAGTCATAATCCCTAGCAGGAGTTGGTCGCGCAACGTCTTGAGCGATGTAGGTTTGGCTAAAGGAGCCTGGAGCAAGGCTTGTGCTTCTGCGGTAGTTAAATAAGTGATCCGTTCGGCAGGATCGCTGCGCTGTTTGGGTGGTTTAACGCCCCAGACAGGGTTGGAAATCAGCAATCTGTATTCCATCGCCGCATCGTACATCCGACTGACGGCGACTAGTTTAAGGGAAATGGTTGCAGGTTTATATTTCTGAGAAACGAGATGGTGACGGTAGATCTTAATCTGATCTCTGGTGACAGTCAGAGGTTGAAGCTGATTTGTCTCGCACCAGAATAGATAGTAGCGGACTTCACACCAGTAAGTACGGATCGTTTCGGCACTAGCTCCGCCAGAGCCAACATCGAAGGTGAGGAAATTGGTAAACGCCGCCAGTAATTCATCGGCATTGAGGACAAATGGGGCTGCCGATGGGATGAAAGAGGGTGAGGTTGTAGCAGTGGGATTTAGTTCATCCAATGGGGGCATTCGTAACTGAGGCGGCTATCTAAATTCTACTTGAATTTGGGGGGGAATTTAACGTTCCGCTAACACACTTTAGCGGAACGTCTTGAGACTAAAATTGTTGTGGGGATTAGCTTTCAGTCACAGGGTACGTTTTGGGGATTTCCGACAAATTCAGACCAGATCGGCTAGCGCATTGGTAGCCTGGGCTTGATATTTATGGCGATTATCGTCGTAGCGATTGAGAGTATTGAGATTAGCATGGCGACTCAAGGATTGAGCGGCTCGAATATTTCCGTCACTGGCATCAAGATAAGCCGTAATTGCACTATGTCTAATCCGATGGGGAGAAACTATTTTATCGATTCCGGCTGCTGCGCTAAACTCTCGCACCAAGCGATAAATAGTACTGCCATCCAGCCTGTGTCCCTTACTACGGCGATCGAGGCTGGTAAATAGTGGCGCATGACCGTCGGGTTCCCCAACTATGGGAGTGCGACAAGACTGAGGCTCGGACGATCGATAGTTGTCTTTAGCTGCCAACCATTGGGAGATCGCGATGGTAGTTGCTGGAGATAGATCGACCTGGCTTTTTTGAATCTTGCCTTTGCCCAAAATCGATAATCGTCCCGATCGATCGAAATCGCTCACATCCAGGCTACAGATTTCATTGCGACGCAGGGCATTGTCCCAGAGTAATCTAAGAATTGCATAATCTCTGATGCCTTTGATGGTGCTGCGGTCTGGGATTTGCAGCATCTCTTTAAACCCAGCTACAGCAATCCCTGTGGTATCGCTATAGCTCTCGACTTTTAAGCAGTTTACATCAGCAAGATTGAAGCTACACTGCTCGACTTGACGAGCGTAATCTACGAAGGATTTTAGAGCGGAGAGCCGGACGTTAATCGTGCTGGGAGCTAATTTAGCCTCAATCAGCAATTGTCGATACTGGAGGACTTGGTAGACGGCTTCTGACTGATGTAAAGAGAGGAATTGAGTCATCAGCCGTTCTGATACTTCGCGATCGTAGGTGCGACGGCAAAAATCAGAGATCGCTTTGCCATAGTTTCGCCTGGTATTGGCAGAAATTCTTACTCGGAGAAAGTCAGCAACAAGATCCGAAGAAGAACGAGCTACTTCAGTTGAATTGGGTACTGGAATGAGTTTGGATACAGGAATTCGCATGGAATTCATATGCAAGCCAGAGAGCGACTTTACTTGCTACTCAAACACCTATTTTAGCCCAAAATAAGAACACGACAATAAATTTTGTGATGAGCTAATTATGAAGTAGCAAGCTCACGAACAGTCAGATTCAGCCGAATGTGGCGTAAGACTTCAACATTTTGTGGTAATCGATCGCAATTAAGGTAGCTCGCCGACTTGAGCCATCTGCGACAAAATGTCGATCGGCTTACCATAGAATGATCGGATTACTTCTCTATTCGATCCAAACATCGGTTCTACTCGATCGCGATCCCCTTAACGAGCGCGTCAGATCGATCGAAACTGAGTCGCGATCGTCGCAGTCACCAACATTAATAAATCTTGATACCTTCTCCATTTAATATGCCGATTTCACGCCGTCAGTTTGTCATTGCTAGCACTTTTACCGCAGGTTTTGCTTTAGCGGTACAGCAGATCGCCAACAGTGTCATTCAAACTAGTAGTAATAACTTAGTGAGTGGTTCAATTTCTATTCCCAGCAGTACGGGTGCGTTTCCGGCTTATTATGCCGCGCCTGCTAAGGGCGAAGGGTTTCCAGTCGTGTTGGTGATTCAAGAAATTTTTGGCGTTCACGAACATATTCGCGATGTGGTACGCCGATTTGCCCGCCTGGGATATGTCGCGATCGCGAAAGGTCAAAGTGGTTCTAGCATCATTGTTTACCCTGATGCTCCTCACGCATTTTTTGCTGACTATCGCCCAAACTATCGTCAAAAGGATGCTCAAGATGGCTGGAAGCGTCTACAGGCTTGGTTTAAAGCTAAAGGGGTGACTACGATCTAACTCGCTCGATCTCAGCCAAGATCAAAATCCTGTATGGGGGAAACGCAGAATTGTTAAACTAAGCGACCATCTCACGACAGCCGCTCGTCTGCAAAACCGGACTTGAAACTTTCGCCTCATCCGGCTCCTCAATAACTTGACCCTTTTCATGGGTACGTCCCAAACTCCCATCGGAGGATGTTTTAGTGTCATGGCAATGACGGTGGAGAAGTTGGAGATTAGAGTAACCACTTTCCCCGCCCATTGAGCGAGGAATAATGTGGTCAACCTCCCATAAGTCGCCTTCTCTAAACGTCAATCCGCAGTGCTTACATTTGCCCTTCTGGACTTTGAGCAGCTTGGCTACTGTTGTAGATAGCTGAGGATGTTTCCCCAACCTTCTCGTCCAGTAAGGCAAGTCCCCATCATAAGGAGATTTACCCCCTCTAACCCTTACATGTCTGACAATAGGGGTTTCGGCATGGGTGATGAGGTGATAAACTCCATCACTAAATACCCAGTTTCTGTCACCGACAGTCTTGAAATACTTGTCTTTGACCCATTGAACTGATTTGCGGGGGTGACGGCGTTTGCACCATCTTTGTACACGTTGCCAGACTAGATGGTCTAGCTTGGTAAAGGTTGCCTTACTAACTCCAGTGGAGTAGTAATTAGCCCATC
>ENA-OFCF01000089-OFCF01000089.1-metagenomes-genome-assembly--contig:-NODE-89-length-45573-cov-4.797772_pt1 | contig 45573 bp, 46 predicted proteins | sample MGYA00153387_OFCF01 | MGnify analysis MGYA00153387 | reverse complement strand
CATGAAAAAGACGACCATCAGTCGGTCGCCGTGCAGCAGAACCCTGTTTCGTTAGGTCCCGTCGGAGCGTTTCATTGCGTCGTATCTGCACTATCATCCTAGTGTCCGCGGTACTCCGCACGCCAAGCTTCGCGCAGAGTGGCCGGTGCGGCGGGGGGACTGCTCAGTATCTGCAGACAACCGGGAGCGATACGGTAGCGGCGGAAGGTGTTGCCGTAGACTCGACCGCCATCCAATCGCAGCTCCAAGTCCTGAAAGTTGGTGCGCTGCGTCGTCACGGAGTGGCATTCGACCCTGCTATCACCACTCGGGCAGCGTACGTGGACATCTGGCAACCAGGGACGGAGCAGAGCGGCCCACCGACGCAGCACGCCCAGGTGAAGTTCTCGGCGAGCGCCGCCGAGGTCGTTGTTCAACAGGGTTCGCGGAGTCAGGTGCAGGTGGACGCGGTGGAATCTGGCACGCTTCCCTTCATGAGCGGCTCCGTGCTCTACTTGCAGCTGATCGCAATGCGCGCCGCGGCAGTTGGCCGTGATAGCGTGCGAGTACCGCTACTCTGGCTTTTTTCTAGTGGACAGCTGGATACTGCTCATGTCCTTGCACGGGGCCGTGACTCCGTGAGCATTCGGATGAGTGGTGGTGAGTTTCTGTTTGCCCGTGATGCGGATGGGACGCTAGGCCACGGACGCAGAATCGCGGCTCCCGGCTCGCCATCCGGCGAGACTCGCTACCTCCGCGTATGCCCGTAGGTTCGTGCGCGGACCTAACACGGGTTGCTGCTGACAATGCGGCCGAGATATCGTGAGCAGGAGAAGGATCCGTAGTCCGCATTGCAGCAGAACCGTGTCTCGTTAGCGGTATCCGCCCCGGCGTCCGCTTGACGCCACGGGGTCGACGGGTAAGTCTTACTGGTAAGACTCATCACCGGAGCCCGAATGGCTGAGACCGCCACCACGACCCTGTCCTCCAAAGGACAGGTCGTCATCCCTGAAGAGATTCGCGCTCGCCTCGGCCTGAAGACTGGCGCGCAGTTCGTCGTCGTCGGCGACCGGGATGTCGTCATTCTCAAGGTGCTGGAGCCCCCAGTCCTCGCGGAGTTCGCGGCGCTGACCGCGACAGCGCGCCGCGCCGCTCGGAAGGCCGGGCTAAAGCGGCGCGACGTGACGACGGCCGTGACGAAGGTCCGGCGCGGCAGATGAAGGTGGTCGTGGACACCAACGTGCTGGTGTCCGGCCTGGTGTTTGGCGGCGTGCCTGGGCAGATCCTCACGGCGTAAACGTCCGGCGCCTTCGTGTTCGTCGTGAGCCCGGGCATCTTGAGCGAATACCGTCGCGTGGGGCGGGAATTGGCGAAGGGTCGTCCCGCACTGGATGCCGCGCTCGATGCGCTCCTCGCCCTGATCGCGGTGCACGCGACGGTCGTGGACGCGCCTCCGCTCGACGTGCTGGTCTCGGCCGATCCGGATGACGAGCAATTCCTGGCAGCGGCGCTGGCGGGGGATGCGGCGTGGATCGTCTCGGGGGACAAGCACTCGCTGGCCGTCTCCGGTTGGTGCGGGATCATGGTGCTCAAGCCGCGGGCGTTTCTTGACGGTCCGCTCGCATCGCGGAACCGCTAACCCGGGTGCTGCTGACACGGTGACCGGGCGATTGTGATCAGGACGGCATTCAGTCGGTCGCCGTGCAGCAGAATCCAGTTTCGTTTGGTGACAACAGCACCGGGTATGCATTCCGGCAGCATTCGTTCTTCCTTGGTGATATTCATGTGCCCTGCGCCTGACGTCTCGCTCGAGGCAGTGCTCCTCGGTCCCGCGGACCCCGAAATCGTCGCACTCGAAACCGCGCTGCGTCGTGCCCAGCTCGCGGCCGATGTCGTGGCCTTGGAGGCGTTGCTGGCCGACGACCTCCTGTTCACGGGACCCGATGGCGCCGTCGGGACGAAGGCCCAAGATCTCGCCGCACATGCGTCGGGGCAGGTCCGGTTCTGCAGCCACGCCCCGGAAGAACTGCGCATTCGCCGCGTGGGGCCGCAGGTTGCGATTTGCGCCCTCTGCACGCACTTGGTGGTGGTGGTCGCGGGGGTACCGGTGCGCGGCCTATTTCGCTATACGCGGGTGTGGGCGCGCGAAGCCGACGGACCGTGGCGGGTCGTCGGGGGGCACGTGGCCGCCGTCCCCGACGCGGCCGCCCCGCGGGCGTCCTGAAGGCGGAACGGGACTCGACGCGGGCGAGGGCCAAGGGACAGGCGCGCGTGCGACGGCTGCCACCCAACCTTGCGTTGCTGCTGACAGCAGCTGGAATGCAGCGGCCTTGCTCGTTACACTCGCTGGCCGCAACTTATCGAAGGCCGCTGCAGCAGCACGCGAGCGTTAGAGCGCTCGACTCGGTTCCACTCGAAGTGAAGGGGTCGCCATGTTTCGGACGTCGACATCGTGGGTCAGTCGGTTTCGCACGTTCGCGGCGGCCGTATGGTGTGTCGGCTGTTCGAGTCCTACCGGCGCCGACAGCGTGATCGTCCCCGGAGTGATCGCAACAGGTGGCGGCTCGATAGCACGCGTGCTCGTCGCCCCAGACACTGTCGCTGTCGGCGTGCCGTTCACGGTCTCGGTCACCACGTTCGGCTCGGGCTCGTGCACGCGCCCTTCCGCAACGCTGGCCTCAGTAGGACCCTCGTTAGCGGACCTGTCGGTGTGGGACCTGCAGCGGGTCGGCGTCGAATGTACGGAGGATTTCAGCCCATTTCCCCGGGATATCTCGCTCAAGTTTACCGAGGTCGGCGTGGCCACGATTCGTGTCCGCGGTCGGGCGCCAGTGCGCACGGTCGCAGGGCAGGACTCGGTCGTCGTAATTGAGAAGTCAGTTGTGGTGCGGTAGGGCGCCGACGCAAGACTCCTTGTGTGCTGGGCGCGCGCTCACCCGCGTTGCTGCTGCCACTGCGGCCGTTGTTCTGTGAGCAGAAGGGGTAGCTGTAGGCCGCCGTGCAGCAGAATGCATTTTCGTTAGCACGCGAGACGCGCAGCGAGCCTTTTGTTGGCTGTGCGCGCAGAGCGTTGATTGTGATGCTGCGCGTGGCGTCGAACGGTGTGTCGACTCTGTGCACAGTCGCGGTGCGGTGACGTGCCTGCGGCGGAGGATCGCTCGCAAGTGCCGCGAGCGTGTCGCGCTGCTTATTGCGCGGAGCCGTGCCTGACTCGCTGCCACCACGTGCCGTGGGCCGCCAGCGGGGTGCTGGGCCGACGCCGATCCTCGCGTCGGCCCCCACGTGCGCGCGGCGCGAGCCCTGCCGCGAGCGGGCGTTGTCGGTCGGTGTCAAGACCCGAGTGCCAGGCGCACCACGGATGCCCGGTGCCCGCGGTGCGCGGGGCAGAAATCTGGGTGTCTGCGCCGCGCGCGGCCGATGCGCACCGCGTTACGGTGTGCGCGGCCAGCCTCGCGGTCGGCATCGGCTCGTGCGCGGCAGCGAGGCGTCACCGGCGTGCGTCGCTCGGACAGCGTGCTCACCCGCGTTGCTGCAAACAAAGCCGCGCGGCGAGTTAGTGTTTGGGTGAGATTCGTCTCTGCGGCTTCGCAGCAGAACGCATTTTCGTTAGACAGAAGCCAGGCGCAGCTCGCCCGGTGACTCGGGCTCCGGTTCTGGCATCGTGTCTAGCCGGCATAGGACAAAAGAGAGCCGCTGCGGTATTCCGCGGCGACCCTCTCGATCAGCAGGACCCCGTTGCTACGCGCGACGGCGGCGAGACGCGAGAGCGAGGGCTGCGAGACCAGAAGCCATGAGCACATAGGTGCTCGGTTCCGGAACGGTGGTGGACGGAAGGCCGGGTGATTCCAGCGTGAAGCGCATGCGCTCGATGACCGTTCCAGCCGGCGATCCGGAGATCACGTTGTAATTGAACGAGATGCTGCTGAACGACGCTCCACCCGCTCGCGTGAATCCTAGAACCGCGCGTCCGTCATTGTCAGTGGCGAACAGTGTCGAACCGTCCCACGTTGTGTTTTGCACGTTCAAGAAGGAGCCGAGTACCGCACCAGTGTTCGACACGAAGTTGCCGAGCGTTTCGACATTGCCACCCACATTCGAATGGGCCGTGAACAGAAATTCCGCGAACGTGACCGGAGAGCTGAATGTGAAGCGGTACGTTGCGCTCACGCTGTTCCCGCCAAACCACAAGCCGGGAAAAGAGCCTGGTCCGGGCGATCCGCCTATGGTAGAAAGAATACCGGGGGGAAGCGTTGCGGCGGTCAAGGAAGTGCCTTGGGCATCGAGGCCAAGATAGGTCTTCGATGTCACGCCTGATGCACCTGACTGCAAGACCGTGTGAGGAATGATGGTCTGAGCATGAACGGTGCCCGCGGCGAAATACACGGCGGAGGCGGCGGCGAGAATTGAGAAGCGTATCATATCCTGGAGAGAAAAAGGAACACTCGGTGCCCAGACGCTAAAGGTGCAAAACTCGTTCCCTGGCCTGGAAGAGTGTTCACGTTCGCCGCGTGGAGCACGCTGTATGGTGTAACTCAATGAGGGAACTGACTTTACGAACTGCCGCACGTAGCAGCGCGCGGCTCGTCACCTGTTGTGCAACCACAACAGATGCGGTGACGACGCGTCACTAGCCTCGAACCGTCGCACGCTATAACACGCACCCAAATCGCCGAACTGTCCTGCTCTCATACGTCACACCCGGCCGCAGGATCGTGCTCGGAAACTGGCGGTGATTCAATGCGTCGGGAAACGCCTGCGTTTCGAGCGCTATCCCGCCAAAGTTCGGATAGCGAATACCGCGCTTGCCGGTGAGGCCTGGCGTGAACGTACCGCCAGCGTAGACCTGAAGTCCCGGCTCCGTCGTAAGCAGCTCGAGCAATCGGGATAGGAATTTCAATCGGGGTCGGTCGACGATTCGTCGAGCATACGGCGCGATGGGTGACTTCGCCGGCGCCGCGTGACGGGCGGCGGCGTGCCCTCCGTCTCGCTCGGGCGCCTTGAGCGCCGTGCGAACGGCGATCATCTCGGGGTGGCCGAGGCCGGCGGGGACCAATCGGACGCGCCGGTGGGAGGGCCGCGAACGCTGAACGGCCCCACGGGGTCGCGGGGCGTTCAGGGGGGCGTACTCATGGGGCGGTCGGGGCGTCGGCGGACGGGCGCTGGGCGTGTGACGTGCCCCGGCTCGCGTGGGCCCGCGTTGATCGGGGCTCCGTGGCCCGGCGTGCGATTCACGGGCGGCGCGGGCACGGAAGTGCGCGAGGATCTGGTCGATCACCGACGTCTGCGTGATGAACGCAACGATCCGCATCGCGTCGTGGCAGGCGGAGCACGCGAGGGGGTCGATCTCGAAGATCTGCTGGAGCAGCGCCGCCGTAGGGCCGTCGCTCACCGGCGGCTGGCCTCGGTGGGCGCGAGTCGTGGAGTGGGGACGATCGCGGGCCGCACCGCCGCGGACTCCGACTTGCCCCGGTTACCGCGTGGCCGGTTGGCGTACCAGCCGCAGTGCTGTGTGGTTACGTGGCCCTTCTCCGGAATGTGCACCAGCACCCCGGCCAGGAACTCCAGCGGGTTCACAGTCTCGGTGCCGGCCGTTGGCCCCTCGGACTTGTCCGATCGGTGCGTCACCGCCGTTCCGGCTCGGTCGTACATCAGATGCTCCAGCGCGACTGAATTCCGCGCGCAGTACCGGGCGAGTCTGTTCGCAAAGGCGCGGTCTTCTTCGTTCACCCGGACGGCCGTATGCACAGTGAAGCCGGAGTGCGGCCGGGTGAGCATGCCAGCGGCCTGCTCCTCGTGGAACAGCGCGAGTCGCACAGACAACCGGAGCACGGCGCAGCGGTACGCTTCCGTCAACAGGGCAATGAAGCGGCGGGCCACGACACAAAGGTCCCGTCCGGCTGGAAGCCGCCGTTGGCGACGAGGAGATGCAGATGAGGATGCCAATCGGCGCGCGAGCGATGCGTCTGCAAACTGGCGATGATGCCGACGGCGGGGACGCGTTCACCGGTCAGCGTGCAGATGGCGGCGGTGACGGTCGGGGCGGCGACGCGGGCGATCTCGCCGAGCAGGCGGCGGCGGCAGAGACAGCAGGCACGTAGCCGCTTCGGAATGGTGAGCACCGCCTGTCGGTGCGGCACCGGCGCGAGCAGTGTCGTGTCGAGCCACTGCGTTCAGCGCGCCAGCCGCCTGGCGTGGCAACTCGGACAGAAGTAGCGGCGCTTGCACGAGCAGGCGAGGGGTACTCGTGCGTGCAGGCATCACAGCGGATGCGGGCGAAGCCGTGCTCCAACACGCCACACGCCAGAAACTTGTCGGCGACCTGCGTGACGACGGGGCGCCACGGGCCGTATTCGCGCTCGAAGCGGTCGTTGCAGACCGTCTGCAGGCGATGCAGATGGTCTGAGACCAACCGAAACAGCGGTGACGCATGCGGGCGTCGGGGCTGGTGGACGCCGCGCGCCGCCGGGCGCCGCGTCGAGCATCGACGCTTCGAGTCCGAGGAACGCCGAGCATACGCTCGATTCGGGCGCGGTCCGTCACCCTTCCGTTGCGCGACGGGCCGTTTCGACGCAACATCCGCGAGGCGTCGGCTCAACGATGCTTGCTGTTGCCGAGCGGACCGACCATCAGCGCAGCGCGAAGCATCGGGTGGTCCGCTCGCAACAGAAGCTGGCGCTAGATGCATCACTGTCGCGCTACGTGGACATTCATTCGGATATTCATGCGCCTACAGCTTTTCGCAGTTCTGAGTCTCGTCACCGGTTGCGGCGCAGAGCGTGCGCCGTCCGGTGCACTCGCGTTGTCTGATGTTGCGCGCGAGTGGAGCGGTTCTTCGTTACCACCGCAGTGTACGCCCGATGTCCAACAGAAGCGCGACGGCGTTCCGCGTACCCTCAGGATGGAGAACTGCGCGTGGCCCGTACAGTCGCGCGGTCGTGGCGAGATGCGCCTCACCGGCGTGAAGACGCCGATCGGAGCGCTCGGTCTCTTGACGCGCCAAGAAGACGTTCCAGACAGCGCAGCGGCGTTCCGTCTGCGTGATTCACTCAGCACCGCGTTGCGCGCCCAAGGCTTTCGCGAATACCAGTGCTACAGCGATGATCGCCAATGGCGTTCGAGCCGAGGGGCTGTACACTTTTCCGTCGGAGCCATTTTTCCGACCGGTTTCCTTAGGATCGGTATCTTTGCGGCTACGGACTCTCAGAGCATTCCATCGATTGCTTGTCCAGATTCATCTGCACAATTGCTACGATAGTTCGACAGTGTGCGTCGCGCATCTGACGCAGGTTGCTGTTGATAATGCGACCGACGGTCAGCGTGCAGGAGTAGGTTTTGATTAAGTCGCATTGCAGCAGAGCCTAGTTTCGTTAGCACGCTCGGCTCGGCAAAGCTCGTTCCTACGGGGGTGATATGCAGCGAATCGTCGCGCAGCGGGTGTTCGTTGTTGCTTTCGCTTGCGTTACTGTCAGTCGCGCGGTGTTCGCGCAGTCGCTCGGAGGCGTACCAGCGAACACGCGTATTCGTGTGGAGACCGCAAACGGGAACCTCGAAACCGGCCGCGTGGTGACAATGCGCTGCGACTCGATTTGGCTTCAGGTTGACCGCGTGGACTCGGTTGCTGCGTATCCCGTTGCTGAACTGCGTGCATACGCTGTCAGTCTGGGGACACCCCGCGGGCATGGAGCGCGTCGAGGCGCACTGATCAGCGGCGCGCTCGGTCTTGTCGCCGTGGGACTCTCCCTGCACGCTGATCTGACCACACGCGACGACATCATGATTCCGGGTACGCTGTTCGTCGCGCCAGCTGCTCTGCTCTTTACGCTGGTCGGCACGGGGCTCGGCGCCGTGCTTGTGGAAGAGCGTTGGGCGACGACGCAATCAGTGCGAGTCGGCCTTGTTCCAGGCGGTGGTGGCCGCCTCGCCTTTGCGTATCGTGTCATGTTTTAACGCCTGCCTCTGCTCGCAGTCGGGTCGCGCGCTAACGCGCGTTGCTGCTGACGTTACGACCGGTTGTCGCTGCGCAGGAGCAGCTTCGGCGCCGTCGCAATGCAGCAGAACGCCGTTTCGTCAGACCACTCCACCAGCAACGAAAGCTTATGAAGCACTTCACTCCTATTCTCATGCAACCTGTTGCTATCTGTATCGCCGCGCTTGCCATTGTTCTCGCGCCACGGTGCGCAGACGCACAGCGAATTATTGCTCCGTTCTTGCAGGCACCGAATCGTACCACCGTTACAGTCTGGCCGGTGAGTACGCAAGCGCAGCCCGCGCCTTCGTCGCTGCGATCAGTGGCGCGCAATGCCGGATCAGTCTCCGTCACACACGGCAGTGAGCCATGTCGAATTGACCGCCGCGCGGTTGTGCGCCGCGGATTGCTTTGGGGCGCAGTCCTCGGTGGAATCATTGGATATGCGGCGGGACGGAAAGAAGAATATGGTGGGGCTGCTGTGGGGATGATCGGCGGTGCGGTAATCGGAGCGCCACTCGGCATGGTTATCGGCCTTCTCGCGGCGCCGTGCAAAGCCGATCTATGAGGCGACAAGGTCTGGGCGCAGGTGAACGGTCGGGAACATGATTGACACTTTGGTCCGGCAACATGCTTTACACGTGGGTCAGATCTGAATGATGTGATCGCGTTCGTCCAGCGTGGCCAGCAGGACCGTTTGGAAGTAGATCGCCCACAACCCGTTGTCGGTTTCCTCCATACTGCGAGACGTGCGCTCGAAGATCGGCTTGGCCAGTTCGCACGTGGTGGAGCGCAATCCATGACACGTCAGCAGGAACCGTGAGGCGAAATCGGCGACGGTGAGCAAGTAGCAGTTCGCGTGATTGCCCGTCCGGAACTGGTCTTTGAAATTGGCGGTCCACAAATCGTTGGGCGCGTCCGCCACGGCGGGAATCACGCCAGGATGCGTGGTCGCTCGCCGCACCCGTCGGCGCTGCACGAGCCCACGCCGTGCGAGGAGATCGGCGACCGTACTGGGGGCGGGCCACTCGCGAATGCGTGGATGTTTGGTCTGGAGCACCGTCAGCAGCTTGCGGGCGTCCCAGAACGGATGCGCGACTCGCTCGGGCACGAGCAGCTCGGTCATGGATGTCGAGAGCATGTGCGGACACGTAGAGGCGCACGGCTCCGGTCGGCGAGCCCACGCCGGCCCTCCTCCGCATAGCGTGCGATCCATTTGTAGCCCGTGGGGCGACTTACGCCGTACCGGGCGCAGACGTCGGCCATCGTAGGGCCGTCAGTGAGGGTGTCCTGCACGAATTTCAGCCGTTCGATCATGGGGTCCGTCTCCAACCAGGGCATCGCGACCTCGCGCAAAGGAGTGTCGCAGTGCAGTGTAGAAGGAGTGTAAACCATGTTGCCGGACTACTCTGTAAACCATGTACCCGGGCTATACCCATGTCGCAACTAACCTTGTTTCGACTTGACTGTGGCACGGCAGAACGTCTTGCACGTGAGCCGGCGGTGTGCGCGCGCCAGAACGCCCTCACGCTTGCGCCGCACGAGGCGTCGACGGTCGCAATGGCGGCGGCCACCGCTGCAATGCTTGCGGCGCATCCCGTGGCGATGCCGTGGGGCGGATTCCTTGCGCTGGAAGGCATCTCGCGGCGAGTCGTCGGTTATTGCGGATTCAAAGGCGGGCCAGATGCGACCGGTGTAGCGGAACTCGCCTACTTCACGTTCCCAGGCGAAGAAGGCCGTGGAATTGCGAGCGCCATGGCGGCAAGCCTTGTGCAACTGGCGATGTCCGCCCAGACCGCTGCGTTGCTGCTGCGCGCGCATACACTGCCAGAGCGAAATGCGTCGTGCCGTGTGCTGGAGAAGACGGGATTTGTGTGCATCGGCCCAGTGATTGATCCGGACGACGGTCCGGTCTGGCGGTGGGAGCGATCCGTCTGGAACGACGTTTGACGCCCTTGCGGTCTACCCCGCGTTGTTGCTGATATTGTGAGCGATTCTCAGTGAGCAAGAGTGCCTTTGATGCAGCCGCCGCGTAGCAATTCGTATTTCCGTTAGCACGTACTTGACAAATGGGACTGGTTGCCGATCCGTCGTTCGTCGTCCCAAAAAGGAGTATCCCTTGAGAAAGCTGATCCTGTGCATGGAACTCACGCTCGAGGGTGTGGCCGCTGGCGAAGATGGCGCGATCGAGGGGATAGATCACGGCGACGAGGGCTCGTGGAGCGACATCTTTGCCACGCTCGAGAACGTGGACGCGCTGCTGCTCGGGGCCGGCGCGCATCAGGAGGACGTCAGCTACTGGCAGTCTGCGCTAACGAGCGCCACCGCCGGACCAAACGAACGAAAGTTTGCGGAGATCGCGGCTCGAACGCCTCACTTCGTCCTCTCGCGTAAACTGCGTGCCGTGGAGTGGCGCAACGCCAGTGTACTCGCCGGCGGCGTCGAGGCCATTGCGAGCCTGAAGAGTCTGAGCGGTCGCGATATCCTCATGTGGGGCGGACCGACGGTCGCAGCGGCTGCGATCGAGGCCGAACTCGTCGATGAATATCATCTCGTCACGCATCCGATCATCGCGGGACGTGGCAGGAAGCTTTTTGCAAGAGTCGCCGCCGCGCACCGCGTGCGTCATCTGAGCACGCAGGCATTTCTTTCCGGTGTGGTCCTGGTCAAGCATGCGCGCGCGTGACGTCGCGTGGCTGGACAGACAAGCCCGTCGTGCTTCATCGCGCGCAGCCTATCGAATCGTTGCAGCCGACGTGGCGGCCAGCGCCCCTTTTTTTACGGCTTCATGAAGGCCTTCACGCAGCTGAACTTGGGGTAGCCAGTTGAACCAGAAACCCGACTCGCGATGAACGTACGCCATCTACTCATCGACACGCATCCGCATCTCACACCGGTTGCGACGCTCGCGGAGTTGTCGCCGGCCGACGCAGTGCGTCGCGTGGCACACGCGCATCACTCGATCGCCGAGATCGTTGCCCACATGACTTACTGGCAGGCGTGGTTCATAGCTCGGTGCAAAGGCCAAGCCGAGCCAATGGCCTCAACGGCCGCAATCGGGTGGCCCACCGTTCGGCAAGACGACTGGCCCGCGCTGGCGGGGCGGTTTGTCGCCGGCCTGGGTCTCCTGGAGGTCGCGGTATCATCTCACAGTCTCGAGACGCTGGTGACACCGACGATCGAGGCGCCGATGATGGCGGCCTACTCTTATCGTGACGTCTGCGAGCATGTTGCGTTGCATAATGCCCATCACCTCGGTCAAGTAGTATTGCTGCGCCAGATGATGGATGCCTGGCCACCACCCGCTGGCAGCTACACGTGGTAATGAGACGTAGAAGGCCGTTGGACTCTTAGCCGCCGCTGGTTAACGCGCGTTGGAGCAAATCAAGGGCGTTTCGGGAGCTCGATTCACTCACATTCGATCAACACTTTCAAGACCCAAATTTGGAAAGAAAACACCGTTCAAACTCAACGTCGTGAGGCGTCAGTGACACCGAGCAAACTTATTGCGGTGCCCGTACGTGGCGAAGCGCATCAGGCGCTCGCGGTGTTCTTGGGACGGTGGCGGGCTGAGGGCAAATCGTACGGCAGTCCGAGCCAGGCTGTCGACGATCCGAGGAGCGGGGCAGAGCCGTGGGTCAGCACTCACACCGGCAAGTGGCACACTGGAGAGTTTTTCCTCATCGAGGATGAACGGGCAACGGTCGGAAGCAATCCATTTGACACACTTAGCGTGCTGGGCTACGACGCCGATACCGGCCGTTGCTTCGCGCGCTGTTTCGAGAACCACGGGTTCTACCGCGACTATGACGTCGTCGGCAACGGGCGAGTCTGGGTCCTCCGCGGTGAGATGGAGCGTGCGCGGATCGAGTTCAGTGAAGATGGGCGGACCCAGACAATTTCCTGGGAGTGGCGCCGGTCAGATGGTTGGCTCCCGCTGTGTGATCGAGTGGCGCGTCGAAGCGACTGAGGTGCCGGCGTGCGCGTGCGGCCTGACGAATCGTTGCAGCTGACAAGGCCGCGCATCGTTCCTCACTGGTAGCGGCGATTTCGTTTGTCGCCCCGCTGCTGAATGCTTTTGTTTAGCCTCGCAAAGGAGAATTTATGGCGTTTAAACCAGATGGCTACACCTCCGTTGCACCGTACCTGACAGTCAATGGCGTTCAGGGCACCATCGATTTCCTGATTCGCGTGTTTGACGCGCAGTCGCTGCGGATGATCCCTGGGAGCGAAGGGAAAGTCGCTCACGGAGAGGTTCGCATCGAGGATACGGTGGTAATGCTCACGGACGCAGTCGAGGGCTGGCCAGCTACCCCAAGCCACGTGCACATCTACGTCAAGGACGTCGACACGCTTTTTGAGAGGGCAGTTTCTGCAGGTGCCACGATAGTGAAACGACCTGTTCAAGACGGTGATGCTGATAAGCGCGGTGGATTCATGGATGCGGGTGGCACCACTTGGTGGGTCAGCACCCAAGTTGAATGAGGCCTGAAGTCAACATTGAATTGCAATAATCAGCGCGCGGTCGTACACGGCTGCTCCGATGTGTGTCAGCGATCGTCTGAAATTCTCCCTGCCGCGCCAAGGTGGTCGACTAGAGTGAAACGGTCCTGTTTTGTGAGCTGAGCGAGCGTGGCTTTCCGGGCTCGGTGATCGTCGTGCGGCGGGCCGTGGTGCCGCTGCGTCAGACAGCGCCCCGTCGGCGGCGACGGTGCGGTACGAGACCGCGCCGGGCGCGCAGGCGCAGGTCGGCTTCGGGCAGACGCGCGTGCGAATCGCGGACACATTCGAAGTGGCGCAGATCTTCGTGATGACGCTCGGCTTCTCGCGCCGCTGCTTCGCCGTCGCGTTTCGTCGCCAGCGCTTACGCGAATGGATCGCCGGCCACGAGCAGGCCTTCCATCACTTCGGTGGCGTCACCGATACGGTCCTCGTCGACAACGCGAAGGCGATCGTGCTGGTGCATACGCTGGAGACGATCCACTGGCATGCGACCTACGCCGACTTCTGTGGCTACTTTGGCGTGCGGCCCGTGGCATGCCAGCCGTATCGGCCGCAGACCATAGGCAAAGTCGAATCCGGCGTGAAGTACGTGGTGCGCAATGCGCTCGCCGGCAAGCGCTTTCACTCGTGGGCGCATCTGAATGCGTGGCTCGTGGAGTGGGCGACGATCGTCGCCGATCCGCGTAGCGTGCGTTCCATTTGTGGTTAAGAGGGCGACTCGCGCGCCGTACCGGACGCAGACGTCGGCCATCGTGGAGCAGTCACTGAACGCGTTCTGCACGATTTTAAGCCGTTCGATCATGGGGTCCGTCGCCAACCAGGGCATCGCGACCTCGCGAAAAGGAAAGTCGCAGTGCAATGTGGAATGAGTGCAATTCATGAGCCGGGGCGATCCGCGATGTACTCGAGTGGCGCTGTCGCACGGCAGCACGGGCGGGACAGTCGTTCCGCGCAGTGTTGACGCAAAACGCCCGTGCCGCGCATGTGGATCCTGCCTCGTAGCGCAATGCGCGCTCCAGTGGCAGCACCGTGCGGGTCTGCATCGTCGTCCGGCTCCGTTTTAACACCGGACGATCACGAACGGCACACGCTGCACCTCTGCAACCATGCGACAGGATCGTAGACGGTTACGCCGGCAGCCTCGCCCCATCAACCGCCGATCATTTGGCCGAGAGCGACGCCATGTCGATCACGTAGCGGTATCGCACATCTCCCGACGACATCTTCTCGTACGCCTCGTTCACCTGCTCGATCGGAATGATCTCGATGTCGGGCGTGATGCCATGCTCGGCACAGAACTCCAGCACTTCGACCGTCTCGGTGATACTGCCAATCAGCGAACCGGTCACCGTGCGCCGGTGAAACGCCACTTCCTGATTGTTCACCGGCTCGAGCGGCTCAAGCGCGCCGACCACACAGAGCACCCCGTCTTTTTTGAGCAGCTTGACGATCGGGTTGACGTCATGCTTCTGCGGGATGGTGGACAGGATGAAGTCGAAGCCGCGTTCGAGCGACTTCAGGCGGTCGGTGTCGGCTTCATGTACCGCGTCCAGACCAGCCGCGACCAGCTCCGCGACCTTTGCTGTGCTGCTGGTGAAGATCGTGACATCAGCGCCGAGTGCCTTCGCCAGCTTCGCGGCCATGTGTCCAAGCCCGCCATGGCCCACCACACCGACCCGATGCCCCTCTCCGACACCCCACTCCTTCATCGGTGAGTAAGTCGTGACACCGGCACACAGGATCGGTGCGGCGGCAGCCGGCGGCAGTGCGGCGGGAATCGGGATGACGAAGTCCTCGTTCACCACCAGCACGGTGGAGTAGCCGCCGAACGTATTGTCGCGGCCGTACATGTTTTCGCCTGTCGGCGCCTTCGCCTTCGGAATCATCGGTCCGTTGTACGTGGCGAGCCAGCTGTTCGGGCCTTCGCAGTAATTCTCCTCGCCGTTCTGGCACGGATCACAGCTGCGGCAGCTGTCGACCATGCACCCGACGCCGACGATGTCACCAACGGTGAATGCCGTGACGGCAGCCCCAACGCGAGACACGCGCCCAACGGCCTCGTGCCCGGGCATGCAGGGATAGACGGTGTTCGCCCATTCGTTCCTGACCTGGTGCACATCTGAATGACATACGCCACAAAACATGACGTCGATGACCACATCGTGCTCACCGGGCTCGTCCCGTTGAAATTCGTGGCGTTCCAGACTGCTGTCCAAGTTCTTCGCGGCAAAGCCGACGGCGTCGATCATGTGCAGGATTCCTGTGCGAGTGTGGTAAACCGGCGCTTCGTGACACGTGCGTGTCCTGTGCCGACTGAGACACGTCACGACCCGTTCAAGTCGCATGCCGTGACTCGACACACTTCACACCGCTGTGACGATTGGAACGCACGATGTGACGGCATCGATAGCCGCAATGCCAAACTGATCACACCAAGCGTGCTGGAGGTCTGGTCGGCCGCAGCGTGAGCAGCAGCCAGTTTCGTGAGCTCGCAGCTGTCATGAAAGTCAAGAGTGCGTAGCATGCTCTGACGTGAAGTCTGTATTCCATCGCGTCTCCGTACGCGCCCACACGCGGGCACCCGCATCGAGGCGCGCCTTGGGAGCTACATCCTCGTCTCGCGCAACGGACGCATCGAAGCCAACGGTACGCTGTTCAAGCCGATCCAGATGACCTGCACCGCGGCCGGCAAGTTTTCGGGGTGCTGGGGCGGGCTCATCGTTGCTGGCACCGCACGCATCAACAGTTGCACGCCAACCAGCCCCATCTCGCCGCGTAGTGAGACAGTCGGCTGCCTCGAAAGTGTGAATCCGGTCGGCACTCTGCCGTGCGGCGGGTGCAATGATGCCGATGACAGCGGTGTGCTGCGATACATCCGCATCGAGTACGCCGAGCGCGGGTTGCACCTCGCGGGCGCGGGCAGCGGGACGATCGTGGAAGACATCCAGGCCAACCGCATCCGGAACGAAGGCGTGCTGGTCACTGGCGGCGCGGTTGCGCTGCGGGAACTGTTTCTGACGGCGAACGGCACGGGCGACGCTCTTCAACGTCACGATCGTTGCACAGAATGATTTGGCAAACCCGAATGACGCCACGGAGACGGCACGTTGGCCGACCGCGCGGTGCGGGTTCCTGTCACTGGCGGACTCTTTTACCTCGCACTCGCCGGTGGTGGTGACGCACATTCGAGTGCCACCAGTCCCGCGTCGATCGTGCGTTGCTGGGGAGCAAATCAGGCCGGTCAGCTGGGCAACGCCAATACCACGTCGCGCAGCATCCCGGTGACCGTCGCGACATCCGTGATGTTGTCGAGGGTCGCGCTGGGCCGTCGACTTAGTTGCGACATCGAGCCTGACGCGGTGGCGTTCTGCTGGGGAGCGGGTGCCGCGGGACAGATCGGTGACGGTGCCAGCGCCTCGCGCACGGTGCCGCGCAGTGTTCTGACCAGTGCAAGTTTCACTTCACTTGCGGGTGGCGGCGGTACGTCGTGCGGAGTCATGTTCGGTGCAGTCACCACCGAAGACAAGACGGTGATTATTTCACACCGATCGCAGCTCTGCTGGGGGAGCAATGCCACCGGTCAGCATGGCCGAGGTTCGACGATCTCCTCCACGACGCCAACGGCAGCAGCGACCGGATTGACGTTTCCGTAAGCGTCCGACGGTGGTCGTCACGATGACGACCGGTAGTCACCGCGCCGTGGGCACCGCGACCATCAGCCGCGTCGAGACGACGAACCGATTCGATGAGGGCGGCATCTGCACCGCCACGAACGTGCTCCCGTCGGCCGTGAAGTCGTACTGCGGCGACTCCGTGAATGTCGGGAACGACACCGTCGCGCGTCGCCGACGCGCGAGGATCGGCTCGGGCTTCGAGAGATCGAGATCGACCTCCTCGAGGACATCACGCGTCCAGTAGACGAGCGTCCTTCCGTTGTTCGTGAACATCGGCGTGCGCCCTCCCGCGGTCGAGAGGCGCAGCCGCGGTCCCGGACCGGGATACGGCTGCACATAGACCTCGCGCTGTCCTGTCTCGTCGGACTCGAACGTGATCCATCGCCCGTCGGGTGAGAAGCGCGGCGCGCCGACGTTGTACGACGTCTGCAGCAGCGGGCGCGGTGGCCCGCCGTCGATCGGCACCGTCCAGATTTCGCGGCGATTGGCGGACTTGGTGCGAAGCACAAACACCACGTTCCGGCCATCGGGCGTGAAGCACGCGGGCCAGTGATCCCCTCCCGCTTCCTTCAGCAGGAGTCGCGCGGGCGCACTGCGATCCACTGGCATCACCCAGAGGCTCTTGCCTTGCGCCTGCGAATACGCGTCGGCGGAATCGTACGCCGAGTAGACCAGTTGTCGGCCATCCGGGCTCCACACGACGTCGTTCGCATCGGCACCAGCCGCACCATTCTGCGTCAGACGTTGATCGGTCTGCGTCGCGAAGTCGTAGAGCCAGAGTTCACCAAAGTTCTGGTCGGTGAGGTACCGTGCGACGGCGAGGCGTCGTCCGTCAGGCGACAGGCGTGGTTCCCAGAATTTCGGTCCGGTGAGCAGCACGGCGGCACCACCGGAGCCCCGCGAGACACGCAGCGTCGCATCGCCAGCGGCGCGCGACGTCGTCACCAGCATGCCCGTGGGCGCGGACGCAAAGGTGACGATCGCGTCCATCACAATGGAGACCTGCTCGGCCACCTGCACCGGCGGGCCGGTGGTGTCGCCGCGCTGCAGGTCGAACGGCTGGACCGACACCGCGCCACTCGCCTGCCCGAAGAGAAGATGCCCTGACGCAAGGTAGCGCGGCGAAAGTCCCGGTCGAATGACCGTGAACGTACGCGCACCGAGTGACACCATTCCGATCGTACTGATGCCGCCCGAGAGCCGCACGGCGAGGACGCGGTCCGTATCGGGGAGTGCCGCGAACGAGTGCAGCATCGACACGGTGTCACCCGCCAGCGACCACCGTTGTGCGCCGCCTCCCTTCAGGTCGACGACGAACTGTCGATTGCCGGTACTGGCGTTGGCGCTGATGCCGTAGATCAGCCGATTCCCCGGCATCCAGGCGCCACCCACCAGAAACACGTTCACCGTGCGGTTCTCGACGATCTGTGTCGTGTTGCGCCCGTCGAGACGCTCACGCTGAAGGCCGGTCTCGGTGGCGTAGATCATCTCGAGTCCATCCGGCGAGATCATCGGCGTGCTGAGCGGCGCCTTGCGCCCGCGTTCGGCGTTTCCGACCCGTCGGGACACGCCTTCTGCGAAGCGGTGCGTGTACAACGCGATCGAATCGCCATCGAAGGCTCGATACACCAGCGTCGATCCATCTGGTGTCAACTCGGCGAAAGGATCGATTTGGAGCCCTGAGTCCGCGAGCACATCGAACTGCAGAATCGGCAAGACCGATGCAGGTGCGGACCGCGCGACGTACGACGAGGCTGCACCGATACCGATGCCGACGAGCATCGCTGCGGCAACGAACGCGATTCCGCGGCGGCGCCTCGATGTCGTCGACGTGCGTGTCCCCTGCGGCGCCGTGCGCACGCCACCGGACGACGGGCCGTCGACCAGCGCGCGTGCAAACGCCTCGGTCGTTGGAAATCGATCGGCGGGCAGCTTGGCGAGCGCGATCTCCAGTGCGTCCGCCACGGCATCTGGCACGGATGCACGCAACGAACGGATGGGTTCAGGGGGCCGCGTGAGCAGGGCCGACAAAACAGCCTGCATCGTGGGACCGGTGTGCGGCGGAACTCCGGCAAGCATCTCGTACAGCATCGCGGCGAGCGAATACTGATCGCTGCGCGCATCCAGCTCACGGTCTCCCATGGCCTGCTCGGGACTCATGTACGCGGGCGTGCCCAGCGAGAGCCCTGTGCCGGTCAGCCGCGTGCCACCCGCGCGCGATGCGGCGAGGGCGATACCGAAGTCCGCCACGACCGCGCGACCATCACGCAGCAACACATTCTCGGGCTTGATGTCGCGATGAATGATTCCTTGGCGGTGCGCGTAGTGCAGCGCATCGGCGACCTCCGTCGCCAGGCGCACCGCGTCAGGAATCGCGAGCTGTCGTTCGCGATCGAGACGCTGGCGCAGGGATTCGCCGTCCACATACGGCATCACGTACCAGAGCAATCCATCACCTTCCCCGGAATCGAGCAGGCCAAGGATGTGGGGATGCTGCAGCGGCGCGGTGACCTTGATTTCCGCGAGAAAGCGCACGGCACCGATGATCGCGCCAAGCTCAGGGGTGAGCAGCTTGATCGCCACGAGCCGACCATGTCGCAGGTCGCGCGCGAGGAACACGGTCGCCATCCCGCCCTCGCCGATACAGCGGTCGATCTCGTACGCACTGCCGATCGCCTTCCGCAGGCGATTCAGAAGGTCGCTGTCTGTGCTGCCAGGCTCGTGTTGCGTCATTGTCCACAAGGTATCCGTCGGACTGCACGTCGGCACCAGCGCCGGAACGCCCCGACTCCGGCGCTAGCGGTTCGCGTACCGGTCACCGCATCGTGTGATGACGAGACTTGTCGGACGCCACAGCCCACGGTCCCGCGCGCAGGGATGTCGTACTGATCCCCGGATTGTGGGACATGTACAGCCATTCGCTGGTCCGATGGGAATGGTCAGCATTGCTTCATGTCGCCAACGGCGTGACCGGTATGCGCGACCCCGGCGCCGTGACGCCCGCGACCGAGATCGTTGTAAAACGCGGCTCGGTGGATCGTGCCAAGACACTCGGGCCTCGGAGTGTCGCCAGCGGCACGATCGTCGACGGGTCGCTCACGTCACGCGCGACATACGTGGGCATCGACGGTCCGGATATGATGCGAACCTGCTCGAGAATATCGAGCGCACGAAACGCATCGCGGCCGTCGTGATGAATGGTCGCTACCTGTCGCGGGCGGATCTGGACACGCTGCTGCACCGCGCGGCGGCGATCGTCAAGCGCTGGTGCAACGTTGAACACCGTAGTGGCGAACTACGATTTGGCTGGAGTGTGATGCAGGCCAGGTTCGATGCGCGTCGGCACGATCACATCCCTGTATCTCGCCAGGGTGAGGGGCGCCGCGATGCAGCCGACGCCCCTCAGCAAATTTCAGCGTCCGTCAGTCAACTGTCACTTGGCCATCGGTCATCAGAAACAGCGGCAGACCTTGCTTACGCGTGCAACGTAGCGGACTGTCGTTGACAGGATAGTTGTAAGAATAGCTGATCTGATCCGGCAAATCGTTCGCCGACTTCCCGTTGTCCACCACGCGTGTGAGCGCGCGTTGGCCCGTAAAGTCGACGCCATTGATCGAGCCGTTCGTGATGATGCCACCAATCCACGCCTGGTTGCCATCGACCACGAGGCAATCGACATCGACATGGTAGCCCCCCGTGGTGGTGCCGGCACCGAACATGTCCGTGTACCGACCCTTCACCGAGCCATCGGCGCTCTGGATGGCGATCAACGAGAAATTCTTGTCGCCCTTGATGAAGTCGGCATCGTGCCCGCCGACGGACACGCGGTGCCGGACGCCGTTGCCCGGCGCGAGCATGACGGGTGCTTCCGGGCCTGTGGCTGGCTGCTCCGAACAGGCGACGGCGAACAGCGCGAGCGTCACCAGCGTGATGCGGAACGTTTTCATGGTGCCCTCTCCAAGATGAAGAAGCAGCACTGTTGCAGGGGGTCCGCCCTGAACAGGGTCTGACAAGCGCCTTATTATGAGTGCAGGGCCGAGGTCCGCAACGTCGCGTAGACGCAACACCAGACACAGCAGTTCAAATACGCGTCGCAGAAGGTCACGGCGCCATCACCAATGCGCGGCTACTTCGCGCGCGTGCTGCGACGGGTCGCCGCGAGTCGCCGGCGCGCGGCGTCGGCAATGGCGATCACGGCTGGATGACGGAGGCGGCGTTCCGCACTGAGTGCGTAGAAGCGCTCGCGCACACCGCGCAAACGACCGATGATCTGCACGTCGAACGTGCGCTTGACCTCCGCCTCGACCACACTTGGCGCACAGAACACGCCAAGACCATCATGGCCGAGCAGTTGCAGCATCGCCATGTCATCGACTTCGGCAACCACGTCGGGCTCGATCCCATTGTCGGTACACCACTGCGTCACATGGCGTCGCAGGAGCGACCCGTCACCGGGCATCAGCATCGGTGCCCCTGACAAGGATCTGGGGAAACCGGCGGTCAGTCTGTCTGCGAGGGCGGAGGCCGCAAAGACGGTGATCGCACTTTCGCCGAGCAGATGAGAATACGCCCGGACTCGCGTTCCTGCAGGCATGGGTGAATCGGCAATTACCAGATCGAGCGTGTCGGCGGCGAGGTCGTGAATCAATCGTTCGATCTTGTCGTTGCGCACGGTCACACGCCAGAGCGGACCCAGTGCGAATGCCGGTTCGATGAGCCGCCAGGCGGTGAGTTTCGGCAACGAATCGGCGACACCGATGGTCAGGCGCAGCGGGCGACCTTCGACATTGGAGCGCGATGCGGTGAGCAGTTCCTTGCCGAGCGTGAAGATTTCATCGGCGTAGCGCAGAACGAGATGTCCATGTTCCGTGAGTGCGCGGTTGCGCCCCCGTCGGACGAAGAGTGGAGCACCAAGCGCGATCTCGAGCGCGTGCAGCTGTTCGGTGACCGTCGGTTGTGAGACCCCCAGCAGCGGAAGGGCTGCCGCGATGCTTCCGTGGTGCGCGACAGTCCAGAAGTAGCGCAAGTGCTGATAGTTCAGCGCGCTGAGGTCCGAAGCTGCGGGTGCTTTAGTCATTGGCTAAACATTGGTACAACCTATGAATTTGCCAATAGCATTGGCTTGGTAAGATTCCGGCCGTTCGGTCGTTCACCACTTCCTTGCCGGAGCCAGCCATGTGCCCTGATTCGCATTTCGACACCGCAGCACCGCTCACCCGCCGCAACTTTCTGGGCCGGAGTTCTGCGACTCTGGTCGGCGCAGCTGCCATGGCGGGCGTGCCTGGCGTGGTGCATGCCGCCTCGCTCAGTGCCGACGAGCGCACGGCCGTCTATGCCCCAGCACCTGAGACGCCCGCCGAAGCATTGGCGGCGCTGCAGGACGGGAATCGTCGATTCGCCGCAGGTCGGTCGATCGCGCCGCATCGCGACATGGCGCGTCTCCGCGAGATTGCGCCGAAGCAGGCACCGTTCGCCGCGTTCCTCGGTTGCGCTGACTCACGCGTCCCGGTCGAAATCGTGTTCGACCAGGGATTCGGCGATCTCTTCGTATCGCGCATTGCTGGCAACATTGCAGTGGCCGAACAGATCGCGTCGCTGGAATTCGGAACGGCCGTCCTCGGCGCGAAGGTGCTGTATGTGCTCGGCCACACGTCGTGCGGTGCCGTGGCTGCGACTATGGCCGGCACCGACGTGCCCGGTCAGATCAGCGCCTTGTACTTTCACATCCGGCCGGCGACCCGTGCAGCCGGGGGCAATCTCGACAAGGCCGTCATCGAGAACGTGCGCAACCAGGCCATGGCACTGCGTGATGGCTCGACCGTGATCAACAAGCTGGTTCGTGAACAGAAGTTGCTCGTCGTCGGTGGAGTCTACGATCTCGCGACCGGGAATGTCACGCCAGTGGAACTCGGCGCATGACGCAGATGGAGGATCATCTCCGCATTCGTTTTCAGCGAGAGCACGGCACCCCATGAGTGAAATTCTTCGGGTCAATCTGTTATCGCCGATCGCCCTTGCTTTCGTGTTGGGTGTCATCGCCAGGGTCATTCGCAGCGAATTTGCGCTACCCAAGGAGATCTACCAGGGGTTGTCGATCTATCTGCTCTGGAGTCTTGGGCTGCATGGCGGCGTCGAACTCGCGCACGCGTCGCTGGCGGAGATCGCACGACCGGCCATGGTCACGCTGCTGATCGGCTGTATCACGCCCGTGTCCGCCTATCTCACGCTACGATACCTTGGAAAATTCGGCGAGGCGGACAGCGCGGGTATCGCCGCGCACTACGGCTCCGTGTCGGCCGTCACCTTCATTGCTGCATCCACCTTCGTGAAGGGCATGGGCGCGGAACCCGAGGGGTTCATGCCGACCTTGCTCACGCTGCTGGAAAGTCCGGGCATTCACATCGCGCTGGCCATTGGCGCGTTGCGCAGTGGCGCCAAGTCGCGGCCGACCTCCGAATTGCTGCACGAGGTGTTGACCGGTCGCACGATGGTGCTGCTGGTTGGCGGCCTGATCGTCGGCTTCCTGATCGGTGACAAGAACTGGAAGGTCATCGAGCCATTTTACGATACCAAGGGAGCGGTCTTTCGCGGCGCACTCTGTATTTTCATGCTCGAGATGGGCGTCCTTGCAGGAGCGCGCCTGGGAGACCTGAAGAAGGTCGGCCCGTTTTTGCTCGCGTTCGGCATGATCATGCCTCTCGTGCACGGCGCACTTGGCACCTGGTTGGGCAGTCTTGCGGGCCTCTCGATCGGCGGCGCCACCATGCTGGGCGCGATGGCGGCGAGCGCGAGCTACATCGCAGCACCGCCGGCGGTCCGCATGACGCTTCCGGACGCGAATCCGACGTACTATCTCACATTGGCGTTGGCCATCACCTTTCCGTTCAACGTGCTGGTCGGCATCCCGATCTACTTCAAGATTGCGCAGATGGCGCATGGAACTCCATGATTACGACGCCGCTGAAGATGGTTGTCATTGTCGCTGAACCCGTGCTCGAGACGCGTCTGACCAACGAGTTGCGCGAGCTCGGCGCCACGGGCTGTACCGTGATCGAGGGACGTGGCGAGGGCTCGCGCCATGCACACGCGACCGATGTGCCCGGGAGTAATGTGCGCATCGAGGCGATAGTTCATCCTGAGCTGGCCGATCGCATCATGGAGCATGTGTCCCGGCATTATTTCGAGCACTACTCGTTCATCGCCTACGTGATGGATGTGGCCGTCGCACGGGGAGCGAAGTACGGGTGAGTCAGGTCGCGCGTTGCGCGCTGCAGTGACGCCGGTTTCGACCTTGGGGCAGACCTGCAGCGCGAACTCGTTGAATTCCAGTGGCCGCGTTCAACAGCCGGCAGTACGAATGGTGTGTGTGCATTCAGGCACAACGCTGGCGCTCGTCCGTGGGCACGACACAACCGGCCCTTTCGAACGCGATGCCAGGGCAGGCGTCGTGATCTTTAGCTGACAAGTGAGGCAGTGTCATGGCTGTCAGGATCAGAGGGTACGCCCTTCTTGCGGTTTCGGTGGCCGCAGTTGCCGCGTGCCGCGATGCGTCGATGACTGATCCTGCGGCCGCGCTACTTGCCCGCAATGCGGCGTACGATCGTGCGCTGGTCGAGGGCGACTCGGTGTCGCTCGACTCGCTGTACCACCCTGACTTCACGTACCTCGGCCCCGGCGGCGAACTGCGCACCCGGTCTGCGCAGCTCAATGCCCTCACGTCAGGGCGCGTTGACATCGTTGAGGGGCAGAGCGACAGTGTCGTGGTTCGCGTTTACGATTCCGCCGCCATCGTCATCGGGCAATTTCGCGGTCGCGCGCGTGCAGGCACGGACGCGTTCTCGTTCCATGAGCGGTATTCCACTACGTGGCTGCGCGTAGATCGCAGCTGGATGCTCGTTCTCGAGCACGGCACCATCATGCGTGAGCCGTGACTGTGATGTCTGGCGCTACCGCGACGAAATGTTGACCGGATCAGGGCATTCGTCATCATGATCGACGACCAGACCGGCAACAGGGTGGTGAATGGTGATTTTTAGATCCACGTTGCTCAGTGGCTATTTGCCGATGATGCTGCCGTCTGAATGCGGCGTCGGTACTTCACGACGATCAGCGCAATCACGCTGGCGCTCACCGTCGGGAGTCTCCGCGACAATCTGTTTTGGCGCATCCGCTAGGTAAGAAACTCGGACCCGAAGTACATCTCTTTAGGATCACGCTGCCTTGGGTGGATGATCGTGTTTCCCACGTAGGCGCGTCTTGTCGCGTGCACGAACCTTTGGTTGCACCGCCGGCTTGTTCACTCATTGCCACGGGCGGACAGCCAGGTCCGGGTGCGTTCAGTTGGAGCGAGATGGAGAAATACGCCGCCGGTAGGCAGCGGCAGAAATGCGGCAATGGTGCCGTTCGGCTCGATCTTCACCCTGGTGCCATTCACCGTCGGTGACGCGAGGCCCGTCCCGACAGGAGCGGCGCCGATCCACATGTCCGCCGCCGCTGACCCCGCATCGGTCCCCGCTCCAGCCAGCAGTCCTTCGCATTGCCGGAGCACGGCGCCACCACCGTGGCAGTGTTGCCGTTTCGGCGGCACAATGCACCATCAGGTCTGCCCGATCGTCGGAACCGCTGTCTCGTAACGAGCGCGTCACACCGCGGCCGTAACGTGGGCGAACGTCGCACGAGCGCGTACGATGGCGGTGCAGGGTGCAGCCGGTGGTTACCGCGCCACCGTGCGCAGCAGCCGCGCTTCTCGTTCGCGTGCCACACGGCGTTGCACTCCGTTGGCGCACCTGCGCGCTTCCGACAGCCGAGAACGATGCGTGGAATACACGGAAGTAGTGCTCGGCATGGTCGCAGGGCTGGCGTTGTTCCTGTACGGTGTGTCGCGCCTCGCGACGGGCATGCGCGCAGTGGCTGGCGATCGCATGCGTCGCGTGCTGGAGCGTGCGACGACCAACCGGTTTGCCGGTGTAGCCAGCGGCACACTGGCCACGGCGGTGCTGGACTCGTCGTCGGTGACGATCATCATGGTGATCGCGCTAGTTGATGCAGGCCTGCTCTCGTTCCAGAATTCGCTTGGCGTGATCCTGGGTGCGAACATCGGGACGACCATCTCCAGCCAGCTGATTGCGCTCGATGTGCAGCGCTATTCACCCGTCGTCCTCGCCGTCGGCTTGCTGCTGTTCGTCGCGGGACGATCGGAGACATGGCGTCAGACAGGGGCTGCCGTGTTCGGCATGGGCCTGATCTTCTTCGGCCTGGCGCAGATGGGTGCGGCCGTGGAGCCGCTGAAGCAAAGCGCGCGATTCGCTGACTGGATGCTGCAGCTCGAGAATCCGCTGATTGGCGTCGCAGCCGGCGCTCTCATCACATTGATCCTGCAGTCATCGTCCGCCACCGTCGGAATCGCGATCACGCTTGCGGCGCAGGGGATGCTGGCATTGCCTGGCGGCATCGCGGTGATGCTGGGTGCCGAGATCGGGACCTGCGCTGACACGCTGCTTGCCACGATGGGTCGCTCGCGTGAAGCACTGCGGGCCGGAATCTTTCATCTGCTCTTCAATGTCCTGACGGTCGCGATTGGCGTCCTGCTGCTGCAACCGCTCGTCACCTTCGTGCAGTCGCTGGGCGGGGACGCCGCACGGCAGCTGGCGAATGCGCATGTGACGTTCAATGTCCTGGGTGCGATGGCCGTCGTGATGTTTCTCGCGCCTGTTGGTCGCGCACTGCACCGGCTTGTACCGCCCGCGCTCGCACCATCACCGGTAGATGCAGGGGCTGCCGCGCAGCCTGTATGATTTGTCGCGGGCAGTTGCGCCGCAGGTGCGTACCGCCACTGCGAGCGGATTTCCTTCTGCGGAAATCGGCGCCGGCGAGCAGTTCGCGCCCTCGAGGGTCGCTCGTCACGGACCCGTTACGTAACAGCCTCGAGCTTACGGTATAGAACTGAGTGGCATCGTCGATACCTCACAGTATCCTCGACCCCCGTGCATGCAGTCCCTGCCGTCACACTCGTCGTCGTTTCGCGCCATCGTCATCCCCGCCGCGCGTCGTGCGCAAGCGACGTTGATGGCTTTTGTTTGCGGTGCGCTGGTGTTCTTCATTTTCGAAGCGAGCAAGAGTGCGGTCTTCCCGCAGCTGACGATCTGGGAATCGCACAGCATCACGATTGTCTTCGGCGCATTCATTGCTGCCGGCGCGGCGTTCATTGCAATGCAGCGGCAGGCCGCGATGGTAGGTACGCTCGCCGCTGAAGAGGCAATCCGCGAGCGACTCGAGAGTCGGCAACGAGCGCTGCTCGAGAGCGAGTCGCGATACCGCCTGCTGGTCGAGACATCCCCCGAAGCGATCGCCGTCCATCGCGGCGGCTTCCTGGTGTACGTCAATACAGCCGGTGCGTCGCTGATTGGCGCAACGTCGACTGATGTGCTGGTGGGGCGACGCACCGCGGACTTCGTTCACCGCGACGATCTCGCGGCGGTATTGCGACGGGTGCACGCCGACGCGTCGCGTTCGCAGTATCGGCTGATCCGATTGGACGGCGAGATACGCGAGGTCGACGCTGCGTCCGTCGGCATTCCCTACGAAGGCACGGCGGCCATACAGACGGTATTCCGCGACGTGACGCAGCGGAAGCAGCTCGAGGCGCGGCTGATTCACGACGCGTTTCACGATGCACTCACCGGCCTGCCGAACCGGTCGCTTTTCCGTGATCGCCTCGAACACGCGGTGGCAATTCGACAGCTGCAGCCGGACCTGCGCCTCGTCGTGATGTTCCTGGACCTCGACGACTTCAAGTCTGTCAACGACAGTTTTGGTCACGAGACGGGTGATCAACTGCTTCGTGTGGTTGCCAAGCGCATTCGCGAAGAAATCCGCACGGCGGACACGGTTGCGCGATTTGGCGGCGACGAATTCGCCATTCTCATGGAGCAGGTGGCCACGACGGCCGAAGTCATGTCGATTGTCGATCGCATCAAGATGTCGTTGCAGCGGCCACTTTTGCTCGAGGGTCGCGTCGTGTCGGTGTCGGCCAGTGTCGGCGTGACGTTCGCCGAATCGGGCGAAGACGTGGATACGCTGCTGCGAAACGCAGACGTTGCGATGTACGAGGCGAAGGACGCCGGCAAGGCTCGCCATGCGGTCTTCAAGCCCGCGATGTACACTGCGATCGTTGAGCGTCTCCAGCTGGAATCCGACGTGCGCGCGGCAGCCGCTGCACCGGAGGAGTCGGGGCTGTTCCTTGTGTATCAGCCCATCGTGGACCTGCGGACCGGGACGCTGCGCAGCGTCGAAGCCCTGTTGCGCTGGCAGCATGTCACGCGAGGACTGATTGCGCCGACGGAATTCGTACCGGTCGCCGAGCATACCGGCGCTATCATTCCGCTCGGAAACTGGGTGCTCGAGACCGCGTGCCGTCAGCTCGTCGCATGGCGAACGCTGTGGTGGAGCGAGCGTTGGGATCCCGCCACGATGCCGTCGGTCGCCGTGAACATTTCGGGCAAGCAGCTGCACGAAGACGATTTCGTCACGACCGTCGCCGACATCCTGGCGCGTACGAACGCCCCCGCGGACTGCATCACCCTCGAGATTACCGAGAGTGTGATCATGCGCGACACGGAGAGTTCTCTCCGCACCTTGAATGCGCTCAAGGCCCTCGGCGTACGGCTCGCGATCGATGATTTCGGCACAGGCTATTCAAGCCTCAGCTACTTGCAGCGTTTCCCGGTAGACATACTCAAGATTGACCGCGCCTTTGTCGAGGGAGTATCGCGCGGCGGCTCCGACGCGGCGCTGGCGCGCACCATCATCACGCTCGGCCAGACGCTGGGGCTGCAGACGGTCGCCGAGGGCGTCGAGGACGAGGCGCAGCGGGTGGAGCTGGAGCGCATCGGCTGCGTGCTGGCGCAGGGATATCTGTTTTCGCGGCCGAAGCCAGCCGACGAACTGACCGTCTGGATTCGCAGTCGAACCGAGCGTGTATCGGGCAGCTTGAGGGAGGCCGTTTAAGGACAAGGGAGCGTATCGTACGCACGGTACAGCGCACCCCATTCACGAACGCCGACCGCATCACCTCATGAGCTGGCCGCTTCTGGCAACAACGCCTCAAGGGCCGCGAGCAGCCGTGCGGTTGGGAAGGGCTTGTTGAGCATCGAAACTGCGGCCCCGAACTCCTCCAGCAGGTCCGGCTCCGCATTCCCGCTCATGAACAGCAATGGTAGCGTAGGGCACGTAAGCCGAATTTCACGTGCCATGGTGATCCCGCCCATCACCGGCATGCTGACGTCGGTGAGCACCGCATCGATGTTCTCATTCAGTATGGCGAGCTTGGCCAACGCGTCGGCACCATGCATGGCCTCGATCACGCGATGCCCGGCTGACTCCAGAATGCGGACGATGACCTTTCGAACGCTCGCTTCGTCCTCGACCACGAGCAATGTGCGGCGTGGCGTAGCGTGGACTCGAGGCTGCTCGCCAGGTGTACGTACCAGCGGGATCGCACCCACGGGAAAGCGCATTCGTAACATGACACCATGCGGAGTGCACCGCTCGATATGCACGACGCCAGAGAAATTCGTCACCGTGCCATGGACAGAGGACAGGCCAAGCCCGGTACCCGCGCCGATGTCCTTGGTGGTAAAGAACGGCTCGAACGCACGTGAGTACACCTGATCAGTCATGCCCGGGCCCGTGTCGCGCACGGTGAGCTCCACGCAGTTGCCGGCCTGCAACGGTGCCCAGCGACGCAGCTCGGCTCCGGCCAGGCTCGCGATGCGCGCGGCGATGGTGATCGTTCCATGTGCGGGCACATGAAAGGAATCTTCTTCTGACTCGATTGCATCACGGGCGTTGAGCGCGAGGTTCAGCAGCGCCTGCTCGAGCAGCATCGAGTCGCCGTCGATCAGCAGCGGTTCAGGCGGGACATCGGTCACCACGTCGATGTTCGCGCCGAGCGTACGCCGCAACAGCGCGCCAGTTGATGTGACCAGCGTACGCAGGTCGACCGCTTCGTGCGCGCCGGTTCGGCGGTGACTGAGTGACATCAGCCGCTCCACCAATTTCCGTGCGCGCACGGCGGCCTGCAGTACTTCGTCCAGCTCCATTGGCTCTGCGGGGAATTGACTGCGTAGTTGTTCGCGCAGAAACTCCATGTTGCCCGTGATAACGGTGAGCAGGTTGTTGAAGTCGTGTGCCACGCCGCCGGCCAGCCGCCCGACCGCCTCAAGTTTCTGGGCGCGCATCAGCTCACCCTGCAGCCGCGCACGGTCGCGCTGAGTAATCAAGCCATTGTATTTCGCACCGATTCGCCTGATTACTGGTGGAAGCAACTCATCGGCAAGTGGCCACGCACCAGTGCTCGCGCGCCACACCAGTATCGCGATTGTGCCACCACCCGGCAGTTCGTGCTGCACCTTACGTATGAATATTCCATCATGCTCGAGCGCTCGCTTCGATTCGCCGTGCGGGCCGCTGTCGAACACGTCGATCGCAGCAGAGACGGCGGCCGGTGGCGTGATCTGGTGTAATACGGCGCTTTTTGCCTCATAACCTACATGATGGACAAACCAAGGCTCCTCAACCGAGGTGCGCGCGCACACCGTGCATCCATCTGCGCCGGTAAACTCTGCCAACTCGACGCCGGCATTCTGGAAAAGTGCCTCCACCGTTTCAGCCGCGTCGATCACGGCGACCGCCAGGGTGCGATCGGTGACTTCACGCTGAATCGACACCCAGTGCGTGAACCAACCGCTATCGTTGGCGACCGGGACGACCTCGAATTCGACGTCGAACGGCGTACCATCCTTACGATAGTTCGTCACGCAGATCCGGCAGGACGTCCACGCCTCGAATGCGGCGCGGAGCCGCGCCAATTCCGAGCGACTGGATCGAACCCCCTGCAGGATTCGCGGCGTCAATCCGATCACGTCGGCCGCAGAATATCCGGTCATCCGTTCGAATGCCTCGTTGACGTACACGATGCGTGGGCCAGGCACATCGATCGGCTCCGCTTTCGTGACAAGCACCGCGTCATTCAGACTCGCGAGCATCCTGTGTGGCAGGTCAGGCTCAAGCAGTCGTTCTGGCATCGTGATTTCGGCTCGACATGTTCGTGGTGCAGTGTCGCGAGCGACACAAACTCGCCGCGTTGGCCCGCTCGCGCCAAGCATCTTGCGTGAAAGCTATGCGGTTCGAACAGCGCCCGCTCAAGCGAATGCAACGATGAGCATCCAATCAGCAGAAGATTTCGGCTTCTGCTCAAACTGTCTGATCTGCGCGCTTGACCCACCTCATGGCGTGGCTCAGCGCCCAGCATGCGCCCGCTGCGAGCACGGCACGGCGTCATCTATTTCGACGTGGAAGCTCTAAGTCAACGCATCATCAATATCGCCGTTATCATGCTCGCATGCAGCTCCTGACGCAGCGTACCCTGCCGAAAGACTGCAAGCAGAAAGGCTGAGTTTCGCGCGTCCATTTGCAGTGGTGTGGTCGTGGAGACCGGTGCGAGTCGTACCTGCAGCAGCCGTTGCTCAAGCTGCGATCGAGGCATTGCAAGCGTGTGCACGAACGAGTCCCGACTTCCGGATTACGAAGCGCGCGTCGACAGAGTTCGGCGCGCGTCGCAGTGTGAATTGATACTGCACGTGCTCGCCGCATGCGCACAGCTGATGGACACTTGTGATGCCGGCATCTGTGCCGTTACACACCTTGCCGCTTCTACGGCACGAATGAGCTTTGCGGCCTCGAGCAGACCGGACCGGAACGATCACGTCGCGACGGCACGGCACGGCATACAAGATTCACGTGTCGCGGATCGTGGCATTTTCTACGCACGAAGCGCTGTGCGATCGCGGAGGGCGACATGAGAGGCCTCGGTGGTGAGTCCACACGCGTTGCGCAGTGCGAGCGTGATCTGCGCATCGGTGAGTGCGCCGGACGCCAGCAGGTGACAGACGGGGCGCAGCTGATCGGTGATGATGGTGTCGTGAACGAGCGCGGGCGCCAGTGACACTTCTGAATCTGCCGCGAGTTCTGCACGGTGTTTTTTGGCCAGCCCATCGCGGGTCGCAGCGGAGCGAGCTTTACGCCGCCCACGGTCGATGCTGCGAGAGCGTCCGGCCGAGATGAGGCAGCTGCGTGGATTGGCTGGTACAACTTGGGCCGGCCACCGCTGTACCGCAGCGGCGAAAGCGTGCTGCAGCGTTTCCGCGGCGATGTTTGGATCACCGGGATTCGGATGAGGGTGGCGAGCACGCGACGCATTTCTGCGTGATATCGCGATATATCGTTCAAACCAAATCGAGTGTGCGAGCTCAACTGATTTCAGTCGAGACCGCCCTTCCCTCGACGCTGCCGGTACGTGCCGACGACTGGTGCGCGGCCATCGGAATGGCCTCGTTAAGGTGACGGTGCTCGATCAGGACGAGCAACCAAACTGTACCTTGACTTCGATAAACGCTTGTCGACGGCGGAGAGACTGTTGTGGCGGACTCGCACAGTTGTGGCCCGTGTGCACCGGTCCCAACCCTTCGCCCACAACCAATGCCTTCGGCAATGATGTCGTTCGTGACCCGCCGGTCGCCCATGAATGCGCTTCTCTCATCGGCTGACATTCTAGCCCGCGTGGACACATCGTCATGTCTCAGGCGGAGATACGTCATTGGTCAAACTTTGGCGCAAGATGGGAGCGGGCGGGTTCAGCCGGGGAGGGAGGAAAAATTGACGTCGCCCCAGGCGAATTCGAGCTTTGACTGTTGCAGCGGGGGAGCGGGGTGCTGCCGGCGGGGTTGCCTGGAGCTCATGCCTGAGCGTCTACCACCTGAACTTGCTGTTGTTGGTCGCGGCGTTTGACCTTGGGCAACAAGACGGCAGCGCTCTGCCCCACGGTGGATTATGCGAGCGCCACGCTTAGAAAAAAAGCACGGTTCAGCTCGTTTTACGGCGTGGCCGCAGTCCCCGTCCATTGGCGAACGCAAACGTGGCCCAGCGCTTGCTGTATAATGTTGTGCAACAGTGGCGCCGCTCCATCATGCGTTGCTCGAGTCGCAGTCGGTCTCACCTGTCGCACGTGAGTAAGAACGTCTCGCAGGTCGCGGTTCAAACACTCTTGGAGAGAAGAACAAACATGCATTTCACCAATCCTGCTCGCGTTGTTCGTCGTCTTGCCCTCGCGGCGCTGTTCGTCGCAGGATCCGCAGGAACGGCAGCGGCACAGCCCTCGGCTGCCGACTTCATCGGCACCGGTCAGAACGTAACCGTACGTTTCGTTGGTTCTTCGGCTTCAGATCGCAGCGTGTTGTCGTACTTCATCGGCACCTCGTTTAATCCGGCCGCAGTGTTTACTCAACTGTTTGTGAACAATCCCCCAGGAGCGACCGCTACTGGAACTCAGGTTAACATCGGGACTGTTTCTACCAGTCAGTTTGTGTTTTTCCGTCTGTTCAACGAGACGCAGGGCACGGCGCAGAGCAATATGACTGGTTTCACGTTCTTCAGTGGCTTGGCGTCGCGTAATCCCGACAATCGCCTTCACGTCTCGCTGAATGCGGGCTCGGGCCTCGCTGCCAGCGGCGGCGGCACCTTTACGCAGGGCTTCAGCTTCGAGGATCGCTCGGGCACCATCAACCCGCTCGCAGACTTCGATTACAACGATCTCCAGTTCGAGATTGCAAATGCTACCGTTGTTCCTGAGCCCAGCACCTACGCGCTCATGGGAACCGGCCTGATCGGTCTGGTTGCAATGGCACGTCGCCGTCGCATCAACAGCTGAACTACGGTTGTAAGCGTGTGTCCATCGGACGCACGCGGGGAGTGTAACGGACGGGACTGCCTTCATTGGCGGTTCCGTCCGTTTTCTTTTGTCTCCGCTGCGGCAGGACCCCTGCTGTTTCGAGCAACACATTGTTGCGCGGATGCCTCAGTTTTCGCGGCAACCCTAGCCCTGCTGCACTCACACAGGTCAGGCAGACATTCTCGGCCGTAACAGGATGGTCAACCATCGTAAAGATGCGATCAGCCGGAAACCGCTCCGACTCGGCGGTACGCACTCGTTCGCGAAGTCCCGACGGGCTCCCACCCTCGCCATCGGACCCCACGACGGCGCGACGCATGAGTCGACATACCGTCAGTCATGCGCTCAGTGAAGGGTGCGACCACCAAGAACGGCGTCGCTCATGCCAGGATCGGCAGCACGGTGGCGCGTTCGACAGCACTGCGCTCCATGCGTGATCCCTGCGCCGATGTCCGGCACAGTGAAACGAAGCATGCTGGCAGAAGCACCACCTGGACGGCAGTGATTCGGGTCGCAGCCTGCGAGCACACGCAATCGCGCAACGATCCCGCAACGTCGGTTGACCACCCGATGCGCGCAATCCTAGCTTCGCAGCACGACCGGCACTGTTGCCGCGCTCACCCGTTTTCAGGATTACTGATGCGTCCCGTCGTTGTGCTGCAGTCGCGCCCGCCGCGCTCCATGTCCCGCGTCGCACTGTTGGCGATGCTCACTCTCTCGGCCTGCACCGCCGATCCGACCGGGCTTGATCGTCAGGCCGATCGCACCACGCGGCTCAACGCAGTGGCTCTCGCGGGCACGCCGCGTGTGCGGATCAGCCAGGTGTACGGCGGTGGCGGCAATACCGGTGCGCCGTTCCAGAATGACTTCATCGAGCTGTACAACAGCGGCACGGCGCCGCAGCTTCTTGCGGGATGGTCGGTGCAGTACGCCAGCGCCACCGGCACGGGCAATTTCAGTGCGAATTCCGTGGTCGCGCTGACAGGCACGCTCCCGCCGGGTCAGTACTACCTGGTTGGTCTTGCGGGCGGCGCGGTCGGCAGCGCGCTGCCCACGACAGACGCCACGGGTGCTATCAACATGTCGGGAACGGCTGGCAAGGCGGTGCTGGTGAAGGCCACAACCGGCCTCGCCTGCAACGGCGGATCGACCCCGTGCTCCGTAGCGCAGCGCGCGCTGATCGAGGATCTCGTCGGCTACGGTACGGCGAATTTCTTCGAAGGCCCGTCTGCCGCTCCCGCGACCAGCAACACCCTCGCCGTACTGCGAAAGGGCGCCGGTGCGACCGATACGGACAACAACGGGGCGGATTTCGAGACGGGGACGCCAACGCCACGCAACCTGGCCTCCGGACCGCCGTTCGTTCAGTCCACTTCTCCGAGCGACGGCGCGTCCGGTGTCGCGCTCGCCGGGAACATCACCGTGACGTTCAGCCGAGCCGTGACTGTTGCGGATCCCTGGTTCAGCATCGCCTGCACCTCCGGCTCACGCACCGCGACCGTCACTGGTGGGCCGACCATCTTCACGCTCGATCCGGATGGCAGCTTTCAGGCAGGGGACAGCTGTACCGTCACGATCACGGCTGCGCGCGTGACGGAGCAGGTGGCGCCGAACCGTCCGATGGTCGCCGATTACATCTGGTCGTTCAGCGCCGGCGATCCCGCCTCGTGCGCCGCGCCGTTCACCGCTGCATTCGCAATTCAGGGCGCCGGGTCGACCTCGCCGTTGCTGGGTCAGATCGTCACTACCAGCGGTGTCGTGGTGGGCGATTTCGAAGGGGCCGCCGCACTGCGCGGCTTCTACGTGCAGGATCCGAACGGGGACGGCACTACAGCCACGTCGGACGGCGTGTTCGTCTTCAACGGCAGCAATGACGATGTCCGCGTTGGTGACGTGGTGCGCGTGACAGGCACCGTATCGGAATTTCAGGATCAGACCCAGGTAAACTCGTCGGCGGTTCTGGCCTGCGGCACCGGCACGGTGTCGCCGCAGACGGTCTCGCTTCCTGCCTCGTCAGTGACCGATCTCGAGCGGTTCGAGGGAATGCTGGTGCGCATCCCGCAGGCGTTGACGGTGACCGAGCACTTCCAGCTTGGTCGGTTCGGACAGGTGGTACTTTCGTCGGGTGGGCGACTGGCGCAGCCCACGAACGTCGTGGCCCCGGGCGCTGCCGCGCTCGCACTGCAGGCACAGAACGATCTCCGGCGCATCACGATCGATGATGCCGAGCAGCGCCAGAATCCCGATCCCATTCTGTTCGGACGGGGCGGCAATCCACTCAGCGCGATCAACACGCTCCGTGGCGGCGATGAAGTCAGCAACCTGACGGGCGTGATGACGTACGGGTGGGGAGGCTCCAGTGCCAGCCCCAACACCTGGCGTGTGCGGCCATTCGGCGCACTCAGCGCCGGTGTGCCGCTGTTCGTGGCGACCAATGCCCGCCCCATGACCGTGAGCGTGAGCGGTTCGCTTCGCGTCGCGGCGATGAATGTGCTGAACTACTACAACACGTTCAGTGGCTGCACCAACGGTGTCGGCGGGGTGACTGACGCCTGCCGCGGCGCGAACAGCAGCATCGAATTCGTGCGACAGCGTGCCAAGACGATTGCCGGCGTCCTCGCGCTGGGCAGCGACGTGATTGGCCTGAACGAGATCGAGAATGACGGCTACGGCAGCACGAGCGCCATTGTCGATCTCGTCGCCGGGCTGAATGCCGCCGGTGGCCTGGGCACCTGGAGCTTCATTGACGCCGATGCCGCCACAGGCGCAGTGAACGCGCTCGGCACCGATGGAATCAAGGTCGCACTGCTCTACCGGACCGACCGCGTCACGCCGGTGGGGCGCACCGCGGTGCTCAACTCCACCACGTTCGTCAACGGTGGCGATCCGTCGCCGCGCAGCCGTCCGGCACTGGCGCAGGCCTTCCAGCAGCCGAACCGCGCGCGAGTCGTGGTGGTCGTGAATCATTTCAAGAGCAAGGGCAGCGCCTGCGTCGCCCCCGATGCCGGCGACGGTCAGGGTAACTGCAATCAGGTTCGCGTGAACGCAGCGATGCGCCTGCGTGAATGGCTCGCCGCCGATCCCACCGACATCGGTGAGTCGCGCACGCTGATCATGGGTGATCTGAACAGCTACGCGAAGGAAGATCCCATCACCGCATTGCTCGGCGGCGGCTACACCAACCTTGCCGACACCTTCCTGGGCGCCGGCAGTTACAGCTACGCCTTCGATGGGCAGTGGGGCTCGCTTGATCATGCGCTGGGCTCGGCCAGCCTCACAGATCAGGTGGCCGGTGTGGTCAAGCACCACGTGAATGCCGACGAGCCGCCGGTGCTGGACTACAACGTCGAGTCCAAGTCCGACGCACAGATCGCGGCACTGTACGCGCCCGACCAGTATCGCTCCTCCGATCACGATCCTGTGGTCGTCGGGCTCAATCTGGTGGCACCCGCGATGACGTTTCACTGGGGTGGTTTCCTGCTGCCCACGCAGACGCTGCCGACGCTCAACGACGAACAGGCCGGCTCCACGATCCGCGTGCGCTTCAGCCTCAGCGGCGCGTCCAGCTTTCCCATCTTCGTTCCGGGCAGCCCGTTGATGCGGCAGGTGACCTGCGGCACGCTCGCGCCCATGGAAGCACTGGTGTCTGCGCGCTCGGGCACGAACCGACTGCGTCCGGATGTGACGCGCTGGCCCGAGCCCGCAGCGGCGCTGGTGTCCGCCCAATCCGTCGAACAGTTGGTCCATGCTGGCGACGACAGCGGCTACAACTATCTCTGGAGCACGGATGACGCGTGGGCTGGCTCGTGTCGAGAGCTCGTCCTGCGCTTCATCGATGGATCGCAGCAGAGTGCGGTCTTCCGCTTCCGATAGGAATACCCGTGCTGGCGTGGCCGCGCAGTGCGGTCGCGTCGGACACCCCGGTGTGCAACAACGGCTCGTGCAGGTTGGCTGCGCGTCGTCCTGCCTATGCGGTCATCGCCGCCGAATTCAGCAGCCCGATCGCGACGGCGATCGCGGCAAGGAAGATCGCTGAAGCGGTCTTCCCCTCGTCGACGTGTGCAGACAGCTGCGGCAACAGGAGGCGCGTGATGCCATACGCGACCAGCTGCGCCACCAGCGCCACGCCGCTCCACAGCAGCATGTCCATGATGCTTTCGCTCTGTGCCACTGCCTTGGCGAGCGGGAGGGTGTAGCCGAGAATCGCACCACCCAGCGAGATGGCCGCGGCAGCGTTGCCCTGGCGGATGAGCCGGAATTCGTGATGCGGCGTCATCATCACGTAGATCGCCACGAACACGATAACGGCGACGGTCGCGATGCCGAGGTGCACGAGGTGCGCGACGATTCCCGTGAGGGAGTAGCTGAGCAGACTGCTGTCCATTGGTGTCCCTGTGGAGTCAATCAGCGACTGGTGTCCCGGAAGTGTCGCGCCGATTGCGATGCCGTACACTACTGCGCCCGGACCATCGACGCGACGGCGAACCACGGTGGCGTCGCGCCGCTCAGTCGACGTGCGCACCCTGTGGCGCGACCGGCCGCAGGGCGATAAGCCGCGCCTGCTCTGGTGCAAACCGTGACTCGGGTGAAAGCTGAGATGTCCGCTGCTCCCATTCGAGGGGAGCGTGCAGTACATCATCAGACGCCAGCGAGGCACACATGATGAAATTTCGTGTCGTTCGATACACTACCCTGGCATTCGTGAGTTTCGTGACATGTGCCGCACCTGTTGCAACGGCGCAGGCGCAGCAGGGCGCGAGAGGCACCGTGAGCGGCAAGGTCACCTCCGCCGAGAATGGAGAACCGATGCCTGGGGTGAGCGTGTCGCTCGCCGGGCAGACGATCGGTGCGTTGACACGGGGCGACGGTTCGTACCGGTTCGTCGCGCCGGCGGGCAGGTATCAGCTGGTGGTGCGACAGATCGGCTTTGCCACGGGAGGGCAGCCCATCGTCGTGGTGGCCGGGCAGACGGTGACGGTCAACGTGGCGCTGAAGCGGGCGGCGGCGTCACTCGCTGCGGTCGCCGTCATCGGTTCACGGCGCGGCGAACGCAGCGTGACCAGCGCACCGGTGCCCGTCGATGTGATCACGGCAGAACAGATCAAGCAGACCGGGCGAACCGAGATTGCACAGATCCTCCAGATGCTCGTGCCGTCGCTGAACTTTCCGCGGTCGAGCATCGCCGGTGGCGTGGATGGACAGCGTCCATTCACCCTGCGCGGCATGAACCCTGATCAGGTGCTCGTGCTGATCAACGGCAAGCGTCGGCACATCGGCGCTGTCGTGGCAGTGAACAACTCCGTGGGACGTGGCAGCAGCGGCACGGACCTCAACGCGATTCCGGCAGCAGCCATCGATCGCATCGAGGTGCTGCGCGATGGCGCTGCGGCGCAATACGGATCGGATGCGATTGCCGGCGTGGTGAACATCATCCTCAAGCAGAATGCGCCTGCGCAATTCTCCAGCACGATCGGCCGAGTGAGTTCCACGGTAAGTCAGCTCAACGCCACGGTCGGTCAGGTACGCTACAACGACGGCGGCGTCGTGCAGATCGACGGCACGAAGAGCTGGGCGCTTGGCAACAACGGATTCCTGAACGTGAGTGGCGAGTATCGTGATCGTGGCCTCACGAACCGCAGTGCACCGGACCTGCGCGCCCAGTATTTCAACGACGATTCGATCGGACGCGTGGCACCGGAACGGCTCTCGCTGGCCCGCAACAACGCGTGGTACGGCGACGCAGCCTTGAAGGAGGGGGGGGCGCTGTACAACGCGGCGTTCACTTTCGGCAATGGCGTGCAACTCTACTCGTTCGGTGGCATGACACGTCGCCAGAGCACGGCGTTCGGCTTCCCGCGCCGCCCGCTGGAACGTGTGGTGGTGCGTGCACTGTACCCGAACGGATTCCTGCCGCAGATCTGGGGCCTGAGCACCGACGGCAGCGGCGCAGCAGGTGTGAAGGGCGTGCTGGCGGGATGGAACTGGGATGTGAGTGGCAACTACGGTGGCAATCGCTTTCGGTTCGACGTGAAGAACTCCAACAACCCGACGCTGGGCGTAGCCAGTCCCACCGAGTTCCGAAACGGCTCATTGCAGGCCACGCAACTCACCGGCAACATCGACGTCTCGAAGGCGCTGTCCGTCGGGCTGTCGGCGCCGCTGAACGTGGCATTCGGACTCGAGGCGCGCCGTGATCGGTATCAGATCTTTGAAGGCGAGATGGCGTCGTACCAGGATGGCGGCGTCCGTGTGCTCGATGGCCCCGAGATCGGCCAGGCCACGGTCTCGGGATCACAGCTGTTCTACGGATTCCGGCCGGTCGACGCCCGCGCGACTGACAACGCGCGCCGGCGCAGCAACGCCGCGTACCTCGATCTCGAGCTGTCGCCATTCACGCGCCTGACGCTTGGCGCCGCCGGGCGTCGCGAATCATTCTCCGACTTCGGCGACGCGACGATCGGCAAGGTTACCGGTCGCCTGGATCTGGGCGGAGGGTTCGCGGTGCGTGCCGCGTACAACACCGGCTTTCGTGCGCCGACGCTTGGCCAGGCGTTCTACCGCGCCACGGCCAGCAACGTGCTGATCATCGGTGGCGTCCCGACCCCGACCGAGGCATTGACGTTGTCGGTGGACGAGCCGGCCGCGCGCGCACTGGGTGCAACACCATTGCGCGCGGAGCGGTCGAGGAACCGGAGCGCCGGCATCACGTACGCGTCAGGGAGCAACTTCAGCACGACGGTCGACTGGTTCCAGATCAATGTCGCGGATCGCATCGTGCTGTCGGAGAACTTCACGGGTGCAGGTGTGCGTGCGGTCCTCGCGGCGAACGGCGTGACGGGCGTCGACATCCGACCACGATTCTTCACCAATGCGGTCGACACGCGCACGACCGGTGTCGATGTGGTCGTGCGATATCTCGTAGACCTTGGTGAGACGCGGCTGCTCAACATGACGGTTGGTTATAACAATAATTTCGTGCGACTGCAGCGCGTCGCTGCCGCACCAGCACAACTCGTTGCGGTAGGCCAGACGCAGCTCTTCGGTCGTGTGGAGCGCTCGCGGCTGGTGGAGTCACAGCCACGGAATTCCCTCCGCGCGTCGGCGACGTATACGCAGGGTAAGACGACGGTGCAGGTGCAGCAGGCCTACTTCGGCAGTGTCATCAGCCGGCCGAATTTGAGCACCGTTGTGCCAGCGGGTCGCGATCCGTTGTCGGTGCGCGATGTGCAGGACCAGGTGTTCGGCGGGCGCTGGGTCACTGACGCGAGTGCGACCTATCAGGTCGACAGGAAGCTGAGCCTGACCCTCGGCGCTGACAACCTGTTCGACGTCTACCCGGATCGCCTGAGCGTGAACAATCCCGAGAACTTCGGCGGCACGCGGCTCTTCGGTCCGTTCAGTCCGTTCGGTGCGAATGGTCGGTTCCTGTTCATGCGGGCGGCGTTCACGCCGTGAGCAGCGATGCGGCGGCGGCGTGAATGAGACAGCCGCCGCATACTTGCGGCGCTTGATGACGGCATCGCAGCGCGCAGTGGCGCCACGCGATGTCGTCACTGTCGCATGAAGCGGCACGGACCCTGTGTTTTTCGCGGCGCGCGACGATGAGCAAGGCACGTTGATGGTGCGGACCTGCAACGCGCGCCATAGCATTGACGCATGTCTCGCCACCTCCATGCCCATGCCGTCATCGCGGCGGCCCTCCTTGCCATGCCGTGTCGGCTGGGCGCACAACCAACTACCAGCGCGCAGCGCGCGCTCGCGTCCTGGATCGCCTTCGATGCGCCGACGGGCGAGGAATCGCGCACCACGCCGAACCTGGTGAAGCCGCTCGAGGCAGCGACGGGTGGCAGGGTCACCGTTGACGCACTCGGCAACGTGATCATTCGCAAGGGCAGTGGCATGCCGAAGCGCGTCGTCGCCTGCGCGATCGACCGCCCGGGATTCGCGGTCACGCAGATCACGCGCGACGGCATGCTGCGGTTGCACCGAGTGGGCGGCGCCTCGCATCAGCTGTGGGACCAGGCGCACGAGGGGCAGCAGCTGGAGATCCTGACGGAGCGGGGTGCAGTGCCGGCCGTCGCAGCGATTCGCAACGGACACTTCGTGCAGCAGCATTCGCGCGACACACTCGTCGTCACGGCGGACGATCTCTGGGTCGACGTCGGCGCGCGGACGGCGGCCGAGGTGGCATTGCTCGGCGTGCGTCTCCTGGATCCCGTGCAGCGTCGGTTGGCATCGTGGACGTATGCGTCGCATGCCGCTGGCGCCAATGCCGGCGCGCGCACCGGCTGCGCCGCCATCATGGCCGCGTCGCGCGGCACCGTGTCGCGCGGCGAGACGATGTTCGTGCTCAGCGTGCAGGGCGTGTTCGGCTTCCCCGGACTTGGCGGTGTGCTCGCGCGCCAAGTGGACTTCCGCGCCGACAGTATCACGGTCGTCGTCGGCGCGCGCGCGAGCCGGTTGGATCGATGGACGCGCGCGGCTGGCGCGTCGCCGGTGAACGAGGCTGTGCTGCGTGCCGCGGATGTCGAAGGCGTGCACCTGCTGGCTCCGGCCGTGCGCGCCGCCGGCACGCTCGTCGAGAGCATCGAGATCGGCGAGGCGGACTGGCTCCTGACGCAGGTCGTGCGAGCCGCTGGTGCCAGCGACCTGCCCGCCGACCCGTGGATCACGATTCCGGTGCGCGAACGCCGCGTCGCGCCACGCCTCAACGATCCGTATGCACCGGTCATGCGTCTGCTGCAACAACTCGCCGACCTCCCCGGCGTTCCGGGGCAGGAGTGGCGCGTGCGCGAAGCCATCGAGGCGCAACTCCCCGCGTGGGCGAAGGCAATCGCGACAGTCGACGACGCGGGCAACCTCATCGTGAGCACGGGACCAGCCCGCGACACGGTGGTGTTCATGGCACACATGGACGAGGTGTCGTACGACGTGCAGTCGATCGCGCGCGATGGAACAGTCACGCTGCGCGGCCGCGGCGGCGTCGCGAACAGCGCGTGGGAAGGACAGGCGGCGCTGCTGCACCTGCCGCGACCGGCCAGCGGGGTACCGGACACGGTGCCGGGCATCTTTGTGCCGCGTGAGAACGGGCGCGTGCGCACGGCGCTCACGGTGACCGCATTCTTCGGGATGGATTCTGCGGCACTCGTCGCGCGCGGCGTACGGATCGGTGACGGTGTCACGAGTCCGAAGACCAGCGTGCGCCTCGCTGGATCGCGCTTCACGGGGCGCAGCATGGACGACCGCGCCGGCAGTTCGGCGCTGCTGCTGGCCGTGCGCGGCATCGATCCAAAGATGCTCGACCACGCGGTGATGTTCGTCTGGACGACGAGCGAAGAGACCGGTCTCGCTGGGGCGATCGCACTGGCGAATCGCGTCGGCGCGACCGTGCGGCGCGCCTACAGCATCGACACGTTCGTCAGCTCGGAGACGCCGCTCGAGTCATCGCACTTCGCGTTCGTGTCGCTTGGCGGCGGGCCGGTGCTGCGCGCGATCGAGACCAGCAGCGTCTCGCCGCGCTCGATCCGGCGCGGTGTCGAGGCGGCGGCGCGCACATCGCGCATTCCGTTGCAGACGGGGCTCACGCAGGGCGGCACCGATGGTACGGCCTTCACGTTCTTCGGCGCGCCGAACACCGGCCTGTCGTGGCCCGGCCGCTACAGCCATACGCCGGCCGAGATGCTCGACCTGCAGGACCTGCAGCAGCTGGCGACACTGATTCGTGCTCTCGCGATGCAGCGGCCCTGAGCGACGCACCGTGCCTGCCTCATCGCGCCTGCCTGACCGCGCGCGCCAACCGCATGCCGGCGCGGATCTGGTCCGCTCAACTCGTCAGGATGGCCTGCAGGTTGCCGCTCGTACGTGTGGTCGTGCTGTGCACCGGGGCCGACAACGTGTGGCCCGACGTGAGCAGGGCCTGCAGCTCCGCCGCCGGCAGCGGGCGGGCAAAGAGGTAGCCCTGCGCGAATCGGCAGCCCATCGCCAGCAGGCGTTCGCGCTGCGCTTCGTGTTCCACGCCTTCGGCGACCATCGCCAGGCCCAGTGAGTCGCCGAGCCCGATGATCATCCGCGCCAGCGCCGCATCCTGCGGACGTGACGCCAGATGATCCACGAAGCTCTTGTCGATCTTCAGCACATCGATCGGGAACTGCTGCAGGTAGCGCAGCGACGAGTATCCGGTGCCGAAATCGTCGACGGCCAGTCGCACGCCGAGTGCCTTCAGCGAACACAGGATTCGCAGCGCGGTCGCCGTGTCCTGCATCAGCACACTCTCGGTGATCTCGAGCGTGAGCTGTGTGGCGCGAAGCCCCGATGCATCGAGCGCCGACTGCACCTCGGCCAGCAGGTGCGGATGCATCAACTGCCGCCACGACACGTTGACGCTCACCGACAGCGGTTCGCCCGATGCCGCACGCGGCCACTGCGCCGCGGCGTTGCAGGCGGTGCCGAGGGCCCACTGTCCGATGTCCAGGATCACGCCGCTCGCCTCAGCCAGCGGAATGAATCGCGCGGGACTGATGGCGCCCCGGGTCGGATGCATCCAGCGCATCAGCGCCTCCGCCCCGACCACGGCGCCTGTCGCGACGTCGATGATCGGCTGGTAGGCGAGACTGAGCTCATCATGTGCGCGTGCCAGCGCAATGCCATGCTCGAGATCGAGCCGTTCCTCATCTGCGGCCACGAGCTCCGGGTCGAACACCACGTAGCGTCCCTTGCCCTCCGCCTTTGCGCGGTACATGGCGGCGTCGGCGTTCCGCAGCAGGTCGGTCGCGTCGAGCGGGCCATTCATAAATGCGATGCCGATGCTCGCGCTGACGCTCGCTTCGCGCGGATGTTCCTCATCACCCACCGGCACTGGCTGGCGCAGCGCGGCCGTGATGCGATCGGCCACGACATACGCATCGTCGGCCGCGCGCATGTTCTCGAGTAGTACCGCGAATTCATCGCCGCCGAGCCGCGCGACCGTGTCGCAGCCGCGCGTTGCATTCAGCAGGCGACTCGACACGATGCGCAGCAGCTGGTCGCCCGCGTGATGGCCAAGCGAGTCGTTGACGTGCTTGAAGTTGTCGAGGTCCAGAAACAGCACGGCGACCTTCGGATCAGCGATCACCTCACCCACGCCGGACGGCATGCGATTCGCGCGCGTCAAGCGCTGCAGCGATATCACAACCCGGTCATGGAACAGTACGCGATTGGCCAGTCCGGTGAGCGCATCGTGCAGCGCCTGCCGGCTGAGTGCAATCTCGAGCCGCCGCTGCTGCTGGAATCGCCACAGCCGCACCACACCGCCGACGCCGAGCAGCACCATCGTGATCCGTGCCCACCAGGTGCCCCACAGCGGTGGCTCGATGATCAGCGCGAGTGATGTGGCATTCTCGTTCCACACTCCGTCACCATTTGCGGCGCGCACCTCGAGCGTGTATGTGCCCGGTGCGAGGTTGGTGTACGACGCGGCATGCTGTGTACCCACGAGCTGCCAGTCCTCGTCGAACCCGACGAGCCGGTATGCGTATTGTGCTTTCTCCGGCGCGCTGAAGTCGAGCGCGGCGAACTCGAAGGTGACCACGTTCTGCGCATGCGAGAGCCGCAGCGACCGCGTCTCGTGAAACGCGCGCAGCAGCGGCGAGTGCTTGCTCGTGGGCGTGACCAGCTTGTTGAACAGCAGCAGGTTCGTGAACACCACCCGTGGCGCGCGTTCGTCTGCGATCACCAGCTTGGGATGAATGGCATTGAAGCCCTGGTTGCCGCCGAAATACAACGTGCCATCGCGCGAGCGGAACGCAGACCGCATGAGGAACTCGTTGCCCTGCAGCCCATCCAGTCGCGTGAGCGTGTGCGCAGTGCTGCCGTCGCTGCTGCGCCGCGTGATGCCCCGATCAGTGCTGATCCACACCTGCCCCATGGCATCGCCGACGATGCCAAGCACGGTGTTGCTGGCGAGATTGGAAGCGGCTCGCGTGCCGCACGCGGTGGGGTATTACGACGCGCGTGAAATTGAAGCCCTGCCCCCACCTGTGCAGCGTTATTTTCGTGCGGCATTGACAGACGGGCAAGCCATCACCAGCGCGGTGTCGATCAGACACGCCGGCACATTTAACATAAGCGCCGCCGCCGAGCAGTGGAAGCCGTTTACATCGCAGCAACGGGTCATCACACGACGGCCGGGCTTTGTCTGGGACGCCCGCGTAATGATGTTTCCCGGCGTGCCAGTGCACGTGCATGACGCTTACATCGCCGGTGCGGAAATGCTGCACGGAGCGGTGTCCGGATTGGTAACCGTGGTCAACATGGCCGACAGCCGGCGTTGGCGCAGGGCGAGCTGATGCGCCTTTTTGCCGAAGCCGCGTGGTACCCCACCGCGCTGCTGCCCAGCCAGGGCGTGCGCTGGGCGGCGGTTGACGACCACTCGGCGAATGCCACGCTGGTGGACGGGCCTATTACGCTGACCTTGCTGTTCAGGTTCGACGGGGCCGGGCTGATCACGTCGGTGCACGCCGAAGCGCGTGGCGCCGGGGTCGGCAAGGACATGGTCATGGTCATGCTCCCCTGGGACTGCAGCGTTTCCGACTACCAGATGCACGACGGGATGATGGTGCCGACCCGCGGCGAGGCCGACGAAATTGGCCATCGTCGCGCCCGTCGTGAATCCGACATCCGCTCCGGGT
>ENA-OFCF01000088-OFCF01000088.1-metagenomes-genome-assembly--contig:-NODE-88-length-46021-cov-4.851347_pt1 | contig 46021 bp, 54 predicted proteins | sample MGYA00153387_OFCF01 | MGnify analysis MGYA00153387 | reverse complement strand
CAGGTTTTAGGTACCTGTGCCGTAAGGCGTGAGAGTTCGAGTCTCTCCTTTCGCACCATCCGTTCGGAGGTGTGCTTCATATAAAAGCCCGCTTCTGCGGGTATTTTTATTTTATATTTGCGCAATGCGCATGTTAGGAGTTTTAATGCAAGTTTCATTAGAAAATACCAGTAATTTAGCACGCCGCATGACGGTCTCCATTCCTGCCGATCGCTTATCCTCGGTTATTGACAATCGTTTGCGCGATATGGCCAGCAAAGCCAATTTGAAAGGCTTCCGTAAAGGCAAAGTGCCAACTAAAGTGATTGAACAACGTTACGGTCAGCAAGTGCGCTCAGAAGCCTTCGGTGAATTAGTGCGCGCCAGCTTCGATCAAGCCGTTCGCCAGGAAAATGTTCGTTTGGCCGGCCAGCCAAACATACAAGCTGAGCCAACCGATGCTGAAAATGAAATTCGTTACACAGCAACCTTTGAAATTGTGCCGGAGTTTGGCGCTATTGATGTTGCGCAATTGCAAATTGAACGTGCTCATGCACAAGTTCAAGATAGCGACATCGACAATATGATTGAAACCTTGCGTCAGCAGCGCCGCACATGGGTTCCCGTAAGCCGCGCTGCACAAGCTGGCGATTTGGTCGCAGTAGAAACCTTTGCCTCAACTGCTACAGCGCGCGTGCCAGAGCAAGGCGCCGAAAAAGGTGCAACCGTTATTGGTTCGGGTGTCATGTTCCCAGAATTAGAAGCTCAGCTTTCTGGTATGCTGGCTGGCGATGTGCGCGAAGTGGATGTTGCCTTTCCTGAAGATTGGCGCGTACCGGCGTTAGCTGGGCAATCTGCAAAAGTAAGCATCACTGCTGGGCAAGTGTCTGAGCCTGATATGCCAGAAATTGATGAAGCTTTCGTTAAGAGCTTTGGCGTGAAAAGCGGCAAGCTTGAAGTGTTCCGCAACGAAGTGCGTTCAAATTTAGAACGCGAACTCAAAGGCATGATGATGAGCCGCCTGCGTTCTGAAGTGGCCAGTAAGCTGGTTGCTGCTTATAGTCATGTTGAATTGCCAGTTGGCTTAATTGAAGCAGAAGCGCAAGGTTTAGCGCGTAATGCCACCGAACAAGCACGTCAGCAAGGCAATGCCGAATACACGGCAGGCACCGAGCAATTCGCTAATGCGGCGCGTAATCGCGTTGCAGCAGGTTTGTTAGTAGGCGAGATTGCCCGCCAGAATGGCTTGAAGCTAGACTTCAACCGCGTTAAAGAAACCTTATCGCTTATTGCTTCAACCTATGAAGAACCTAAGCAGGTCATTGAATTGTACAGAAACGACCCCAACTTAATGTCAGGGCTGCAAAATCGTGTGATGGAAGAGCAGGTGATTGATTGGGTGGCTGAGCGTGCTCAGGCAAACGAACAAGAATTAAGCTTTACTGAGGCGATGCGTCCGGTCTAATCTAATTCAACAATGGCTCACTAAGGAAATTATCATGGCATTAACACAAGGGCTGAATCTGATACCGATGGTGGTTGAACAAACGCCACGCGGTGAACGTTCGTTCGATATTTATTCACGCTTACTGAAAGAGCGCGTTATTTTTATGGTTGGGCCGGTTGATGATTACGTTGCCAATGTGGTGATTGCGCAGTTGTTGTTTTTGGAAGCGGAAAATCCTGAGAAAGACATCAGCCTTTACATCAATTCGCCCGGAGGCGTGGTAACTGCTGGGCTAGCCATTTACGACACCATGCGCTTCATTAAGCCGGATGTGTCCACTATTTGTGTTGGTCAGGCCTGTTCAATGGGCTCCTTCCTGTTGGCCGCTGGTGCCAAAGGTAAGCGTTATATCCTGCCGAATTCACGCGTGATGATCCATCAGCCATCGGGTGGCACGCAAGGCCAAGCCAGCGATATCGCCATTCAAGCTAAAGAGATCCTTTATTTACGCGAGCGCTTAAACGCTGAACTCGCCGCAAATACCGGTCAACCTATTGAAAAAATTGAGCTTGATGTTGAGCGTGATTACTTTCTTTCGGCGCAAGACGCGAAAATCTATGGTGTGGTCGATGAAGTGCTTGATCGCCGCCCCGCTGACAGCATTCAGCCTGCCTAATTTTAAACTTCCTTAGATACTTGCCCCCGAGCAGCTTATGCTATGCTCAGGGAGAGTGTACCTTTTTGAAAGAACTCGACTATGACTGACGACCGAAAACCACGCACTACTGACACGACTAAAATCTTGTATTGCTCGTTCTGTGGCAAGAGTCAGCATGAAGTAACTAAGCTGATTGCTGGCCCAAGCGTATTTATTTGCGATGAATGCGTTACCCTTTGCAACGACATCATTCGTGAAGAATTACAGGAAAAAGCAGGTGCTGCTCGCAGCCACCTGCCAAAACCGAAAGAAATTTTAGACGTACTCGATCAATATGTGATTGGTCAGCCGCGCGCCAAGAAAACCTTGTCGGTGGCTGTCTATAATCACTATAAACGCATTGAATCGCGGGCCAAGAACGACGAAATCGAACTGTCTAAATCAAATATTTTATTGATTGGCCCAACCGGTTCCGGCAAAACACTTTTAGCTGAAACATTAGCGCGCATGCTCAATGTGCCGTTCACTATTGCCGATGCAACCACGCTGACAGAAGCGGGCTATGTGGGCGAAGATGTTGAAAACATCATTCAGAAGTTGTTGCAAAAATGCGATTACGATGTTGAAAAAGCCCAATCAGGCATTGTCTACATCGATGAAATCGACAAAATTTCGCGCAAATCAGAAAACACATCAATCACCCGCGATGTGTCCGGTGAAGGCGTACAGCAAGCGTTACTTAAACTTATTGAAGGAACTGTGGCGTCTGTGCCTCCGCAAGGTGGTCGCAAGCATCCGCAACAGGAATTCCTGCAGGTTGATACTAAAAACATGTTGTTTATCTGTGGCGGTGCATTTGCGGGCTTGGATAAAATCATACAGCAGCGCAGTACAGAGTCGGGCGGTATTGGCTTTGGTGCCAAAGTAAAATCTTCTGAGCGTAAAATTGATGTATCTAAATTGTTGTTTGATGTTGAGCCAGAAGATTTAATTAAATTTGGTTTAATTCCTGAATTTGTTGGCCGCTTGCCGGTTGTTGCTGCGCTGGAAGAGCTTGATGAGCAAGCTTTGGTAAAAATTCTCACCGAGCCGAAAAACGCGATTAGCAAGCAATTCAAGAAATTGTTTGAGATGGAAGGTGTGGAATTAGAAATTCGCCCAGATGCACTAGCGGCTGTTGCGCAAAAAGCCATGAAACGTAAAACCGGCGCGCGTGGTTTGCGTACCATTTTGGAATCGGTACTGCTCGATACCATGTATGAGCTGCCTTCATTGGAAAATGTCAGTAAAGTGGTTGTTGATGAATCGGTTATCAACCATCAGACTGAGCCGTATCTTATTTATTCCAATAACCAAGCGCCGAAAGCTGCTTCTGGCGAATAACTTTTTACTTATTATCAAAAAAACAGGGCATGCCCTGTTTTTTTATGCCTTAAGGGCTTGCAAGTACCCACAAAAAGCCCCATAAAGGAAGTATGACAGGACACGCCTGTTTTGGAGAACTCATGCAACAAAAACAACTCAATGCCAGCTACCTCCCCGTGCTTCCTCTGCGCGATGTGGTGGTCTATCCGAATATGGTGATTCCTTTATTCGTGGGCCGTGATGGCTCCATGAAAGCACTTGACTTAGCCATGGAAACTGACAAACGCATTGTGTTGCTGGCGCAAAAAAGCCCGGATATTGATGATCCAAGTGGCGACGATGTGTATCACCTTGGTACTATTGCTACGATTATCCAATTATTGAAGTTGCCAGATGGAACTATAAAAGTATTGGTTGAAGGCTTGCAACGCGTTTCAGCTAAGGCAGTTATTTTGCATGAACAATCGTTGATGGCGCAAATTGAATTGATTGAGCCAGTTGCCATTAAAGATGCCAAAGAGCTAGATGTTGCGCAGCGCGCATTAATGAACTTATTTGAGCAATACGTTAAATCAAACCGTAAGCTGCCGCCTGAGCTGCTTGCTACATTGGCTGGCATTGAAGAGCCTGGGCGTTTTGCCGATACTGTTGCTGCGCATTTGAGCATTCGATTATCGGATAAACAAAAATTGTTGGAAATAATCGCAATCGATCAACGCATAGAGATGTTGATTGGCTTGGTGGAAGGCGAAATTGACGTTCAGCATATTGAAAAGCGCATTCGTTCGCGCGTTAAAACGCAGATGGAAAAAAGCCAACGCGAATACTATTTGAATGAGCAAATGAAAGCTATTCAAAAAGAGCTGGGCGATTCCGAAGATGCGCCAAATGAAATTGAAGAATTAAGCAAAAAAATTGCTGAGGCTAAAATGCCAAAAGCGGTTGAAACCAAAGCGAAGAACGAACTCAATAAATTAAAACAAATGTCGCCGATGTCTGCAGAAGCTTCTGTAGTGCGTAATTATTTGGAATGGTTGGTTGGCGTGCCATGGGAAAAGCGCAGCAAAGTGCGTAAAGATCTTAAGATGGCACAGCAAGTGTTGGATGAAGATCATTATGGTTTGGAAAAAGTTAAAGACCGTATTCTGGAATATTTAGCCGTGCAAGCGCGCGTGCAAAAAATGAAAGGCCCAATTCTGTGTTTAGTCGGGCCGCCAGGTGTGGGTAAAACTTCGCTTGGGCAGAGCATTGCAAAAGCAACCAACCGTAAATTCGTGCGCATGGCGTTGGGCGGCGTTCGCGATGAAGCAGAAATCCGTGGCCATCGCCGTACCTATATTGGCTCTATGCCTGGCCGTATTGTGCAGAACCTCAACAAAGTTGAAAGCAAAAACCCACTGTTTGTGCTTGATGAAATTGATAAAATGAGCAACGATTTCCGCGGTGATCCATCCGCTGCTTTGCTTGAAGTATTAGATCCAGAACAAAACCATAGTTTTAACGATCACTATCTTGAAGTGGATATGGATTTGTCGGAAGTGATGTTTATTGCAACTGCTAATTCATTAAACATTCCAAGCCCATTGCTAGACCGTATGGAAGTGATTCGCATCCCGGGCTACACCGAAGAAGAAAAACTGAATATTGCTGTGCGTTATTTAATGCCCAAGCAAATTAAAGCCAGTGGTTTAAAAGAAGGTGAAGTTAGTATTGGCAAAGATGCCATACGCGATATTGTGCGTTATTACACGCGTGAATCCGGTGTCCGCAGTTTGGAGCGCGAATTAGCGAAAATATGCCGTAAAGTCGTCAAGGAAATTGCCTTGGCTGGGCCAATCAAAAAGCCGAAAATTAACACAACACTTGCTGCTAAAGCTAAAGCAAAAAAAGCGGCTTTAAAGTCAGTTAATTCAGCAAATCTCGATCATTTTCTCGGGGTTCGTCGTTTTGATTTTGGCCGCGCTGAAGAACAAAGTGAAATTGGTTTGGTCACCGGCTTAGCGTGGACAGAAGTAGGCGGTGATTTATTGCAAATTGAAGCCACATTGATGCCTGGCAAAGGCCAAATGATTCTTACCGGTCAATTGGGCGATGTAATGCAGGAGTCGGTGAAGGCCGCCTACAGCGTGGTACGCTCACGCAGCTTGCAGTTGGGCTTGGATGTTGAGTTCCATAATAAATTCGATACACACGTACATGTGCCTGAAGGTGCCACGCCCAAAGACGGCCCAAGTGCTGGTGTTGCGATGGTGGTGGCACTTGTTTCTGCATTATCGAAAGTGCCAGTGCGCGCGGATATTGCCATGACCGGCGAAATAACTCTGCGTGGTCGAATTTTACCAATTGGCGGCTTGAAAGAAAAACTGCTGGCAGCCTTGCGCGGTGGTATACGCACTGTTTTAATTCCGGAAGAAAATAGAAAAGACCTTGCAGATATTCCACAAAATGTAACGCAAGATCTTGAAATAATTCCGGTCAAATGGATTGAGCAAGCCTTAGATATCGCCTTGGTAAAGCCGTTTTTAGAACCAAACAAATTGGAAACTGTCAAGAAAAAAATACCAAAATCCAAAGTAAAACAAAGCCCAGTCATCAGCCGAACGCATTAAAAATCAAAAAAGCCTGTATCGCTTGCAAATAAAGGCTTGTAGGGTATTGCGCGCAAGCACTTTCACTGGTATAAATTACATCAACCGAGCGTTAATCCTTAGATTTAGCGCGTCGGGGATTTGGTTAGGTTGGGGATTGGCCTGAACTTAATTTTTTATTTTCGCGAAAACTCGCATTGGGAGATTTATTAAAATGAATAAAGCTGAATTTGTTGCCTCTGTTGCTGAAAAAACTGAATTGTCGAAAGCCGCCGCTGCTGGCGCAGTAGATGCCGTTATCGAAACAATCACTAAAGCCTTGAAAAAAGGTGACACAGTGACTTTAGTTGGTTTCGGTACTTTTTCTGTACGCAAACGTGCTGCACGCCAAGGTCGTAACCCACAAACGGGCGCAACCATTAAAATTAAAGCATCAAAAAATCCTGGCTTCAAAGCCGGTAAAGCATTGAAAGATGCGGTAAATAAGTAATTTCTTCATTTATTACTTGAATTAATATGCTGGAATAGTGTAAGCTACGCATCCTGCTTGGGGTGCTTAGCTCAGCGGTAGAGCGTCTCCCTTACACGGAGAGGGTCGGGGGTTCGAAACCCTCAGCACCCACCATCTATCAAGCAAAAAAGACGTGGAGTGGTAGTTCAGTTGGTTAGAATATCGGCCTGTCACGCCGAGGGTCGCGGGTTCGAGTCCCGTCCACTCCGCCACTATTAAAAAGACACCTTCGGGTGTCTTTTTTTTTAGTGCGCTTTCAGCTTAAACCCTTCATAATAGGGCTTCCAATATCACTATGCTGAATGAACAATGCTAGAAAAAATTCGTGAAAACTCATCGGGCTGGATTGCCAAAATAATCCTTGGATCTGTAATTATCGTCATGGCGTTTTTCGGATTCGGTGATTACATCATCCCGAAAACCCAAAGCTATGCCGCTAAAATTACAATTCCAGGCAAGTTCATGGGTTATGGCGAGGAGTCCAAAGAGATTTCAGTCGCTGAATTCCGCCGGCGTTTCGATCAAACACGGCAATCGGAACGCCAGCAAAAAGGCGAAGCATTTGATGCCGCGGCTTTTGAAAAGCCCGATAATAAGCGCCGTATCCTTGAGCAGATGATTGACGAAGCAGTCATGCAGCTTGGCGCACAACAGTCGGGCATTAGTATTTCTGATGCCAAGGTGCAAGAAAGCATATTGTCTATTGATAGTTTCAAAGTGGAAGGCAAATTTGATGCGTCGCGCTATCAGCTTGGCCTGCAAAATCAAGGTTATACGCCAAAGCAATTTCAAGAATTGGTTAGGCAAGATTTGATGACGCGCTTTATAGTTAGTGAATATATTGCATCAGGTCTTGCCACGGAATCTGAAGCTGATCAGTTAATTAGAATGTCGGAGCAAAAGCGCGATCTTCGTTATATTGAAGTGCCTTTCCCAAAAGTGAATTTAGTAGCAACTGACGCCGAATTAAGCGCGTGGTACAACAGCCATAAAGCCAGCTACAAAACTCAGGAAACAGTAGCCGTTGAATATGTAGAGCTAGATAGTTCATCGGCCAACACCAATCTGGTGGTTGATGAGTCGGTGTTAAAACAGCGCTATGAAGAACAAAAAGCCCTGTATTCTTCGCCTGAGCAACGTGTTGCTTCGCATATATTGGTTGCTGTGCCTGAAGGTTCAACTGCCTCTGTTGATGCCGTAGCCAAAACTAAGGCAACCTCAATTGCTAAACAAGCGCAAGCCAATGCATCGGCATTTGCTGTATTGGCAGTATCGTCGGATGATTCTGCAACCAAAGAAATTGGTGGTGATTTAGGCCCAATAGAAAAAGGCATTTACGGTGATGCATTCGATAAAGCTTTCTTCGCTTTGAAAGCTGGGCAGGTTTCTGAGCCAGTACGTTTGCCAGATGGTTGGCACATTTTGTATTACCGTGAGCTAATTGCCGGCACTACAAAACCATTCGAAGATGTGCGTGCAGAGATTGAGGCCAGCTACTTGAGCTCTGAAAAAGAACGTGTGTTTAATGATATTGCCGGCAAGATGGTGAATGCAGTCAGTGAAAATGCAAGCTCTCTAGAGCCTGCAGCGAAAGCTATCAATAAACCCTTACTGCGCACAGCTCCATTCACGCGCGGAGCCGGTGAAGGTGTTGCCGCTATTGAAGCAGTTCGTAAAGCGGCGTTTTCCGATGCGGTTAAAGTTGAACGGCAAGTAAGTGATTTGATTGAATTAGAACCCAATCATGTGGTCTTGATTCGGGTTGTCGATCATAAGCCTGAAGCTACGTTGCCGCTTGCTGAAGTGAAAGATGCAGTGCGCGTGGCCTTTGTGCAAGATCGCGCCTTAAAATTGGCTGAGAAACAAGCTAATGAATTATTAAGCAGAATAAATAAAGGCGAAACATTGGATTTGCTGGCGGTTTCGTTAAACACTGCCATTGTTCCAGTTAAAGCCATTTCGCGCAAAGCACCTGTGCCGCAATTGCAAGATACCATTAATGTCGCATTTCGTTTAGCAAAACCGATAAACGGCAAGCTAGGTGGTGCGGGTCTTTCAAAGACTCCCGATGGCCGATTCTTGTTGATGCAATTAGATGCGGTGATTGAGCCTGATACCAAAGCCATGGATCCAGCCATTCGTGTCAATGCAGCGAAAACAATTAGCCAAATTCGCGGTGATCAGCAATCTTTGGAGTATGTAAAATCTTTACGCAAATCGTTTGTGGTTAAAGTGGCTGAAGATCGCTTGTAATAAATTGTTTGGATAATAAAAAGCCCCGTTTATTTTCGGGGCTTTTTTATACACATTAGTTTCCAGGATCGAGCGGTATATCGTTTTCAGAACTGACAGTGCGTAACACTAAAAGCCTATTGGGCGCATTGTCTTTTAAACCATTACGATAACTAGGATTTAAGGTGATAAGCTCGCCTAAACTCATCTGTGCAGAATCAGCGAGTTGTTGCAGATTTTGCCCACTGACATCGGTGTCAACCACGGTTAATGGCGTAAAGCGGGTTTTATCGGGCAAAGTAATGCCAAAGCGTTTCGGATGGTTGAGCAAGCAGGCGATTGCTTCGACCTTATGAATGTAAGCATAGGTGTGTGCTGCTAAGCCTGTTGGGAGTTTCTGCGCGGCATCTGCTTTGCTCAGTTTTTGCCGTTTCAAACTGCCACGCATTCGGCTGTCGCCAGCATTATAGGCCATTAAAGTAGTAGGCCAATGTTTGAATTCACGTTGCAATCTTCTTAAATAATTTAGCGCGGCTTCGGTGGAATCTACCGGTGAATAGCGGCCGTCATAACCGTTGCCGAAGCGTATGCCGAAATGCTTAGCGGTTTTCGGCATCATTTGCCATAAACCCATTGGGCCGGTGTTAGTGCTTGCTGCTGGATCATACCAACTTTCAATAAAGGGCACTAAAACAAATTCAGCTGGCAAGTTTTTTTCTTTTGCCTCATTACTCACATAATCTAATAAAGGCAAAATGGCTTTTAAATGATTGGTGAATTCTCTTGGTGTTTTGGTGTATTTTTTAAGCCATTTTTTCGAGACATCATCCTGATGGCAAGTGTCTTTGTCTAGCTGTTGTTGTAGCTGGTTAAAAACATCTTCGCCTGTGCGTTGAGTGGCTGATATGGGCTGCTCAGCTGAAACGCTGTTGCTGAGTGCAAATGCAATTAACAAGCTCACACGCAGGCGCTTAGCGGTAAAGGTGGGCATTAAAAGCCATCCTTCCATGTGCGCATTGTCGTAAAGCGCTCAAGCCGTGTTGCGGGCATGTATCCCAAATGCTGGTACAAGCCGGTCAGTGCGTCTGGAAAATCGGTGCGTAGAAATGGGTTGCAGGCTTTTTCACGTCCAATACTAGAGGGCAAACTCGGCTCGCCAACTGCGCGTTTTGCACTGAACTCAAGCTCATACAAATCGCGCAGCGTGTTGGTTGGTTCAGCAGCATGTGCGAATTTTGCATTGCTAGCGGTGTATTCATGCGTGCAACAAACCAAGGTTTCATCGGGCAGGCTAGCCAGCAAATCGAGTGAGGTAAGCATCTGCGCCGGGCTGCCTTCGAATAGTCTTCCACAGCCAAGACTGAACAAGGTATCGCCGCAAAATAGTACATCGGCATTGAAATACGCAACGTGCGTTAGTGTGTGGCCAGGTACATGCCAAACCGTGAATGGCTTGAAGCCTTCAACGTGTATGCTGCTGGCGTGCTCTACATGCTGGCTGATGGCATTTATACGAGAGTCCACAGGGCCAAAGCACGGAACATCAAGATGCTTTTGTAATTCCTGCAGGCCACCGATGTGATCGGGATGATGATGGGTTATGAAGATTGCTTTTACCAACATACCGGCTTCGATAGCGCGCAATACCGGCTCTGCATCGCCTGGGTCAACCACAATCGATTCACCCAGTGCATTTTGATAGCACCAGATGTAGTTATCACTAAATGCAGGTATGGCTTTCAGCGAGCTCATTAAGGATGACCTAAAACGCGAAGTAGCGCACAATAGGATTAGTTTAAACGGTGTTGAGCAATGACGGGCGAAATCGACTGGTTTGCCAGCGAAGCAGGGCAATCGCTGGTGGCGCAATCCATGCAGCAGGCAATGCCTTGGGTATGGCCGTTGTGTGGCCATAATGCCTTAGTGTTGCAGCCCAATAGGCAAACAATTGTTCAACCTGCTTTGCAATGCACGCCTGTGCTTAAGGTTTCTCGGCACAATAAATTATTTGTTGGGGATTTTATTGCACACGATAAAAGCCTGCCGCTAGCAAGCGATTGTATGGCCTTGGTGTATGCCGCCTTTGTGCTAGAAACCTCTGCAACGCCAGCCTTGTTGCTAGCTGAGTTTGAGCGGCTTTTGGTGTCTGAAGGACATTTAGCATTATTAACCTTGAATCCTTATAGCCCATTTCGAATATCAGGGCGCTGGAAAAATTTTGACCTGAAATCGCAAGCATTTTGGGCGCAATACTTGCAACACGCCGGATTAGAACTAGTTCAACATCAAGCGCTCGGCCCGTTATGGGCAAGTGCAGCCAAAGAGCCGTCAAGTGGTTTTTCTTATCGACCAAAGTCGCTACGTTCGGTAAACTTCATCTTGGCGAAAAAACGTAAAGTTACCGTAACGCCGATTAGAAAATCCAGCCATGCCGTTGCCTTAGCCAGAGAGACGTTACAACAATGAGTAAAACCGCAGTAAGCCTTCCACAAATTGAAATACATACCGATGGCGCGTGTTCTGGCAATCCTGGTCCTGGTGGTTGGGGCGCATTATTACGCTATGGTTCAACTGAAAAAGAGTTGTCGGGTGGTGAGCCATTAACCACCAATAATCGTATGGAATTGTTGGCGGCTATTTGCGCATTAGAATCTTTAAGTAAGCCTTGCAGCATAGATTTGTACACCGATTCGCAATACGTGCAAAAAGGCATTACCGAATGGCTACCCAACTGGATTAAACGTGGCTGGAAAAATGCCAAAGGCGAGCCAGTTAAGAATCAGGATTTATGGCAACGCTTAAGTGCAGCCAGTAAGCTACATCATGTTGATTGGCATTGGGTGAAAGGCCATGCCGGCCATGTTGATAATGAGCGTGTTGATGGTTTAGCGCGGCTTGCCGTTCTTACATATAAATAAGGCCCGTATGCGACAAATTATTTTAGATACAGAAACCACAGGCTTGTCTTGGGAAAAAGGCAATCGGATTGTTGAGATTGGTTGTGTTGAACTCATTAACCGCCGCCCAAGCGGGCGCACCTATCAGCAATATCTGAACCCAGAGCGCGAGATGGAAGTGGGGGCGATGGAAGTGACTGGTCTGACCCGAGATTTTCTATCGGATAAGCCGGTTTTTTCAGCTGTTGTAGATGATTTTTTGGCGTTTATCAAAGATGCTGAGTTAGTTATTCATAATGCTGAATTTGATATGGGTTTTATCAACAATGAATTAAGTTTGTTGGGTGCTTCTTATACAAATGCCTTACAGCATATAAAAGTGCTTGATACGCTAAAGCTTGCGCGCAATATTTATCCAGGCCAGCGTAATTCACTGGATGCTTTGTGCAAGCGATTGAGTGTTGAAAATAAACACCGTCAACTACATGGCGCATTGTTGGATGCTGAACTGCTAAGCGATGTGTATTTGATGATGACCTCTGGGCAAACCGGATTCGGCTTTGATCAAACTGAGCAGAATGATCAAAATGATTTTTCGGTAGCGGTGTTGCCGGGCGCTCATTGCCCTGCGTATATGCTGCAAGCCAATGAAGCAGAGTGCCAAGAGCATGCCAAGCGCATGCTTTCAATTGCTAAAAAATCCGGAAAATCCAACTGGCTCGATTAGCTGGAGCGCAACAGAACTGCCGTTACATTATTGTCTGCCAAGCCTTGCAAGGCATGAAACAACATCTGCTCAACGGCTTCTTGTGCGCTTAATTTTCTATTAGCCAATAATTCGTGCATAAAATCTGTTTTGCATTCATCCAATAGCCCATCACTGCAAATTAGTATGGCTTGTTGTTTAAGCCAAACGCCCGAGACATGCTGAATATGCAATTTCTCAGTGGCGGTAACGCCTAAGGCTTGAATGCTGCTTAGGCTTAGGCCAGAGTTTTTTTGGTCTGTGGGTTCTGCCGAGCTACTGCTTAGGCTTTGGGTGTGCTGACCGTTGAAAAAAAATGCACGACACGCACCAATCCATGCAATTTGATAAGTATTCGCATTCCAAACCAAGACCAAGGCGCTCGCGCCACTCGGGTTCATGCCTTGTTGTGGCCGCTGAATGCGCAAAGCTTGTCCGGCATTTTTCAATGCACTGATGGGATCAAGGCCTTGCAAAATATTTTTATGCAGTTGCTCACGAACAAAAGCACTGGCTATATCGCCTGCATCTGCGCCGCCCATTCCATCAACAAGAATGGCAAGACGGTTCGGCAAATCGATATTGTAGCTATCTTCATTGAGCGAGCGTTTGTTGCCGGGGTGGCTAATATGGCCAATTTCTATCATAAAGGGCAAATATCAGATTAAGAGACGGCTTTATTATGAAGGGTTTTGATGAAAAATGCCGAGAACGTCTAGCCATTGGTGTTGATTAAACGCTATAATTACCCGCGAACCATTGCACTGGAGAGGTGGCAGAGTGGTCGAATGTACCTGACTCGAAATCACAGGGGAAAGTCTGTAAACCCGAGGCTTGTAGCATTTTTGAATGTCATACATTGTGGCATGTGTGACAAAGACATGGCAAAAAATTTAGATCAAAATGAGTGAAGAAATGAGATGTATCTGATTTTGTTTCACTTTTGATAAATATGTTGAAGTGTATAAATTAAAATGGACGCTATATTTAAATGGACGATCAACTATGAACATATTGAAGACACTGAAGTTGTTAGAATTGATACGTAAAGAAGTAGACGGAGAAATGAGTCTGCAGAAGTTACAAGTTTTACTCACCGCACTCACCAATCCGACTGGAATCGACCAATCGACCTTGTTGAAGAGAGTAGACCAAAGTCGTGCAGCTGTCAGTAAGAACGTGGCTGATTTGTCACTCCTGACCTCGAAAAAAGAGGTAGGTGTTGGACTAATTCGATCTGATGCAGACCCAATGAACCTAAGCACTCGTATAATCACTCCAACTGCTAAGGGTATTAAATTAGCTAAAGAATTCGAAAAATTATTGTCATGAATTACTCATTTTGTGGCAGTAATACGTAACCAAAAATCGCTTAAGTACAACTAGGTCATGCTACAATTATCCTAACTGTAGGGTATGTTAATGCAGATATTAGACAGCTGAAGACAGTGTGCTGACATATTTCCAAAAATGAACGGCGTGTGCCTAGTGTGACAAAATGAGGCACAGTTTTGACACAGTTTGTTCAGGTTAAAAACAAAAAGACGCTATAAATCAATACGGAGAGGTGGCAGAGTGGTCGAATGTACCTGACTCGAAATCAGGCGTAGGTGTGAGCCTACCGAGGGTTCGAATCCCTCCTTCTCCGCCATATATTAAAATAAGCCCTTGTAAAATAGGGCTTTTTTATTTTCATCTTTTTTCACCCCATATATTACCCCATACTAATGTTATTGGTTTAGGGTGAATGGCTAGATACTTGTATGAATTGCTTTGTAGTCACAATGTAGTACACTACGGGTTAGTAACTCATACGGAATTTAGCCATGAGCGCAACTAACACCTACGTTAGAGCCCGCATTGATAGCATAACCAAAGAAAAAGCAGCCGATGCTTTAGAAGCGATGGGGCTGTCTTTGTCCGATGCTATCCGCTTACTTATGTTTCGCATAGCTGATGAACGTTGCTTGCCCTTTGAAGTGAAAGCACCTAATACTCGCACACTCAAAGCTATTGCAGAATTGGAAGCGGGCAAAGGCAAGCGCTTTGATAGTGTTGCAGCACTCATGGCTGATTTGAATGCTGATACTTGAACGCTCAAGCGCGTTTAAGCGTGAGCATAAGCATTTTAGTTAAATTACTTACTAATCGCCCAGCCATAGCTAGATTTAAATGACTCGACACGGCAAGCTTTGTTTTTGCTAGCAATGGATTTTTCATCTAAAAAATACAGTTCGCCAATTAAATTGTTCAATGTATATTCTTTGCATGGCGGGCTGAAAAGTATTTTTATGGCGCTTATTTCACCAGTTGCAGTCTTAACCAGTGCGCAGGATTTGGGTGAAATCAGCTCTGCATCATTTCGACCACGTTTAACGCTAAGCTGGCATTGCGTGTCGCTTTTAATCAATATGGTTCGTATTTCGTCAACATCCGTTTCTAAGTCAGGTGCTACGAAGGCCACCGTTTGCTCTGGAAGCTGGGCTTTAGTGCATGCTGTAATAAAAAGACATGTTGCTAATATGATTAGAAAAGTTTTGAATAATTGCATACATCATTCCATTTTTTAGTCATTCTATTCATCATAAATCAAATACTTGCAATTATGTGAATCAGTTCACATTTATTTTCATTTTGGCATACTGATTCTGCCCTTAGCATCTGGCTTGGCGCTATAATCCTGAATTGTAATAGTCGTGAGGTTTATATGTCAGAAATACTAGCCCCTGTATCTTTTGGTGAGTTACTCGATAAAGTAACCATTCTGCAAATTAAGTCTGAGCGTATTGCTGACCCAGTAAAAGTGGCCAATGTGCGCAAAGAACTGCACGCCTTAGAGCGCCTTTGGAATGAGCACCCTGGGTCCAATATTGATGTTAGTGTATTAATCAAACAGCTCAAACACGTCAATGAACGGCTTTGGGTTATTGAGGACGACATCCGTTTATTTGAAAAAGCGCAACGCTTCGATAAAGAATTTGTTGAATTAGCGCGTTCCGTGTATTTTGAAAATGACGACCGTGCGCGCATCAAGAAAGACATTAATCTTGCGCTTGGCTCGGCGTATGTTGAGGAAAAATCCTATCAGGATTATCGCACTTCATAAGTGGATCGTGGTTTATTGCAGATTGGCGTCAGCGCAATATTGGTTAAACAAGGCAATAACTTCGTCGGTGCGAATCATCTCCATAACACCTGGAAACTCAACGCGTTTGCCCCAAGCCAATTGCTCGGCGGGCTTATGCATAAAAGCCTGCGCCGCTTCGGGGTAGTGATTCACCATATAGCGTTTGTCTGAATATGGGCCAGAACGTGTACCGTCGGTACATGCGAATAAGCCGAGTACTTTAGTGCCCATTGCATTGGCCATTTGTGCGGGGCCTGCGTCTGGCGTTAAAACCAAATCGGCTCGTGCCAGAAGTGCCAGTAATTGTTTCAAAGTATCTTTGCCGATTAAATCAATAGCGGGAATTGGCATTGCGGCTAAAATGGCGTCACCCATATCGCGTTCCAATTGGCTACGGCCGCCACAGATAACCACTTGCCAGCCCTTGCTTTGCGCATAATTCGCTACTGCCGCATAGCGCTCTGGCAGCCAGTTGCGAAGTGCATGGCTAGAACACGGTGAAATCAGCAGGCATGGCATACCGGCTGGCCATTGTTCGCTAGCCCATATGTGGTCTTGCTCGCCAACCGGCATATTCCAAACAACCTCAGTTTGGCTAAATCCGAGTGGTTCGGCAAATAATCCAAACACATCCAAGACATGATGATGTTTATGCACAATCCGTTCGTTAATAAACAGGCCATGGCCTTCTTTGGCGCGTTTTGTATCATAGCCAATGCGCCGTTTAGCGGGAATAACCGCGGAAATCAAGTTAGCGCGAAGTGCCAGTTGCATTTGCAACAGCACATCGAAACGGCGGCCAGAAAGTTGTTGCGCCAATTGCTTGACGCCTTTTAGCCCAGATTTCTTATTGAAGGCAATCAGTTCAACATTTTCCAAGCCGTGCATCAGCTTGGCTTCGCCAACACCTAAAATCCAGGTAATTTTCAAGTCGGGCAGATTATTTTGCAGGGTGCGAATCAGCGGCAGCACATGTGTTGCATCGCCTAGCGCTGATAAGCGTAAAATGCAGAGAGTTTTTACTGTGCTTAATTCGTTCACTTGCTACACTCTTGTTATGACTGAAAATGAGCCTCGCATTCGCACTAAACAGATCAATGGCCCAGAAGGGCGCTTTGCGTTAATGTTTGATGCTGAGCGTTGGCCGCAACTAAGCGAACACCAGTTTAACGCAAGCGGCTATACCAATGCACAAGCTGTGGCCGGGCAGGGTGGCCGAGGCAGCGCTTGGTTTGTGCCAACACCCGCTGGCGATGCGGTCTTAAAGCATTATTTGCGTGGCGGATTATTGGCTAAATTTGTTACGGATCGTTACGTTTATCTTGGTGCTTCGCACACACGCGGGTTTCAGGAGTTCGAGTTGTTGTCAGCGTTAACTGAGCTAGGCTTGCCAGTGCCCAAGCCGTTGGCCGCGTTTTGCCAACGTGGATTATTCAGCTATCGTGCGGCTTTAGTGACTGAGCGACTGCAAAATGTTTATTCTTTAGTAAGCGCTGTACAAAAATCGAATGCGCCGTGGCAAGCGCTGGGCGAAACACTGGCACGCTTTCATAAAGCTGGTGCACATCACAGTGATTTGAACGCTAATAATATTTTATTGAACCAGCAAGACGAGGTATTTATTATTGATTGGGACAAATGCGCGCTTGAAACGGCGCCAGGTGCTTGGTGCGAAAAAGTATTGGCTAGGTTGCAACGCTCGTTGTTAAAAGAGTGCAAGCAATCTAATGCGTCACAATTACAACACGGTGTTGCGAATATGCTGAAAACCTATCAGCAGGCGATGCTATGAACTGGACCTTGCGATTTCTCGGTGTTGGCAATTCGCAGGCGGCGCCCGTGTTGGGTTCGGCCAGCGCGGTGATTGAACGCAATCAACAGCCTTGGCTATTGATCGATTGTGGCCAAGAAACTTTAACGACCTTTGAGGCTGAATACCAACAGCTTCCTGAAGCAATTTTTATAACGCACTTGCATATGGATCATATTGGTGGCTTAGAGCGTTTATTTATCAAAGCGTATTTCGATGCAGCACTGCGCGGTAAGTTGAAGTTATACGTGCCGGCAGCCTTAGTGCCTGCCATGCAAACACGGCTTGCCGATTACCCGGGCGTATTGGCCGAAGGCGGCGCGAATTGGTGGGATGCATTCCAGCTAATCCCAGTCTCGAACGGTTTTTGGCATGCAGGATTTCATCTTGAGGTATTTCCGGTTCGTCACCATCTGGCCAACTCGGCTTTCGGCTTGCGCTTGCCCGGCAGTATGCTGTGGACTGGCGACACCCGCCCAATTCCCGAGTATTTGGAGCAATATGCAGGCAATGCTGAGCTGATTGCACATGACTGCGCTTTGCAAGGCAATCCTTCGCATACCGGCTTGGGGGATATTCAACGCGAATATTCTGTGCAACTGCAAAAGCAGCTGTGTTTGTATCATTACGCCAGCAATGCTGATGCTGAAGTGATGCGGGCTGAAGGTTTTGTGGTGGCCAAGCAGTTGCAGCGTTTTGAATTAGCCATACCAAGCTCTGGGCTTATGCAATGAACGCACAAATTGCAACTGCCACTGTGTTGCCAGTAATCGATGCGCTTAATCGGCCGTTGCGTGATTTGCGGCTTTCTGTGATTGAAACCTGCAATTTCCGCTGCCCATATTGCATGCCGGAAGGCTCGGTGCCTGATGAACTGCTCGGCGCACATAATCGTTTGAGTTTTGCTGAAATTGAAACCGTAGCACGAAGTTTTATCAAGCACGGTGTGCGTAAAATTCGCTTAACTGGTGGCGAGCCCTTGTTGCGTAAAAACCTTGCACAGTTAGTTGCACAGTTAAAAGCGATTAATGGGCTAGACGATTTAGCATTAACCACCAATGGCTCTTTGTTAGCCGCTCAAGCTCTGGCCTTAAAGCACGCTGGCTTAGATCGGATCACCGTAAGTGTGGATGCGCTTGATGCTGATATTTTCAAACAAATGAGTGGTGGGCGCGGCGAAATTGCTGCGGTATTACAAGGCATTGAAGCTGCCAAGCAGGCGGGCTTTAAGCAAATTAAAATCAACTGTGTTGTGCAGCGCGGCGTCAATGAAGCGCAGATGCTACCGCTCTTGGATTATTGCCTGCAGCAAGGCCATGTATTGCGTTTTATTGAGTTTATGGATGTGGGCAGCTGCAACAATTGGCAGGCTTCTCAGGTTTTTTCCGTGCATGAAATGCATGTGCTTATTGCAAGCAAGTACACATTGCGCGCGTTAAGCAAAAATACCCTTGGCGAAGTGGCAGAGCGTTATTCGGTGAATAATGGCGTTGGTGAAGTGGGCTTTATTGCGTCAATGAGTAAGCCGTTTTGTGGCGATTGTAACCGCGCACGGCTTTCAGCTGATGGCAAATTATTTACCTGCTTATTCGCCAGTGCAGGGTTTGATTTGCGCGCATTGATTAAGCAGCCGGAACTTCTTGATTTAGAGTTGGCAAGCCTGTGGCGGCATCGCAGTGATCGTTACAGTGAAATCCGCCATGCGGCTGTATCCGATCGTAAGAAAATCGAAATGTATTTTATTGGTGGATGATGTGAGTAGAGACAAAATACGCAGTATTAAAAAAAGTGCTTTAACGCATGTCAGTGAAAAAAATCTGCCGCAGATGGTTAATGTCGCTGACAAATCCATCAGTGCGCGCTCAGCGTGCGCTCAAGCACAGCTAGTTTTCCCCAAGGATATTGCCAAGCAATTACAAGCTCAAGATATGCGTAGTAAAAAAGGTGCAGTGCTTGATACTGCCATTATTGCCGGTACCATGGCAGTGAAAAATACCTCGCAGCTAATTCCGTTTTGTCATGCATTAGCTATAGAAGGTTGTGATTTTAGTATTGTCTGGCAAAACAAAACAACTTTACGAATTACCTGCACAGTGCGCTTGCACGGAAAAACTGGCGTGGAAATGGAAGCCTTATGCGGTGCAACAGTGGCCGCTTTAACCGTGTATGACATGTGCAAAGCTTTAAGCCATGACATTGAAATTTGCTCGGTGAAATTATTATCCAAGCGCGGCGGCAAAAGCGATGTGGGAAAAACATGAGTATCACGGTGTTGTATTTTGCCAGCCTTAAAGATGCCGCTAAAACATCCAGCGAGCAATGCGCATTGCCTGAATCTTTGCCGCGTTTGTATGCCGAATTAAAGTCGCAATATGGTTTTGCGTTTGAACAAAACGCGTTGCGTGTTGCTGTTAATGGCCGGTTCGTGCCTTGGCAAACATCTTTGAATGATGGCGATAGTGTGGCGTTTATTCCACCTGTGTCGGGTGGTTGAAATGCGCTTTAAAGTGACTGATACGGCGATTGATTTTACCGACTGGCGACAGCAGCTCAACAACCAGCGTTGTGGCGCATACGCAAGTTTCGAAGGTTGGGTGCGTAATCATCATGACGGCAAAGCAGTGGATGCCTTGCATTACGATTGTTACCCAGAACTGGCCACGCACGAGGGCGAAGCCATTTTGGCTGAAGCCTTAGCCAAGTTTGATATTACTGATGCACGCTGCATTCACCGCTATGGCGATGTGGCTATTGGCGAAATGGCGGTTTGGGTTGGGGTATCGGCTGCGCATCGCGATGCGGCATTTTTGGCCTGCCGCTGGATACTTGATGAAGTGAAAGCACGTGTGGCCATTTGGAAAAATGAGCGTTATGTGTCTGGCTCAAGCGACTGGAAATAGCCACAAAATGGCTGGCAGCCCTTGCCGTTGCTGCCTTCCGGCCCTAAAAAATTGTTCCAGAGTAAATTGTGTTTGAAACAGGAATTTACTCAGGCTCTATATTTCTTAGACGGCACGATTGATGGCTCCGCCGACACTTGAGAAGAGGCGAGTGAAGCACTTTGAGTCGACTGCCTCTTGCAACTTAGCGGTGGCGACTTGCTCTTGCCCAAGCGAAAGTGCCACATACCCTGCGTAGTAGGATCGGATCGGAGATGGGTTGCGACCGAACCCGCAAAGACGCTGCATGTCTTCGTCCTGCTCTTGCAGAATTCGTAGTACTTCTGTTCGCTCATCAAGGCGCGAGAACCAATCGAGGGCTGTTGGGATTTGACTAAGGACGTCCTGGATGCACCAGAGAAGATTCTTTCCGGTGCTATCAAGTGACCAAATTGTCTTGTCGTTGGTGGCGGACGAAACCGTGGGGAGAAGACGGCCACGAAAGTGACACTCTGACTCTCTTGGAAGTTGAAGCCCGTCTTTTACTTTTGTGTCCCATTGCGGCGGCACATACAGCAGGTACTTTCCTAAGTTCACGCAGAATGAGAAGGTGGTGACATCAAGAATGTCAGCGTTGTAGCTATTGAAGGATTGAAAATCTAGGACATCGATACTGTCGTTGCGATGCCGCCACGCTACCCGCTGCGTGAACCGAGTGAACCCAGACTCTTTCAGAGCAGGCCAGATAGCTCTTTTGATCTCTCGGTTGACAACTTTGCTATCCATGCCGTCTAACTCTATATATACCCCACATTCGGGGCGATATTTACATTCTCAGTATTTTCTGACACAAGGTCAAGGCATATTCCTACAACTATTCAAATGTATAGCGATTGTGTGGTTAATTGAAAGCCTGAACATGGATTGATCTTTCACTCTATGCAAGTATTTGACTTTTGTAGTCGCTCGAATACAATATGAAAATCGTCATAAGGACTAGCCATGAGCAGTAAAAAAATCCGTATAGCCGATTTGCCGGAATTTGACCCCGCTGAATATCTCGATAGCGACCAAGCTATTGTTGAATATTTGGACGCTATTTTGACCGAGGGTGATGCTGGTTTGCTGGCCGCTGCCTTGGGCGATATCGCCAGAGCGCGTGGCATGACTGAAATTGCCCATGCCAGTGGCATTGGCCGAGAAGCTCTGTATAAAGCTTTGCGCCCGAACGCACAGCCACGTTTCGACACCATTGCCCGCGTGTGTGTTGCGTTGGGGTTGAAAATATCGGTGCAAGTAGCGTAATTACAACAAGGCTGCGTACTGCAGCATGAAAAAATCCGCCGAAGCGGATTTTTATATTGGGTGACAGCCCTAGTCGGTTTACCTCGGCGCTCAAATCAATCAAGTGTTGCACTTAGAGGTTTAATCCACCGCCCCTTATTTTGCTTATTTTGCTATTTCCAATTCAGATTCAATTTTCTATGAGTGGCAGCACAGTCGCGCAGATATAGATTAATGAGGCTTTGGTATGGAATGCCAACTCCCTCAGAAATGCTCTTGAAATAATCAATGGCTTCGCCATCTAAGCGAATTGTGATTTGCTTTTTGAGCTGTGCTGCATATGGATTTTTTTTGGCATTAGAAAAATCATATTCTTTTCGCATAAGTCACCTATTTAATATTTTTTACTTTCAGAAGTAGTTGCTTTTCGAGCTGTGATAATTCGTATGATATTGTCATCTCCGCGATAGCAGTGGCAAACCACCAAGGTACGCAACCTGATACTAATTCCAAGCAAAATAAATCGATCTTCATTATCAGAATGGTCAGGGTCGGAAATCAATTTTGCATTTTCATCAGAAAATACCGATTTAGCTTCATCGAAGCTAATTCCGTGTTTTTTAGCATTAACAGCAGATTTAGTCGAATGCCATTCGAAACGAAGTTCGTTCATTAGCAAATAATAACTACAATGTAGTTTTATGTCAAGATGGCGCGAGAAATGGTGCGCTGACGATTAAATTAGGCCCTGTTACGTCGTCCGGCCCGTGTAAATAGAATTCCAGTAACTATTGGCACTGATAATAAAATAATTAACCACCAATAGTATTTCAAGCAATAAAAAATCCGCCGAAGCGGATTTCTATTTTGGGTGGCAGCCCTTGCCGGTTTGCCTCGTCGCCCGAATCAATCAATACCGTTGCTGCCTTCCGGCCCTGGCGGAGTTTTCAATCTATCGTCGCGAGGGCCAACAAGGGCCACCATTGAAACGGGCCATGGGCCTAAATTAGTGGCGGAGAGAGAGGGATTCGAACCCTCGAAACGGGGTTTAGCCGTTTACACACTTTCCAGGCGTGCTCCTTCGACCGCTCGGACACCTCTCCGCAGATGTAAATCGCCTGGTGTGAACCGCGAATTATACGCGAAGGCGTGCTCATAAACAAGTTTTTGGCAGGTATTCAGGCAAGCCGCAATATGTCAAAATGAGCGTCTATCATTGAGAAATTGCATGTCTTATTTAGTTTTAGCACGAAAATGGCGCCCGAAGCGCTTTGCCGAATTGGTTGGGCAGCAACACGTGGTGCGGGCACTCACGCATGCTTTAGAAACCGGGAGAGTGCATCACGCCTTTTTATTTACCGGCACGCGTGGTGTGGGCAAAACCACCATTGCGCGGATTTTCGCAAAAAGTTTGAATTGCGAAACCGGCACCTCATCTGACCCATGCGGTGTGTGCGGAACTTGCTTAGAAATCGATAATGGCCGCTACCCAGATTTGATTGAAATCGATGCCGCCAGCCATACCGGTGTGGATGATGTGCGTGCCTTAATTGAGAATGCGCAATACATGCCATCGCGCGGACGTACCAAGGTATACCTGATCGACGAAGTGCACATGCTGTCGAAGAATGCCTTCAACGCCTTGCTGAAAACACTGGAAGAGCCACCCGAGCACGTCAAGTTTTTATTAGCCACCACCGACCCAGAGAAATTGCCGGTCACGGTTTTATCGCGCTGCTTGCAATTCAATCTGCGGCGTTTAGAGCAAGAGCAAATTGCCGGCCAGCTTCGGCATATCTTAGCTGCGGAGCAGATTGCTTATGATGAAGAAAGTATTCTGCAATTAGCGGTATCGGCCGATGGCAGCTTGCGCGATGGTTTGTCTTTGTTGGATCAGGCCATTGCCTATACCGGCGGAACCTTGCAGGCAGATTTAGTGCGAGCCATGTTGGGCACGGTTGATCGCAGCCAGATTGAACAACTCTTAACGGCCTTGTGCGCGCGCGATGGCAATGCCTTGTTTGAAACAGTGGCGCAGCTTGCTTCGTTCTCACCGGATTTTGCGCAAGTGCTCGATCGCCTAGCTGAAAACTTGCATGAAATACAAATGGCTCAGTTGGTTCCTGCTTATCAGCCAAGCTCGCAGCGAGTATCCATCAAAGCCTTCGCGCAGCGCATGGATCCACAAGTGATCCAGCTTTGGTTCCAAATGGCGGTGTTGGCGAAAAAAGATTTGTATATGGCACCTAGCGCACGCTTGGGCTTTGAAATGAGCGTGTTGCGAATGCTGGCGTTTTTACCGATTGATACACAACAACCAACAACTGTATCTACTGCAGCCGTTAAAGCCAAGCCGAAACAGCCTGAGCCGCAGATTCAGTTTTCTGACATCGTTCCTGATCCACCAGCATTGCCGGCACCTGCCAAGCAAGCTCCTGCTGCAGCAATGCAAGCCAACGAAGCGCCTGCCGCACCAGCGAGCTTAAATAACGCAGACGACTGGATGGCTTTGTTACGCAGCGTGCAGCTGAAAGGTCCAGAACGCGAAATTGGGCAACATGCAAGCTTTGTCAGTTTTGACGGCACACTTTTAAAATTGGCCTACCCAGTCAATTTATATGACACCTTAAACGACACGCTCAAGAACCGCCTTCAAAGCGCGATTAGCCAAGCGCTGCAGAAGCCGGTTCAGATTAAAATAGACAAACTGCAAGAGCCACAAGCCGATACTTTGTTTGAACGCGAAACGCACGCACGCCAAGGTAAAATGCAAGATGCTGAAGCGGAGTTTCAAAATCATCCGATAGTTACCGATTTGCTACAGCAAGGCGGGCAGATTATTCCGGATTCCATTCGACCCTTAGAATTAAAGTGAGAAAACTATGAGAGGCAATATTGCGCAAATGATGCAGAAAGCCCAACGTATGCAAGAAAATATGCAGAAAGTGCAAGACGATTTAGCACAGTTGGAAGTCGTCGGGCAATCGGGTGGTGGCGTGGTGAAAGTTACCCTCACTGGCAAGATGGATGCGCGTAAAGTGCAGATTGACCCAAGCGCATTGGCCGATGCCGAAATGCTGGAAGATTTAATGGTGGCCGCAATCAACGATGCCGTTAGCAAAGCCAATGAAGAAAGTGCTAAACGTATGTCAGCGGCAACGGCTGGAATGCCTTTGCCACCTGGAATGAAGTTGCCATTTTGAGTCAGAGCGACTTATTAACGCAATTGATTGACGCACTGCGTTGCCTGCCAGGCGTTGGCCAGAAAAGTGCTCAGCGCATGGCCTATCACGTGCTTGAGCGCAACCGCGAAGGCGGCTTGCGGTTGGCCAATACTTTGCAAGAATCGATGCAGCGTATTACGCACTGCAAGCTGTGCCGCGATTTCACCGAGCTAGAAATTTGTGCAATATGCGCAAGTGAATCCCGTGATCACAGTCTGTTGTGCATTGTTGAAACACCGGCCGACCGCTTGGTGATTGAGCAAGCCACCGGCTTTCGCGGCTTTTATTTTATTTTGCAAGGTAGGCTTTCGCCCTTGGATGGCATTGGCCCGCGTGAACTCGGCTTGGACAAATTGGCTGAACGCATGGCCGAGGGTAAAATCGTTGAAATGATTATTGCCACTAACCCAACCGTTGAAGGCGAGGCCACCGCGCATTATCTGGCGCAATTGGCCAGACAATTCGAGGTTAAGCCCACGCGCTTAGCGCATGGCGTGCCCATTGGTGGCGAGTTAGAATATGTTGATCGCGGCACACTGGCGCATGCTTTCGGTTCGCGCACCCATTTACTCTAGGCGAAAAAAATGAGCAACAGCATTTTCGATAAAATCATTCGCCGCGAAATCCCCGCCGATATCGTGTTCGAGAGCGATGAAATCATTGCCTTCCGTGATATCTCACCGCAAGCGCCGGTGCATGTGTTGTTCGTGCCAAAGCGCAAGTTCGCCACCTTGAACGATGTGCCGGATTCAGAGGCTTTGCTGTTGGGCAATCTGTTACTGGCTGCGCAGGCTTACGCCAAATCTATCGGCATTGCTGATGATGGCTACCGCGTAGTGATGAACTGCAATCGCAACGGCGGGCAAACCGTATTCCACATCCACATGCATTTGCTGGGCGGTGCGCCGCTAACCGGCGGGTTTGCGTAAATCAATCTGCATAGCCCCATGGTGTGGGTGGTAGTTCAACGGGCTTGCTTAAATCAAAATCAACACGGAATTCGCGGCCTTCGCGTACTAGGCGATAGCTAAATTTTTCTGGGTACACGTACATCTGCCAAGTGTTGCCGTTCGATTGCGGATTGCCGGCGGTAGCGAATAATTCCTTGGAATATTGATCAGCGGGGAATGATTGTGCGTTGGCAAAGCCCGCATCAAGCGTATGCCCGCCATACATCGTCGATTTATCGCTGTTACCGTCATCAAGGCGGTGATCGTGTTTCAAGGATAAGCCAGAACCGGTTTTGCTGATAATCCAGGTGCGTGAATGATCATCGCCAACATGAAAGGGTATTTGCAATTGTGAGTCAGTGCATTTGCGAATATGCATCACCAAGCGGCCTTCAAAGCCATCCGATTTGGGGTTGTCGATACTGACTTTGCCCTCAAAGGCTTTGCCGCAGTGCGCACGTAGTTTGTTGAAAAACGCATCGTGGCTTGCAATGGATACCAGTGGTGCAGGCTTGATGGTTTTGGCATTTGTCGTTGCCGAAAATGCCAAGAGAAAAATGGGCGCAATAAAAATGAGTCGCATGGCGTGTGGCTCGTTGGAAGTCAGTTCACTATAGCGCGATGTGGCTATTTCAAACCAGCATTTGTTTTAGGCCTAGGCGCGCGAGCTCGATTGGATTTGCTTACCCAATGCACGCATATCTTCAATTAGCAGGTGTATGTCTGGTTCGCTCAATACAGAGTTAGCGTAACGGCAATTGCTATAGCGCTGACTAATGTCTAATAAGGGTTTCGACCACGCGGCTTTATCGGTATGACGCAAGGCGAAATCCAGCGCCGTTTCATGCGCGTGTTTAGCTAAATCTTTGCGTTCAAATGTGGCTAACAGATTCAACCATGCAGCTTCAAGCGGAGCAATGTTTGCTTTAATTTTTCGATTTAAAAACAGGAATATTCCGTACGACAATACCGATGAAAGTGCGATCAGCAAAATCAATAATTGCCAACGTTGGATTTGTTGAATGCCGATGCCTTTAAACAGGTTTTCCTGTCTTGCGGCATTGAAGCCAACCACCCAATCATTCCAATTGGATTTAATGAAATCGCTGTAATCAAAAATGGGTGAGAACAGGCCTTTCTCACCGAAATATTGCTCTGTTCCAACATTGGTTTGGATAGTGTCAAGAATGTTTTCTGGCGCCACGGCGGCAGTTGGATCAAAGCGCACCCAGCCTTCATTTTCCAGCCAAACTTCATTCCACGCATGTGCGTCTTTTTGATACAACATCCAGTATTCGCCGTACGGATTTTTATAGCCGCCAACGTAGCCAGTAACTATTCGCGTGGGAATACCCGCCGCGCGCATCAAGATGGCGAACGAGGAGCTGAAGTGCTGGCAAAAGCCTTTTTTATCAGTGAACAAGAATTCATCAACAGCATTGATGCCAGGCTCTTCGGTGGCCAGCGTATAGGAAAAATCGCGCTCAATCCATTGCATCACGCGCTCAATGTAGGCGCGCTCATTTTGTGATTGTGCCCGCCACTGTTTTGCTAGTGCTTGTGTGCGTTTATTGAAGCCAAGCGGATAAGCCAATGCGCGTTGCCGTGTGGCAAAATTCAATACCGCACTTGCCTGCGGCTGCAAATATGCTTGCCCAGAATATTGAGTAATTTTCTGAATCGGTTTGTCGCTGTAAACCGTTAGTTCATCAGATAAGTAATAATCCGCCGGTGCAACCAGAGGCCAATCTAAGGCCGGTAAATAATTTCGCTCGGTAGGCTCAAGACTCAACTGATAATCAATTGTTGCGCCAGTTGCTTTAGCATTGGGCTCAATCGCGATTTTTTGCAGGCTATCAATATCACGGCGCGTCCATTCAATGCCATTAAAATCCCACAAAACCGGGCCGCGCCAGTAGCGTTGTTGTGGTGCGGGTGTTTTGCCGGTGAACTTCACTCGAAAAGCAATGCGATCATCGGCGAGTGTGTCGAGCCACTGCCCAGGCTTCATACTGTCGCCTAGGCCCATGCCTTGACTTGATAAATTTGGCAAACCCCACAGTGGCGTGCTGATGCGCGGAAACAACCAGAACAATGCTGCTGCCATCGGCAGCGCAAACAGCAGATGCAAAGCCATACGCTTTATGCTTTGTAGCACAGGTATTTTTGGCCAAAGCAATGTGCCGGTGCTGCAAGCTTGCACAAGAAACAACCAACACAACAAGCTCAGCAAGGATAAGCTTAAACTGAGCGGCGATTGGTTGTTAAGCAAGGCAGCAAATGGCAAAAACAAGGAAAATCCGAGCACGGAACGCAAATCGCGAATCGATTTTGTTTCTAGGCATTTCAAGCCCAACATTAGCGCAAGCATGCACGCTGCCACATCGCGGCCGAAACCGCCTCTGTACTCCAGCAGCATTAATGCCAATGTGGCAAATAATACTAAAATCACCACAAAGCGATTTGGCGCAGAAGGCAAAATAAAACTGAGTAATAAAATGCCCAATAAGCACAGCACCATCGTGCTTGGCATTTGCAAAAGCAATGGCGTTGCTGCTAGCAAGGCGCAAACGGCTGCCGCTTTGCGAATGGTTGCGGTGGATGTGTTATTCATGAGGCATTAGCGCCAGTTGTTCAAGGCATTGCCGTTTATGCTCAGCGCCAGTGCTACACGGCAAGTGCTTGTTGGGTATTTTTAAGGCATAGCGCAGATGTTTTTGTTCGGCTTGAATCACCCAAAGGCACAATTGCTCAATACGTTGTTCATAGCCCAAATAAGGTAAAGATTGCCAATCGAGTAATAGGTCGTCGGTGCTGGCATTTTCGTATTCGCGAACTTGCAGCGTTTCGGTGCGGGCACTGATTTTCCAAGCAATCTGTTTTCTGCTATCGCCCGAGCGAAATTCGCGCAGATGATGCGGCTGATCGGTCATCAAACGCCGGTCGCGCCCGGCTTTGCTGCTTGCCGCATTGAAATGGCTATTCAGCGGTTGACCGCGCGGCGTGGGGTAAATCAGCACTGTTTCATGCAGGTTGAGATAACACCAAGCCTTGGCTAAGCCAAGCGGTTGGTGGGTGAACAGTTGAACACGGTCAATAACGAATAAGCCACGCTTGATGGTGGTTATCGGCAAAACTGCAACACATTCCTGCACACCGATGGAAAATGACATGCTTGAATCGTCAAATTGCAGGCCATATACATTGTCGCCTGCGCTGCGTTTTTCAGAAGGCGTGATGCGTGTGACAAGCTGCAGTGTTTGCCCGGCAAACACGGGCGCAAGCGGCTGTGTTTGCATGCGAATCCCAAGCAAGGACAAATGCGCTGAAATCAAGCTGTTGTTACACAGGCTGATAATAATAAAACCGAGCAATAGTGCGGCATTATTGTTGTAGTTTAGTGCACCTAAATTTAATACCGCCAATGCAAAGCCAACGAACAAGCCAAAACGTGTTGGCAATACATAGATGCGACGATTACCAATGCTGAATGTTTGGCTGTCTCTTGGCCCAGCACGAAACCATGGCAGTTGTTTAATCCATTCAAGCAATCGAGCTTGCCAAGAAATTTTTGCTGGCATATCAATCAACAGAAACAGACCGCAATAATTTTCCGGCTAACTCAATATTCTTGTTTTCGATATCGGTGTGCATGCGATGCGCACTGGCTTCAATAAACACGGCCTGCACATCATTAGCGTTAACAAAATCTCGGCCAGCCAAGAAGGCATGGGATTTACTGGCAGCCAATAAAGAAATGCCGGCGCGCGGCGATAAACCCACGCGAATGCCCGGGAATTGCCGTGATGCGGCGATAAGTTTTTGTACATAGTCAATCAGCACATCTGAGCAATGCATGTTTTGAATTAGCAGCTGGATTTCATGTAAGCGTGCCGCATCAAAAAACGCTGGCACACTGTGGCTGTTAATCCGCACACTGTTTTTCAGCAGTGCCCGTTCTTGTTCAGCCGACACATAACCCATACTGATGCGCAAGGTGAAGCGGTCAAGTTGCGAGTCGGGCAGTGGAAAGGTGCCGGCAAGGTCGGTTGGGTTTTGGGTGGCAATCACAAAAAATGGCTCAGGCAAGGAATAGGTGTTGCCATCCACGCTCACTTGATTTTCGGCCATGGCTTCCAGTAAGGCGCTTTGCGTTCTGGGTGGTGCTCTATTTATTTCATCAGCAAGCAGGATTGAAGTGAAAATAGCGCCTTGATGAAACTCGAAATGACGTTTTTCCGGATCAAAAATGGATACACCAATAATATCTGAGGGCAATAAGTCTGTGGTGAACTGTACGCGTTTGAAATGTAAACCCAAGACCTTAGCGAGCGTACGCGCTAAAGTGGTTTTGCCTAAGCCAGGCAAATCTTCGATCAATAAATGTCCGCCAGCTAAAAAGGCGATAAAAGCGAACTTAACCGCATTAGGGTTGCCCAATATCTGCTGGTTACAGGCATCCATGGCTAGCAGTAATTCAGCGTGTATTTGGCTTGCGTTTGGGTTTGGTGTGGTTTGCATGCGCATCCTTTGCGAGATTAGCCATTTTAATCTGTGCCTGTGTACAGCAGGTCATTTTTAGGCAGTTTAAGTAAATCACATTTATATCAACAAGATAAGTGCCTTAAACAGCATTTACTGGCTATTTAACAGCACTAGAATGCATTAGCTAAAATGCCTGTGGCGGGTTTTCATCAATCGCTATTTATTCATTTGACTTAGACTGATGAATCTATTAGAATTTACCGCTTATGTCTGCCACCTTACCACCGCAAATGGATGTTTGGCGCATGGTGGCGAACCAGCGGCAATTCGAGGGGAGCTTGCCATTAGCGCGAATGTTGCGTTTAGTTGAGCTTCTTGCCGATGCTGAGGGTGAATGTCGTTACGTGATTGAGTTTTACCGTGATACGCTGAAAATTGATGTGATGCACATACAATTATCCGCGTCTTTACCATTAATATGCCAGCGCACATTAGAGCGTTTTTTGTATTCGGTTAAGATTGATCAACGGCTTGGCTTAATCAGTGAAGAATCGCAGGAAGCTTCTTTGCCTGAAGGCATGGAAGCGGTGTTAATCGAAGGAAATGGTGAGGTTTCACCGTTTCAATTGATTGAAGATGAGCTTCTGCTGGCGGTGCCTTTGGTGCCTGTTAGCCCAAATGCCGCTGAATTAGATCCCGTGTGGACTGAAGAAGTGGCAGTAAAAGAAGATAAACCCCATCCTTTCGCAAACTTAAAGTTGCTCAAGGAATAATAGCAATACCGAATTTCGTTTGGAGTCAAAATCATGGCCGTACAAAAATCCCGTCGTACCCCGTCAACCCGTGGCATGCGCCGTTCGCACGATGCATTGTCTGCTAAGCAATTGGCAACTGATCCAACCACTGGCGAAACCCATATCCGTCACCATGTGACCAAAGATGGTTTTTACCGTGGCCGTAAAGTTGTCGACGTTAAGTCGGCGGTTGAATCTGAAGAATAAGTGCTTGCCCGCCAGTCGGGTATGCTCTAACGTATCTAAGGCGAGCATTGCTCGCCTTACTTATTTGTAAACTACAAAGAGAACGTTATGGCTATTTACTCACGCATTGCCGGAACAGGAAGCTACCTGCCGGAAAAAATATTAACCAATGCCGATCTGGAAAAAATAGTTGATACCAGCGACGAATGGATTGTGACGCGCAGCGGTATTCGCGAGCGCCATATTGCTGCTGATGGCCAGACGACCAGCGATTTAGCCTTTGAGGCTTCCCTAAAAGCACTCGAAGCGGCCGGCATGACCGCTGACGACATCGAACTTATTATTGTGGGCACCACCACGCCGGATATTGTATTTCCGTCTACTGCCTGTTTATTGCAGGAAAAACTGGGCGTTGGCGGTTGTGGCGCATTTGATGTGAATGCCGCTTGCTCCGGTTTTATTTTCGCGCTCAGCGTGGCTGACCAATTCATTAAAGCTGGCACGGTAAAAAATGTATTGGTGGTGGGTTCTGAAACCTTAACGCGTTTAGTGGATTGGACCGATCGCGCAACCTGCGTGTTGTTCGGCGATGGCGCTGGCGCTGTGGTGTTGAAAGCCGATAGCGAAGCGGGCATTGTTTCAACGCATTTGCATGCTGATGGCCGCAAAAAAGAATTGCTGATTTGCCCCGTTGGGCCATCAAAAGGCTTCGATATGAACTTGCCGAACGCTGGCGTAAAAATTCATATGGCCGGCAGTGAAGTGTTCAAACATGCAGTAAGAGCCTTGGATTCGGTTGTTGATGAAACCTTGAATGCCAATGGCTTGAACAAAACCGACTTAGATTGGTTGATTCCGCACCAAGCGAATTTACGTATTATTGAAGCCACCGCGAAACGCTTAGAGATGTCTATGGATCAAGTGATTGTGACTGTTGATCGAACCGGCAATACGTCTTCGGGCTCTATCCCCATTGCTTTAGATGAAGCGGTTCGTTCTGGCAAAATTGTGCGTGGCCAATTACTCTTGCTTGAAGCCTTTGGCGGCGGATTCACTTGGGGTTCGGCTTTAATTCGCTACTAATTTTTTTAATCCTTTAAATATTCCATTTAAATATTAAATTTATATGAACACAAAACTCGCGTTTATTTTTCCCGGCCAAGGTTCGCAATCACCAGGTATGTTAAATGGCTTGGCTGCTGAGTTCCCAAGTATTCTTGACACATTTTCAGAGGCCTCAGATGGCGCTGGTGTGGATTTATGGCGCATTAGCCAAGACAATCCTAGCGATCAGCTGAACCAAACCGAATTTACCCAGCCAGCCTTGTTGGCGGCTAACATCGCCTTGTGGCGTTTGTGGCAAGCGCAGGGCGGCGCAGTACCAGCAGTTTTGTTGGGGCATAGCTTAGGCGAATATGCTGCATTAGTGGCAGCGGGTTCCTTAAGTTTAAAAGATGGTGCGCAGTTAGTTAGGCTTCGTGGCCAATTCATGCAAGCGGCTGTGCCAGCCGGTGTGGGCTCAATGGCGGCCGTGCTTGGCGCCGACGATGCGCAAGTTGAGCTGGTCTGCCAGCAGGTTTCCAGCGTAGGTTCTGTGGTGGTTCCGGCCAACTACAATTCACCCGGCCAGATTGTGATTGGCGGCCACAGCGCTGCGCTAGATCTGGCTATTGAAGCTTTGCAAGCCTTGGGTATTCGCAAAGTCATTAAATTACCAGTCAGCGTGCCATCGCATACACCACTAATGCGCGAAGCAGCAGAGCATTTGCGGGCGGCCATTGAAGCGCTGGAATGGCAGCTGCCGAATATTCCAGTTATTCATAATGTTGATGCACAAACCAAGTTCAGCATTTCCGATATTCAGCAAGCCTTAGTACAACAATTGTATTTGCCAGTGCAATGGACACAATGCACGCACGCACTAGCATCAAAGAGTGTTTCGCATGCAGTTGAATGCGGGCCGGGCAAAGTATTGTCGGGCTTAATTAAGCGCATCGATAAGTCGATAAACACGTATACTTTGGCTACGCCAAGCGATTGGCAAGCAACACGCGCGCAAGAATTTGTATAAGGATTAAACGATGGCATTGAACCTAATTGGCGAAATTGTATTGGTAACTGGCGCTAGCCGTGGCATTGGCGCTGCAATAGCTGACACATTGGCAAGCTATGGTGCGAAAGTAATTGGTACAGCAACCACCGAAGCCGGTGCGCAAGCAATTTCTGCCCGCATGGCCGAAGTTGACGGTGTAGGCAAAGTGTTAAATGTCACTGAAAGCGCATCTGTTGACGCACTTATCGACGAAATCAGCAAGACCATTGGGCCAATCAGCATATTGGTAAACAACGCCGGAATCACTCGCGACCAAATTCTGATGCGCATGAAAGATGAGGATTGGGATGCCATCATTAACACCAATCTCAGCTCGGTGTATCGCACCAGCAAAGCGGTGATGCGCGGCATGTTGAAAGCACGCAAAGGCAGAATCATCAATATCGCTTCGGTGATTGGCTTAACTGGCAATGCCGGCCAATCGAATTATGCGGCGGCAAAAGCTGGCATTATTGCGTTCTCCAAATCGCTGGCTAAAGAGGTTGGTTCGCGCGGAATCACCGTCAATGTGGTGGCGCCGGGCTTTATTCAAACCGATATGACCGATGCCATGGCAGAAGAGGCCAAAGCTGCTTTGATGCAACAAATAGCGCTTGTACGCCTTGGCACACCGGCTGATATTGCCGAAGCAGTGGCATTTTTGGCCAGCCCAGCGGCCGCGTATATTACCGGCGAAACCCTGAATGTGAACGGCGGCATGTACATGCATTAACCACTTGCCCAAAAATTTGATAAAATACTCTAAATCTTGCTGGCGTGGTTTGGGCCAAGCGCCGGCAACCCTGATTTATAAGCCCTAAATTGTCACTCCTTGGGAGGAGAAGTTTCATGAGCACTATTGAAGAACGCGTAAAGAAAATTGTAGTTGAGCAATTGGGTGTTAAAGAAGACGAAGCCACTGCGAACGCTTCATTCGTTGATGATCTTGGTGCTGACTCACTCGACACTGTGGAATTGGTTATGGCATTAGAAGAAGAATTCGAGTGCGAAATTCCTGATGAAGAAGCAGAAAAAATTACTTCGATTCAGCAAGCTATCGATTACATCAAAGCACACGTCAAGGCTTAATCGATTGACTGTGCTTTACGTTAGGGCCGCTTATGCGGCCCTATGTGTTTAAAACGGTTTGGAGTCCACTATGAAACGTCGCGTCGTAGTTACCGGTATGGGCATTGTGTCGCCCCTTGGAAATGATCTTGCTAGCAATTGGGATGCGGTGATTAATGGCCGTTCCGGTATTGGCCAAATCACACATTTTGATGCCAGTGCTATGGCAACGCATATTGCTGGCGAAGTCAAAAACTTCGATCCCAAAGCCTGGTTTAATCCGAAAGATGTCAAAAAAATGGACACCTTTATCCATTATGGCTTGGCTGCATCATTCATGGCAATTGAAGATGCTGGCCTCGAAATTACTGAAGCCAATGCCACGCGCGCCGGTGTTATCGTGGGTTCGGGTATTGGTGGTATTCGCGGCATTGAAGAAACCGCCATTGATTTGCATGTTGGCGGGCCGCGTAAAGTCTCGCCATTCTATATTCCAAGCACCATCATCAACATGATTTCTGGCCAGTTATGCATTATGAAAGGCTTTAAAGGCCCTAATTTTTCCGCGGTTTCTGCTTGTGCATCATCCAATCATTCAATTGGTATGGCGATGCGCATGATCCAATACGGCGATGCCGATATTATGGTGGCTGGTGGCGCTGAACACGGCTGCTCACCAACCGCTGTTGCAGGATTCTGTGCCATGAAAGCGCTATCTACTCGTAATGATGATCCAACACGCGCCAGCCGGCCTTGGGATAAAGACCGCGATGGTTTTGTTATGGGCGATGGCGCGGGCATTTTAGTTTTGGAAGAGTATGAATCAGCCAAAGCGCGCGGCGCGCGTATTTATTGCGAATTGGCTGGCTTTGGTGCCAGCTCGGATGCTTACCACATGACTGCGCCAAGCGATAATGGCGATGGCCCGTCGCGTTGTATGGTGATGGCGATGAACGATGCTGGAATAAACCCTGATCAATTAGATTATTTGAACGCGCACGGCACATCAACACCGTTGGGCGATTTAGCTGAAACCAATGCCATGAAAGTGGCGCTTGGCGATCATGCCTATAAAACCATGATTAGTTCGACTAAATCCATGACTGGACATTTGTTGGGTGCGGCCGGTGGTGTGGAAGCCATTTACTCCATCCTTGCCATGCACCACGGCATTATTCCGCCAACCATCAATTTGGAAAACCCGAGCGAAGGTTGCGATTTGGATTACGTGCCCAACGTGGCTCGCGAAAAAACCTTGAATGTGGTGATGTCGAATGGCTTTGGTTTTGGCGGAACCAATGGCACCTTGGTGTTTAAAAGACTTTAAGGCCAAGCGATGCCGTTAATTCAGCGCGATATTAACGGATCTATCGATTTATTGCGCTTGCAACGCCAGCAGCCGTCGCGTTACCCAATGCTGTTGCAAAGTGTGGCGGGTGGCAATGCTTTATCGCGTTGGGATATTTTATTGTGCGCAAACGGTGAAGGCTTGCAGCTATGTAACGGCCAAACGCGTGATCTGTCGAATCAAGAAATTAATCTGCCATTTTTAGATGCACTCGATAATACTTTTCTAGTAAACCAATCCAGCATTGAACACGAGCTGCCATTTTCTGGCGGCTGGGCCATGTATTTATCATACGAATTAGCTGGCCAAATTGAGCCGAGCTTGCATTTACCTGCATTCCAAGGCCCGCTGCCGGATGCTTTGGCGCTGCGTTGCCCAGCGGCACTTTTGCATGATAAACAATCCAATCGCAGCATTGCTATTGCTGAAGCTGGCTATGAATACTTGCTCGATGGCATGCTCAATGACATTACGCAATTAGACACCGAAACTACTTTGCCAAGCTGGCCTTCTGCCGTGCAAATTAACGAAGAAGATCCTGCGCTATTTAAAAAATCTGTGCTCCGTATTCTTGACTACCTGAAAGCGGGCGATGTATTTCAAGTGAATATTTCAAGAGCCTGGCAAGGTCATGTGGCGGGCGCTGATCCGCATACGCTGTATCAACGCTTATGTGCGCTTAACCCTTCGCCATTTGCTGGCTTGCTGCAGTTTGCCGATTGGTCATTAATCAGCTCATCGCCTGAGCGTTTGGTATCAGTGCGTGATGGTATGGTTCAAACACGACCAATAGCTGGCACTCGGCCACGCTTGGCTGACGACAACGAGCTCGATAAAATCAAAGAACTGATTGGCCACCCAAAAGAGCGCGCGGAACACGTGATGCTGATTGATTTAGAACGCAACGATTTAAGCCGAATTTGTGTGCCCGGCTCGGTGCATGTTGATGAGTTGATGAGTATCGAATCGTATCAGCATGTGCATCATATTGTGTCGAATGTTTCTGGCCGCTTGGCTGATAATGTTAGCCCAGGCCAAGTGATTGCTGCCGTGTTTCCTGGCGGCACTATTACCGGTTGCCCCAAGGTGCGTTGCATGCAGATAATTGCTGAGCTTGAGCAAACCGGCCGTGGCCCATATACCGGCGCAATGGGCTATTTGAACCGCAACGGCAGTATGGATTTAAATATTTTGATTCGCAGCGTATGGCTTTCAGAGCAATATTTGCAGCTTAGAGCGGGGGCTGGCATTGTGGTGGATTCCGAACCCGAGCACGAATTGCAGGAAACGCGCGCCAAAGCCAAAGGCTTATTACGTGCATTAGGTGTTGCGCGATGAACACAATCATTTTTCGTGGCAATCAGCAAGTTGAACATCTTTCAGCCAATGATCGTGGTTTGGCGTATGGCGATGGTTTGTTCGAAACGGTACTAGTGAGTAATGGCGAGTTAGTCTGGTGGCCAGAACATTGGCTGCGCTTGTGTTCCGGCGCGGCGCGTTTAGCCATCAGCTTGCCCGATCAGCAGCTTTTGCTTAAAGCGATTCAACAATTCACACATACTAAAAACTGTGTGTTAAAAGTTATTGTTAGCCGCGGTGAATCTGGGCGCGGCTATGCGCCAAGCGCTGGCCCAGCCACAACAGTGCTAAGCGTTCACCTCATGCCCGAACAGCATACGTCGCCGATGGCTCTGCGCTGGTGCCAAACACGCATTGCACAGCAGCCTGCACTGGCCGGCATTAAACATTTAAATCGCTTGGAAAATGTTTTGGCACGCGCCGAATGCAACACACCTGAGTATGCCGATGGTTTAATGTGTGACCGCGATGGATCCGTTATTTGCGCCACATCGGCTAATGTATTTATCTTCAAAAACAACACATGGCGCACACCGGATGTAACAGTGTGCGGCATTCAAGGGGTAGCACGCCAGTGGTTTTTGGCGAACATAGCAAATGTTTGCGTTGAACGACTTTCTCGCGCTGATGTTGAAAGCGCTGAAGCTGTTTTTCTTTGCAATGCGGTTCGCGGTATGATGGAGGTCAATCGAATTGAATCCGTCAAACTATCGGAAAGCTCGGCACTTGTAGAACTTAAACAACGGTTCTTACTGTGTAATCCAGCTTTTGTGAGCAACTAACATGGCAAAAAAATCATCTTGGTGGTCACGTTTTATTTTGCTCTTCGCAATATCGACAGTGTTGTTGCTAGCCTTCTTGCATATGCAACGGCTTGCCAAACAGCCGCTCGGGTTTGCGCCAGAGGCGGTTTTCTTTACTGTTGATAAAGGCGATGGTCTGAATAAAATCCTGCCTAAAATGCGCGCCGCAGGGATAACGCAAGGCGCAGATTGGCAATGGAAAGTGTTGGCTATGCAAATGCAAATGGCCAGTAAAATACATGTGGGTGATTATAAAATCCTGCGCACGGATTCGCCAGCCATACTCTTGCACAAGCTGGCCATTGGCGATACTGCCCGCATTAAATTCACCATTATCGAAGGTTGGAACTTCACGCAGCTAATGCAGCAAATCAAGGGCATTGCTGAGTTAAACGATGACGTTAGTGCTTTGTCTGACGATGCGTTGATGCAAATGTTGGATAAAAAAGGCATTCACCCTGAAGGTCGTTTTTTGCCAGATACCTATTTCGTGCCGTTGTCGGGTAAGAAAAGCCAGATACTGCTTGAAGCGGCAAATGCCATGGATAAGGCGCTGGCAGATACATGGGCAACTCGTCAGGTTGGGCTGCCCATTAAAACGCCAGATGAACTTCTAACGTTGGCATCTATTGTTGAGAAAGAAACCGGTGTTGCCAGCGAGCGCCCGCAAATTGCCGGTGTGTTTGTGCGGCGCTTGCAAAAAGGCATGCGGCTGGAAACTGACCCAACAGTGATTTACGGCATAGGTTCTTCCTACGATGGCAATATTCGTAAAAAAGATTTACGTACCCTAACGCCATACAATACATACCGCATCAATGGCTTGCCACCCACACCCATCGCGATGCCGGGCAAAGCAGCTTTGCAGGCCAGTGCTAATCCAGCGCCGGGCGATAGCTTATTTTTTGTGGCCAACGGCAAACGCGCACATATTTTTTCCAGCACCTATGCCGAACACAAGAAAGCGGTGCAAGCCTACCAAATAAAGAGTGATAAATGAGCCAAACAGTTGGAAAATTAATCAGTATTGAAGGCGGTGAAGGCGCGGGCAAAACCACGGTTCTGAATGCCATCGCTAGCTTTCTTGAACAACGTGGAATCACCGTTATTCGCACCCGTGAACCGGGCGGAACGGATGTTGGCGAGCAAATTCGCCAGCTGTTATTAACTCCTGAAAACGCTATAAGTGCTGAAGCAGAATTATTGTTGATGTTTGCCTCGCGCGCGCAATTAGTTTCAGAGCTGATTAAGCCAGCTTTGGCTGCCGGCCATTTTGTATTAACCGACCGCTTCACCGATGCTAGCTTCGCGTATCAAGGTGGTGGGCGAGGAATTTGCAATGAGAAAATCACCGCACTGGAGCAGGATTTTGTTGGCTTCAAAACCGATCTAACCCTGCTGCTAGATATTGGTGTTGAACAAGGCTTAGCGCGCGCACAAGCCCGCGGGCAGGGCTTAGACCGCATTGAGCAAGAACACACCGATTTTTTCCTGAAGGTACGCAACGCCTATTTACAAAAAGCGGTGCAAGAGCCACATCGCATGAAAGTGATTGATGCGTCGGTATCTGCCGATGAAGTGCTTGTGCAAGTTATCCAAGTGCTTGAACAATGGCTGCCGCGGTGATGCGTAGCGCATGGCAGGAAGCTGCCTATCAAAAATTCATCGGCAGTTTTTTAGTGGGCACGCTCGGCCATGCGCAGTTGCTGTATGGCCAGGCCATGCTAGGCAAACACGCATTGGCGGAGTCGGTGGCTAAGCGCTTGCTGTGCTCGGGCGCTGGGCAAAATTTTCCGACTTGCGGAACGTGCATATCGTGCCAGCGATTTTCTTTAGGAACGCATGGCGATTTTAAATCGATTACACGCGAGCTCAATGAAAAAACTGGCAAACTTCGCACTGAAATAAGCGTTGATCAGATTCGCGGCTCGCGTGAATTTGTAGGGCTCATTGAATGGCTGAATTTAACCTCGCAGCTTGGTGTGGCGCAAGTTGTTCTTATCCGCAATGCCCACGAGTTAAACAGAAATGCCGCCAATGCCTTGCTAAAAACTTTGGAAGAACCGCTGCAAAACCGCTACATTATTTTAGTCACCGACAAACCACAACGCCTACCAGCCACTATTCATAGCCGTTGCCAACGCACGGAAATGCCTGTTCCAACCCATGCACAAGCAGTGCAGTGCTTACTTGATTTACGAATTGCTTCCGATATAGCCAATAAGGCGCTGGCACTTGCTGATGACAACCCGGGCAAAGCGCAGCTGATGATTGAAAATGGCGATTTGGCTTTACACGAGCAAGTTCGTGAACAGCTATTAGCGCTGATGAAAAACCAAACGGGCGCCAGCGAACTAAGCAAGAAATGGCTGGCCGATGAGAAAATTGAACTTAGGCTGGAATTTACCGCGCAAATTGCCCATAACATGGCAAAAAAATGGGCGCTTAGCGGCGATTCTTGGATGAAAACCAATAAATCGCTGCAAAGCCTGCAAGAATGGATTGATGCCATTAACCGTTTGCGGTTAAGCTTAAGCCAACCATTACGCCATGATTTAAGCCTAACCGGCTTATTTTATGATTGGCGCCAGATGCTTCAAGATTCCCGTTGAGGATAAAAGTATGAGTTCACCTTCAGCAAAACAAGGTTTATTGTCTTTACAGATTAAAGACAACAAAGAGCTATACAGCGCTTATATGCCGTATGTGAAAGGCGGCGCCATTTTCGTGCCAACACCTAAAAAATATCAGATTGGTGATGAAGTTTTTTTGATGGTCAGCTTTTTAGAAGACAAATCGCGCTTGCCAGTGGTTGGTAAAGTGGTTTGGGTCTCGCCGATGGGCCAAATGGGCGGCCGCCGCTCTGGCGTGGGTGTGCAATTAAGCGATACCGCCGAAAACGTGGAAATTCGCAATAAAATTGACGCCTCGTTGGCTGGCATGTTGGACTCCGATTTGCCAACGCATACCATGTAATGTGCGGTATTTAAGCAGGAACATGTATGCGTTATGCACTCGCACTGGAATATGATGGCAGCGATTTTTTAGGCTGGCAAAAACATCACACAGGCGCAACGGTTCAAGCCGCTGTTGAAAAGGCCTTGAGCTTTGTTGCCAACGAGCCGGTGCAAGTGGTGTGCTCAGGCAGAACCGATGCACGCGTTTCGGCGCGTTGCCAAGTGGTGCATTTTGATAGCGATGTGCCACGCACTGAGCGCGCTTGGTTGCTAGGAGCCAACACGCAGCTGCCTGATAGCGTGCGCGGTCTTTGGATTCAGCAGGTGCCAGACGAGTTTCATGCGCGTTATGGTGCGCGCGCCCGGCGCTATCGCTACAGCTTATTGATTCGCCCGATTAAGCCGGCAATCAATCGGCAATTTTTAAGCTGGACGCATCATGCTTTGGATGCCGAGCGTATGCATGAAGCCGCGCAAATGATTATTGGCGAGCAGGATTTTAGCGCCTTTCGCACTGTGCATTGCCAAGCCAAACATCCAGTGCGGAATCTTCAGCAATTAGATGTGCGCAAAGATGGCGAAAGTATTTATTTTGATGTGCAAGCCAATGCCTTTTTGCATCATATGGTGCGCAATTTGGTGGGCAGTTTGGTGTTGATTGGTAAACATGAGCAACCCGTTAGCTGGATGAAAACCTTGCTGGATGGAAAAGACCGAACGGTGGCTGGGCCAACCGCATCGGCTGAAGGCTTGATGTTTTTAGGTGCGCTGTATCCGCGTGAATGGCAATTGCCAGAAGCGGTTTGCTTGCCATGAGTGTGCGCATTAAATTTTGCGGCTTCACCCAAGCCAGCGATTTGCAGCTAGCCGTTGCGCTGGGCGCAGATGCCTTTGGTCTGGTGCATTTTGCCGGCAGCAAGCGCCATGTTTCGCTAGAACAAATGCCGGATCTGCGCGCCGCTGTGCCAGACAATAAAGACCTCATCGCATTATTCGTTAATCCCAGCGTGGCTGAAGTGCATTCGGTTATGACAGCACTTAAACCAAGTATGTTGCAGTTTCATGGCGATGAACCCGATGCGTTCTGCGCGCAATTTGGCATGCCGTTTATCAAAGCGATGGCGATGGGCGAGGGCGCTGGCGATATTTTTCAACGCCAAAAGAACTACCCAAACGCCTCCGCGTTTTTACTGGATGGCCACGCACCCGGCGGTTTGGGCGGCGCAGGCCATGCGTTTGCTTGGCATGAGCCCATTCTACTGAACAAACCGGTGTATTTAGCCGGCGGCCTGCATGCTGGCAATGTGGCCGAAGCGATTGCACTCATTAAACCGTTTGCGGTTGATGTGTCAAGCGGGATTGAATCAGCGCCGGGTTTTAAAGATGAAAGGAAAATGCGGGAGTTTGTTGAAGCTATAAAAATTGTCTCAGAAATGAAGCTGACTAACTCTGGACCTATATTCTCATGAAAATATTTGCTTGGATTGCAATTGGGTTTTTTGGATTAATTCCGATAAGAGTATTAGTCTATTTTTGGTATAGATTTAAATATGGCGGCGAACTTGTATTTTTTGATTTAGCGGCGATTTTGATTGGCTTATTCGCGTTGCTAATTTGTTTTGCAATTTACAAAGCGTTAATTAGAAAGGTGAATCCAAAAATAGGCTCAGAGTAAATATGCGTTTAAAACAAAAATTAACTCTGGCCCCTTAATGTTGATAGCACTGAAGTAGGCAAGCGAGTAATATTGCTAGATGGTCCAAAGCTTTTGCCAAAAGAAAGGCTTGACGTTAAAAGTACAATTGATGGATGGAATAATAATCAAGGAGGCTCAGGTATAGCATGCAGTCCAATTCAATGTTAAAAATAATATTACTTGCAATATTAAGCATGCCATCTTGTTCTAGTATCAATGAACATGACGATGAACTTATGTCGTGCGAAATTGGTAAAACATGCAATATTTCTGGTGTTTTGAATCTTCGTCAAGGTGAGCCAGCTTGGGCATCACTTTTGGAGTCTGAGAGAAGCTGTACAAAATTAGCACTTCCTGATGATTTTTATACTAACTCACGAGATTGGCAGGGGCTAGAAGTAATTGTCATAGGCATAGCTTTCAAGCAGCCTACTTTTGATGAAACGAACGGTGATATAGTGCTTTGGTACAAAGAAAAAGATAGAAAATTAGCAGTTGGTATGTGTGATTCCGGCATTGGTATTTACGTTACATCTATTAAGTCTTTATCAGGCAAGACATGGCCAAATTAATTATCTAAAAAACTTATGTCATGTTGAATTGATTCAATCAAGTGTTGCACTTAGAAGTTTAATTCACCGGGGACGGAGTACATTAAAGCTTTAAACGCTCGTTTGAATTTACCGACTCACCGCCGCACTCGCTGGCGGCGCGCTTGTTTTGCTCGCCACTACAACTACAGCCACAACGCCCTGAACCAACTGGCCAGCATCACCCAACCAAGCACAACGCCCAGCGCCACAAACTATGGCTTGGGCAGCTGTGCCGATGCATCATTGATTGCCGACCTTGGCAATGGCAGCACGGGTTCAACTGTCGCGATTCCGAGCGCAGGCACGCCGGGCACTGCAACAACAGGCGGCGCACAAACCGCTAAGTACACGTTCACAACCGACAACGAAGGAAGGATGACCCAAAAGGGCACGCAAGCCTATGTGTACGATGCACTGAACCGGATGGCGCAAGTGACCACAAAAGAAAGTTATGTTTATGATGGTCACGGCCGCCGCGTGCAAATCACCAAAACCAGTGATGGCAGTATCAATTACCCGCTGTATAGCTTGGACGGCAAATTAATTCTGGAAGACAACCGGCAAACCCTGCAACGGATTGAATATATCCATGCAGGTGGCAGGTTGGTGGCGAAGCGCATTCAGCCGATTACGGCAGCGGGCGCAAACAATGGCACGGCCACAACAACAACGATACACACCGATTTCTTGGGCAGTCCGGTAGCGGAAACTAACGCCAGCGGAACGGTCACCCGAGTGGAGCGCTACACACCATACGGCGAACCAAGCGATATGCAGCTGGATGCGGGCCCGGGCTTTACCGGCCATGCCACGGATGTGGCCACGGGTTTAACTTACATGCAGCAACGTTACTATGACCCCGAAATCATCCGCTTCCCCGTGCCCGATCCGGTCGGGCCGGAAGAGGATTTTATCAATCACTTCAACCGCTATAACTATGCAATGAATAATCCGGTGCGGTATACGGATCCGGATGGGCGGGAGATTGTAATTCCGTGGAATGGAATTGGTGAAATTGCATCAAAGCGCGGCGCGCAGGCTGCTGTGGCGTCTCAAGTAGATAGTCCTGCGCCAGGCCCAGGTGATGTTGTGGGCGTAGTGATTCTTGTTGGCGCGGTCGTTGAGATTGGGTACAATATTTATCAAGCTAATACGACGACTAATGACGAAAAAGTAGACGGTTTAATTAAGACGGGAACGAAAGAAGGCGAAAGTAGCACGACGAAGATTTCACGCCCAGGTGGTGAAGAGGCCAGAGATAAAGAATTCGATGACTTGGGTCTCAAGGATGTCAAAGATAAAGGCAAGGGTGTGAAAGTCGGTGAAACTGATTCTGGGCGCCGTGTTGTATCTCGTCCCAGCACAGAAGATGGCCGTCCTACGATTGAAGTTCAACGCCCAGACGGCAAGCCGACAGAGAAAATTCGTTATGACGACAAGAAGTGAAACTGAAAATAATTGTGCGAGACGGGATGATCAAAACTCTTTTTCTGCTTGGGAGCCAGGTCAATCACTCAGCGACCGTCTTCGCTTTGATGGTTGTGATATAGCTGAAGGCAATCTTGTGCTGCGCTTTTTTTCTCCCGCCAGCGAACAGAACATGGTGATTGAAACAGATACACATCTCTTGGTCAGGTATGCCAATGAATCTGCAAATTTTGTAGAGTTTGATCAGCTTCCAATAGCTAACCAAAGAATGTTTGTATCGAGAAGGTCGATGTGGCTCCGAGAACTTTCAGTTGGAAGCAGCGGTGTTTTTGATGAGCTTTCTCCCATGCATTACGTGTTTATTTTTTCAAATGCATCAGTGGAGATGATCTGTATCGGAGAGCCGCGCATCATCAAAAAGGGGGCAGAATAAATTAAACCTGCAACCGCCAACTTAAATTCAACAAAACGTCGCACACGCTGGCGGCGTGTTTCTTTCGCGCGGCAATACAACTACAGCCAAAACGCCTTGAACCAACTGGCCAGCATTACGCAACCCAGCAGCACACCCAGCGCCACAAACTATGGCTTGGGCAGCTGTGCCGATGCATCATTGATTGCCGACCTTGGCAATGGCAGCACGGGTTCAACTGTCGCGATTCCGAGCGCAGGCACGCCGGGCACTGCAACAACAGGCGGCGCACAAACCGCTAAGTACACGTTCACAACCGACAACGAAGGAAGGATGACCCAAAAGGGCACGCAAGCCTATGTGTACGATGCACTGAACCGGATGGCGCAGGTGACCGGCAAGGAAAGTTACATTTATGACGGCCACGGGCGACGGGTGCAAATCACCAAAACCAGTGATGGCAGTATTAATTATCCGTTGTATAGCTTGGACGGCAAATTAATTCTGGAAGACAACCGACAAACCCTGCAACGGATTGAGTATATCTTTGCGGGTGGGCGTTTGGTGGCGAAGAAGATTCAGCCGATTACAGCTGCCGGTGTAAATAACGGTACAGCGAGCACTACTACGATTCATACCGATTTCTTGGGCAGCCCGGTGGCGGAAACGAGCTCAACAGGCACGGTAACAAGAGTTGAACGCTATACGCCATACGGCGAACCAAGCGATATGCAGCTAGATGCGGGCCCGGGTTTTACGGGGCATGCTACCGATGTGGCGACGGGTTTAACCTACATGCAGCAGCGCTATTATGATCCTTCGGTCGGTAGGTTCCTTTCAACTGATCCGGTTGCGGCAAACTCGACTAGCGGTGCAAATTTTAATCGTTACTGGTATGCCAATAACAATCCCTATCGCTTTGTTGATCCAGACGGACGATTTAGCGTGGCTGCCACGGCAAGCTTTGGCTTCGCGGCGAGTTTCAACACTTCTATATGGCGCGCTCAAGTTACCTATGAACATCGCGTCAATAAGGAGCAACAAGCCCGGTCTGCCCAGCCTGCCGAAACCGCGCAAGAGTTCGAGACCATTACCATAAGGGGC
>ENA-OFCF01000087-OFCF01000087.1-metagenomes-genome-assembly--contig:-NODE-87-length-46192-cov-4.534582_pt1 | contig 46192 bp, 44 predicted proteins | sample MGYA00153387_OFCF01 | MGnify analysis MGYA00153387 | reverse complement strand
GAAAGTCGCCCCCTCGGCATGCGCCAAATAATTTTGCTACCCCCGTCGAAGCCAGAACACCCCCGATGCGGTACAAATTCATCTAACACTGACAGTATGCAGTTTAATGGCGGCTAATTCAAGCGTAAACCTAAATGCAGAGTAAACGCTTTACTATATGTTTGTTAACACACAAACATCGTTGAATTGTTGTGTTATTTTAAGTATTCTTGGATTGGAGAATTTTATGAATATTGCATCAAAAACTGTAGGTTTAGCCATAGTACTAGCTTTTTTAAGTGCGTCGCCTGTTATTGCTAAGAATTCTGATAATCAAGGCAAAAGTAATGGTCAAGGAAATAGTAAGGACTATGGCAATAGTCAGAAAGATCATTCTAAAAATAAAGATAAACACCAAGAAATGCACTATGCCGGCATTAGCAAGAAAGACGCCAAGCGCTATGCTACGAAATACCAAGTGAGTGGTTACAAACCTTTGCCACCAGGTATTCGTAAGAATTTGGCGCGAGGCAAAGGTATTCCACCAGGCATTGCGATGACCCGTTTGCCGAGTGGATATGTAAACCAACTGCCACGTTATAACGGCTATGAATGGCGCGGCTATGGCACCGATCTGGTGTTAGTGAATTCAACTAGTCAGCTTATCGCTGATGTGATTATGGACGTGTTGCGCTAATTAAGCGTTTTTATTGTGGCGGCGCATAGTGCGCTGCTGTTCGCGCTGCCAGTCGCGATCTTTACTGGCTTGACGTTTGTCGTGGTCTTGCTTGCCCTTGGCGAGCGCAATTTCCAACTTAACTTTATTGCCACTCCAGTAGCATGCTGTTGGAATAAGTGTGTAGCCATCGCGCTCCACTTTTCCAACTAATTTATCAATTTCAGCGCGGTGCAATAATAATTTGCGGGTCCGTCGGTCATCAGCAATAACATGTGTTGAGGCTTGCAACAGCGGTGTAATTTGCGCGCCAAACCATAGTATTTCACCATTTTTAACCACCGCGTAGCTTTCGCTCATGGCTAAGCGGCCAGCGCGCATGGCTTTTAATTCCCAGCCTTGCAAGCTTATGCCCGCTTCATAGCGGCTTTCCAAATGGTATTCGTGACGCGCACTTTTATTCAGCGCAATCGTTTTTTGCCCTGCGCTTGCGCTATTCTTATCAGTATTCTTTTTCGACATGTTGCTATTGTCGCTTATTTTCTTGGCTTTCAGGAAACCGTTATGCCGCAAATCCATCGTCACGCCTTAGTTCGCCACTCGGCCAAACGTATGTTTGAGCTGGTTAATGCGGTTGAACGCTATCCCGATTGGTTTGCATGGTGCGCTTCCTCTGAAGTTATTGAACAATCCGAGCACTTGATGCGTGCCAAACTTGAGCTTCGTATTGCTGGCATTCGTAGCGTATTCAGCACAAAAAATACACTCAGCCCCACCCATAAAATCGTTATGGAATTGGAAGAAGGTGGCTTTAAGCATTTACGCGGTGAATGGATATTCCATGCTTTAAGTGAAGATGCCTGCAAAGTCAGCTTGAGTTTGGATTTTGAAGCCAGTAGTTTGCTAGCGCCAGCATTTGCATTGGGTTTTCAGGGCTTGGCCGATAAAATGGTTGATGATTTTTGCAAGCAAGCAGACCGCGATGACTGAGATAATAAATATTGAAATTGTGTACGCGCTGCCGGAGCAGGCTTGGATTCAGGCATTACAGGTGCCGCACGGGAGTACGCTTGAATTCGCGCTCACACAAATTGAACTAGCGCAATTTCCAAGCGCGATGCAAATTGATACCGAGCGCTTAGCGGTGTTTGGCCAAAAAGCAAAGTTGAGTGATGTCTTGGTTGAATACGACCGTATCGAAATACTGCGCCCGCTCTTGCATGATCCAAAAGACAATCGCCGGCAACGTGCGGAATTAAACCCCTTGAAAAAACCGAAACAACGGTAGGGGCGGGTTCGAAACCCGCCCTACGCATTAACGGCGCTTTTTCTTGTCTTTATCTTTTGGCAGATTGCCGAATTTCGCCATTTCAGCTGCAAGTTGCGCATCTTGCTCGGCAAAATAGTCACCCTCAATTTTGGCAACTGTGTCGCCTTGAAAATGCACCGTATAGGTTTTTATTTCGGTATTGCCGTGGCCACGGCGCTGGGTTGCCACATAATCCCAACGGCTTTGATGGAAAGGATCTTCTACGGATGGCGAGCCTAAAAGTGCAAATACTTGTTGCCGAGTCATTCCAGTTGCAACTTGGTCAACATTGGCTTTATCCAAAAGATTGCCTTGGAAGACAGGTTGTTTGTAGATAGTTGAACAAGCTGTCATCAGCAAACTAGCGAGAGCAAGGGTATAAACAGGGCGCATGGCAATATTCACTTATTAATCTGACCTTCAATGATACACTAGGCTTCGACTAAAAATGTTAGTGAAAGTTGCAAGGAATGTGCTTTGGAAACCGATGATCTCAAAAAACTGGGCCTGAAAGTCACTCATCCACGCATCCGGATTCTGGAATTACTGGGCTCGGATGGTGTTCGACATATGAGCGCCGAAGATCTTTACCGACGACTGCTAGCCGGTGGCGAAGATATTGGATTGGCCACCGTGTATCGAGTGTTGACCCAATTTGAAGCGGCTGGTTTGGTTGAAAAACATAATTTTGAAGGCGGTCAAGCAGTCTACGAATTGGATCGCGGTCAACACCACGACCACATGGTATGCGTTGAAAGCGGCAAAGTCATTGAATTCACTAGCCCTGAAATTGAATTATTGCAAAAGCAAATTGCCGCGCAACACGGCTATGAAATTGAAGACCACAGCTTGGTTATGTACGTTCGTCCGAAGAAATCTTGATACCATAAAATCTGATGTAGGGGCGAACCTTGTGTTCGCCCGTGTATTTCGCATGCAACATCTGGGCGAACACAAGGTTCGCCCCTACATCTGCGCGCTTTTCAGCATGTGTTCGGCATGCGCGCGGCTTTGCTCGCTTAAGGCCTCACCACCTATCATTCGGGCAATTTCTTCGATGCGTTGTTGCGGTTCTAGAATGGCGACTAGGCTTTCTGTGTTGTCGTCTTGAACGCGCTTAAATACTCGGTAATGCTGATGGCCAAGGCTGGCTACTTGGGCAAGATGAGTCACGCACAAAACTTGGCATTGCGCACCAAGCGCTCGTAATTTTTGGCCAACCACTTCGGCAACCGCGCCACCAATGCCGGAGTCGACTTCATCAAATATCATGCTCGGTGTTGGGTCTAAGCCTAAAGTGGCCACTTCAATGGCTAAGCTGATGCGCGCTAATTCACCGCCCGAGGCCACTTTACGCAAGGCGCGCGCTGGTTGCCCAGGGTTGGCTGATACCAAAAATTCGCAACGCTCCGTGCCATAAGCGGTTGGATTGTCGGATTCATTAGGACTAAATTGCACGCTGAATGTGCCGCCCGACATGCCGAGCTCAGCCATGAAGCCCGTTACCGAGAGGGCCAGTGATTGGGCCGAATCTGTGCGTTGTTGGCTTAATAGCGTTGCAATAGACAACCAAGATGCTTGGGTTTCTTGCAAAGATTGCTGCAGGCTAATGACACGCGTGCTGGCATAGCTTAAATCCAGCGCTTGTTGTTCAATGAGTTGCGCTTTTTTTTGCAATTGCTCAATGGGCACACGATGCTTACGGGAGAGTTCATGCCAATGCGCAATTTGGCCGTCTAGCTGCTGGCTATCGTGTTCATCCAGTTCAATATGTTGTTGCCAATGTTCAAGCTGTCCACTGGCTTCCTTAATCTGAATATCCGCCGATTCCAATAGGCCAATAACCTCTACTAAAACCGGTTCGGATGACTGCCACCGACTTAATTGGTTGATGCTGGCGCGCAACTGCGAGATTGCCGAGGCATTGTCGTCGTCACTCAGCAAGGCAAGTGCCGCCGTGCATGAAGCGATTAGTTGGGTTGATTGGCTATGCCGTTTATGTTTGGCAAGGCTGTCTTGAATGAATTCAGGCTCTAGTGGTTGCAGCTGCAATTCACTTAATTGATGGCGCAAATACAGGATTTGGTCAGCCACTTCGCCGCGCGCCTGCAGTTCATTCAATTCCTGCTTAATTGCCGACCATTCGCGATATGCCTGCTGGAGCTGTTTTCTCAAGCCGCCATGCTGTGCGAATTCGTCGAGTAAATCCATTTGTTTGTTGCGCTCAAGCAGATTGTGCTGTTCGTGCTGGCCATGAATCTCTAGCAAGCACGCGCCTAGCTCAGCCAGTTGCGATAAAGTCGCGCTGCGTCCGTTAATCCAAGCTTTCGAGCCGCCGTCTGCGCGAATCACTCGGCGAATGATGCATTCTTGTTGTTCATCGTATTCTTGCGTTGTAAGCCAAGCCAGCGCTTGCGGCGCGTCGTTAAGACTGAACTCAGCAGAGAGTTCTGCGCGTTGCGCACCATGCCGAACCATACCGGAATCAGCGCGCGCGCCAGTTAGGCATAGCAAAGCATCCACAAGTAGCGATTTTCCTGCACCAGTTTCACCAGTAACCACCGTGAAACCGGGCGAAAAGCCCAGTTCGCTTGCCGATACAACCGCAAAATCTTTTAAATTTAATTGCATTAACATATCAGCTATTTTGCCTGAATTGGCTCAGAAAAAACGCGGCAATATCGGATTTTTTTGTCAGAAAATATACCAAGCCCTTGCTATGCCGGCTGTATGCCCTAATCTATACAGCATGATGAATTCTCTTGACCCTCGCGCCAGCCGGCTATTGCATGCTTTAATTGCACAGCATATTCGTGATGGTGAACCGGTCGCCAGTAAATCGCTGGCCAAGCTAGCAGGGCTGGAAGTTAGCTCTGCCACCATCCGCAGCATTATGGCTAATCTGGAGCAGGTTGGCTTATTGGCCGCGCCGCACACGTCGGCGGGGCGAATTCCCACTTCGCAAGCGTATCGTGTGTTTGTGGATTCGCTGCTGGAAGTTGAGCCCTTGCGGGAAACCGAGATAAATCGTTTGCGCGAGCAAATAATGCCTGGTGTAAGCACCCAACAATTATTAGCGCAAGCCAGTGAAGTATTGTCGTCGATGAGCCAGTTTGTGGGCGTGGTAACCATGCCGCAGCGCGGCCAATCGGCGTTTAAACACATTGATTTTGTAATGCTAGACGACAACCGCGTGCTGGTTATTTTGGTGTTTCCCGATAACGTAGTACAAAACCGCATTGTGCAATTGCCGCGCGCGATTGAAGCGCAAGCCTTGCAACAAACCGCGAATTATTTGAATCGGCATTTTACTGGCCTAAGTTTTGCCCAAATACAGCATCATTTATTGGCTGAAATGCAGCAGGCCAAATCTGAAATGGATCAGCTGATGAATTCGGCACTGGAAATATCCCAGCAATTAATGGTGCAGGAAAGTAAGCCAAATGACATGCTATTAACCGGCCAAACGCGCTTGATGGGTATGAGCGATATGGCTGATATGGACCGCCTGCGTAGCTTATTTGAAGCGTTCTCGCAGAAACGCGAGATTCTCGGTTTGCTCGATTCCTGTGCCAATGCGCAAGGTATTAAGGTGTTCATCGGCGAGGAAAGCGGCTTGGCGCCTTTGCAATCTTGTACTGTGATTACTGCGCCGTATTCCAGCCAAGGCCGTGTGTTAGGCGTGCTGGGTGTGATTGGCCCAACCCGAATGCCATATCAGCGCGTTATCCCTATTGTTAAAGCCACAGCCGATTTGCTCGGTGAAGCCTTGAAACTTGCGTAGTCATCCCCACATAGTTTGAGTACCCGACTCGGGTGGTTTTTTTACGGAACGCATTATGCACTCAAACAACGAATCGCCAGAATCCCCAGAATCCGGCCCTGATGCCGAACTTGATGCCCAACAACAACTTTTAGCGGATTTTGAGCAGTTAAAAGCCGCCGTCGCACATATGCAAGAAGAGCGCTTGCGCGAACGCGCTGAGCTGGAAAATCAACGCAAACGCTTAGTGCGTGATGTTGAGATGGCGCGCAAATTCGCCAATGAACGCTTGCTCGGCGATTTACTGCCAGTCTTCGACAGCTTAGATGCTGGTTTAATGGCGGCAGGCAGTGAAGCCAGCCCATTGCGCGATGGCTTGGAATTAACCTTCAAGCAATTGCTGAAAGTGGCTACCGATAACGGCCTACAACAAATTGACCCAGTGGGCCAAGTGTTTAACCCGGAACAGCACCAAGCTATTAGCCATGCCCCAGCGGGCGACTCTGCGCCAGATTCTGTGGTTCAAGTGTTCCAAAAAGGCTACTTGCTGAACGAACGCTTGCTACGCCCAGCACTGGTTGTTGTGGCTGGCGCTTGAAAAATGTAAAAACGCACACATTAAGTATTAATGGCGCAAGACGCCGCTCACAACATTTAGGAGATTGATTATGGGTAAAATTATCGGTATTGACTTAGGTACCACCAACAGCTGCGTTTCTGTGATGGAAGGTGGCGTGGCCAAAGTGATTGAAAACTCGGAAGGCGATCGCACTACGCCATCTATCGTAGCGTTCACCAAAGACGGTGAAGTGATTGTTGGCGCATCGGCTAAACGCCAAAGCGTGACCAACCCAAAAAATACGTTCTATGCTGTGAAGCGCTTAATCGGTCGTAAATTCACCGATGCCGAAGTGAAGAAAGACATCGGCTTAGTGCCATACAGTATTGTGGCGCATGAAAACGGTGATGCGTGGGTGCAAACCTCGGATGGCAAATTGATGGCGGCGCAGGAAATCTCAGCACGCATCTTAGAAAAAATGAAGAAAACTGCCGAAGCCTATTTGGGCGAAGCGGTGACTGAAGCGGTAATCACTGTGCCTGCCTATTTCAACGACAGCCAGCGCCAAGCCACCAAAGACGCCGGCCGCATTGCCGGTTTGGAAGTGAAGCGCATTATCAATGAGCCAACCGCAGCTGCATTGGCTTACGGCTTGGACAAAAAAGGCGGCGATCGCAAAATTGCTGTGTACGATTTAGGCGGCGGAACATTCGATGTGTCGATTATTGAAATTGCCGAAATTGACGGTGAAAAACAATTTGAAGTGTTGGCCACCAATGGTGATACCTTTTTAGGCGGCGAAGACTTCGATTTCCGCATCATTGATTTCTTAGTGGATGAGTTCAAGAAAGAACAAGGCATTGATTTACGCAATGATCCATTAGCGTTGCAGCGCCTGAAAGATGCCGCTGAGCGCGCCAAAATTGAATTGTCCACTTCGCAGCAAACCGATGTGAATTTGCCGTATGTGACCGCTGATGCTTCAGGCCCGAAACATCTGAACATCAAGCTAACGCGCGCCAAGTTGGAAGCTTTGGTTGATGATTTGGTCAAGAAAACTATTGAGCCTTGCCGCACCGCAATGAACGACGCCAAATTGCAATCCTCAGATATTTCCGAAGTGATTTTGGTGGGCGGTATGACCCGCATGCCGAAAGTGCAAGCTGCTGTGGCCGAGTTCTTCGGCAAAGAGCCACGCAAAGACGTGAACCCTGATGAAGCGGTTGCCATTGGTGCAGCAGTTCAAGGTGGCGTGTTGGCTGGTACTGTGAAAGATGTGTTGTTGTTGGACGTAACCCCTTTGTCTTTGGGCATTGAAACCATGGGCGGCGTGTTCACTAAAATCATCGAGAAAAACACCACCATACCAACTAAAGCATCGCAAACATTCTCAACCGCTGAAGACAACCAAAACGCAGTGACTGTGCACGTGTTGCAAGGCGAGCGTGAACAAGCCCGCTTTAATAAATCCTTAGCACGCTTCGATCTGCAAGGTATTGATGCCGCGCCACGTGGCATGCCACAGGTTGAAGTCAGTTTCGATATTGACGCCAACGGAATTATTCATGTGTCGGCGAAAGACAAGAAAAACGGCAAAGAGCAGCGCGTTGAAATTAAAGGCGGCTCGGGTTTAACGGAAGAAGAAATCCAACAAATGGTACGCGATGCCGAAGCGAACCGTGAAGAGGATAAAAAATTCCACGAACTGGTCACCGTCCGCAATATGGCCGATGCCACTGTGCACAGCACACGCACCGCCATTAAAGAACACGGCGCAAATGTACCTGGTGAGCAATTAGCCAATATTGAGTCGGCTTTGGCAGACTTAGAAACTGCCATGAAAGGTGACGACAAAGGCCAAATTGAAACCAAAACGCAGAACTTGCAGCAGGTGGCTCAGGCCTTGTTTGCGGCGGCGTCAGGTGGCGAGCAAGCTGGCCCAGAGGGCGATGCGAAACCTGCCAACGATGATGTTGTTGATGCGGAATTTACTGAAGTTAAAGACGAACAAAAGTAAGTTATAGTGAAAAAAGACCCACGCCAACGGCAAAAACTGCTGGCGTGGGTTTATTGATATTTATTGGTGAGTGTTTATGAGCAAGCGTGATTTTTATGAAGTGTTAGGTGTTTCCAAAAGTGCTTCGGAAGAAGAGCTTAAAAAAGCCTATCGGCGCTTAGCCATGAAGCACCACCCTGATCGCAACCCAGACGACAACAAAGCCGAACATGCATTTAAAGAGGCAAAAGAAGCCTACGAAACCTTAAGCGATACCAATAAGCGCCGCGCCTACGATACCCACGGGCACGCTGCGTTTGAGCACGGGCAAGGCAATCCTGGCGGTGGTGCTGGCTTTGGTGATATGGGCGATATTTTCGGTGATATTTTTGGCGATATTTTCGGTGGTGGCAGGGCGCAGCAACGTGGTCCACGGCGTGGTTCTGATCTGCGTTATGTGATGGAACTCGATTTAGAAGAGGCTGTTTTTGGAGTCGAGAAAAATATCGATATTCCTAGCTTGTTGGCTTGTGAGCCTTGCAATGGCACGGGTTCAGAAGATCGTAAAGTTGAAACCTGTAAAACTTGCCAAGGCCGCGGCCAACTGCGTATGCAACGCGGTATTTTTTCGGTGCAGCAGCCTTGCCCAAACTGCGGCGGACGTGGTGAAACCATCGCCAAGCCGTGCAAGTCGTGTCATGGACAAGGTCGTAAGCAAAGCCAGAAAACCCTGCAAGTTAAAATCCCAGCCGGCGTAGACAACGAAGACCGTATTCGCCTGCAAAATGAAGGTGAGGCCGGCCCAGCGGGCGGCGTAGCGGGCGATTTGTATGTGGAAGTGCATGTTCGCGAGCACAAAATTTTCCAGCGTGATGGCAACGACCTGTATTGCGAGGTGCCGATTCGTTTTTCACAGGCGGCACTGGGCGCTGAGTTAATCGTGCCAACTCTGCAAGGTGAGGCACTTATTAAAGTGCCCACAGAAACCCAGACCGGCAAAGTATTTCGCTTGCGCGGCAAAGGCGTGAAGTCAGTCCGTAGTCATAGCACTGGTGATTTATTGTGCCGAGTGGTGGTTGAAACGCCAGTCAATTTAACCGCCAAACAACGTGCATTGTTGGAAGACTTCGAACAAACCTTTGATGGTGAAGATGGAGCCAAACATTCACCGAAATCCAGTACGTTTTTCGATGGTGTGAAATCTTTTTTGGATAAAATTATTTCTTGAGTGACACGCTGTGATTTTGTGACTTAGTTCACAATTCAACAAATATAACCTACAAATAACGCTATCTTAATGAATTTGTTCAGGTTTGTTCATAAAAATTGTCTTGTGTTCAGCAACCGTTTTCGCTATGTTGGTTACCGTACACAAGATAATTTATATTGAAGGTAAACCTAATGCGATTAATGACCATTTTGGCCTTGAGCCTGCTCGTAAGCACCCAAGCAAAGGCCGATGACGTGGCTTTAATTAGCCGAATTGCCCCTAAAATTAACCGTTTAGTGATTACCGAAGCCGTTTCTGCAATGAAATGTGCGCAAAATAAAGGCGTTGGCAAGAATGCTAGCCGTATTGCTATTATTGATTACACCATTCCCTCTAAGCAGCCGCGTTTGTGGGTGGTTGATTTAAAAGCCCAGAAATTGCTGTTTGAAGAATTTGTGGCGCATGGCCAAGGTTCGGGCGATGATATTCCCAAAGCTTTTTCTGATCGCGATGGCAGCCACCAAACCAGTTTGGGTTTATTCCTAACCGATGCCACCTACCAGGGTGGCAATGGCTATTCCTTGAAATTGCAGGGTTTGAGCAAAGGCTTTAATGAGTCAGCTATGCGTCGTTTAATCGTGATGCACGGCGCACGTTATGTGAACCCATTAGCAGCATTAGCGATGGGCCGCTTAGGCCGTTCGTGGGGTTGCCCAGCAGTTCGTACTGAAGTGGCCAAACCGATGATTGACTTGCTAAAGCAAGGACAGTTCATCTATGCGCATGGCCCAGGTACAGAGAAATTATCGCGTTGTGGCACTGAAAATCTAACCCTTGCCAGTAATGTTACATTCAATGCCTTAATTGATGCTGCACCATAAGCCATTACTTACCGAACAAAAACGCCCGAAAGGGCGTTTTTTATGGGTAAATACTGAGTTTACAATTGTTGTGCGCTAAAGGTATCGCACTGATTAATGTTGCCGGATTCAAAGCCGCGCGTAAACCAGGCCATACGTTGCTCAGCGCTGCCGTGGGTGAAGGCATCTGGAACCACCATGCCTTGGCTTTGTTTTTGCAGGGTGTCGTCGCCAATCGCTTGTGCGGTGCGAATCGCCGATTCCAAGTCGCCGGCTTCCATCCATTGCTCATCTTTTTGTGCAAAATGCGCCCATAGTCCAGCGTAGCAATCGGCCTGAAGTTCTTGGCGTACTAATAAGCCATTGGCACCTTCGGCTTTGCCGCGTTGGCGCGCCGCATTAACCTTTTCCGAAGTGCCGGTGATGGTTTGAATATGATGGCCCACCTCATGCGCAATCACATAGGCTTGGGCGAAATCGCCGCCGCCACCGAGTTTTTGTTTCATGTCGTTGAAGAAGCCGGTATCGAGATAAACTTTTTGATCGCCTGGGCAATAAAACGGCCCTGTAGCACTTGAAGCGCCACCGCAAGCTGATTGAACAGAACCCTGAAATAACACCATGGTTGGGGCTGGGTATTTGGCATTGTTAGCGGCGAAAATCTTAGTCCATACATCTTCGGTGGATCCCAGAATTCGCGCTGAAAACTCTTGTTCTTCGGTTTTTGGCGTATTTGGATCAACGGGCGCGCTTTGTGTAGCTGGGGCTTGTGAGTTCATTTGAGCCAACATACCGAGCATTTCCAGTGGGTTCTTACCGGTAATAAGGCCGATAATCAGCACAATCACAATGCCACCTAGGCCCATTTTCAAGCCACCGCCACCGGTTCGGCCGCTGCCAATTTCAACATTGCTGCTTTCGCGTGCATTACGCCATTTCATAAGCTACCTCAATCATCATTAAAATTGCCGTGGGAATTATCACTGTTCTATACAAGATGTTTTAACTGATAGTAGCGGATTGTTCAAGACCTTGCTGAAACTGCAGGCGGGCCAGTTCCGCATACAAGCCATTTTCGGCCATTAAGCTTTGGTGCGTGCCCGTGGCTATAATGCGCCCTTGATCCATCACCACAATACGGTCAGCTTTCAAAACTGTGGCCAAGCGGTGCGCGATGACTAAGGTGGTGCGGCCGAGCATTAAATGTTCCAAGGCAATTTGCACCGCTCGTTCGGATTGCGCATCTAGGGCACTGGTGGCTTCATCGAGCAACAGAATCGGCGCATTTTTTAACAAAGCACGCGCAATGGCTAAGCGTTGCTGTTGGCCGCCGGAAAGCCGTGCACCGTGCTCGCCCAGTTCGCTGTCTAAGCCATTGGGCAGTGCTTGAATAAATCCCCAGGCTTCGGCACTTTGGCAGGCTTGAATAATCTCATCTTCGCTGGCATCAAGTTTGCCGTAGCGGATGTTTTCGCGCGCCGTACCTGAAAAAATAAACGGATCTTGCGGCACGATGGCTATATGTTCGCGAATAACAGTTGCTGGCATACTGTTTAGTGCTTGACCATCAATGCAAACCTGCCCAGATTGTGGGTCGTAGAAGCGCAGCAGTAATTGGAATGCGGTGCTTTTACCGGCTCCAGACGGGCCAACTAAGGCCACAGTTTCACCCGGATTAATGCTTAAGTTAAAGCTAGCCAATGCAGGTATTGCGCGTTGCGGATAGTTAAATGTCACATCTTTAAAATCAATCTGGCCACGCACAGCATGCGTAAATGAAGTGCTGCTTTGCTCTGAATGGATCAGGCTTTGCTTGGCGAGCAAATCAACAATGCGCGTCATGCCACCGGCCGCGCGCTGCACTTCGGCCCATACTTCTGCCAGTGCGCCCACCGAGCCCGCACCAATCACGGCGTAGAACATAAATTGGGTTAATGTGCCGGCACTCATGCCACCAGACACCACGCTGCGAGCCCCCGACCAAAGAATCATAGTGATGCCACCAAAAACCACGATAATCGCAATAGCAGTGAGCAGCGACTGCAAGCGGATGCGTTTGCGCGCAGCAGCCAAGGCAAATTCTATGGCAGAAAAAAAGCGCTCAGATTCGAATTTTTCACGCACATAGCTTTGCACGGTATGAATGGCATTAAAACTTTCACTGGCACGCGCACTGGCATCGGCAAGGCGGTCTTGGCTATTTTTGGATGCGCCGCGCACACCACGCCCTGATAACACCATCGGCAAAATCATCAATGGGATACCAACCAGTACAAACGCGCCTAAACGCGGGTTAGTAATCACCATCATGATGGCGCTACCAATAACCGTAATACTGCTTCGCAAGGCAATCGACATACTTGAACCCAGTACGGTGCGAAGCAGTTCTGCATCTGCAGATAAGCGTGATAATAATTCACCGGAACGGGTGTCGTGAAAAAACTGCTGATCAAGGTTAATTAAGTGCGCGTACAGTTTTTTGCGTAAATCGGCAATGACTTTTTCGCCCAGTAAAGACACAAAATAAAAACGCGCGGCAGTAGCTAATGCCAGAACCACGGCAACCACAAATAATAATAAGAACCAGCGATCTATTGAGCCATTTTTGGAAAAGCCCTGATCAACCAAATGTTTGATGGCTACCGGAAAAAATAGCGTTGCCGAAGAGGATATGGCTAAAGCCATTAGCCAAAATGCAACTAGCCGCTTATGTGGTTTTAAAAAAGGCAATAAACCTTTCAGGGTATTAATGGGTTTGGTGTTTAGGTCACTCATGATTTTTTACTTCTAGATGTATGTAGCCATCGGCAACGCGCGCTGTTAGAGCTTCGCCGAGCTTGACTTGTTGTATGGAATGGATAATGTGTTGTTGTTGATTACGCAAGATGCTATAGCCCCTATCTAAAGTGGCCAATGGGCTGAGCGCATTTAAGCTGGAACCAGCTCTTTTCAAATGCATGGCGCGGCGCTGCATTTGATGGTTAAAACTTGCGTGCAAGCGATGCTTTAACATGCCGATCTGCGTGCTGTATTGTTGTAGAAAAACTTCAGGATGTTGTTTATCAAGGCGAAATGCAAAGGCACGTAATTGCTGTATTTTGTTACCAAGTAAGCTTTGTGTGCTGCGTTGTAGCCGCTGATAAAGTTGTTGCAAATTTTGTTGTCCGAGCCGTAAGCGTTGAGCCGGTTTTTGCGCATGCAAACGCAACAACAATAAATCGCATTTTTGTGCTTTATTTTGCAGTTGGTTGTGCATGGCTTGTTGCAGTTTTTCTTGCAATTGCATAAGCCGCTTTTGTAACTCAATGCTTGCCGGCGATAACAATTCGGCGGCTGCAGAGGGTGTAGGCGCTCGAACATCAGCAGCAAAATCCAGCAAGCTGAAATCAATTTCGTGACCAATTGCAGAAACGATAGGGATGTTTGATGCAGCAACCAAGCGCACCAAAGATTCATCATTAAATGGCCATAAGTCTTCTAAAGAGCCACCGCCACGGGTAATTAGGACTGCATCATAGCGTTGGCTATTCAATACAGCTTGCAGGCTTTCACAAATTTTTGCTGCGGCATCCACGCCTTGCACCGGCACCGGCCAAAGCTCAATAGGCAATAACGGAAAACGCCGAGCTAGCACCGAAAGCACGTCGTGAATAGCGGCGCCACGTGGCGAAGTAATCAGCGCTAGGCGTTTGATAAACGGCTGAAGTGGTTTTTTGGCTTGGTGATTAAATAATCCTTCACTATCCAATTTTTGTTTTAATTGCTCGAAGGCTAATTGCAATGCGCCTTGCCCAGCGGCCTGCATGGATTCCACGGCAAGTTGGTAATCGCCGCGCGCTTCATACAGCGTTAATCGTGCGCGAACCAATACCAATTGCCCATCTTTGGGTGCAGATTCAAGCAACATGGCGCGATTCTTAAACATTGCGCAACGCACTTGCGCGCGTTCATCTTTCAGTGTGAAATACAAATGCCCAGAGCTTGGTCGCGATAAGTTACTAATCTCGCCTTCAAGCCATATTTGGCTGAAATTGGATTCGAGCAAATCTTTAGCCAATGCATTGAGTTGCGCTGGCTTGAAAATGCGGCGTTCTGGGCTAGGTGGCAGGTGTGAAATCACCCTATTAGCATAACCGAGTGCACAGGTTTTCGCGATTTCATTTAAACTAGTCGCTCTAGGAGAATCCTATGTCAGTGCAGTTCGAACGCTTATCGGCCGGTTTTATCAGTGTGGACAATGTTCAAGGCCAGGCCTTGCCGAAAGAAACACGCTCTCTCAAGCAGTGGCTGGATAACTTGCCGCGTGGTAATGCCAAAGAAATGGCGCAAATGCTAAGAAATGCTTTGGCACATAGCATAACCGTGAAAATGGATGGTTCTATTCGCTTTAGCTTGCTTGAAATGTTGCGCCCAGACGTGATTGATTCTGTGACTTGGCTGGAGCGTCAGTTTATTGGTAGCCCATTGCCACTGACACATGACCGTTTAAACAATGCCAAACAAACACTTGAGTTGCATGTTTTATTAGCAGATAGCTATCGTTTAGCCTGTTACGAAATATGTTACCCGAATGGTGTGATTCCGATGCTGCGCTCTGGTGCGGTTAATGGCGCCTTGGCGCGTGGTATTTGGCATTATCAGCAAGCCTTATTGATGAGTTGGAAACTGTATCAGGCAAGTATGCCTGGCATCTGGAAAGGCCTGCATCGTTTGTATCAATTTGCCATTTTCTTTAAGTTAGGGCTAAAAGATATTGAAGACCCATGCTTAGGGCGCTCAGTGCGCATTCAAGATATGTATATTGAAACGGCCTTGATGTCTCTAATGAATCCGTATGCGTTTGCGCAAACCGAGCAAGACTTACTACGGCAAATAGCCAAAAGCTTTTCGTCGCACTGTACCATCGAACGTACAAACGTGTCTAAAAATACTGCAAAAATTCCGATTGATGCTGATCTTCCGATTGATGCCGATTTGCCCGATGACGAAGTCAGCTATATGGTCTATTCAAGCTTCATTGCTGCGCTTGAACTGGCTTCGCAAAATATTCAAGGTGAGCAAGTGCTTATTGAGCTTACCAAATCACAAAGCATCAGTTTGCCTATCACTGTGTTAAAAAAAGCGCGACGCGCTTTAGGCTTGTCATCTGCGCGGGTATTTACGCGGGTCTATGCCGTTTACGATATTGAAACAGTAGTTGGTTTGAGCGGCTTGCATTTCTTTGCCGCAGGAAAACTTGTTTTTGAGAGTTATATCCAAAAATTATCGCAAATGGGTACACAAGGTTTGAACTTAACGGCCGACTGGATGGCTGATATGCAGCTGCCGAAAACAGTACATGGCAAAGTGTTAGACCACAGCTTCGGCGGCTACCGCATACTTTGGTCGGCAGATCAAGCATTACGAGTACGCGTGGGTGAGATAGTCGGGCTCAATGCCAATGGTGCCGATGCAGAAACAGTTTGGATGGTTGGCGTAATTCGATGGCTGCGCTATGAACAAGATGGCTCGGTGATTGCCGGCGTAAAGTTATTATCAAGGCGTGCTAATGCAGTGGCGCTACGTATTAATCATATTGGTCGCACTGGCAATTTAATGCGCGGTTTGGAGTTAACGCCTTTAGCTAGCGACTTACCAAGACGATTTTTGATGTCGGGTCGCTTAGAAGGTTCTTCGCAGAATGTCGAGGTGATATACAGTTACGAGCCTAATCGCTTAGGACCGCCAAGACAGGTTGAAGTATTGAATACGCAATCAAAAAATGTTGCGTCAAATATGGATTATTCGCTGCTTTCAGTGCAATCATCATGAGCCAAGAGTCAAGCATTGTAAGGCGTGTAAGCTCAACAGTGGCTGTCGGCCGGGTGAATGTGGGCAGCGACTCACCAATAGTGGTGCAATCAATGACCAATACCGACACCGCCGATATTGATGGCAGCGTAAAACAAATTGCACAGTTGTGGCGCGCAGGTTCTGAGATTGTTCGTGTCACTGTAAATAATATTGAATCTGCAAAAGCGTTGCCGCATATTATCGATAAACTCGAGATGATGGGTATTGATGTGCCGCTTTGTGGCGACTTTCATTACAACGGGCATCAGCTACTAACTACTGAACCAGCTTGCGCGGAACGCTTAGCGAAATATCGTATTAATCCAGGCAACGTTGGTTTCGGTAAAAAACGTGATAGCCAATTCGGTGCGATTATTGAATTGGCTAACCGCTATGAAAAGCCTGTTCGTATTGGCGTGAATTGGGGTTCCTTAGACCAAAGCCTGGCGCAAAATTTGATGGATGAAAATGCCAAGCGCCAGCAGCCGTGGTCGGCAATGCGGGTTTTGCAAGAGGCCTTGGTGCGTTCTGCGCTAGATTCTGCAGAGCAAGCATTGCAACTCGGCATGCCAAAAAACCGTATTATTCTCTCAGCTAAAGTCAGTGGCGTGCAGGAATTGATTGCGGTGTATCGCGATCTGGCAAAGCGCTGTGATTATCCATTGCATTTGGGCTTAACTGAGGCGGGCATGGGTAGCAAAGGTATTGTTGCATCTACTGCCGCATTAGCTGTGTTATTGCAAGAAGGTATTGGCGATACCGTGCGTATTTCTTTAACGCCAGAACCCGGCGCTTCGCGAACCCAAGAAGTGATTGTTGCGCAAGAATTATTACAGACCATGGGCTTGCGCGCATTTACGCCATTGGTTACTGCATGCCCAGGCTGCGGAAGAACTACCTCGGAATTTTTCCAAGAGTTAGCGAAAACTGTGCAAGAACATGTGCGCGCCAAAATGCCAGAATGGAAAATCACTCACCCAGGCGCAGAGCATTTAACATTGGCTGTGATGGGCTGCATTGTGAACGGGCCGGGTGAATCAAAATATGCCGACATTGGTATTTCATTACCCGGAACCGGCGAATCACCAGCGGCACCAGTATTTATTGATGGTGAAAAGAAAATCACCTTGCGTGGCGAAAATATTGCTCAGGAATTCGTTACGATTATTGATCAGTATGTGGACAATAAATACGCGATGCGTTGAACACCATCACATCCGCGCCGCAGCCACCAAGGCCATTAAAAACACCGAAAAATGCAACCACGACCAACGTCGGAAACGGCTAGCGAGTTGATGCGCCGAATAATTTGAAATGATAAACAAGCCGCCTGATTTTGGCTTGCGGATACATTGCTTGGCCATATTTTGTGGTAGGTGTTTTCCGGTTAAAACATCCCGCTGAGCTTGATCACGAGCGGCTTGCCATTCAATAGAATCAATAACACCATCATCGTTGCTGTCGAACCGCGTTCTGAGTGCATGTTGATCGTTTTTCCATTCTTGCAACAATGCACCAGTTTGTTTGTCGAGGCTGCTGTGGTTGGATTCAACCCAATCATGCACATATTCGCCAAGCACAAATAAAGGTTCATCTTTCAGCAACACCGATTCGGTGCAAGTTTCATCGCCGCGTTGCCAACTTTGCCGGTGTTTGCTAATCACGCGCGCACCTTCAGGTAAAATCATTGCATGCAGTGCGCTATCTTTTAGTGCAAACGGCGAATCACTGGTTCCTTGTTGTGTGACGCGCCGGCTTCTGCCATCACCTACCTCAACTTTAAACTCGAACCACAGGCAGGGCAGTGTGGTTAATGGGCTGTGTACGGGGTATTCTGGCAATGAATCGCCACTGCCGGATAACTCAACCAAGCCTTGTGGTGCGGATGAAAGTTTTGCGGTAGGAATATCGGCAATGGCGCGATAGCTTTTTCGGCTTTGCATCCACGCCCAAAGACTTATCGCAGCCGCTGCAAATGCTATAAATGATTGACCAGTGCGCAATGCAATGAAAATTCCTAACGCGCTAGCAAGCGACCAACCCGCTTCATCCCAAAGCATGCGCGAACCTAAATGCGTCGCGAGATTTAGGCTTTTATTAGGCCAAGAAACCATAACTGCAGATTAAGACTTGAATAATTGCGACATATCAACATCAGCGGTTTGCGCGCTGCTGAATTTCAGCAATTTGAACGGCCCAAAACCGAACATTCGGGCAACGAGAGTGTCAGGAAAATGCTCAATGCGCACATTATTAATGTTGACCGAGTCATTGTAGAATTCACGACGATCGGCGATGGTGTTTTCTAGGCCTGTGATGCGGCCAAGCAGGTGCTGAAAATTTTCATTGGCTTTCAATTCTGGGTAAGCTTCAGCCACTGCATTGATTTGTCCTAGGCCAGTGCGTAATTGGGTTTCAGCCATGCCGAGCGCTTCAATATTACGGCTCTGGCTGGCCGTGAACACTGCAGAGCGCGCTTGCATGATTTTTTCCAATGTGCTTTGTTCAAATTGCGTGTATTGCTTACAGACTTCAACCAGTTTTGGCAGTTCATCGTGGCGTTGTTTGAGTAATACCTCAATATTGGCCCATGCTTTGGCTACATTGTGTTTTAAGTTGATTAGGCCGTTGTAGGTCATCACTGACCAGATAATGACGACGGCCAATACGAATAAAAAAATAAGTTGTGACATGTTATTCCCCTGTGCATTTTTAAAAGTGTAACCGAAACGGAGCCCAAACATTAACGTTGCTGGGTTTCCGAAGCAATGAGTGGGTCGGTGGTTGTGGGTTTTGCCAGCTGGATTTCTCGGTGCGCTATATAGATATTTGAACCAAAGATAATCAATGCACCAATGAAGGTGTAGCGATCAATAAGCTCATCGAATAACCAAAAGCCAAATACGCCAACCACCAATACTTGCAGGAAGCTGATGGGTGTGAGCATCGAGGCGTCGCCGAGCTGCAAGGCGCGTGTCCAGCACATATGCGCCATAGTGCCAAACATACCGCAAAGCACCAACCACAGCCAAGTAATACCGGATGGCATTTGCCAAACCATCAGTGCCGGTATTAAAGACATCGGCACCCACAACAAGGTGGTGTAAATTACGATGGCATCGGGTTTTTCAGTACGGGCCAGAAATTTGATGGATATCGCCACGCTGGCACTCATCAAGGCTGCCAGTAATGCCACAAGGCTAGCGCCGGTAAATGTATCGGCGCCAGGCCGGAGCAAGATAATGACACCAATAAAGCCAATCAACACCGCAGCCCAACGCCGCGCACGAACCACCTCGCCCAAAACCCAAACCGCGCCGATAGTGACGAACAGCGGAGTGGAATACGAAATGGCCACAGCCTGCGCTAAGGGCAAATGCACAATCGCCCAAAACCCAGACAGCATGCCGATGGTGCCGATAAAGCAGCGAAACAAATACAGCGGCAATTTCTCGGTTTTCAAAATGCCAAGCCCATGCCGGAAAAATAAAGGCAGGGTGAATACTAAGCCAAAAAAATTACGGAAAAATGCGATTTCAAATGCATGCTGTGTTTTTGAAGCGAGCCGAATACATACTGCCATTAGGCCGAACAACACTGTGCTAAACACCATCAGCATAACCGCACGCGCGGCAGGATGCTGGTATTGAGTGGCGATCAAAAATCTGCACCAATAATACGTGGCTCAGGCTCAAGGGTGATGCCGAATACATCGTGCACAGAGGCTACCACCTGCCGCGCTACATCCAACAATTCTTTGCCAGTTGCGTTGCCATAGTTAACCAACACCAAGGCATGTTGTTCGGCAATGCCAGCATCGCCTTGGCGAAAGCCTTTCCAGCCGGCTTGTTCTATTAGCCATGCTGCCGATAATTTACGGGTATCTGGCTGGCCGCTTAAAAAAATCGGCAGTTTTTCATGAATTGCACGAAGGGTTTCTGCTTGTGCTTCGCTGACGATGGGGTTTTTGAAGAAGCTGCCCGCATTGCCCAAAATGGCTGGATTAGGTAGCTTACGGCTGCGAATGCGGCTGATGGCTTCAGCAAGATGCACGGCTTTTGGTTCTGAAATACCCATCGCTGCAATTTCTTCTGGCACACCGACATAATTCATTTTTAATGCGCGATTTTTAGTTAAGCGAAATTCAACTGCAGTGATTACCCATTCATCACGTTGTTGCTTGAAACAGGAATCGCGATAGCCAAATGCACAATCGCTCGTGCTTAAGCGTTTGGTTTGGCCAGTGATGCGATTGTATGCTTCCACAGTTTCAATAAACTCGGCCACTTCAACGCCATATGCGCCAATATTTTGAATCGGGCAAGCGCCAACCGTGCCAGGAATCAAAGCCATATTTTCCAAGCCATTCCATCCGCGTGCCAAACTCCAGTGCACTAAATCATTCCAGAGCATGCCCGCTTCTGCGCGAATAATAGCGCTGTCGGAATTGTGTTCAATAACGGCGCATTGGCTAGCGGTGATACACAGTACTAGGCCCGGGTAATTGTCGGCGAATAACACATTACTGCCTTCGCCAAGCACCAGCACCGGTAAACCTTTGGCTTCAGCTAATTCGAAGGCTTGTGGCAGTTGTGCGAGATTATTGACATCGCACATGGCGGCCGCGCTGGCGGCGATGTGCAAGGTATTGCGTCCTGCAAGGGAGATGTGTTCAGCCCATTGCAGTTCGTGCATTAGGCCACGCCTTCTTTGCGCCGGCGCAGGGCGGTAACACAATCACCAATTAGCTGTGGGCCATGATAAATAAAGCCGGTGTAGATTTGCACCAATTGCGCACCAGCGGATATTTTTCCTACTGCATCGGCGCCCGATGAAATACCGCCGACGCCGATAATTGGAATGCTGTCGTCAAGGCGTAAACGCAAACGGCGCAAAGTGGTGGTGGATTTTTCATACAAAGGTTTGCCGGATAATCCGCCCACTTGTGCCGATAGCGGATGCTCACTAATCATATTTCGGCTGATGGTGGTGTTGCCAGCTATCACGCCATCTAGCTTAACGGCATTGAAGACTTCGGCAATGCCATCGAGTTCTGATTCACTTAAATCGGGTGCAATTTTTACCAACATTGGCACGCGATGGCCGCGCACACTGGATAAATCTTCTTGCGCAGTACGAAGCTCATAGACGAATTTTCGCAAAGCATCTTCGCTTTGTAAATCGCGCAGACCTTGAGTGTTTGGTGAAGAAATATTAACGGTGATGTAATCGGCTAAATCGTACACACGCTCTAAACAGTAAATGTAATCATCGGCTGCACGTTCGTTCGGGGTATCTTTATTTTTGCCAATATTGATACCCAAAATGCCTTCACGTTTCGAGCGCTCAACATTTTTAACTAAAGCATCTACGCCGTGGTTGTTAAAACCTAAACGGTTAATGATGGCCTCGTGTTCTTTTAAGCGGAACATGCGCGGTTTTGGGTTACCTTCCTGCGGCCGCGGGGTTACGGTACCAATTTCAACAAAGCCAAAACCCATCGCCATTAAGGCATCAATGTGTGCTCCGTTTTTATCCAAACCAGCTGCGCAGCCCACAGGATTGGGAAATTCAATGCCAAATGCCTTGGTTTTTAAAGGCTTTGGTTTTGCCGCCAGCAGCGGATTTAAACCGGTGCGGTAAGCGGCTTCCAAGCCAGCCATGCCCAAATCGTGGGCACGTTCGGCGTCTAATTGAAATAACAATGAGCGGGCTAATCCATACATAAATTAGAAGTCGAATTTAATGCCTTGAGCCAATGGCAAGGAATCGGAATAGTTGATGGTGTTGGTTTGTCGGCGCATATACACTTTCCATGCATCGGATCCCGATTCGCGACCGCCGCCAGTTTCTTTTTCGCCACCGAATGCTCCGCCTATTTCAGCGCCGCTAGTGCCAATATTGACGTTAGCAATACCGCAATCAGAACCTGAGCAGGCCAGGAATGCTTCAGCGGCTTTCAAGTTTTGGGTGAAGATGGCAGAAGACAAACCTTGCGGCACAGCATTTTGCATATCCATTGCTTGATCTAGTGTTGAAAAAGGCATCACATATAAAATCGGTGCGAAGGTTTCGGTTTGAACAACGGCATCGGAATTTTTGATATTGCCGATAAGTGTAGGTAACACAAAATTACCACGGCCTTCAATGACGCTGCCACCCGAAAGTATGGTGCCGCCAGCTTTTTTAGCGCCATCAATCGCGTGTAAGAATTGCGCAACGGCTTCTTTTGAATTGAGTGGGCCCATTAAGGTGGTGGCTAATCCCGGATCACCAATTTTGCTTTCCACTTGTTTATAAGCAGCAACTAATTTTTCGACCACCGAGTCGTAAATTTTTTCATGCACGAACAAGCGACGCGTGCTGGTGCAACGCTGGCCAGCGGTGCCAACCGCGCCGAACACGATGGCTGGAATTGCTATTTTCATATCAGCGCTTTCATCAAGAATAATGGCGTTGTTGCCACCGAGTTCTAACAAGCTGCGGCCCATACGTTGTGCCACGCGTTCGCCAACCATACGGCCAACATGGGTTGAGCCGGTGAAGCTGATTAAAGGCACGCGTTTGTCATCAACAAAACTTTGCGCAACTTCAGTGCCAGCATCGTTGAATAAAAAGAAAATATCTGGGAAGCCAGCTTTATTGAGTGCTTCATTGCAGATTTTTAGCGAGGCAACTGCCGAGAACGGTGTTTTCGGCGAAGGTTTCCAGATGCAAATATCGCCGCACACGCCAGCTAAAAAAGCGTTCCAGGCCCACACCGCAACCGGAAAGTTGAACGCCGAGATAATGCCAACAATGCCCAGTGGGTGGTATTGCTCATACATGCGGTGGCCCGGGCGTTCGGAATGCATAGTGAGGCCATACAATTGGCGCGATAAACCCACCGCGAAATCGGCAATATCAATCATTTCCTGTACTTCGCCATCGCCTTCTGGCTTGATTTTGCCCATTTCCAAGGCAACCAACGAGCCAAGGGCATCTTTATTGGCACGCAAAGCTTCAGCACATAAACGAATGGCTTCACCACGCTTAGGCGCTGGCATACTGCGCCAAACGGTAAAGGCCGCTTGGGCACGCTCCATAATCAATTCATAATCGGATGCGCTTGAGGCATACACGCGGCCAATCACCTCGCCTGTGCTTGGATTAACTGGCTCAAGCACACCTGCATCAGTGGTTTTAGACCATTCGCCACGGCCTAAGTAGGTGCCGGATTCGCTGGCAGTTAAGCCAAGTGCGTGCAAGACAGGGTGAGTCATAGGGATTCCGATGAAATATGTAAAGTGGTTATTTTACCTTATTTTGTTGATTATTCGGGTTTTTAGCGTGTGTACACACCATGCTTAGTATTAACAAAACTAAAAAGGGTATTAAAAACTCTAGGGTGCCCAAGTGACTGAAAAACGGCATACTCGAATATTAATCAATTTAATAATTTAAGCGGTTTTGTCATGAAAGTATTAAAATTCGGGGGGTCCTCCTTAGCGTCAATCGAAAGATTCATCGATGTGTCGCGTATTGTTCAACAGCAATCTTTGCAGCAGCCACTGATTGTGGTGTTATCGGCACCACAGGGCGTTACCAATAGCTTGCTGCAATTAGTCACTCAAGCACAATCTGGTGCGTTGTATCAAACAGAACTTGAGCAACTCCGCGAGCGCTTGCTGCATTTAGTGCAACAAACACAATCTATTATTGATGCCGATGTGTTTTCAACATTGCAGGTGTTTGCCGAACGACATATCGAAATCATCAGCCAATATGTGCAAGGCATTAGTTTGTTATCAACGTGTCCGGACAGCATTCAAGCAAAAATTCTGGGCGCAGGTGAACAATTTAGCGTGCAATTGATGCAAGCATTATTGCAGTCCATGCACATCAAGACACAGGTGCTTGATTCGACAAAGTTTGTTAAAAGCCAAGGCGATTACCTAAATGCCGTAGCGGATATTCCAGCCACACAAGCGGCTTTTGCAACAATCGATTTTTCCAGCGACACGCGCGTTTGGCTAATGGCCGGTTTTGTGTCTAGCTTGCCAAGCGGCGAACAGGCTTTGCTTGGCCGTAATGGCTCGGATTATTCGGCAGCAATTATTGCCGCTGGTGTACGTGCCAGCGCGTGTGAAATTTGGACCGACGTGGATGGCGTATATAGCGCCGATCCACGGCAGGTAAAGAACGCAAAATTGATTGAACAACTCAGCTATGCCGAAGCTATGGAGCTATCGTATTTTGGTGCCAAGGTGTTGCACCCGAAAACCATTGGGCCGTTGGCGCAGGCTGGAATCCCATGCACGATTAAAAACACCTTGAATCCTGGCGCGCCAGGTTCTTGCATTGGCCCAGATAGCAATGCCGATTTGGTGAAAGGTATTTCCAGTTTAGAAAATTTAGCCTTGATCACCGTATCAGGCCCTGGCCTTAAAGGTGTTGTGGGAATGGCTTCGCGGGTGTTTGCGGCGATGGCGCGCGAAAAAGTCTCGGTGAACTTAATCACCCAATCTTCATCGGAATTTTCCATCAGTTTTTGTATTGCACAAGATGAATTAGCGCGAGCTCAATCGGTATTAGAAAATGAGTTTGAATTAGAATTGCAGGCGCACCTGCTTGATCCACTTAGCATTGATACCGATATGGCGATTGTTAGTTTAGTCGGCGATGGTATGCGCCAGCAAAAAGGCATGGCGGCAAAGTTTTTCGCCTCATTAGCGCAAGCGCGAGTGAATGTGGTGGCTATTGCGCAAGGCAGTTCGGAGCGTTCTATTTCTGCGGTGATTAAGCAAAAAGCCTGCGCCGATGCCGTGAAAGTATCACATGAAAATTTCTTCACGCATGTGCCGAGTATTGATGTGTTTCTGGTTGGCTGCGGCGTGGTAGGTGGCGAGCTACTGGCACAGATTCACCAACAAAAACAGTTCTTAGCCGAGCGGCAAGTGCGTTTAATGGTATATGGCATTGCCAATTCTAAGCAGTTGCTGTTGAATGCTGATGGCATTGATTTAAGCCAATGGCAGCAAGAGATTGCCGGTGCAACACAGCCCTTTTCTGTGCAGGCTTTATCGAAGTTCGTGCAAGATAATCATCTAACCAATCCGGTGCTGGTGGACTGCACCAGTGCTCAGGCTTTAGCGGCTTTGTATGTGGATTTTTTAGCTGACGATTTTCATGTGGTTACACCAAACAAAAAAGCCAATACTTCAAGCATTGCGTATTACCATCAGCTGCGCGCTACCGCACAAGCGCATCGCCGCCGTTTTCTGTATGAAACCACCGTGGGTGCTGGTTTGCCAGTGATTGATACCTTGCAAGGCTTGTTCAATGCTGGCGATAAACTGGTGTCGTTCGAAGGTATTTTGTCGGGCTCGCTGTCGTATATTTTTGGCTTGCTGGAGCAAGGCATGCCACTTTCTGAAGCTACCGAAAAAGCCAAAGCACTGGGCTATACCGAGCCCGATCCACGCGATGATTTATCGGGCATGGATGTGGCGCGCAAATTGTTAGTGATGGCGCGTGAAGCTGGATTAATGCTGAATTTAGACGATGTGCAGATTGAATCGGTACTGCCTAATGGTTTTGCTGATGGCTTGCCGGTTGTTGAGTTTATGGCAAAATTGTCTGAACTAAATGCAGCATTCGCCGAGCGCGTTGCTATAGCCAATTCAGAAGGCAAGCTGTTGCGCTATATCGGTGAGATCCAAAACGGCCATTGCAAAGTGGCTATTAAAGCGCTTGATATCAACCATCCGCTAGCCAAAGTTAAAGATGGCGAAAATGCTTTAGCTATTCAAACCCAATACTACCAGCCGATTCCTTTTGTCTTGCGTGGCTATGGTGCAGGCGCTAAAGTAACTGCTGCGGGCGTATTCAGCGATATCATGCGCACTTTGGGTTGGCAGCAAGAGATTTAAATAATGACGCGTTATTATGCACCGGCATCAACAGGCAATTTTTCGGTTGGTTTCGATTTGCTCGGTTTGGCTTTAGAGCCAGTATCGGGCGAATTGTTGGGTGATGTGTTGGAGATTACCGGCGAGAGCCAGGTCTTTTCACTCAGTCAGTCTGGCCGATATGTGCACCAGTTGCCAACTAATCCAGATGATAATTTGGTGCATATTTGCTTTATAGCCTTTGCGCAAAAAGTGGCGCGCGCGTTGTCGCCTTTGGCTGTGCATTTACAGAAAAATTTACCGGTGGGTAGCGGCCTTGGATCAAGCGCTTGTTCAATCGCGGTGGCATGCTATGCCTTTAATGAATATTTCAAGCAGCCATTAAATACACAGCAACTTTTGCAATTGATGGCCGAGTGCGAAGGCAACGTGAGTGGCTCTGTGCATTACGACAATGTGGCGCCATCGCTGTTGGGTGGCTTGCAGTTAATGTTGCCGGGCAGCGCGCAGATTTGTAGAGCGTTGCCATGGTTTGCGCATTGGCGCGTGGTGGTTTGCTATCCGGGCACGCTGATTTCAACCAAAGCTGCGCGTGAAGTGCTGCCTGATGCTATTAGCCGGGCAACAGCCATCGAATTTAGTGGATTATTGGCGCGCTTTGTTAGCGCTTTATACGCACAAGACGAAGCGGAAGCATTAGCAAGTATGCACGATGTGTTGGCGGAACCGCACCGACTTACACTGATTCCAGAACTATTACCGCTGCGAGAAATAATGCGCGAGCAGGGCATTGCGCACCTCGGTATTTCCGGCTCAGGGCCGACATTATTTGCGGTATGCAGCAACCATGAGCAAGCACAATCGGCCGCAACATTGTTCCGTATGCACTATGAAAAAAATGCTGATGCGATGACGCATATTTGCCAAATTGCTGAACACGGAGCGCGCCAAATATGATTTTGCATAATTTGAAAAAGCCCGAACAGCAAGTGTGCTTTCTTGAAGCAGTGCGCTTGGGTTTAGGCGATCAACAAGGCTTGTTTTTCCCAATGCAATGGCCAACATTGGATATTCCAGCATTATTAGCGTTGCCTTTGGTGCCTCGCAGCATTGCCCTGTTTAAGGCTTTAATCGGCGATGAAGTGGGTGACGCGCAACTCGCGAATATGTTGGAAACGGCTTTTGTTTTTCCTGCGCCACTAAAACATATTTCAGCAAATAGTGCTTGCTTAGAATTGTTCCATGGCCCAACGCTCGCCTTCAAAGATTTTGGTGCGCGCTTAATGGCCGGTGCCTTGCAAATTGCTCAAACGCAGCAAGCTATGGCTCGAACCACCATTGTTACTGCAACCTCGGGCGATACTGGCGCGGCAGTGGCGCAAGCGTTTTACGGCCAGCCAAATGTTGAGGTGATGATTTTATTTCCGGACGGCAAAATCAGCCTGTTGCAGGAAAAGTTATTCACAACCTTGGGTGGCAATATTAAAACTCTGGCGGTGCAGGGTGATTTTGATGATTGCCAGGCATTGGTAAAACAGGTATTTGATGACCGCGCATTAGTGGCACAACTAAATATTAACTCGGCTAATTCGATCAACATCAGTCGTATTTTTGCACAGGTATGCTATTACTTTGAAGCTTTTGCGCAGCTCGATTCAGAGCAACAGAAAAATGCCGTGTTCGCGGTGCCAAGCGGCAATTTTGGTAATTTGACGGCAGGTTTAATTGCCAAAGTTTTAGGCTTGCCAATCAAACGTTTCATCGCCGCTACCAACAATAACGACACCGTGCCGCGCTTTTTGCAAAATGCGCAATGGCAGCCGTACATTACGCAAGCGACACTTTCGAATGCCATGGATGTGAGTAACCCAAACAACTGGCCACGCATTCAGTATTTGCTTGACGTTGGGCTTATTGCCGGACACGTATTATCTGCTGTGGCGGTGTCTGAGCAACAAACCATTGATGCCGTAAAACACTTGGATGCTCTGGGTTATGTGTCGGAGCCGCATGCAGCATTGGCATTTCATGCGCTTGAGCAAAGTTTGCACACCGAAGAATTCGGTGTGTTTTTGGGCACCGCGCATCCGGCTAAATTCCAAGCCTCTGTTGAAAGCATTGTTGGCCGCAGCATAGAAGTGCCTAGTGTCTTAGTTGAAGCCAGCATTAAGCCTAGCTTGAACGGACACATTGAAGCTACATACAGCGCGCTGAAGCCATATTTATTAGCTCTACAGTAAACAAAAAAAAGCCACTCGGAGAAGTGGCTAACAAAATATAACAAAGAGGAGAGAGTGAGCAATTTCTTGCTCACCGTCACTATAGCGGCCGATTATGACAGACGTGTGAAACTTTCCCTTCTTTATGCGCACTAAGCTCGGTATGCTAGTATTTGCTAGCTTCCAGACACTAAACTTCTGCCTTACTAGAGATTTTTATGAATAACCCATTATTGCCTTTACTGCTTTCCGGTTTAATTTTATCCAGCACTGTGCATGCTGAATCCAGCACCAAACAGATTGCACTGAATGCTAGTACTATCATTTATGGCACCATCAATACTGGCGGCATATCGGCGGCAATTCAAGAAATACGAAAATGCTATGACGGTGTAAAAACCCGCGATCATTTCATTTATTGCTTATCCATGGACATTCAAGCCAAGCGCTTTGATAGCGCCGTGGCAAAACGTTTGGAAACCACCGAGCAATCCTATTTCTCAGATGCAGAAATGGACGAACGCGTACTTGGCATGCAACGTTGGTATCCATCAACTAGCCAACTCAATTATGAAATGAACCAAATTATGGATGGCTTGGAGCAGGGCACCAAAACTGAATTGGCAAGGGCTGGAAGCTTGCAGAAGAAATAAGCCTGAAAATAGGGACGGAGGTACCTCCGTCCCTAACGCATTGGGTTTTTCTGACACAAACTTGAGAATTTACTGACTGATATATTTTAAGAAAATTGGCAGAATGGTTCTGAATCAATATCAGGCTCATCACTATGCCACGTTCCGCACGCGTCGAACAAATTCATACTCCAATGCATATCACCCAGCGTGGAAACAACCGCTGCAATGTATTTCTCGAAGACGAGGATTTTCATCATTTTAAACAGACACTGTGTGAGACTTTCGCAGAGTTAGGTATTGCTTTACATGCCTATGTGCTCATGAATAATCATTACCATTTATTGCTTACAGCCCCAGCTCCTGGTGTTTTAGCTATTGCAATGCGTCGAGTTGGTGCGCGTTACGTACCTTACTTCAATTGGAAGCATGGCCGAACTGGTACGCTTTGGGAAGGACGTTACAAATCCTGTTTGGTAGAAAGCGAGCGCTATTTCTTAAATGTTCAGCGATATATAGAGCTGAATCCAATTCGAGCCAACATGGTAAATAAAGCAGATGATTATCGCTGGTCATCCGTGCATAGTAGTTTGGGTCATTTCTCTGAGCCCATGATTACGCCTCATTCCTGTTATTTAGATTTGGGAAGATCGCCGGCACAAAGGGCGCGCACTTACCGGGATTTTCTGGGCCAAAGCCAGCCGAACTTGGAGCTCAGTTACATAAGACAACATATAAGGCAAAGTAGGCCAATTATATTAGGGACGGAGGTACCTCCGTCCCCATAATACTTATCACTTAATCTGCGAGCTTGTAGGCCGGCGATGAGATTTGGATAATCCGCCACAGTATTTAGACCTTCTGGTAAATTGCCAGAAACACCATCAAAATCTGAGCCAATTCCAACGTGATCAATGCCGGTTCATTTCGGCCACTACTTTTTCGCCAAATGGGCTAAGCCCGTTCCACTGATGATTTGGGTCGTATGATGAATCGCTAATGCGATTGCTAGCGCTGTGTGCAAGCGTAATGTAGCGCACGCCGCGTGCATGAAAAACGGCTAGTTGCGATAAATCATCGCCAATTGGCGCACCATTTTCCATTCCGTATGTCAGCAAAACACGGCCGTTCGTTCGTAATTTTTCAATATCAGCGGGCGAAGTTAGTAAGGCGAATTTATCCGGATGACGAGCAATCAAAGCTTCAATGCCATCAATTTGCATATGTGCCACTTGCCGGGCTTTACTTTGTGCATCCTCTTCTGGCGAGGTGTAAATCGACATAAATGCCACATCTAATCCACCTTGCCGCGCTTTTGGATAATCGAATTCACGCGTGGCTGTGGCAAGACCCAAATCATTCCACTTGACCAACAATTCGGTTGGCGCATCAATATGGGTGTCAACGATGATGGCCTCTTGTGCCAGTTTTTGCGCCTTAGCTGGTACATCTGCGGCAAGACTGTGATTGGCGAGTAACAGTGCGCTAATGGCAAGCGTGAGGCAACGTGACATGATTATTTTCCGGTGGTGTTTGTTGCATTGAACTTGGCTTGCACCAAAGGAGCAAGCGCGGCAGTAAAGCGGTCAGCTTCGGATGCCGAGAGATGCGACCACTCAGGCAATACATAGCCTTGCAGTTCTGGATAGTCTTCGAAGTGAATGCCTTGCGCGCCGGTGCGTTGTAACAACACATCCCAGGTTCTGGTACGCGGAAAGACTTTTTGTTCGTGCGCATAGTAATCGCCATCGCTGGGCGGACGCAGAAACACGATTGTTACACCGCGGGCACGCAATGTAGCAACCGCTGCAGCGGTCTTGTCGATTTGGGTGTTGATGACGGTCTGCAATTTTTCCGGTGTATTCATGAATGGCGGCGGTGGACCGGTGAAACGCACCGCCCAGGTGTCTCGCGCGATTTTGACGTAGTCCGGGTCTTCAAGCAATTTCGACCACATGCGGGTGTTTCGATCAAGGCTCGTCACACTCAGTTTGCGCACGCGCAGGACGCGCGTCATGCCCGGACGCACGGGCCAATTCTGCCGCTCCAAAACCGTGCCGAGTGCGAAATCGGCATCGTAAAAAGCAAAATACGGTTCCAGAAAGGTTTGCGAAATCCACGTACCACTGCGTTGCGAGGGCCCCTGTTTTTTCGTGTATTCAATGACCCCGCCGCGGTATTTGAAGCCTGAGAAGAACAAGTCCGGCGCAACACCGATCACAAGCCGGCCGGTAAAATCCGGATCGGCCGCCAGATCTTCCATCACCGGCAACGGGCCGGTACCTTCCAAGGCCAGTTGTATCGGTTTTTCGTCGAGGGTTTTTTCCCAGACTGGTAATTGCACATCAAACAAAACTCGTGAAGAGCCTACCAATACGGTTTTATTACCTTCACCGTTATTGATACGGCGACGTTGTTGTGCCCATTGGCCATCGCTGTTGCGGTAGCCGGGCTGTGCGCCAAAATCGCGCCAATGCCATTCCCACGCACTAAACATCAGTATCGCCAACACCAACGCGCCGAGCCAAATTGAGCCCCAAGCCATCGGTGGAATATCGCGCTCGGGCACCGGCTGGGCCACCCCGGGGCGGTCAGAGGCGGTGAGCCGGACAAAGCCAGGACGAGCCTCAATAGATTCAGAATTGGAAGTAGATGAAGGCACTGCCGTCTCCTTGCACAATAATAATTGCAAACGCCATGATGCCCAGCGCCACCGACAATACCAATGTCGGCACTTTAGCAACCGCCATCTCGAGGGTTTGGGCGCGCATGCGCCAATGGGTGAACACAATGCCGCCAACCGTCAGGGCAACAGTCAATAAATAGTACGTCGATAAAATAGGCTCAGCTCCAGCATTGCCACCAAACATACCCGACAACACCGTCCATGCTTTGCCGAAACCGTCGGCGCGAAAGAACACCCAGGTAATGTTGATTAGTGTGTAGGTGATTAGTGCAAAACCGAATAGTGCCCAAGGCCCGGGTGTGTAGTTGCTGAAACGCCCGCGCAATATGCGCTCCACCGATAAATACAGGCCATGCAGTCCGCCCCAAACCACAAATGTCCAGCTGGCACCATGCCAAAGCCCGCCAATAAGCATGGTCAGCATTAGCGCCATATAAGTTCGTGCTGGCCCGTGCCGATTGCCACCCAGCGGGATATACAAGTAATCGCGCAGCCAAGTGGATAAGGTGATGTGCCAACGCCGCCAAAAATCTGAAAATCCAATCGCGGCATACGGGAATCGAAAGTTATCTGGCATCGCAAAGCCAAGGCAAAGTGCGGCGCCGATGGCGGTGGTTGAGTAGCCAGCGAAGTCGCAGAAAATCTGCCCGCTGAACGCCAATGTTCCCATCCACGCATCCAGCATGCCAGGCGCGACCATACCATCGTAGACTTTCTCTGCGGCAGGCGCGAGGAAGGTATCAGCCAGCACCACTTTCTGAAATAAGCCAAGTGTCATTAGCGCTAAACCGAAACGAATCATGCTGGCGTTAGCTTTACGTGGTTCAACGAACTGCGGCACCAATTCGGTGGGCCGCATAATCGGGCCGGCCACAAGGTGCGGAAAAAAAGTGACAAACAAGGCGTAATCCAAAAAATTCTTGGCCGGTTGCGCGCGCTTCAGGTAAATATCGAGTGTGTACGATAGTGTGGCGAAAGTGTAAAACGAAATACCAACCGGCAAAATAATATTCCATTCCGGCGCTTTATAGTTCACACCAATGCTAGACATCAGTAACTGGAAATTTTCTAGCATAAACGTCCCGTATTTGAAATACGCCAACATGCCCAGGTTCACAACCACCGATAACAGCATCCAGAAGCGCCGTGCCGATTGTTTCTGGGCGTGCACTAATTTCTGTGCGGCGTACCAATCCACCACCGTGGATACCCACAACAAAATGATGAACGGCGGGTTCCATGCGGCATAAAATAAATAGCTGGCAATCAGCAAGTTGGTTTTCTTGGTCTTCCAAGAGAACGGTAAATTATGCAAGAACAAAACTAACGCGAAGAATACCAAAAAGGTAAGCGAGTTGAAGACCATTATTCCCCCCAGTCAACCGTTTCCCCACGGTCTTTGAGCAGATTAACACAGGTGGGTAAATTTGGGGACGGAGGTACCTCCGTCCCCAAGGTTGTTCCTCTGTTAAAATAATCGGCATGATTGTTTCAACACTGCGCCTCAACGACATCAAGCTGCCGCTAGAACACAGCGAGGAGGAGTTGACGCAGGCGATTTTGGCAAATTTATCGATTGCTGCCAGCGAGTTGTTGGATGTTGTGGTTTATAAACGCAGCTACGATGCGCGCAAGAAATCTGATATTCAATTGATTTATAGCTTGGACGTGCATTTAACGGCTACAGCCCGTGAGCGAGTATTAGCAGCGTTTTCCGGCTCACAGAAAGTATTGCAAAGCCCAGACACCAGCTACAAATTTGTGGCACAGGCCAATGCTTATTTTCCGAATGCGCAGCAACAACGGCCACTGGTTATTGGTTTTGGGCCATGCGGTATTTTGGCGGCTTTGGTTTTAGCGCAAATGGGCTTGAAGCCAATTGTGCTAGAGCGTGGCCAAGATGTGCGGGTGCGAACACAAGACACCTGGGGTTTGTGGCGCAAGAGCACGCTCAATACCGAAAGCAATGTGCAGTTTGGTGAAGGCGGTGCCGGTACGTTTTCGGATGGAAAGTTGTGGAGCCAGATTCAAGATAAATTTCATTACGGCCGCAAAGTACTGGAGGAATTTGTTAAGGCTGGCGCGCCGGAAGAAATATTGTTTGTGAGTAAGCCGCACATTGGCACCTTTAAATTAGTGACCATGGTGGAGAAAATGCGTGCCGAGATTATTGCCCTTGGTGGTGAAATTCGTTTTGGTTGCCGCGTGGATAAACTGCATATTGAAAACAGCCAAACTACTGGGGTGACTTTAGCATCAGGTGAAACGCTGCACAGCCAGCATATTGTGTTGGCCATTGGCCACAGCGCCCGCGACACCTTTCAGATGCTGTTCGATGCCGGTGTTTATATTGAAGCCAAGCCGTTTTCGATTGGCTTTCGGATTGAGCATCCGCAGTCGGTGATTGATGCTGCGCGTTTTGGAAAATTTGCTGGCAATGAAATCCTTGGCGCGGCCGATTACAAACTGGTGCATCACGGCAAAAATAATCGAAGTGTGTATAGCTTTTGCATGTGCCCAGGCGGCACCGTGGTGGCAGCAACATCTGAGGAAGGGCGTGTGGTAACCAACGGCATGAGCCAATACTCACGCAACGAACGAAATGCTAATGCTGCATTAGTGGTGGGCATTGACCCAGCGCGCGATTACCCCGAACACCCATTAGCGGGTATTGAACTGCAACGCGATTTGGAAAGCTTTGCCTATGAACTAGGTGGCGAAAACTACAATGCACCGGCGCAACGGCTCGGCGATTTTATGCGTGACCAGCCATCCACAAAACTGGGCAGCGTGATTCCTTCCTATAAACCCGGAGTAACGCTATGCAACTTGAGCGATTTAGTGCCGAGCTTTGTTAGCGAAGCCATTCGCGAAGCGATTCCTGAATTTAATAAGCAAATAAACGGCTTTGCCATGGAAGACGCGATGTTAACTGGTGTGGAAACGCGCACCTCATCGCCGATTAGCATTAAGCGCAATAACGATGATTTGCAAAGCGTGAACACCCGCGGCTTGTATCCAGCCGGCGAGGGCGCTGGCTATGCCGGCGGCATATTATCAGCGGCGGTGGATGGAATAAAAATTGCCGAGGCGGTGGCGAAATCGATTTTGGTGCGCCCACACCCCAACCCTCTCCCGGAGGGAGAGAGCGTTGCGATTAAATCGGCGAACCCGGCGGAATAGTGGCCAATGGCCGTAGCTTCACCGAATTAGGGTCGGATAGGTAGCGTTGGATAGTGCGCCCAGCTTCGTTTTGATCTGCATCTTTGCTACCAGTTAATTGCTTAGCCAATTCGCCCAATGCACTACGCCATTGTGCGGCCACGGCGGGGTGCAGATTGCCGCTGTCTAGTGTTAACAATGCTGCATCAAGCAGCGTCCAATTGCGCGTGCTGAGAATCAATGGGCCGCGTTGTTGCCAAGGCTGGCTGAGCAGGGTTTGAAACACCTCGTTCACCGATGGAATGCTTTTATCGCGATCGTGCTGCCATGCTAATCGATTCAAACGCGCCGGGTCAAAACTCATCTGCGCCACCAAAGCGCTGGCGCTGGCCACCGCTTGCAGTGGATCGAAAAGCGGTTCCATCTTGCTGCCGAAGAATTCTTTGCTACGCGAATATTCATTGGATGGCGGCGACATCACTTTCATTACCGAATCTGGCAAAGAAAGTGTTTGCTCCGACAACAATTGCGCAACGGCATCCAAGGCTTTGTGTTGCATGTCGCCATTCACCGCTGTGGTATTTGCATTGGTATCACCAATAAAACCATAGGCGTAATCGCTACCGCCAAGCAAGCGCACCACCGCTTCAGCTTGGTAGCGATGCAATAAATAAATCGGCACTAATCGACGTTCGGCATCGCCCACTTGCCGGTCGGGCGGCAACGCACCTTCAGCAAAATGTTGCAAGGCCGATTCACGCACACGCAATAATTGTTGCAAGCCTTGCAAGGCTTCACCGGGCAAATCCCACAACACACCGGCTTCGTGGCTATTGTTTAAGCTTCTGGCATCGCCATCGGATACATAGGCATAGCCTTTGGCTTTAATGCCAGCACGCAGTTTTGCTAACTCGGCCGCTTCGTTTTGCGGTGCAAACGCGGCATAGCCATGCGCCACTAAAAATTTATCCCAATCGCCAAGGCCTGTGTCGTAGGCCTTTGGCATGCGTGGCCGGCCATCGCTGGCTAGGCTAACTTGCGGATGCGGATAATCCAACACCGAGCCCGTTGCAGTTCTGCTGGCGGCAAAGTTATGCGCGAAGCCAAGCGCGTGTCCCACTTCGTGGGCGGCTAATTGCTTCAAACGTTGCAACGCCATCTGCTGTGCTTCATTAAGCAAAGCCGGATCTGCGCCAGGGCGATAGGGTGCAAGCAGGCCTTCAGCAATCAACAAATCCTGACGCACACGTTGCGAACCAAGATTGACATAACCTTTGATAATTTCACCAGTGCGCGGATCAATCAAACCACCGCCATACGACCAACCGCGAGTGGCGCGGTGTGTCCAGGTGATGGTGTTGTAGCGTACGTCACTCATGCTCATGCCCGGCGGTGCTAGCTCGGCGCGAAAACCGCCGATAAAACCCGCTTCTTCAAACGCCACGCTCCACCAATTGGCGCCTTCAAGCAAGGCACTGCGAATCGGTTCGGGTGTGCCGCGATCAAGATAAAATACTATCGGTTTAACGACTGTACTTCTTGCCGAGTTAGGATCTGTCTTCTGCAAACGAAAGCGCGGCTGTTGGCGCACTTCAATATTATTGGTAATGGCTTGCGCAAAATCGAAATGGCTAATGCTGTATGCACCCGAAGCCGGGTGATAATCTCGCGGCACAAAACCTGCTGCTGGCAAACGCACAAAACTGATGCGTTGCTTAACAGTTAAAGATTGCGCATCGGCGGCAATTTGCTGCACAAACTGGCCTTCGCCCGAGCCACTGAAAGTCAGCAGGGCTGTGAATTCGGTATTGTCGGGGAAACTGCGCGCTTCACTAGGCAACACACTGCTGCGCTCAACATCTAGGCGATAGCTGCCTTGTTTGGTGCTTTGCAAACGATTACTGACACCGACCCAATCCGACAGCAACAGCGAACTGATATCAACACGATTTGTTGCGCCAGCTTGCACAGCGCCCGACCACAACACCGCTTCGGCAAAGGCATCGCGCGCGGCTTTGGCTTCATCGGCATCGGCCGAATTGGCTACAAAGCGGGTGTTGCGCTGCACCAAAAACGCTTTTGGGCCAATGCGCCGGAATTCCACCAATAATGGCTCGCCATTTTGCGCCCGATCAAGGCCAATATCGTTGGAGCCCAGCGCATTTTCCAAGGTGGCCACCATTAGAAATGGCTGATTCCAGGCTGGAATATCAATCAGCACTTTGCCGCTTTCAGCATTGGCTTGAACCGCCATGAACGCCGCATGGCTGAGCGGAGCGGCGCAGATAAGCGCAAGAGCAAGAAGGGCGTGGGCAACATAACGCATGGGCATTTCCAGAATTAAGACAGGGTTTAGTGTAGCCCATCCAAATTCTGTAGGGTGGGCATTTGCCCACCGTTATGTCCGCGAATATTTCGGTGGGTCAAGACCCACCCTACGGTTTTGCTTTGAAGCGCAACTCAGGGGGATTACGGCTTCTTATGCCACACCGGACGAATCGATACATTCTCGGTATCGCTCATTAGCTGCAATTCGCCGTCTTGAATCATCGCGGTTAGGCGCATGCTGCGTTGCAACAACGCGCTGGCGGCTTCTAGCTCTTCGGTGCTGATGGATATTACCGTTAGGTTTTTGAAGCGAGCCATAGCATTTTCGTTTTTGCCCCACCAAATATCGAAGGCATTGCCGTTGTAGCCAAACACCACGGCCTGGCGCGCCCGGCCACAGGCTTTCTTAATGCGCGATTCGTCGGGTTGGCCCATATCAATCCACAGCTCAATATCGCCGGTGTAGTCGCGTAGCCAAATGTCTGGGTCTTCGTCATTGCTCAGGCCACGGCCAAATTCCAAGCGCTCTTCAGCAAACAGCGCAAAGCTAATCAGCCGTGCCATCAAGCGCAGATCGGTTTCGGATGGGTGCTGGGCTAGGGTTAGGTTGTGGCTGGCGTAGTAGTGCCGGTCCATGTCGCTAACTTGCAGCTCAAGCTTGTATACCGTTGCGTTGGGGGCCATGGCTGGGTCAGAGAAGTAGGGTGGGTTAGTGTAGCGTATTGGTCGCGCTAATTCCTGTACCAGTATGCTTCTGGGTTGGCAGCTCACATGCAACAAAGCTGCGTTTGCGGCAATGTGTGTTCAGAATTGAATAATCAGGTAGTCTAATCAAATACAAATCATGTGAAATGATAGAGGTAATAGAATGCCAATTTTGCGATCGTATTACTCAGAAGAAATACAAAGTTTTGTTACTGATTCAACAGATATTGTATTAGGGAGAATGCTTAAAAACAGTACGTTTCCCGTTGATTTATCGACAAGAAATTCGTGGGTTGAGCAGGTTGATATTCTGAAAAGCCAACTAAAGAGTGATGGTGACAACGGTAAGTTGTTTTTTGAATTTTCAATTCCGCGACTTGGAAAACGTATTGATGTGCTGATGATAAGCGGCGCTGTCATTTATATCTTTGAATTCAAAACGGGAGATTCTGAATATACTAGACATGCTCTTGATCAAGCTTGGGACTATGCCCTAGACCTAAAGGCATTTCATAAGACTAGCCACGACAAAATTATTTGTCCCATTTTAGTTATTTCTAAATCACTTTCAAAGAAAATCAACATTCCAGATCGAATCGATGTCGATGCTGATGGCGTATGCAGGCCCATAGCAATTATTGCTTCACAGCTTGCTCAAACAATTAAGCTTATACAAGAGACATTCAAAAGCCAAAATCCAATTAGTATTGCCAGTTGGGAGAACGGTTCGTATGAACCAACCCCAACAATTATCGAGGCAGCAAGTGCGTTATATAAAAATAATGATGTCAAGGATATTTCAACATACTCAGCAGACAAGATTAATTTATCTGAAACGAGTGATGCATTAGAAAATGTCATTCAATATTCGAAATTTAATGGACGTAAAGCAATTTGTTTTGTAACTGGGGTTCCTGGCGCAGGTAAAACATTGGTTGGATTAAATATAGCTACTAAGCATCGTGATAAAAAAGATAGCTTTCATAGTGTATTTCTTTCGGGTAATGGACCTCTGGTGACCGTTTTGCGAGAGGCACTTGTTAGAGATGGAGTGAAAGATGCAAAAGAATCTGGGAAGAAATTGACTAAAAAAGATGCTTCACAATCAGTTCATCAATTTATTCAAAATGTACATCATTTTAGAGACGAATGCATCAAGGATCCTGGGCCGCCACCGGATCATGTCGTTATATTTGACGAGGCTCAGCGTGCTTGGAATGCTCAGCAGACGTCGAATTTTATGCGTAGAAAGAAAGGGCTTCCTAATTTTTCACAATCAGAGCCTGACTTCCTGATTTCTTGTTTGAATCGCCATGAAGATTGGGCGGTGATTATTTGCCTAGTTGGTGGTGGACAAGAAATCAATACTGGTGAAGCTGGAATTTCGGCATGGATTGAAGCTATTGTTTCAAATTACCCAGACTGGGATACATATATTTCAACGCATATGACGGACTCTGAATACCAAGCTGAGTCTGCTGTAAAAAAGCTTAACGTTAGAAATAATAGTCATGTTGAAAATAGTCTTCATTTATCCGTCTCAATGCGCTCATTTCGTGCAGAAAAAGTATCTAGTTTTGTAAAATCAGTATTGGACTTACAAAATAAAGACGCGTCGATATTAATTGGAGATTTTCAAGAAAAATACCCAATTAAAATTACACGAAGCTTAGATGTTGCAAAGAAGTGGATTCGCAAAACAGCTAGAGCAAATCAACGCTACGGCATGGTGGTCTCTTCACAAGCATCACGTTTAAAGCCATTAGCAATAGATATCCGAGTTGATGTAGACCCAAAGCACTGGTTTTTGGGAGATAAAAACGATGTTAGATCATCTTGGTATCTTGAGGATGTGGCCACTGAATTTGTAGTGCAAGGCTTAGAGCTTGATTGGGTTTGCATGGTTTGGGATGCAGATTTTCGCTTGACTAATAATGCGTGGAAGCACTCATCATTCGTCGGTGATAAGTGGCAAAATATTCACAAACATGATAGGCAAGCATATTTAAAAAATGCATACCGTGTTTTGTTAACACGAGCAAGGCAGGGGATGGTTATTGTCGTGCCAGAAGGTGCTAATGATGACCCAACGCGCGCACCACATTTTTACGATGAAACGTACCAATATTTGAAAAATATTGGACTAGAAGTAATTTAACAGGTTGACAGAATGTATTCATATTTGCTTTTTATTGTTGTTTTAGTTGGTCCAGTTTTTCTTGCTGTAGGAATAGTAGTTGCTTGGAAACGTTGGAATGCTCGAAGTGGCAAACGCTCGCCCCTAAATCAAAAACGAATTCATTTGCCTGGTGAGCAACTTCGTATACGTATTGATGATTTAAATGAGGATGTTGGTGGGCACCTAATAACGCTAATTATGGTCGGGCCATATAGTCTTTTGGTTGTACTTTACTTAAAAATTAAAGCAATTCAATTAAGCATTACAACGACTGATATTTTTGTTGCTGTTTTAGCTATGTTAATTATTGCATTTGCAATCAGTGCGTTAATAAAATCAATGAAGTTGCGTATATTGGCTCGAGAAGGCCTAGCTGCTGAATTAATTACGGCACAGAACTTATTACCATTGATGGGCTCTGGCTGCCTAGTATTTAATGATGTTCCAGCCAAATCAGAGGGGCCAAATGGAAAGCCCTTTAATATAGACCACGTTGTCATAGGTCCCAATGCCGTTTTCATGGTCGAAACAAAATCTCATAAGAAACCTGGCAAATTGGACGAATCTTGGAAGGCGTTTTATGACGGTAAGTCATTAAAGTTTCCGGATTATAGAGATACATCAATGTTAGAGCAGGCTAAGCGACAAACAAAATGGTTGTCTGATTATCTGTTTAGTGCAACTGGAGAGGCAGTTAAGATTGTGTCAGTTGTGGCATTGCCAGGGTGGTTTATTGAAAATTCAAACGCTAATGCATATGCTGAGATTATCGTCTCGAACTGCAAAAACCCAAAGTTTATGCTCAGTGATAAGTATGGTCCTAGCTTGGATGCCGCTAAAAAGCAGCGAATTGCACATGCAATAATTCTGCGCTACCCAGATTTGGATGTTTGAAATGCCAAATAAATATATCTTATTTATCTTCATAATATTTGTTGCGGCTTGCACGAAAGATGAGAGCTTAGATAATAAATCCCAGCAAGCCGGCCAGTCTTTGAATCAAGCTGAACTGGTAGGTGATTTGGCTAAAGTTCGCTTAGCGGCAATCGCGGGTGATCAAAAAGCTGTTCAAGAGAACATGCAGAATATTAATGAGGATTTTCGTAAGTCCATCAAGCTTGCAGATCCGGCGCGAGCTGTAGATCGTGAACAAGCACGAGCACTGGCTAAAACAGTTGAAGGTGTTCGCTCTGCCGTCTGGTTTGATAGCGAAAACCTATTCGCAATTGTTGAACGCAATGAACATAAAACTTACAACACGATTGATGATATTTGCATGAAACTAGAACCGCTGGGCGATACATTGGGTGTTGTGGTTAATTTGCAAAGCGGCGCAGCTACAAATGGCGATGAACTAGAAACGCTAAGTCGAAATTGTCAGTTAGCGCCCGGAGACCGCGCAATGTTGCAAAAGAATAGGCAGATTGACGTGATTCCCCATGAAATCCGCGAGCAACATAAAGCCAACAACGCTCAATAACGGATTAATGCTTCGCCCACACCTTCGTCGTTCCATCCTCCATCACCAACAGCGTGTTGAGAATTCACAACACCACATCAATTCCTTTCCGCGCAATCAGATCCAGCAACTTCAGCGATGGACCGCTCGGTTTTTTATCGCCAATTTCCCACTTCTGCACTGTGGAAACACTGGTGTTTAGCACTGCAGCGAATACTGCTTGGCTGAGATTGGATTCGATACGTAGTGCTTTTATGCGCTTAGGCGCCATCTCGGATAATGTCAGTTTGCATAACGCGTCAAAGTCGCCCATTCGGCGTTTGTCGATCATGCCGTGTTTTGCTAGGCCAGTGGCCATTTCATGCACTTCGGCCAAAAGACGGCTTTTGAATTTAGTTCGTGGCATGTGGCACCTCAATAAGTTCATTGGTTTGTGTGAGTTTTAACATTTGCATAGCGTCCAAAGATAAATACAGTTCGGCGATTTTATGCAATGCTTCCAATTCATCAGGTTGTATCGTTGCTTGCTCGTTCTTGTTAAAGCCAATCAGGAAAATCCATGTGCCTGACAGACGAGTTGCAACGATAGTTCGAGCACTTGAGCGTTTTCCTCTACCTGAAAGGGCGATGCGCTTTTTTAGCAGATGGCCGCCAAGCCTTGCGTCAATCAGCCCATCCTGCATTTCTCTAACAGCATTGCATAATTGCATATCTGTTACCAAGCTCTTGCGCATCCATCGTTTAAATGAGCGGGTTATGTATATCCTCTGCAAAGTATATCACCAAGTGGTATAGAAATGTTATCTATCACTTTAGCAAGTTCAATGAGTATGGTTTGTAGGAAAAGCCTGAAATGGCAATGTATAAATGCCTCAATATATCAATGCTTCGCCCACACCTTCGTCGTTCCATCCTTCATCACCAACAGCGTGTTATATGGCTGCGGATTTGGTGATTCCATGCCCGGTGAACCAGCCGGCATGCCCGGTACTGCAAGGCCAATGGCTTTTGGTTTCTCTTTCAGCAAGCGCTTAATGTCGGCGGCCGGCACATGGCCTTCAATGGCATAGCCACCGATTTTTGCGGTGTGGCAAGAACCAAGTTTGACGGGTATGCCAAGGCTTTCGCGCACTGGCGCGGTATCGGGTACGTCGTTAGCGGTGACTTTGAAGCCGTTTTTCTCTAGATGCTTAATCCATTCATGGCAACAGCCGCAGTATTGGTTTTTGTAGACTTCAATGCCAAGCGTGCTTTGCGCAAACACGGCGCTAACAGAAAATAGGGCAAATAGAAGGGAAGCTAGGCGAAGTGTGCGGATCATGGCGCGTTCCTTGTGTGTGGCTGTTGTGAGTATTTTAGCGCGTGTGGCTGTGTGCCGTGTGAATACGCTGGTGATATTGCGGCGGCAAATTAGGGGTATTTCTACTACTGCGATTTAAGCGGCACTATTTTAATCTGCACTTTAAAGCCTAGCGCCATGGCCATCGTTATTTGTGGCATTCATAACCTCCAGACAGTGCTAAGCTTTGCTAGGATTTTAAATTTTTGGTATCCACCTTGCCTTCATACCAGCCACCATTTCAATTAACACCGGAAATTCGCAACTTGGTTGAAGAAGTAACTGACAGTCTTGGGCAACTTTTGGCAATGAAAGGCCTGGTTGATCTGCCCGGCACATACCGCATGGGTGGTGTTGGCGTGCTGGTTGGCGAGAAATTAATTCATATGGCGCCACAAGCTGCTCGTGTTCCTAAACTGATGGCCAATTTATTGAAATGGCTTCGCACAACGGATTTACATCCCTTGTTGGCCAGTTCCATTTTTCATTATGAGTTAGAATTTATTCATCCTTTCGCCGATGGTAATGGTCGCATGGGCCGCTTATGGCAAAGCGCAGTATTGAGCCAATGGAACCCACTATTCGCTGATATTCCGGTTGAAAGTCTTGTTCATGCCAAGCAAAGCGAATATTACCAAGCCATCAACGAAAGTACTCAGAATACCGATGCAGGCCCTTTTACGCGGTATATGCTGAATGTAATTTTGGAGGCGATACGCGATGCGAGCCCCCAAGTCAGCCCCCAAGTCAGCCCCCAAGTCAGCCCCCAAGTCAGCCCCCAAGTCAGGCGCTTACTCGAAGTGTTGCAAGGTACAATGGGACGCGAACAATTGCAGCAGGCGCTTGGTTTATCTGATCGTAAATCATTTAGGCTTCGATATTTGGCGCCTGCTTTAGCCCTAGGCTTAATAGAAATGACGATTCCATCAAAGCCAAATAGTCGCTTACAGAAATACCACTTGAGTAAAAAAGCTAAGCTCTTGTCAGTAACGTAAACGTTTAAACAAAAAACTTATAGCAGGAACCCCATGTACGACATCATCGGCGACATCCACGGACAATACGCCAAGCTCGAGGCCTTGCTCACAAAGCTTGGCTATGCTTTAGTTGATAATATCTGGACGCCGCCAAGTGGCCGCATGGCAGTTTTTTTAGGCGATTTGATTGATCGCGGCCCAGAGCAGATTAAAGTGTTGCAAGCGGTGCGCGCCATGTGCGAGGCTGGCTTTGCGCATTGCGTGATGGGTAATCATGAATTAAACGCGATAGGCTTTGTTACAAAATACCCAGACTCACCAAAAACCAAAGGCATGTTTGCGCGTGAGCACAGCAATAAAAATCGCCGTCAGCATATCGAATTCTTGGAGCAGGTTGGCGAGGGCAGTGAACTGCATAAATACTGGGTGGATTGGTTTCGCACGTTGCCAATCTTTTTAGATTTAGGCGGCATACGTGTGGTGCATGCTTGGTGGCATCAGCCGCATATCGATACCCTGCATCGACACAATATGCTTGATGGTTTTTTGACCGATGAACAAATACGCTGGGCTTTAGGCAAACATGGCGATAGCAAGCATGAGGCCTTTCATGCCTTGGAAGGTCTGTGTAAAGGCTTAGAAATCCGTCTGCCGAAAGGCATGAGCTTCACCGACCACGCCGGCAATGCGCGCAAAGACGTGCGCACCAAATGGTGGCTGGAGGGCGCACAGTTTCTGCACGAAATCGCCATCACTGAAGGCATCGACTCGCCGGAATTAGTCGGACATCCGATTCCCGAAGCCTTTAATCCCGAGCCCGTCACCGGCGCACCTGTTTTTGTGGGACATTATTGGATGCAAGGCACACCGCAAATTCTCAGCCCGAAAGTGGCCTGTTTGGATTATTCAGCCGCCGCCAATGGGCCACTGGTGGCGTATCGGTGGAATGGTGAAAGCGAATTACACAATGCCGGATTCGTAGAGGCAAATTCTTAGGGGCGATTCATGAATCGCCCGGATTATGGTCATAAAAAACGTAGGGGCGAACCCGCGTGTTCGCCCGCATTACAACGCCGATACATAATTTACCGCGGCACGTTGCCCAATCAGCGATAATACCAGTATGAAAATCCCCACCAATCTGCAACCTTTAATCGACGACGGCATTATTGATGCAGTATTGCGGCCGTTGAAAAGCGGCAAAGAAGCGGCGGTGTATGTGGTGCAGCGTGGCGATGAAGTGCTGTGCGCCAAGGTTTATAAAGACATGGCGCAGCGCAGCTTTCAGGCTCGCGTGCAATATCAGGAAGGCCGCAAAGTGCGTGGCAGCCGCGATAAACGCGCGATGGGCAAAGCCACCAAATATGGCCGCAAAGAACAGGAAACGGCCTGGAAGAATACCGAAGTTGATGCTTTGTATACGCTGTCGGATGCGGGTGTTTGCGTGCCACGGCCGCATGGCTATTTCCACGGCGTTTTGCTGATGGAATTGGTGGTGGATGGCGATGGCTTTAGCGCGCCGCGCTTGGGCGAAGTGGAACTAAGCGCCGAGCAAGCGCGTTGGTTTCATGTTGAACTCATGGCCGATGTGGTGCGTATGTTGTGTTGCGGATTGATTCATGGCGATCTCTCGGAATACAACGTGCTGGTGACTGGCCAAGGGCCGGTGATTATCGATTTTCCGCAAGTGGTGAGCGCTGCTGGCAACAATGCCGCGCGCGCTATGCTACTACGCGACGTGCACAATATTCGCGATAGCTTGGCGCGTTTTGCGCCTGAATTGAAAAGCACGCATTTCGGTGAAGAAATGTGGGCCTTGTATGAAAAAGGCGAACTGCAGGCCGATACAAAACTGACTGGCGAATTTGTATTCGATGAACACAGCGCCGATTTAGACGCGGTGATGATGTCGATTGAAGACGCGCGCCAGGAAGCAATCATTCGCCAACAAGGCCGCGAAGCCGCCGAACAGGATTGATTATTTTTGGTTCAACACCCATGGCGTTGCTGGGTTGGAATATTGTGGCAGGAATGTGCAATTCGGGTTCGGGATGTTGTCATCCGGCTTAAATGTAAACACACCTTCGCTGCCTTCGCGCGCCACGCTAAAGCGGTATCGATAGGCGTTGCAGGTTTCGCTTAAAAAATTCACCGAAACGATTTTTTCCTGCGTGGCAGCATCGGTTTCCACGTTGCATGGCCGATCGGTTTCATTGGCTTGCCCGAATTGCAGATCGTTGATAATAATTTTACAGGTGCCGTTATGGGTAAAGGTGATTTGATGTTTTGGTGGCTCTGAACATCCGACCAATGCCAAAACGGTAATAAGGGTGAAAACGATTTTCATGGGGTGTTCCTTTTTAAAATCAATATAACAATTGTAGGGGCGCATCGTGATGCGCCCGTGACGGATCTGGAATATATTCAACGGG
>ENA-OFCF01000086-OFCF01000086.1-metagenomes-genome-assembly--contig:-NODE-86-length-46414-cov-4.313639_pt1 | contig 46414 bp, 49 predicted proteins | sample MGYA00153387_OFCF01 | MGnify analysis MGYA00153387 | reverse complement strand
CAGTGTTTTGCGTATACCATCGCATACAGGGATCGTCACCGTAGATGATGTGTTCATTGGCATACATGACATCCATAAATGGAGCGATCATATTATGCGTGAACGGACCTGATCTGATTAAAATAATCTCACCATTTGGGTTTGTCTTCGTCACCACACTTAACCCCCTGGCGATAAAATCTTTTTCTATAGCATCCCATCGGAATTTATCCATAGCTAATATCTGGACATTAAAACGGACTGCGTTCTCAAAGAACCAGTCCAGGATTACATTGGGATCTATTGTTGGGGTATTCACTATTGTGACGGAATCCCATTCTGCAATAGGAGGCTTGATTGACTGAAAGAAGGGTGAATTCCTATTAACCCATGTATGTTGAAACCAACAGTAATTGTCCCCGTCTTTCCAGAGGAATCCAGCACTGGCAAAGTCATTTAACTCCGCATAGTCTAGTCCGAATACTGCTAATGCACGATTGGGTTCTGGTAGAGGATGATTTGTCGCAAGCACTTTATTCCATGTTGTAAATGCTGCTTCCTCATTATCCTTTGGAAGATTCATTCTCTTAGTAATAAAGTCATTTCTGATGTGAGGTTGCGATTGCATTTTTTCATAATCCGATTCAATCTCACGCTTCAGTATAGGCATATAGGGTAATGCTGGATTTGCTTTTATCCACATCTCAGGCTTATCGATTTCTTTTTCGGAATCCAGCTTGAAAATAATCGGGCACAATTTTGAGTTAGGAAGTTCTCCATTTAGTCTCTTACTGGATAGCCCCTTATAGTCATCTAGTGGTCCCTCCCTTACGTAACCATCAGTGGTAATGATAACAGTCCTTGGATTCTGTACCTTACCCCTGCCCCTCGTATGCACGTTAATATTGTCATAGTTTACATACTGGTGAAATTCATTAAAGATGACCATACCAGGACGCTTACCGTCCTTTGTCTTACTGTTTGATGTGTTATAGGTAATCTTCGAATGAGTAGTTCTATTTACAATAATTTCAATGGTCCAGCGAAAGTGTTTCTTCATCTTCACTTTGTTTTCTTCCATCTTGTTGTAAATAATTTCTGTAGTTCCCTTCGCCTGGTCCTCGCTGTTTGCAACGATATCAACATTATAGTTTTTTACGCCATAGTAAGGAGTTGTCATGAAATCAGATAAGGGAGCCATAAAGCCATCCTTACCATTTCCCCTACCTTCCATAATTAGGAATTCATCAAAGACAGTAAACATCTTTTTTTCATCTTCATAGAAAAAGAACAGGGCATATATGAACTTCTGGAAGGGAAACAAAGGATAGTAATATTGCTCACAATACCGGATGCATTCATAGAATATCATTTCATCAAAAAAAACCTTACATTTCAGTAATGGCTTTACAATATTCTTTATTAATAACTTTATTTCTATGCTCTTAGGTTCTTTACTGCTGCAATATTCCTCGATCTCTTTACAATGGATCATCGTCAACAACTACCTTCGGCTGCTTAAGGTCCAGATCTGCAAGCATCTTTAACATTTGAGCATTAACCTTAACCAGATTCTGTACTGACTCATTAGCCTTATCACTCATGATGCCATTGCCTGTCATTGCCTTATATCGTATGCCCTTTTTGGTGATGTCATCCTGAAGTTCGTTCTTCAGTTTCACAAATTCGATGTAGTCTTCAATGAGGTCCTCGTAAAACTTTCCAATCATTCCGTTTTCGTCTAATTGGTCTAATAAGTCCCTCTTTATCTCATCATTGATTTCTTGTTTTTCTATTGATATTACACGCTTTCGTGTCCCTGCCATACCCCCACCCCCTTACATGCTGAAAACTAAAATATCACCACAGTCTTGCCCCTATAAACGTTTGCCCTGCCGTTCATCCCCATTTGAGATTCACCCCGGGGGTATTGTGTAGTCTTAACACAATTTAGTTTACCAACACTCAATGTTTAAAGGTTCTTTTTTCTTCTGATCATAATAGATGAACCATGTTCTACCCTCAACTTCATTGTGGCATCGATAGCATAGACTGACTAAGTTACTTAAGTCCTTAGCATGTTCAGGATACTTCTCTAAGGGCAGTATATGATGCACAGTCTGAGCTAACTTAAGTGTTCTCTTTCGAGTGTTTGGATACTGTACGCTATCCCAGTTATGATTACATCTCTGACACTCATGATGATCTCTCTCCAATGCTGCAGGTCTTAGCTCATCCATCCACTCACTACGCCAATAGAACTTATTCTTTTCTCCTGCCTCTACCAGTTCCCTTACGTTTGACTTCTTCAACAGGCATCACCTCTTCAACCGTAGGAATAAATTCTCTAGGAGTATCATCTGCTTCAGGTGATGTCTGAGTCTCTACACTTGTTGTCCCTTGCTCAGCCCCTAAGATAATAGGTATATTATGATACACTTTAAAGCCTCTAGCTTGATACCTCTTGATGTACCTAACAGCAGCATCATCTCTAGTGAATATCATATCAACCATCCAAAAGTAATCCCCCTTGGATAATCCATAGACGCTCTTATCGTGATGCTCAACGTTAAGGTATTCCTCTTCTACTGATTGATTTACAAACATAGCGTTGTTCTCTCCGATCATGTACATTTATATTCCTCCTTGCATAAGAAAAGACACCCACATTGTGAGTGTCAGTAAATATTATTTCTCTTTTTCTAATTCCTTCAATGTAAACTTGTCTTCAATATACTTATCTGCTGCTGCTACCTTATAAAATGAATTTCTCATCCAATTATTTAGATAAGTAGAAAGATCCGTATTGTTCAATAAACTCTTATAAGACTTAATATTTCTTTCATATTCTTCCACAGTTTTTTGGTATTCATTTATGTGTGTTTGAATCAATTGCTTAACTTCTGTTGGTACTTCATCAAATGAATCCATATTTCTTTCCAAAATAAGAATGAATTTACTTCCAATATCTAGAAGTTTTGCTTTTGTTTTTAGAGTTGAAACCTCATTTTGTCTAAGTGCTTCATCAATAATTTGTACATCAAACTTCTTTTCCATTTTATTACCCCCGTAAATTCTTTTGGTGTAACAATTTATGGTTAGGGTGTCAAAACTTGTTATTGACATCGTAAAGAAATTTTCTTCACTGTGAGTTCCTTCCTGCATGGTATGATTAGCGTAATAATTAATAGGTGGGTGTTTGAAATGTCATTTTCTCTAAATCAGTTTCAGCAGTTGAGTGTAGACGACAAGGTCAATTTTTTGAGCGACCGGGAAAAGAGATTCCTGAAAAATTCCTGGGCAAAGGGTTTTGCGGAGACTATTTTTCCTGCAATCAATGAAGAACGGTTTGCAGTGCTCTATAGCAGCAACGGCTTTAGCCGTCCAAATACGCCGGTGAATGTTGTGATTTCCGCCCTTCTCCTGAAGGAGATGTGTGCACTAACCGATGACGAGCTTCTTTCAAGTATCCTCTTTGATACAAGATTTCAATACGCTCTCCATACCACCAGCTTCAAGGAACAACCTTTCAGTGACAGGACGCTCAGCCGTTTCCGCGAAAAGCTCTATCGGTATGAGCTCGAAACAGGGATTGACCTGATCAAGGAAGAGATGCAAGACTTGTCAAAGTATTTCGTGAAATTCCTGAAAATTAACCCGTGCTTGAAACGGATGGACAGCGTGATGGTGGCTTCCAGCTGCAAAAAGATGTCCAGGCTGGAAATCGTCTATACTTGCATCAGCAAGCTCACCTGGCGGGTCCAGGCCGACGGATGGGAAAGCCGGCTCACGCCGAGGCTTTCTGCATACCTTCACGATGAACACAAGAACAACACCCTCTATCGAAGCAAAACCGAGGAACTCCAACTGAACCTGGAGAATGCCATTGCGGATGGCGCATCCCTTGCGAGAATTTGTGCGGATGCCTACCAAGGAGCAGAGGACTATCAGATGCTGACACGCGTCTTGAGGGAACAGGCCGAATTTTCCGAGGATGGTACCCTTAAGCCAAAGAACAAGAAGGAAATCACAACGGACAGTCTTCAGAACCCTTCGGATCCGGATGCCACTTTCCGCAGGAAAGCGGGAGAATGCCACAAGGGGTATGTAGGAAACTTCGTGGAGACGATGGACGAAAACGGAGCCATCATCACGCAGTTTGGCTATGAGCAGAATATCCACAGTGATTCCGCCTTCTGCAAGGAAGTGGTGGATGAGCTTGGCGTACAGGAAAAACCCGTAACCATGATCACCGATGGCGCTTATGGCGGAGAGGACAACACCCAGCACGGCAGCTTGAACAATATCCAGCTCATCACGACAACACTCCTCGGGAAGGACCCCAGCATCATCCTGGGTGATTTTGTCATTGATGAAAATGAGCAGCAGGTCCGCTATTGCCCGCAGTGGCATGTTCCCGTTCGAACGAGCTACAACGCCAAACAGGACAGTTATCGCGTGTTTTTTCTTAAGGAGCACTGTGATACCTGCAAGAACAGAAAAGACTGCCGCGTGAAAAACCAAAAGAAGTATGCCGTGGTCACGATATCGCCAAAGACCATCGCTCGGGCACAGTATTTGAAAAAGTTATCCACAGAAGAATACAAACTCCTCACAAGGATGCGGAATGCCGTGGAAGGGATTCCCTCGGTCCTCCGTAGAAGATACCATGTCGACAGAATTCCCGTCCGGGGATTCCTGCGCTCAAAAACCTGGTTCATCCTGAAGATCGGGGCAATCAATGTGAAGAGGGTGCTTGCAAAGGGACTAGCTCCCTTGTCTTCCGTGCTGAAAAAGTGCTTTTTCAGCCTTGAGCTCGTAATACACCATCTTATCCAAATTAAACCGAAGCTTCAGGTTGCCTAATTCTTAATTTTGACACTCTAACCAAGATTAGAATTTGCACAACAACACATAGTGAAAAGATGATTGTGGTAAGCAGCCCCTGCCCTCTTTCTGTAACCAAACTCAATACATAGGGGTTGGCGTTGATTGGGGATACACCAAGATTTGACATTATTGAAAAACTAACACCAAATGCTAAAAATAGTAATCCAAAGCAATAAACAATAACTCGTTGCGCCAAATTCTCTTTTCCCTTTTCATGTGATTAGACTTTGCCTCTATTCTCCATCTGTCTGCTTAATTCTTCGATGATTCCGGGAATCACCTTATACAAGTCACCGACAATGCCCAAATCCGCTACATCAAATATTGGGGCAGCCTCATTTTTATTGATGGCAATGATATAATCTGAATTTTGCATACCAGCAATATGCTGGATAGCGCCAGATATGCCGCAAGCGAAATAGACGGTGGGTTTCACGGTCGTTCCTGTCTGTCCGACCTGGTAAGCGTGGTCAATCCATCCGGCATCAACGCTTGCTCTTGAAGCAGCTACCGTCCCGCCTAACTGGTCTGCCAATTGCTGCAGGAGCACAAATCCCTCTTTATTGCCAAGACCCATTCCACCGGATACGATGATATCCGCATCAACCAGCGATACCGCCTGATGCAAGGACTTGACAATTTCGATAACCCTCGTTCGGATATCTCCTTCATTGAACGTAACATCCAATGCGATTGTTTCGCCCTTACGGGATGGCTCAAATACAGCCTTGTTCATGACTCCTGGTCTTACAGTGGACATTTGAGGCCTGTGGTTGGGACAGATGATCGTCGCCATCAGGTTTCCGCCAAAGGCTGGTCTGGTCTGTCTAATCTTCTTATCCTCCGGATCAATTTCCAGTCGGGTGCAGTCCGCAGTCAGTCCCGTGTTTGACTTTACGGCAAGGCACGGTCCCAAATCACGGCCGATATGTGTTGCCCCCATGAGGACAATCTCCGGTTTGTATTTCCTGATTGCCTCAGAGATGACTTTTGTGTATCCGTCCGTCGTATAATTAGCAAGTTCACTGTTATCCGCTACATAAACTTTGTCGGCACCATAAGCAAACAGCTTTTCCACCATAAGTTCAACATGGCTGCCACAGAGGATGGCACAAAGCTCAGTCCCAATCTCATCCGCAAGTTTTCTTCCTTCGCCCAATAATTCAATGACTACGGGCATGATTTCATTTTTGCGCTGTTCGGCAAAAATCCACACCCCCTTATAGGAACTCAGGTCTTCGGACTCTTTCACTTCCTCGACTTTTTCTATGGCATGGAATGGGCATTTTTCAATACACACTCCACAACCGGTACATGCTTGACCGATTTCAGCAATCCCATTGACCATCTCAATAGCATCAAAGGGACAATTCTCAATACATATCGAACAACCCTTACATTTCTCATTTATAACTTTAACTGCCATATCTCTTACCTGCCCTTTCTTTAGATTATATGTTTCTGTTTCAGTCTGTTGACTAAAGTGGTGGCCATTTCCGATATGCTGCCTCCAGGAATCATCTCGCCTTTCCCTTTCAAGTCGGGTGTAAAGGAACGAAACACCTGAGTCGGAGAGGCATTCAGGCCACAATCCTTCGGATCCAATCTGATGTCTTCGTGGTTCCATACGGTGATATCCTCCTTGAAGGCGTCCTGAATGCCGCCGATGGTCATATATCTCGGTTCATTCAATTCTTGCACACAGGTCAGCAAGCAGGGACATTTGACCTCAATGACCTCATATCCGTCTTCAAGCTGACGTTGGATTTTGCAATTGCCATCCTTCACATCGACTTTTTGCACATAAGTGACAACAGGAATATTGAGTCTTTGTGCTACCTGAGGACCTACCTGTGCCGTATCTCCATCGATGGCTTGTCTTCCTGCGAAAATAATGTCCGCATCTCCAAGCATCCGGATTCCCGCTGCGATGGTCGTGCTTGTAGCCCATGTATCTGCACCACCGAAGGCCCTGTCGCTTAGGAGATATGCCATATCCGCTCCCATGGCCAAGCACTCTCTGAGCATGGTTTTCGCCTGTGGTGGCCCCATGGTGATGACAGCAACTTCACTTCCTGCATGATCATCCTTTAGTCTCAGGGCTTCTTCTAAGGCGTTCATGTCATCTGGATTCAATATGCTCGGAACACCGTCACGAATCAGTGTTCCTTTTATCGGGTCTATTTTCACTTCATTGGTATCTGGAACTTGCTTTACGCAAACGATAATTTTCATTTTCATTCACTCCCCTCTACTTCTTTAACAGTTGTCCGGCAATAACCATTTGCTGCACTTGCGAAGTACCTTCATAAATCGTAAACACTCTGCAATCCCTGTACATTCTTTCAATCTTGTAATCCTTGATGTAGCCGTAACCCCCATGGATTTGGAGGGCCTTGCCACAAATTTCATTACAGACTTCGGAGGCATAGTACTTAGCCATAGATGCCGCCTTTGATGCATTCTGGTTGGTATCCTTCAGGTAGGCTGCCTGATAGGTCAATAGCTTAGCCGCCTCCAGCTTGGTCGCCATATCCGCGATCATAAAGCTGATTGCCTGGAAATCCGCGATTCTTCTGCCGAATTGCTTTCTGTCCTTTGAGTATTTTATGGCTTCATCCAATGCGCCTTGTGCCACGCCGATCGATTGTGCAGCAACCCCTATACGTCCGACATCGAGGGTCTTCATCGCATTGATGAATCCGGTCCCTTCTTGTCCAAGTAGATCCGTTTTATGGATTCTGACGTTTTCAAGGATGATGTCACTGGTTGCACATCCGATGAGGCCCATTTTCTTCTCCGGTTTCCCGCAAGAGACGCCGGGCAGTTTCATATCGATGATAAATCCGCTAATTCCTCTAGCCTTTTTTGACACATCCGTCTTCGCATAGATAATGGCGTAGTCAGATAACGGAGCCATGGTAATGAAGGTTTTTCTTCCATTTAGAACATAGTAATCCCCATCTTTTACTGCGGTTGTGGTCATCCCGCTTGCATCAGATCCTGCACCAGGTTCTGTCAGGGCGAAGCACAGTTTCTTTTCTCCAGTCAGGATGGGTTTAAGGTACTTGTTCTTCTGTTCGTCCGTACCCTCCAATAGCAGGGGTCCTCCGGAGAGAGAGTTTGGTGAGGAGACATAGACACTTGCCACTCCGCTTACTCTTGCAATTTCCTCAACCACAATGACGTACGATCGATGGTCCGCACCACTGCCTCCCAACTCTTTGGGTATTTTCACCCCAAAAAAACCTGCATTGGCCATTTTTGCCAGTATCTCTTCAGGAAACTTCCCTGACTCCTCTACCTTGTCCAGTATCTCTGATGTCAGTTCCTTTTCAGCAAATTCTCTGACGAGCTTTCTTGTTAATTCGTGTTTTTCGGTTATATACATATCGGTTCCTCCTAGTTCTATATTTTTAGCTTCCCTCATGCTTCTGGAAAGTCTCGGAAATGCAACCTGAGGTGATGGGTCTTTCCTGTTTCATTACATTTTCGCCGTAGAGTTCTCGAATTCTACCCAGGGCTGCCAGTTTCATCTCCTTTAGGACTACCTTACCGCTGGCATTAAATGGAAGACTTATAAACTGCAATATATATTTTGGTACCTTATAGTCGGACAGTCTGCTCTTTACAAAGGCCCTCAAGGCTTTCTCATCTATCGCTTTCCCATCTGCGGAAACGATGCATGCTGCAATTTCTTCCTGCAGCACATCTGCTTTTATGCCGATGACCTTAATGTTTTTGATGTTTGGAAATCCACACATGCACCCTTCGATTTCAGCTGGTGAAATATTTTCACCGCCTCGTATGATCATTTCTCTCATTCTTCCGGTCACATGTAGGTATCCTTTCTCATCCAGCCAGCCAAGATCCCCGGTAGAAAGCCATCCATCATCAAGGACCGCCTTAGTTTCCTCCGGCATCCCGTAATATCCCTTCATCACATGATACCCACTCGTCTGGATTTCGCCGATTGCACCTGCGGGAAGTACTTTTGCTGTCTCCTTATCGAAGATTCTTAGCTTTACGTTGCCCAGTTTCCTGCCTGCGGTTTGTGATTTTATCACCAAGGAATCGTCATATTCAGAAATTGTAATGCAAGGTGACGCTTCAGTCTGACCAAATGATGTCTGCAAGTGCTCTATTCCCAATGTCTCGCAAACTCTCAGGTATTCACATGGTGAAATCTGTGATCCCGCCATGATTCCGGATTGGATGGAGGTCAAGTCATACGCCTTGCGCTTTTCATTATGAATTATCGCAAGAAACATAGATGGAACACCATTGAGGATAGTGCATCTATGCTTTTGGATTTTCTCGAAGACTTGCGCCGTCCGATAGTACTTCAAAAGATGCATGGTGCAACCTGTATGCACAGCCACGAGCAAACTGGCTGTAATTCCAAAGCAGTGGTACATGGGCACAGCAATACACATCTTGTCTCGGCATGTCCATCGCATACTGGTGGAAATTTCCAAAGCATTGTTGACCAGACTATAGTGTGACAACATAACTCCTTTGGGGGTTTTAGAAGTGCCTGAGGTAAACAGAATTGCAGCGATATCGTCCGAACACAAAGCACCCATGGCAAGATGGAGATTATCTTTTTCATCCCTGGTAGAGTTAGAGTATTCCCTTAATCCATTCCAGCTGCCATCATGGCATCTGCCAATGGAAATGCACTTTTCACGTGATGGAAGGATTTCCGGTGATATTTTTTGCAAGATATCGTCATAGTTGATGTCCTTGTATCCATCCCCATAGCAGAGGAATTCTATATCGGCACTTGCTAGCACGTCAGCCATTTCAACTTCCTTGTAGCACGTGTTGAGGAGTACGGGGACTGCCCCAAGCTTCGACAGTCCGAAGAAGGTAAAAATCCAGTTTGGACTATTGACACTCCAGATTCCTACATGGCTGCCTTTCCTGATTCCTTTTTTCAAAAGAGCAATAGCGACGCGATCAGAGAGTATCTCAAGGTCATTCCAAGTAAACAGTTCCTCTTCAAATTCCAATGCGATGCTGTCGGGCCTTCTTCTTGCCTGATCCTTCAAACATTCACCTATCGTTTTATTGGTCAATACCAAATCAATCACCTTTTCACCCTCTATCCTTTTCTGTCTCTTAAAAAGTACACACACCTCCCTACGGAGGGCGGTGTGTGCCTTTACCGGGCTAAGCGATTTTAGACATCTTATCTGAATCCACTTTTCCCATTTTGGTTAGAATCATATGTATTGTGAATGGAATTACCACGACAGCGATTGTGACGTATCCCAAATAGCCATATCCTTTGACTACCAGAGGAATCAATCCGAATTGGGCAATACCAAAGGCAAGGACAACAAATAACAATGTAGTGATGATTGTCAGTTTTGAAGGTTTTATCTTCCCAGTGACATTTGCTGCGATTGGTTTCTCATACTGGCTTGTCACACGATTCACAACGCCGGCAATCATATTGACAGCAGTCGAGACCGCACCCAGGACAATCAGCATCGAGATGATTGGTGTCATGAAGCTGCTTCCGACGCCATTCTTAACCAGAAGCAGGATTGGTATGGAAACCTTGCCGACTTCAGGATTCTTTGCTATGGCGATCATCCCAAGCGTCGATATGCCAATGACACCTGCATTAACAAAAAATCCGTAGATCATGCTCGTTTTTGCATCTTTTTCTGAAGTAAAGGGTTTGGCATGCTGGACCAAAAGGCCTATGGAAGCCAGCTGGAATGAAAAATAAATGAAGGACTTCCACATGGCTGGACCCATTGGCGCTTTCTCAGCAGCCAGTTCACCGATGGTTGCCATTATCGTATCCCATTGGACGATGATGTTTGGAATATAGACAACCATCAACCCGACGATGATGATAACCGATAGCGTGGATGCTGCTTTACGGACAATTTCAGTTCCGTATATTGTGATGAGAAATATGAAAACACCTATGAAGAACGTACAGACGATGAAAGGAATACCTGTCAGAGCAGCCAGTGTTGCTCCGCCTGTTGCAAAGGCAACAGAAGGTGCCAGACATAGAAGTATCAGGTATACAACTTCATATAGATTAGAAAATACCGGAGCAAATTTCCCATAAAAACTGTCATTAAAACTTCTGTAATCGTAGACCTGATGTCTGTGAGCATATCTCAGGGCATACCACTGGTAAACAGCACTCAAGGCTTGGGCCAGTATAGGTGTAATTAATGTCCATATACCAAACACAACAAAATACTGAAATAATTGTGCTCCTGAGGCAAATCCGCCACCGAACTGTGTGGTAAACCATACAAATGCTACGCCCATTGTCACGGACATGTTTTTCTTATCGATTAGTTTCATTAGTTTGACCTCCGCTTTATTATTTGATTTCTTTACTGGATATTTTCACTAAAAGTTTGTATCATAGTTTTTGCCTGCTCGTAGTTCACCATCTGCCGGTCAATTTCAATCTGCAGACATGAAATATTAGCCTTTTCACATGCTTTTCTGATAATGACATAGTCAAATTCTTCGGGATCGCAGAATTTAGTCATAATCATGAGAACTGCTGATGCATTCTTGCTTTTGACCATATCCGTGATGAATTCCGAACGCTTCTTGTCTGCGTCAAACAAGACAGAACAGTTTCCCATATTGGAGAACTTTCTTGCCAGACTATCCAGCGCGGAGTCTCCCGACTTCGAATCTATACGATACTGTCTAGATTCATGTGCGATATCATCGCCTACGATCTGAATGTTGTTATCGTCCAAGACAGACAAGAGGCTTGAATTATCTGCCAGAATACCTGAAGTGATCACCCTTATCTTGTTTTTCTTTTCCTCTGGTGACTTGATGAGCTGCTCGATGAACTCTTTCACTAGAGAAGTATGTTCTTCCTTTGTCATGAAATATGCACTTTTAAATATTTCACTTCTCTGGATTGCCGTAATAGAAGGATGTTCACCTAACAGGTCACTTACTTCTCTCATGACGGCATTGTGCGTGTTATATATGTTGTTGGATTTCACCAGAGAATCTTCATCAAATCTCTTGCCTGTAATCTCTTCCAAATCCCGGATTACCCTTTTATATCCTGCAACAGCAAAGGCAATACCCCCTTCACTGTTTCTATTTTGAGGATAGGTCATGGGAATGAAAGGAATGTCGGGCACGGCATATTTCCAGTTCTGGCCAAGACACTTGAGTGAATCGCATAAGGAAGGAATGACTATCGCACTAATTCCCTCATACTGCCCTGCCATTCCAAGTTCCAGGATGGATTGAGTAACACTACAGATAAATGCCGGAAAATAACTCTTCGCCTTTTCCAATTCCATGTCTGCACCCCAGACACCAAAGGGAACAAGTCCCATAGAGTGGATGATTTCTTCAGGTGTATACACGGGTGCACAGGCAATCACTTGTTTGCCCTGCTTAAAGTATTTCTCCAGCTGTTTTTCAGGAGATGCCGCTATTGAGTGAAAGCGTTCAAGTAATTCAGTTACTCTTTCCATGATTACATCTCCCCCTTGTTCGATTCCATGATTTCTGTCAGTCCCTGGACTCGGGTGTCGTATTGCGCTGCAGAGAAATTGCGTGGATCAGCCTGATCCCCATCAAATGCTACCACTGGAACATCACATGTTTCACCGATTTGGCGACTCATTTCATACATGAATCCGCTCCATAATTTGCAGGATCTGTTTGTGTGGACCAAAAGTCCCTGTGTGTTGGTCTTCTTTATGATAACGTTTCTTACGTCTCTGGCATGTTCCAGGTTCATGGCATTTGGAACGTTGCAGTAGGCCTTGACCAGCCCATCCAAATCATCATAGATAAATCCGAAGGCATCCGCATAGATTGTGGCCACCATATTTATTCCACGAGACTTCAGTCCTGTTGCCGTTGTTCGAAGATGAGGCCAGCACGCGATTCCTTCAAACATGATCCTGTGCTTTTCCTCGCCTCTGAATGTACTTGTTCCTTCTTCCACTGCTTTCCTATACTCTTCTGTCAAGGTTTCAAAAGCTTCTGCGGCGTCCACTGTTCCTCTTGCACATACTGCAACGGCCATATGGTTCAGTAGGTCAAACCCGTTAAGCGGAGATGGCTCGTACTTTGTATAGGAAGTTGCTTCAAGCCACGCTCGGGAAGTCCGATTTGAAACGGCCATGACCTCTTTGAACTTCTCTTCATCCCAATGCTTTCCAGTGATCTCCTCAAGCTGCCTGATGGCATCCCTGAATTGTCCCTTCACATAGGCGACTTGGTCATCGGAGACTTCATAATCCGGATTAAAAGGAATGTCGATTAGGATCATCGGAATATCCAATTCTTTTGCTATATTTTCATACCACTTGATCATGCAGTTACAAATATTATTGCAGCAAAGCAAAAAATCTGGCTGTGGCATGTTTTGTTCTGGTGCTTCCTTGATCTTCATATAGGCTATGCTGATTCTGGCATAGGCACAAATATCATTTGAGTACCCGTCTCCTTCTGCGATATCACACATCTTTTCTCCTGCACCTCTTGCTGCAATCGCAGCTGCCTGGTTTTCAGGATAACAGACCTTTAGACCCAATGTCTGAAAGATTTCCTGTGGGAAGTTGCTTGCGCACCATCCGATCTTCTCTCCTCTTTCTTTGGCTTCATTTACCTCTCTGTAGTGCTTAACAACAATCTCATTGAGCTTAAACTTAGCAGAATTCGGATCAATGGGATGTTTTGCTTTCTTTTCTACTTCTGACATATTCAAACCTCCTTGCTGTTTTTTATGACTTTGTCATAAGCAAATAATGCTGCTCCAATGGCACCCATGAACTGGGCGTTCTCAGTGAAAATGACCTTTGTTCCAAGTACATTCTCCAAGGCTTTACGTACACCACCATTTTGTGCAACCCCTCCACTCATGAACACGGTATCTTTAATGCCGATTCTCTTCGCAAGACCTCCTACGCGTCTTGCTACAGATTCGCAAATCCCTGCAACCAAGTCTTGTATCTCAACACCGGAAGCCATTTGGGAAATCACTTCTGATTCTGCGAACACTGTGCACGTATTAGAAATGCTCACTGATTTGGTAGATTTTTCAGCTTCAAGCTCCAGCTCTTCAATGTCAAGCTGCAGAATACCGGCCATGACATCGAGAAACCTTCCTGTTCCTGCAGCACATTTGTCGTTCATGAGGAAATTCAGCATTTTTCCCTGATCATTAATTGAAATTACCTTGACGTCCTGCCCTCCGATATCAATGATGGTACGTGTATCCGGGCTAGTGAAATGAACTCCCTTTGCATGACAGCTCAATTCACTTAACTGATTTGCGGTTTCGCTGAATGTTGTCCGCCCGTATCCTGTTGCGACAATCTCAGATAAATTTTCCCGGGTAATATTGGCTTCACTCAACACCTTTTCGAAAGCCATGAGAGGAAATCGAGTTCCCGCACCGCCTTTTACGATAGAAGTTGCTTTAATTGCCTTTCCATCTTCTAATACAGCGCATTTGGAGGTTGTAGAACCTATGTCAATTCCCAATGTATAAACCATGATGTCACCTCTTTCTAAATCGCTCACTCAATATTGTTACAAAACAAACAATCTTTTGCGGCATTGATCTTAGAAACTCAAAACCAAACGTATCTCTGTTTCATTTCACGGTGTATTTTTGATGAAATATGCATATTACTCCAAAAATACATCAAATACGATTATTTTTATTTGTTACTAGTTACATGTTACTAGTATACAAGTTAAAAGAAAAAATATAATGTTATTAAATTAACAACTATTTACAGTCTAGCACGTCACCAAACAAAGGTAAAGAGGAAAACGGATTATATTGTTACTATTTTATCATGCTAAATGGCCCTGATTTTGAAATCTTTTGCACTCATAGTGAAGCGCGCAGGCGCCTATGATAACGGTTTCAGAAAGAAGTGTGAATTTGACCCCCTTATCTTGGGCCCTTGTGTGGTTCAGAATATCACAATTAAAAAAATAGAAGGCTTTTCAGTTATGCCAAATCGACACTGAAAAGCCCTTCTTTTTGATAATTACATGCCCTCCTAAGCAGGGATGAAAAACGGAGAAGACTAGAAATAATTTGGAAATTCTACTCTGGCTTGCATAACATAGAAATCATCGATGAGCAAATGTTTCTTCATTACCTCTTTCGCCATAACAAAGTCATTTTTTTTGATACTCTCCAAAATCTGAGTGTGTTCTTCAATGATCAGATTGATTTTTTTCCTGTACCAGATATCAAAATTTTTCCAACGGTCAATATGAATACTGGAGTCCTTGATGATATCCATCAGACCAGATTTTCCGACACTGTCCAAAATAATTTTGTGAAATGCTGTGTCATTCTTTTTAAACTCAGCTTCGTAATCCTGCGAATCCCGAAGCATTTCCTGCAAGTGGATATTTGCTTGAAGACTACTGATAATACCCTCTTTCTCTTCCAAGTTTATAATTTCTTCTACCGCATCCACTTCCACCAAGTCTCTGACATACAATGCATTCCGGATGTGGTTGAGATCGAAGGGACTGATGAATGTTCCTATCTGAGGATATCTTAAAATCAAAAACATCTGTTCCAGCTTGGAGAAAACCGTCCTTATTGATGACCTCGAAACGTTATAGAATGAAGCCATTTCATTTTCACTGATCTTCGAACCTGGTGTCAACTCCAATCTTCTTATTTTATCACATAGATCCTCTAAAATTTCTGTTGTTGATAGCAGTGCATATTTCATATTTACACCAAGTATTTCGAATATACTTCAAAAATACTTCTTACCTCTTTTCGTCATCTTATTTTATTTTTTTTAAATCTAATTATTCATTAAATTATAACAGTTATCGTCAGAAAAAGAAATGTATTGTATTGGTATTGCGTCTTGGCTCGTTATTGTTCCTATCATGTTGCTGGATGCCTGTGCCATTGCGATTGGATCATCTGATTCATTCGTTAACCTTCATGCATAGAGAAAAGGCTATGGAATCCACAGCCTTTTCTGTCAGAAGTTATCTTATTTTTCCATAGGAACAACATCGCTTCTGATAATCTCATCCAGCAACCTGTGGGCAGTATCCATCTTGGAAAGCTCCCCTAGATTGACCCTGCCACCCGCTTTGTCAAAGAGCGTGACGCTGTTCGTGTCCTTGCCAAAGACTTTCCCCTCGGAGATATCGTTAGCTGCGATAAAATCGAGGTTCTTCTTCTCCAGTTTCAGCTTGGCATTGGTCTCCAAATTTTCTGATTCCGCTGCAAAGCCGATAAGCACCTGATTCTTCTTCTTCTCTCCAAGACCCTTCAGGATATCCTTATCCTTGATAAGTTCGAGGACAAGCGCGCCCTCGCTCTTCTTGATCTTCTCCTTCGAATAGCTCTTCACCATGAAGTCCGAGACCGCTGCAGCCATGAAGACCATGTCCATGGAATCATATACCTTGCTGATTTCCAAGTCCATCTTCCCGTTGGTTCTGGCTTCAATCAAAGTCATCCCATCGGGAAGGTCCGTCCTGATGTCGCCATAGATGAGCGTCACTTCAGCACCACGGTCCCTGAGGGCTTCGGCAATGCAGATGCCCATCTTGCCTGAAGAACGGTTTGTCAGGATTCTCACGGGGTCTATAGGGACTTCTGTTCCTCCGGCCGTGACCAGGACTTTCTTGCCCTCATAGTCCATCTTCTGGTTGAGGAGCTTCAGGATCTCATCGACAATATCCTCCACCAGGGCAAGCTTTCCCTCGCCCACATCACCACAGGCAAGCCTTCCTGCTCCGGGTTTCACGATTTGGTATCCGATTCCCTTGAGCTTCTCCATATTACGCTGCACAATCGCGTTGTTGTACATCTGCGTATTCATGGCAGGCGCAATGATCAACCTGGCCCTGGTCGCCAACACAGAAGTGCTGATGAAATCGTCAGCGATGCCATTGGCAAGCTTGCCGATGATGTTTGCCGTTGCGGGAACAATGGCAAAGACATCCGCTTTTTTCGCCAGCGAGATATGCGCGATTTCATAGGCTCTGGGCTCATCAAACATGTCCGTAATCACCGGGTTCTGGCTGAGGCTTTGAAAAGAAAGCGGCGTTACGAACTCCTGGGCGGATTTTGACATCACCACATCCACGTTGATATTCAGTTTCCTTAATCTAGAAACCACTTCGAGAGCTTTGTAGGCAGCAATGCCTCCCGTCACTCCCAAAACAACGTTTTTCATTTTATTTTACACCATCTTTCAGTGTCTCATACTCGATCAGGCCTCGGTTCACCTCATTGACGGCAATGGATAGAGGATTGGTGTTGCTGGATTCAATCAGTGGACTGCTTCCATCGACAATCTGTCTGGCCCTCTTTGCGGTAATTGTCACCAACCTGTACCTGTTATCTACCTTGTCTAGTAATTCTGTTACTGATGGTTCAATCAAAGAACTCATTAAAATCTTCCTCCTTTAAGGATAATATCTCATTAGAAACACGGGTCACCCGGCATTTTTCAGCCTTCACGATACAGTTGAGGTCATCACAGGCCTGCCCGATCGTATTGTTTGTTATGGCATAGTTATACTTAGACACGTAGTTAATCTCATTGTAAGCCGATTTGAATCTTGTCAGCAATGATTCCGGTGTCTCGCTGCCTCTTCCAATGATCCGTTTTTTCAGTTCATTCATAGAAGGGGGAAGGATAAATACAAATATACCTTCAGAGGTATTCTCTTGCACGTTCAGCGCTCCCTGAATGTCAATTTCCAAGATGACATCCTGACCTTCAGCGAGTTTCTCTTCCACGCCGGCTCTTGGCGTCCCATAGAAATTCCCGTACACCTTAGCATACTCCAAAAACTCATTATTATCAATTTTTTTCTCGAATTCAGGAATTGTGACGAAATAATAGCTGATTCCCTCGATTTCCCCGTTCCTTGGGCTTCGAGTCGTCATTGACACAGAATTCCATGCATTGTCATGCTTTATCTTATAGGCGTCACAGACGCTTCCCTTCCCTGCTCCAGAGGGTCCGGAAATGACCAGAAGTAATCCTCTACTCATCTATACCTACCTCATCGACCACTTCTTCTTTGCTTTGTAGCCTGTGGGCGACAGTCTCTGGCTGGACTGCCGACAGGATGATATGGTCTGAGTCTGTGACGACAACGGCCCTGGTTCTTCTTCCGTAGGTTGCGTCAATAAGCATCCCCCTTTCGCGGGCTTCCTGGATAATCCTCTTGATAGGCGCGGACTCGGGACTGACGATGGCTACTATCTTGTTTGCAGATACTATGTTCCCAAAGCCTATGTTCACTAACTTAATGGTCATTGTCATCACTCCTATTCAATGTTTTGCATTTGTTCCCTGATCTTCTCAATTTCATTCTTGATTTCAAGCACCGTATTGGTAATCAGGAGATCCACGGATTTGGATGCCATGGTGTTCGCTTCCCTGTTCATCTCCTGTGCCAGAAAATCAAGCTTTCTTCCCACCGGTTCGTTCTCCGATAGGAATATCTCAAACTGCTCCATATGGCTGGAAAGCCTTGTTATTTCTTCGTCGATGCTGGACTTGTCCGTGTACATGGCAATTTCCAGTGCCAGGCGATTCTCATCGACTGGAACGGCATCCATCAGTTCCTTGATCCTTGCCTCCAGTCTCTCCTTGTACAGGGGGATGACCTCTTTGTCCCTTTCACGGATGGTCCCGATTTTGGCGAGGATTTCGCCTGCCTTCTGCAGCATGTCGGTTTTCAAGGCTTCACCTTCCGTCTCCCGCATATGGTTGATACTCGAAGCGGCCTCTTCAATGGCCTTCCCCATCAGCATCCATACCTCATCGATGTTCTCTTCCTTTTCTTCGGTATAGATGATGTCCGGAAACCTGGAGAGCATGGAAACCGAAAGGTCATTCACTAGGGAGAAGTCATCCTTAAGCTCATTGAGGATTTCCACATAGCCCTTTGCAAGGTTTTTATTGTATTTGACGACGGTATCTTCCCTGGCATAATTCCGATAAGTGATGAACACATCAACCTTTCCCCTGGAAATATAAGTGGCGATGAGTCTTCTCACCTTATCTTCCAAAGGAAACAAGCTTTTTGGCATTCTGATGTTGATATCGAAATATCTGTTGTTGACACCCCTGATCTCCACGATGAAGCTGCGCTTCTCATCATCAGCCATGGCTCTTCCGAAGCCCGTCATACTTTTAATCATCTTAGCCTCCAAATAATATATTACTCTTAATTATACCGGTAAATAGGTCCAAGGTACAAGTACTATCTCAATCTTCAAGATAGAGGTCCTTCTCGAACCATTTCCTGACATCGTCCGGTGAAGTAAAGATGGATAGTGCCACCATGAGTTTGATCCTGGCTTTCTGACCTGGAAGGCTCTCTCCGAAGATGACGCCCATGCTGCGGAGGTGTTTGCCTCCGCCCTCATAGCCATAGCTCCCATAGACCCGTCCTTCATAGCATCGGGAGACGATGACGATATAGATTCCCTTGCTCATGGCATACCGGATTCCCTCCACCATCATCGGAGGGACATTTCCCCTCCCTAAGGCTTCGATGACAATCCCCTGGCTCCCGCTGTCCGCAAGAAACCGCAGATACGAGGAATCCATCCCCGCCACAGTCTTCACCAGGTCCACCTTGGTGTTTAGCGATGCAATCTCATGGACCTGCCTGGCAGAGATGCTTCGATAATAATGGACCCTGTTATTGTCCACCATGCCCAAAGGACCGAAATTCGGGGTCCTGAAGGCATTCAGGGCAACAGAATTTGTTTTGGTCACTTCAGAGGCAGAGTTTAATTCACCGTTGAGGCAGACGAGGACACCAAGACCCCTCGAGGAGTCCGACGCCGCAGTGACAATAGACTGGGCGAGATTCGACGGACCATCATAACCCAGTTCAGATCCGCTTCTCATGGAACCTGTAAAGACGATGGGTTTTTGCGTGTCTATGGTCAGGTCGAAAAGGAATGCCGTCTCCTCCATGGTGTCCGTGCCATGGGTGATGACGACGCCATCGATATCCTCTGCAGCAAGGATGTTCATGGTGAACTTCCTCAGGTCCATGATTTTCTCCATGGTCATGTGAGGACTTGGAACTGAACTGAAATAGTAGGAGACGACATTGGCATGGTCCTCGATGCCCGTGACCATGCTCATGATTTCCTCACCCGTCAGGGAAGGAACCGCCGCCTTAATTTTAGGGTCCACTTTCATGGAAATTGTCCCGCCATTGAATATGACCGCAATCTTTTTCATCGCCTAACCCTCTTTGTCGTTTATTGCGAAATACTGGTAGTAATAGGTCAGGATCCGTCCGTTATAGAGCTTCCTGTTCTTGTCGGCCTTTTTACCAAATGCCCTCTCGAATCCTTCCATGGCGGAGATGATGAACATGTCGAAGTCCTCGTTTTCCACCTTGTCTCTGCCCATCTTTTCCATGAGCCTTATGATGTCTTCCTCTTCACCAAGCCTCTCTCCATAGGGAGGATTTGTGATGATCATGACATTTCTGTCCTCATATTTGAGGTTCATGAAATCCTGGTGCATGAAGTAGATGCTGTCGAAGACCCTTGCCTTCTTGGCATTCATCTTGGCCGTACTCAGCACATAAGTGTCGTTGTCATAGCCGATGATGTTGAACTTCCCTTTCTTGACCTGGTTTCGGGCACCTTCCCTCACCTGGTCGAAGACATCTTTTGGAAAGTTTGTCCAGGTTTCACAGACAAAGCTACGATCGACATTGGGTGCCATGTTCTTTGCAATCATGGCCGCTTCGATGAGAATCGTCCCGGATCCGCAGAAGGGGTCGACCAAAGGTCTTGTTCCGTCATAGCCTGCAATGAGGACGAGCGCAGCGGCCAGGGTTTCCTTCAGCGGTGCGACGCCAGAATTCTCCCGATAACCTCTACGGTGAAGTCCTACCCCTGAAGTGTCGATGGTAAGGGTGGCCATATCCTTGAGAAGGCCAATCTCAATCTTGTAAACCGGCCCTGTCTCGGCGAATTGCTCGCGGTCGTATGCCCTTTTCATGGACTCAATGACGGCCTTCTTCACGATGCTCTGGCAGTCTGGGACGCTATGGAGCATGCTTCGCACCGATTTCCCGATGACATGCATCTTTCCGCTTACAGGAATGATATCAGCGAACTCAATGGCCTTGGTTCCCTGGAAGAGTTCTTCGAAGGTCACCGCTTTAAATTCAGCGAGCTTGATGAGCACCCTCTCTGCGGTTCTCAGATGAATATTGCAGATGGCGATATCCAGTTCGTCTCCCTTGAACTCCACCTTTCCATTCTCCACGAAGAGGTCCTCATAACCAAGGTTCTTGAGTTCATTGGACAAGAGTTTCTCGATTCCAAATGCGCAGGTTGCTATTAAAGTATAATCCATTTATTCTTCCTCTCTTATGGTCAAAGATAGCGGGCAATGGTCTGAACCCATAAGGTCATTATAGATTTCAGCATCCACGACATCATTCTTCATGTTGTCCGAAATAACAAAATAGTCGATTCTCCATCCGATGTTCCTGTCCCTGGCGCGGAACCTCTGGTCCCACCACGTATAGATCTCCTTCTCCGGATTTTTTTCCCTGTAGATGTCCACAAATCCGGAAGATAGGAGCTTGGTAAACCAGTCTCGCTCGATGGGGAGGAATCCTGAGGTTTTCTTGTTCGACTCAGGATTCGTCAGGTCGATTTCCTTATGGGCCACATTGAAGTCCCCGGTGATGATGACCTTTCTTCCCGCTTCCTTCAGTTCGACGAACTTGGACAGGAGGTCATCATAGAATTTCATCTTGTAGCTAAGTCTCTCTTCTCCCCTTCCTCCATTGGGAAAGTAAATCCCGAAGATCGAGTATTCGCCGACATTCACCTGGAGCACTCTGCCTTCCACGTCATATTCCGATATCCCTGAACCCCTGATGATCTCATTCACAGGAATTCTTGTATATACAGCGACGGAGGAATATCCTTTCCTCTCACCGGAATGCATGGTCATGGTATAGCCCAGTTCCTTCAGTAGGATTTCCTCCTCGAGCTGATGTTCCTGCATCTTTGTCTCTTGCACAAAAAGTATGTCCGGTTCAAGGAAAGCGACACTTTCCTTGAATCCCTTCTTCGTAATGGCTCTCAGGCCATTGACATTCCATGATACTATCTTCATTGCTTAACCTTCCTTTGTATAAATATCCACTGTGTTTCTTCCGTCGATTTCCATGAGCATGACCTTGATCATCTCTTCCTTTGAAGTGGGGACGTTCTTTCCGACATAATCCGCCCGGATGGGAAGCTCCCTGTGTCCCCTGTCGATGAGGACAGCCAGTTGGATGCTCTTCGGCCTTCCATTGCTGGTCACGGCGTCCAGGGCTGCCCTGACGGTCCTCCCCGTATAAAGGACATCATCCACCAGGATGACCCTCTGGTCCTTGATGGGTACGCTAATTTCCGAATTCCGGATGAACGGGCTGTCATAGTCTTCCTCCAGATCGTCGCGGTATAGCGTGATGTCAACGCTGGAGACCGGGACATCTACCCCTTCGAAATTCTTGATGTTCTCCTTGATTCTTTCCGCCAGAGGAACACCCCGCCTCTTGATTCCCACGAGGACAATCCCTTCGACTCCCTTGTTCTTCTCCACGATCTCATGGGAGATCCGAAGAAGTGCCCTTTCAATGGCCTTTTCGTCCATCAGGCTCGCTTTAAATTCCATAATCCGGCCTGGAGGAGTATTCCTCCAGGTCCCTTCACCACCTTCTCAATTCGAGTGAATCCTACTGGTTTAGCTTTTGCGAGTTCTCGACGAAATAACCAAGGAAAACCCAGGATATTTCGTACCGTTCTCGCGTCCACATCATATCTGTATCTTTGAATATTTGTTGAGCTTCACGAGCATTTCCTTAAATTCGTCATGCACAGGGCAGAAAAATTCCAGATGTCCCTTGTCGGGTGTCTCGAATCCCAGTCTGGCGGCATGAAGCAGCTGTCCTTTGATGGTTTCCTTCTTTAAGCCATAGACAAAGTCGCCCACGACCGGATGGTGGATGGACGCCAGATGGACCCTGATCTGATGGGTCCTTCCCGTATCGAGGACAGCCTTGATAAGGGTGAATCCCTTGTATCGCCTGAGGACTTCATAATGGGTGACCGCATGTCTCCCATCTTCCACGATGGCCATCTTCAGCCTGTCTTTCTTGTCTCTGCCCAGGGGAGCGTCTACGGTTCCGATGTCCTTCTTGACATTTCCATGGACCAGCGCAAAGTATTCCCTTTTCATGGTATGTTCCTTAAGCTGCTCCGAAAGATAGGCGTGTGATCTGTCATTCTTCGCCACCACAAGGATTCCTGTGGTATCCTTGTCGATCCTGTGCACAATCCCCGGGCGGAGAACGCCATTGATCCCTGAAAGGTCCTTCACGTGAAAGAGCAGCGCATTGACGAGCGTGTCATGATAGTTCCCCACCGCCGGATGCGTCACCATACCCTTTTCCTTGTCCACGACGACAAGGTCCTCGTCCTCATAAAGGATCTTCAGTGGAATGTCCTTGGGCAGGACTTCCAGTTCTTCCAGCTCAGGAAGCTGAAGGAGGATGGAATCATCCGCATTCACCTTGTAGGAGGATTTCCGGAGTTTGTCGTTGACAAAGATCAGTTCCTTCTCAATGAGCTTTTGTATATAAGACCTCGAAAGGTCAGGCAATTTTTCACTTAGGTAGACATCCAGCCTTTTCCCCTTATCTTCGTCTGTAATCGAATATTGTAAGTCTTCCATATTAATCAACTTCCTTTATGATGTAGAGAAGGAGAAAACCTGTACCAAATGTTATGCACATGTCAGCGATATTGAACGAGGGGAAATAGTAACTGTTTTTATAATGGAGGGAAATAAAATCCACAACATAGCCATAGTTCAGCCTGTCGATGAGGTTTCCCACGGCACCGGTGATGATGAGCCCGTTGGCCCAGGTGAAGACCATGCTTCTCTTCGCCGTCCTCATATAGTTGACAAACAAGATGAGAAGGACGACTGCGGTGACGCCCGCAAGGATAGTGGTCTTCCCCTGAAAGATTCCGAAGGCTGCACCCCTGTTCTCAAGGTACGAAAAATCAAAGAATCCTTCGATTATCCGAATATCCTCCTGACCCATGAGGGTCTTGACCGCCCAGAACTTCGTGATCCTGTCGAGGACCAGCCCGACTATAATAATGAGATAAATCATACAAACCTCCAAATGTCGTTCACTCTTGCGATGATTTCCTTTAGCGTTGCCACATCCACCGTCTGCTCGGAATCCGAGACAGCCTCATCAGGCTCGATGTGGGTCTCGATGATCAGGCCACTCGCACCAGCCATCACCCCTGCCAGGGCCATGGGTCTGACCAATTCCCTGACCCCAGTGCCATGACTCGGATCTACGATGACAGGAAGCCTCGAATGTTCTCTCACGTAAGCCACGGAGTTCAGGTCAAGGGTGTTTCTCGTGGTTGTTTCGAAGGTCCTTATTCCTCTTTCGCAAAGGATGACCCTCTCATTGCCTTCCTTCACCATGTACTCCGCAGCGTTTAGCCACTCGTTGACCGTTGCACTGAATCCTCGCTTCAGAATGATCGGTTTGCCGAGCTTCGCCGCTTCTTCCAGGAGCACGTAGTTATACATGTTCCTGGACCCGATCTGAATGATGTCGACGATGTCCTGGACTTTTTCCAGGTCGCGGATATCGAGGATTTCCGTAGATACCGGCATATTGAACTCATCTTTGATCTCCTTCAGGATTTTCAGGCCATCATCCTTCAATCCCTGGAAATCGTAAGGGGAGGTCCTTGGCTTATAGGCTCCTCCGCGAAGGACATCGACACCGATGGCCTTCAGAGAAGAGGCGATCTTTCTCATGGTCCCATAGTCTTCCACTGAGCAGGGACCCCCGAAAAAGATAGGGTCCTTGAAGAAGGTCTTCTTTCCGATTTCTATCTTGACTTTACCTTTTTCAAGGTCCAATACATTAAGTTTCATCTAACAACTCCATTATGCTCTTCAGGGCATGCCTTATTTCATCTTCTGTGACGGCAACCCTGATTTCTGCATCACCTATGCCCTTAAGCAGCGTGAACCTCAGGTACTCGTCATTTTTCTTGTCTTTCCGAATATAGTAGAGGATATCTTCCGTGTCTCCAAGTCTGACTTTCGTCACCATGCCGTATTTTCTCATGATTTCCTGCGTCAGACGGAACACTTCTTTGTTTAGATGCAGCCTGTCTTCTGAAATCCTGAGTTCCGTGAGGACACCCAGGGCGACCGCTTCCCCATGGGTGAGGTGTCCCTCAAGGTAACCCTCAAGACCATGACCGACACTGTGTCCGAAGTTCAGGACATTCCTTTGCCCCTTGTCCAGAAAGTCATGGCGGACAAGGTTCCCCTTGATCCTAAGACACTTCCCAATCAGTTCAAGGTAAGGAAGTTCCCTCAGGCTATAGTCCTCGCTTTCCAGCGTCTCAAGAATGCTCGGGTCCGCGATGAGTCCATATTTGATGATTTCTCCAAGACCGCTTCGCAGTTCCCTGTCTTCCAGGGTAAGGAGGAAGTCCTTTGCGATAAGAATCCTCTCCGGTTTTTTGAAGGTTCCGACGTAGTTTTTGATTCCCCTCAGGTTCACTCCGGTTTTCCCTCCGACGCTGCTGTCGCACATGGAAAGCAGTGTTGTTGGAACCAGGGTCAGGGGGATTCCCCTCTTGAAGGTCGCAGCAGCGTATCCTGTCATGTCCCCGACGATTCCTCCGCCAATGGCGACCAGTTCCCTGGCGTCATGGTCAAAAAGAAAATCATAGAGGACGCTGAGACCCGCAAGTGTCTTGTTTTCTTCTGTGGCAGGGATGCAGATATAGGTCTTGTCTTTGAGAAAATCGCGGACTTTCACTTCTTTCTCCAATAGTCTTTGATCAACGACAAATAAAGCTTTATCCCTAAGTTTTTCTAAAGCTTCACTAATGGTTTCCATCATTTCAATTTTCTCGTCAGTGAACAGATCATAATCCATAATAATCCCTTTCATCTGATATCTTAACATATGCCAGGAAGAGTAACAAGAAAAGAGACTCTGCTTATGACAAAGTCTCTTGAATAATTCCGTATACTGATTATCCTCGGATGGTGGCATCATTTTCCTGTCCATCGCCTTCTAGAGGAGGGAAGTCGAATTCCATCTCATGGATTCCCGAAATCTGAAGGGAACTGGTTCCAAGTGTTCCCCTTTCAATCTCCTGGGAAGATATGCTGAAGGAACCCATCTGGTTCTCCATGAAACCCAGGACCCGCATCTTGAAGTTTGAGAATTCCATTCGGGACCTTTCATACTCCCTGAGCAGACGTTCATTTTCTCCGTTGATGTTTTCAATGATGACGCTGGCTCTGACCTTGGCATTTTCAATGATATGCTCAGCTTCCTTTTCAGCCTGTTTCTTGGTGGCCTCTGCAGTGTTCTGCGCAAGAATCAGGGTGTTTTGAAGGGTTTTCTCCAGACTGGAATAGTATTCCATCTTATCGCTAAAGCCTTCGATCCTCTCCTTCAGAGTCGCGTTCTCCCTATAAAGGGCTTCAAAATCCTCTGCGATGTCATCCAGGAACTCATCGACTTCATCCGTACTGTATCCTCTCATGGTCCTCTTAAAATCCTTGTTCGTAATTTCAACCGGGGTGATCTTCATGATGTTACCTCCTTCTTATTCCTCTCTAGTCAAATTTGAAGTACTCCATCCTCAGGTTTCCCTTCTGAGTTGTACTCAGGACCTGTCCGATCTTGAACTTCCCTTTGCCTCTGATCGTGATGGTATCCCCTTCTTTAATTACTTTCGCCTTATCCCTTGTTTCGTTGTAGTTGACAAGCACAAGACCCTTGGAGAGCGCATCGAGCGCTTTCGATCTCGACGTCCTTGCAAGTTCCGCTACAACGGCATCCAGCCTCAGGGAAGAGATTACCGCCTCTTTTCCCGTCAGATTCGGCTGAAGAAGCATGATGGCCTCATCAAAGTCGCAAATCTCCAGGGCGATGCTGCATCTTCCAATCCGCGTCAGGTTGCCTTTGAGGAAATCTGCCATGGTCGTGAAAATGACCGCATAGGCTTTGTTGCCCTTAATGAAGATGTCTCCGAACTTTTCCCTGGCCAGCCCAAGGCTCATGATCGATCCGAGGTAATCCCGATGGGTGAGTTCAATCTCACTGTTGAGGTTCTCAATTTGAAGGATGGAGAGCGGATTCTCTCCGGTCATGTTCCGGACAAAAGTCTTCCGTTCGAAAAAGTCCGCGCCGAGCACCCCCATTTCCCCGTAGTCCTTCATTTCCAAGACCTTCTTCCAGACATTGGGTGTATAGAACTCGTCGGAATGATAGAAATGACCAAAGCCCTTTGCATTCTCCAGAGCTTCAAAGAGCTTTGCCATCCTATAGGAATCTTCTTCTAAAAAAGCCTTGATGAAACTTTTCCTATCCATTATTTCCAGTTAAGGAAGCCTTTCACAGTCGTATCTTCCTTAAGTTCTCTGGTTACTTCCACTGTATTCGGGGAAAGCACGTAGATCCCATGCTCCACTTCCTGAAGATCTCCATTAAGGGCATAGGTCGCACCGGCAATGAAGTCAAGAAGTCTTTGTGCCGTTCTCGGCTCAAGTCCTGTGGTATTCACCACGACAATCTTGTTATCCTTCAAGCTGTCACAGATCTGTGGCGCTTCATCGAAGGTGGATGGTTTCATAATGTTGATCTTCTGGTTATTTCCATGAAGATTTACCACTCGATTCTGTTCCTTTAACTCTTTTCTCCGGCTAAGGATAGAGAAGGCTTCCTTCTGTTCATCGACGTTCTCTGCTTCTTCGCGCTCTTCCTCGTACTCCTCGTAAACGTCCTCATCTTCGAATCCCATCATGTTCTTGAATGATGATATGATTTTTCCCATTTTAATTTCCTCCCTTAATTTTGTTCCTGTTGCCAAAAATTCCTGTACCGACCCTTACCATATTTGAGCCTTCTTCAAGTGCGGTCCGATAGTCCATGGTCATCCCCATGCTGAGAATCTCCATGCTGAAATGTTCCCTTTCTCTCTCCTTCAGGACAATGAACACTTCCTTCATCTTCTGGAAATATTTCCTGTTCTCTTCCTCATCCCCTTGCGGGATGATGGCCATAAGTCCTCTGATGTTGATATGTCTGAGGTCCGTGAGACTTTCGATGAAAGCATCGAGGTCCTTCTTCAGTATCCCGGTCTTGTTCTCCTCTTCCCCGATGTTGATTTCAATTAAGGCATCGACCACGATATCCTGAAGTTTTGCCCTCTTGTCAATCTCTTCTGCGAGGGCTTTCCTGTCCAGGGACTGGATAAGGCAAGTCTTTCCAACGAGTTTCCTGACCTTGTTGGTCTGGAGGCTTCCGATGAAATGCCACCGGATGTCCTTTGGCAGGGCCTCGTACTTTTCTTCGAGTTCCTGGACCTTGTTTTCCCCGAAATCCCGGATGCCGCATTCATAGGCTTCCAGAATCTCTTCCGTGGACTTTGTCTTTGAAACAGCAATGAGAGTAGCCCTCTCCGGTAGTATTTCTCTGATTTTCTCGATGTTTTCTCTGATATTTCGCATTTGCATTCTCCTGTCTTCTACTCTTCGATGAGGTACAGAGGTGCCTTCAATTCAATGGAACCTTCGAATTCCATATGGTTCGCTTCCAGAACATTGACCTTTATCCCTCGGTTCTCCATGATTTTGACATGTCCAAAAGTGGAGGAAGCATAGGCGAGAAGTTTTTTCTGGTCTCCAATGGCTTTCACCACAAATGGGGCTGGAAGCTTTTTCCCGTTGATGGAGATGAATGCCCAGCTGCAGTAGATCTCCGTTGTGACGGTTACCCGTTCGCCATTGATCTCGATGGCTTCACCGCCATTAAGCTGAAGCCCGTTGATGACCTTGAGCATATCCTCATTATGGATGGTCTTGAGCCAGCTGTCCATCGAATCCGCGCCTTCGCCTTCCTTCTTCTCCCCATCGGTGAACTTCAGGATAAGTCCTGGACCTTTCGCCGCATCGCTGCCCAGGAGGATACGGTTTTTGAGGAGGTCCTCTTCCATTTGTTTCATGATGTCCTGCGAGCTGCTGTTGTTCTCACGGTATATGGCGAGTCTTTCCTCTTTTTCCTTCTCTTCCCTATAGAGCACATCAATTTCCTTCAGGAGCTTCTGCTTGTATTCTGTCGCATCCTTGAACTCGCTTTGCGCAAGAATGACATTTTTTTCTCCGGTTGCAATCTGGAAGAGAACGGCAATCCCAAGGCCGAGGATGACAGCGCCTGATAGAATCAGGATTTTTTCAAATCTAATCATTTCTCTTCCTTTTCAGGTACTTGTCGATGGCAAGTCTCCTGATCACCGCGAAGTTATTGAAAAGCCTTCCACCAAAGACGATGACCGCAGCAAGATACATTGGAATTCCCAGCTTGTCGCCCAGATAAGTCAGGGCTACAGCGATGACCGCATTGCCGAAGAATCCTGAAATGAAGACGATACTGTCAAAGGTGTTGCCCAGATAAGCCTTTAAGGCTCCGAAGACCGAATCCAGGCAAGCCAGGATTGCAACAGTGAGATAGGTGGAATAAATGTCCGGGATGCTGATGTTCAGCGCAAGACCCAAGATAATCCCAATCAATAATCCAATGATTACTATCATTTCTCCTACTCCCCTTCAATGATGAACGATGATGAAAACGCCTTGTTGTATTTTGGAATCCGAACTTCATCCTGTGGCTGGAACCTGACATCGTAATACTGCAGCGCCTTGTAGTCCATGGCTCCATTGAAACTCAATGCTCCGACAAGCTTATCCTTGTCTCCTATGGCCACAATCACAATCTCTTCTTTGGGTGAAATCTTCTCATCGTTTACCAGGATGTAGCTATTGTTGGAACTGGACTTTATCCCGGTCTGAATCGAAATCCGCTTCCCATTGATGCTCAGCGCCTCTGCCCCCGCAAACCTCAGTTCATTGAGGATGTAGACCAGCTCCTCATCAGTGAGGTATTCCGTCCCTATCGGATTGAGCACCGCGCTGACCGGTGCCAGCGTCATGGTGATGCCCGGTCCCTTGACATCCACGAGGCCTAGGAAAAGTCGTGTATCGTCGAGCTGTTCCTTCAGGTTCTTGTTCAGGGAACCTGTGGATGCGGCATTCACCTCATAGGATTCCAAATCTTCCTGGAGTGCACCATTTTGGGTAACCAGGGTCTCCTTTTCCTGCTTTAGGATTTCAATCTCCTGAAGCAGGTCCTGGGTTTCCTGGACCGTAAGTTTCTTTACCGGGTCCTTCAGCTGCTTGTACTGGTAGGCCATCAGAAATCCTAATATGATGAACACCAGGGCCAATGCAAATTGTGTCTTGTTTTTTTTCATATGCCTTACCTCAATTTAATATCAGTTTCCACTACCATCTGGTACGGGGGTCTCTACGTTCTCTGCAGGGGACTCCACAGCCGTTTCTGGAAAGACCACAGGATTCTCAAAATCGGATAGGTCGATGTATCCCTTCATCTCCATCAGGTTCGCCCCTTCAATGATATTGATTGCGCGGTTAAGCTTCTCCTTCAGGGAATCCGGATAGCCGAGCCATATATCGATGCCCTTGTATGAGGTTTTAACCTTTGTCATGTCACGGAGGTCCAGGACCAAAAACCGGATTTCGCTGATGTTGCGTTCCTGCAGATAGCGGAATTCCTCGAGCAGGTCGGACTTATCGGGATTCTCCTGGTAGAGGTACTCCCCGAGTTTAGGAAGAGCGACATCGTCGATGAGTGTTACCGCGTCTTCGAGAAGGTTGGCTCCCACCTCGAGGAGAATCCCTTCTCTCGTCAGCAGGCTTACTGTTCCTCCAGTTTTGTAGTTCACTTCAGGTTTCTTCTCCCTTAAGGTGATAGTGATTTTGTTCGGGAGGGTCCTCTTGATGTCCATTCCTTCAAAGTAGACCTGATGGCTGAGGATCTCCTCAATCTGTTTTGACCGGACAATAAAGACGTTTTGTCCCTTGAGTCCCTCCACCTCTTCAGAGATGATGCTGAGGGGAATCTTTACATTTCCTGCAAGAACGACTTCTTCAATGGAAAACACCTGAGATTTCGCCATGAACATGCCAAATCCGGTCAGGAGGAGCAGAAGGAAAAGGATCATCACCCTTCTTCGTCGAATTCTTTTTTTCTTTCTGACTTTCTCTTGAACTTCTTTCAAGCCCATCTCATCACCTCCTTACGGATATTCTTCCTGCATCAAGTAAAAGCATTCCAGTTACTTCCTGTCTTCTTTCCTGCTTTGTCCAGGTGTCTTCGCTTTGAGCTTTTGCTTCGATATATTCATGAGTACGCCCACAGCCATGAGATTCACGAACAGGGATGTTCCCCCTGAGCTGATGAACGGCAGCGTGACTCCGGTAACCGGGAAAGCACCTATGACGACAGCGATGTTGATCAGGGACTGCAGGGCGAACACTGCGGTGATTCCCATGGCAAGAAGCCTGCCGAAAGTATCCTTCGCTGTCAGGGCAATCCTGATCCCCCTCGAGATAAGGATGAGGATAAGAAGGATAAGGACCATTCCCCCGATGAAGCCGAGTTCTTCTACAATGACCGCGAAAATGAAGTCATTATTGGCTTCGGGAAGCCAGTAGGCTTTTAGTCTTGACATCCCTAATCCTCTTCCTGTGAACCCTCCGCTAGTCAGCGCATAAAGGGACTGGACCAATTGGTGCCCTGAACCCTGGGCGTCTTCAAAGGGCTTGGTAAAGCTCATCAGCCTCGAAACCCGGTAAGGTTCGAGAATCAGGGCGAGGACGAGTCCCACCCCGCCGAGGATGACCGGAAACAAGACCTGAATGAAGGAAGCACCGGATAGAAAAATGATGACCAGGGCTGTGAATGCCACAATGGCCCCAATGGAAAGGTTGCTCTGAAGGACAATGATGATAGAGGCGAGGATTCCTGTCACCATCAGCACCTTCAACACTGGACGCCAGGACTTCTTTTTGAATGTCCCGACCCGCTTGAGCATGTTTGCCGCATAGAGGACAATGGCGAATTTGGCAAGTTCAGAAGGCTGGAAGGATGCCCCGCCTAATCGGATCCACCGGCTTGCCCCGTTCGTTTCCTCGAACAGGATGACCGCCACATTAAGAAAGACCGTCACGAAGACCAGAAGCGTTGTCACCTGCCTGTTGTACTTGTGGTAATCGATGTTGCTGATGAAGAAGATCATGAAGAAGAGTCCCAGGAGGGCGAACATCCCCTGCCTGATGACGTCCCGGTATGCCACGATACCTTTGGAGATATTCTCATAGCTTGAGGCACTATAGACCATGAGAAGCCCGAACAGCACCAGGGCTATGGTGACGGCGACCAGGGCGAAGTCCGCTTCCTTGTAGTTAACCCGCTTTTGCCGCTTCCGGAATGAAGTCAGGTGTATCTTCTTCTTCTTCTTCTTCGCTCTAACCTCTCCCATTGTGCCCTCCTAGTAAAGAACATAAGCAACTGCCACCATGACTGCTGTGACCAGTGAAAAGATTCCGACAATCTTGTTCTCTTTCCATCCTGAAGCCTCGAAATGATGATGGATTGGTGCCATCTTGAAGACTCTCTTCCCTGTCTTCTTAAAATAGAAGACCTGGATGATCACGGAGAGGGTCTCCACCACATAGACGATTCCCACCAGGATAAGAAGGAGTTCGGTCCTCGTGAACAGGGCCAGGATCCCCACCGCTCCGCCGAGGGCCAGACTGCCTGTATCTCCCATGAACACCTTCGCAGGATACTTGTTGAAGTATAGGAAGCCCAGGAGACCTCCGGCAAGGGTCATGGCGAAAAGTAGCGCTTCCGTTTCCTTCTCTCTCATGGAAATGAGGATAAAGAAGACCAGGACCACGAGGGTCACTGAGGAAGACAGCCCGTCAATCCCGTCAGTGAGGTTCACCGCATTGGTCACCGAGGCGAACAGGAGAACGACAAAGGGAATGTAGAAAAGACCAAGCTTCAGTTCAAAATCCACAAAGGGGATTCTCAGGGTACGGTAGCCGTAACCATAATAGAGGATTCCTGCAGCCACAAGGCCAAAGAGAACGAGAAGAGCCATCTTGTGCCTTGCGCTGAGACCGTCTGAAGACTTTTTCCTGACCTTCAGGTAGTCATCCAGAAACCCGATAAGCCCAAAGCTCAGCATGACGAAGACGAAAAAAACGACTTTAAGGTCAAGCCCCGAAAGGATGAGCGAAAAGAAGGATGCCGTGCTTAGGAAGATGATCCCTCCCATGCTGGGTATGCCTTGCTTGACGAGGTGCGATTCGGGACCCTCCAGACGGATGTTCTGTCCCAGCTTGAGACCTCTTAGTTTCTTGATGATATAGGGTCCCATGATGATGGCCACAGCAAGGGCCATCGCAAAAGATAGTACGGGCATATACATGTTACTTTCCTCCAAACTCTTCAAGAAGAGGAATGAATCTTTCAAAGTACATGCCTCTTGATGCTTTAATTAATATGGTATCATCCTTTTCCAGGAGCGTGTTCAACCTGGAGGACGCCTCCTCAAAGGTCCTGAATCCGATAATGTTGCCTTCTCCGAAAGCCTCTTCCATGTCCCTCATATACTCACCCACGACGACGACCAGGTCAATTCCCCTGTCCTTGGCGTAGAAACCCACTTTCCTGTGGGCATCCAATGCCTCTTCCCCCAGTTCCTTCATGGTCCCCAGAATCGCCACCTTCCTCCCGGAATAGGTGGAAAGATAGTCCAAAGCCGATTTCATGGAGTCGGGATTGGCGTTGTAGCAGTCATTGATGACCGTGAGGTGTTTGAGATCGATGATGTCCATCCTCATGGAGCTTTTTTGCACTTTCACGTCCTGAAGGTCCTGATCGGTTATTCCCAGTTTCTTCGCTACGATATAGGCAAGAATTCCATTCTGGACATTGTGCTTTCCCGGAATATCAAGGCTGATGTGTTCTTTCGCGTTATTCACCGTGAAGCTTACACCTTCCTTCCGGATCTCGATGTTCTTCGCCAGATGGTCCCCTCGCTGAAGTCCCCCTCTTTCGATATCATACCTCTTCTCCCGGATGGAACTCAGGTATTCGTCATCCCCGTTGAGGACAAGCAGGGATTTTTCTGTGAAGAAATCAGTAATTTCCATTTTTGCCTTGAGGATGTTTTCTCTGGATCCCAGATATTCGATATGGGATAGGCCGATGTTCGTGATGATGGCGATATCCGGTTGCGCTACCCTTGCCAGATTATGGATTTCCAGAGGAGCGCTCATGCCCATTTCCAAAATGGCAAAGTCATAGGTATCATCCAGAGAAAAGATCATCAGGGGCAACCCAATTTCATTGTTGAAGTTTCCTGAGGTCTTAAAGACCTTGAATCTGGTGGAGAGCATGGCATGGAGAATATCCTTTGTGGAGGTTTTTCCTGTGGAGCCCGTAATCCCGATCACCTTGACTTGAAGCATCTGCCTGTAGTAGAAGGCGAGATCGAGGATTGCGCGGTAAGTGCTCGAGACCTTAAGCAGGGTCTTCCCTTCGGGAATCTCTCCGATGGGGACATTCTCAACGATACACACGGAAGCCCCCTTTGAAAAGGCTTCGCCATAGAGCTCGTTCCCATCCACCCTTTCTCCCTTGAATCCGATGTACAGAGTGTTTTCGGAGATTTTTCTTGTATCGATAGACACAGCATCGAAGAAGGTTTCCTTACTTCCATGAATCTCTGCACCCAACTTTCCAACGATTTCCATCACATTGATACGTTTCATAATTCGCCTCATCTCTACAATTGCATTTTTTTCTGAGCAACAAATTTCCACCTAAGAATATACCACACTTCTTTGAAGGATTTCTGAAATTTATACTAAAATAGCATGTGAATTCACATGCTATTTATCCGAAGCTCTAGTCCAAGGAGAGGTATTTGTTCAGCTCCAGGATGATTTCCTTAGCTATGGGAGCTGCGACAGTGCCTCCGTAAATATAATCTTTCGGGTAGTCTACAATGACAAGCACCGTGATTTTGGGGTCACTCGCTGGCGCTCCTCCGACGAAGGATGCGATGAACTCGTCATCCGAGTATGTCTGCTTTCCTTCCTCGTTGAGAATGATCTTCTGTGCCGTACCTGTCTTTCCAAAAATATCAATTTCCTCAGAATAGGCTTTGCTTTTCTCGTTGGCTCCTACGGCATTATAGAGCAGCTTCATCATCCGCTCGGAAGTCGCTTCGCTGATGACCCTTTCCCCCTCTTCGGTGAAGAGAACTTCTTCAGAGAGGACCTTGCCGTCCTTATCGGTGCTTACGGTCTTGTCCACAACATGAAGGGTCTTCTTGACCCCTTTGTTCGCGACGGTGTTCATCGCAGTCAGGAGCTGCACAGGACTGACGATGTTGCCCTGTCCGATGGATTCGGTGGCCAGGTCAATGTTCCTCATGACATCCGTCTTAAAGGTGATTCCCGTCGTTTCTCCAGGCAGGTCGATTCCGGTCTTTGCCCCAAACCCATATTTCTCGATATATTCGTTGAGCTTTTCTTTACCGAGTTTCTGGGCAATCATTATTGTTCCGACGTTGCAGGAATTCTTCAGCACATCCGCCAGGCTCTCATCCCCGTGTCCGTCTCTCTTTACGCAGTTGATCCGGACCCCGTCCACATGGATGTATCCCGGACAGAAGAATTGGTCACTTTCACTGACAACCCCCTTCTCGAGGGCTGCTGAAAAGGTGATGATCTTAAAGGTTGAACCAGGCTCATAGGCATCGTTCACAGCGCGGTTCCTGGTGATACTGTCATACTCTTCCTGCGTCAAATCTCCTCTGGGATTGCCGGGATTGAAATCCGGACTATTGACCATACCCAGAATCCCACCTGTTTTGGGGTCAGAGACGATGATGGTCACTCCAGCTGCCTCATGTTCTTCCATGGCTTTATCCGCCAGGCTCTCAATGAAGAACTGCACTCGCTCATCGATGGTCAGCACTAGGTTCTTGCCATTAATGGCATCGGTCTGGACCACTGCCGTGTAGGGGAGTTCCCTGTTCTTCTTGTCCATTTCCGCAATCTTGATCCCATCAATCCCCTTAAGGGCTTCGTTGTATTCATATTCAATGCCCATGACACCGGTTCCGTCGACATTGACAGCGCCAAGCACATGGGAAAGATAGTTTCCATTGGGATAATATCTGATATTGTCATAACCGATAAGAAGGAAATTGATGTTTTCCTCGTCAATGTAAGTCTTCAAACGATCGATGACTTTTTTCTCCAGCTTCCGTTTGATGATGGTTCCGTTGCTCAGTGAGGTGAGCTTGCTGATGATTGCCTCTTCATCCTCACCAAGGATTTCTGCCAATGGTCCTGCATAGTATTCAGCCGTCCTGTCCTTCGATTCAAGAAGTGTCCTGAAGGTGAGAAGGTCAGCATCCACCCTGTAAGCTTCAGTAGCTGAAGCAAGAAGAGAGCCATTCCTATCCAAAATATCCCCTCGCTTTGCCGGGATGATAATTTCCTTGGATATCTGGCCCTGTGCTTTCGCATATATTTTATCATTGGCGATAACTGTGACATAGAACAATCTACCTATGACTAGCATAAAGAGCACTGCAGCTGTTCCGATTACAACCATATATCTTTTGTCATACTTCATAAAAACACTCTACCACTTTCTTTTACAAAGGAATAAGTGACGGCTCAGTTGAAAATATTCAGGCTGAGCATGGAGAGAATCTTTTCGCTGAAGTTAGTCTCATTGACCACAAGTTCCTCTTCCGTAAAATTATTCCTGGACAAATCAACCATAAGATAGGAATCTTTTGCTGGCTCCACAAGAGCAAGCTCTTCCGATTTCTTCATGATTTCACTGATGGAGGATGCCATGATCAGTTCTGCCTTGAGGGCTTCATTGCCCTTTCCAAGGGACTTTGTCTCACTTTGAAGGGTGACATACTGATTCTGCAGGCTATAGATTACACTGCTTCTATAAATCGTAACCAATGATACCGCAGCGATGAAAAATATCGTTAAAACGATACTCATCTTCATCCTATTGTTTCGAAGTGCATTTCTTCTGTTGAACTCTTGCTTTGATTTTTCGAGCCTCTTTAATTCTTCCCGTTGTTTTCTCAGCTCTTCCTGATGTATCTCAGGACTCTTTTCAACGCCTGGGTAGTACTGTACTCTATTTGGTAGTGCCATCATCATCACACCTTTCTATATACCTAACTTATATTTTTTCCAGAACCCGTAGTTTTGCACTCCTTGACCTGGGGTTGTTCTCTATTTCTTCCTCCGAGGGCAAAATGGGTTTTTTAGTCAGAATCTTGATTGTGGCCACTTTCCCGCATATGCAGGGCATGTTGCTCGGGCAAGTACAGGGATTGAAGAGTTCCTTGTAGGTATTCTTCACTATCCTGTCTTCCAGAGAATGGAACGTGATTATCGCCAGTCTTCCCTCCGGCTTTAGTCCGTCTACCGCATCCAGTATCGTGTTTCTGAGGATGCTCAGTTCTCTGTTAACCTCTATCCTTATGGCCTGAAAAGTTCTCTTTGCTGGGTGAGGGCCATCCCTTCTCAGTTTAGCGGGGATAGCTGCCTTTATGATCTTCACCAGTTCCAGTGTCGTCTCTATGGGTTTCTCTTCCCTGGAATTAATGATGAATTGAGCAATCCGCTTAGCGAATCTCTCTTCGCCGAAGTCCCTGATGATCCTATGAATCTCCTCTTCAGAATAATTGTTCACCACATCATAAGCGGATAAATCTTCTTCCCTGTTCATCCTCATATCCAGTGGCGCATCCTTCATGTAGGAAAATCCCCGTTCACCCTCGTCGAGCTGGTAGGACGAAACCCCCAGGTCCATCAATATCCCATCTACTCCTGCCGATGCATTTTCAATGATAACTTCCTTGATGTTTTCAAAGTTCTGATGGACAAGCAGCACATTGTCATAATCCTTTAGAAGAATCTCTGCATTTCTAAGCGCATCCGAATCCTGGTCTATGCCAATGAGCCTGCCGCCCTTAAGCTTCTTCAGTATTTCCTGCGTATGTCCTGTACCACCCAGGGTACAGTCTACGTATGTTCCCTCTTCTTTGATGTTCAATGCTTCGATACATTCATTCAAAAGGACCGATACATGCTTGAATTCCATTCATCTCACCTATATTCCCAGTTCGTTCATCCTACTTGCAATCTCATCCATATCCAGCTCGCTGTCGTTATACGCCTTCCACTTCTCTTTCGACCACACTTCAACCCTGTTCATCATTCCGACGCTGACAACTTCATCTGCGATTCCTGCATACTCAAGGAGTGACTGCGGAATAAGTATTCTTCCCATCTTGTCAGGTTCCATTTCATTGGCTCCTGAGAAGAAGAATCTTACAAAGGCTCTGGCATCTTTGCTGGTCAAGGGTAGTGCTTTTAGTTTGGCTTCAAACATAAGCCACTCGTTTTTGGGGTAAATGTATAGACATCCATCAAGACCCTTGGTGATGATGAAACTTTCGCCCAAGTCTTCCCTGAGTTTAACAGGAACGATTATTCGGTTTTTCTGATCCATACCATGATTAAATTCACCGATGAGCATAATATTCACCACTTTCCACCACTATTTACCACTTATATGTCTATTCTACACAAAAAAATATAACCCTTCAATAGCTTAAAGGGTTAATTCATACATTTTATTAAAATTTACAAAAATTCTTTATTTATCTAACCGTTGCATTTCAAGTCTTTCCACCATTGTCAGAATTCACTTCACGTTTTGTAAACGTTTTATTTTAAAAACACATTGACAAGTGTTAACAAATGTACATGGCGATGACCATGAACGGCAGAACCTTTCGGCTGTTTGTGAAGTATCCCAGAGAATAGGTGTTCTACTTGATCACAATTTTAGCGCTGCTCTCCCGGTCAAATACTTTCATGAATTTCTTTTCCACATCACCGATGGTGACATTTTTTAGGATGTCGACATAGTTGAAGATGTTTTCTTCATGCAGAAGCATCCCGGTGGTAAAGGTTCCGATACTGTCGACGGAGTTAAAGATATTGATGAATGACCCGAGCATGGACTTTTTATTCCTCTCCATATCCAAAGTCCTCTCCAGGAAGAAGCCCTTGCTGCTTCTGACTTCATCGATGTAGGTTTCGATGAGGGCCATGGAATCCATGGGTTTCAGGGATTCCCCGCCGATGAAAATCTCCCCATGATCATTTTCGAGACTGATTTCCGAGGAGAAGCTGTCGTTGATGTTCCCGCTACTCAGGTTCTCCTCATAGAAGCTTGACGTTTGGCCAAACAGGAGCTTCATCATTACAGAACCGGTGATAGACTCCCTGAGAAGGTTGTTCCCCTCATTTTGCACCTTGATGGCGTAGATGTAGTTAGGGACCTGAAGGTTCATCTCAATGGTGGACTCCTTCTTCACGGATTCCTTGGATTCATGGTACTCCCGCTTGACGAGGTTCAGTTCTTTGCCTGGATTCATGATTTCTTTGATGCTCTTCTCAAAGGCCTCGATGTTCAGGTCTCCCACGAGGACAAGAACCATATTCCTTGGATTGTAAAAAGCCTCGTAGCAGTCCAGGAGATCCCTGGCGGTAAGCTTGTAGATGGATTCCACTGTCCCTGCGATATCGTTGCGCACAGGATGGGTGAAATAGAGGGATCTCAGGGCCTCGATATATCCCCTGAAGCCCGGATGGTCCTCATACATCTTGATTTCTTCAGCGATGATCCCTTTTTCTTTCTCCACATTCTCTTCCGTCAGGTGAGGGGTCGAAATCATGGTAAGCAGAAGTTTCAGGTTTTCGTCGAAGTTATCTGTCGTATTAAAATAGTAGGAAGTCTGGTTGTTGTTGGTAAAGGCATTCACGGATGCGCCAAGCTCTGTGAACTTGTTGAAGAGGTTAACGCCGCCAGGCATCTCGAACATCTTGTGCTCAAGAAAATGAGCAATTCCCTCTGGATATTTCCTGAAGTTCTCTCCCCCATCAATGGAAAACTCCACATCCTTCGAACCGAAGTCAGATGTCAATATGGCCCCCGACTTTGTAAACCCTTTCTTCGGGATATAGTATACCCGCAGTGTGTTGATCTCTGTCTCATAGATCTTTTCATCGATGAAACTCATTTCCTTATATGTTCCCATGATTGTCTTCCTCCTTGTCCAGGTAGTGTGCGGCGATGAATTCCATTTTTTCTGCCACCTCCATCACCCTTTCCTTTGTCACGGATTCGACCCCCTTGATGACATCGGAGACCTCGTAGTCGATGCCGAATACCCTGAGAGCGATGAGGTAATTCGAGGTGTTGTACATGGAATCTTCCATGGACTTGAGTGAACTGATGGTCTTTGTCTTCGCCATGGCCATCTCTTCCGCGCTGAATTCGCCATTTTTCATCTTTCCGAGTTCCACGTCGATGAGCTTCCTGACCTTACCGAAGTTCTTGAAATCCACGCCGCTTCCTATGCTCATGACGCCGGCGAACTTATCAAAGGTTGAATAGATAGAATAGGCAAGAGAGTTTTTCTCCCTGACTTCATTGAAGAGCTTGGAATGCGCGCCTCCACCTAAAATCGAATTGAAGATGACCAGGGCAAAATAATCCCCTTCGAAGATCGTCGTGTTTGTATTGTATAGGAGGGACATCTTCCCTTGGTTGATCTTCATCTTCTCGAAGATTTCCCTGTTTCCCAGGTTGAACACCCTCTTGTTCTCCTTCTTGGGATTCAGGGTGTCCTTGGCATTTCCGAGGATTGCTATGGACTTCAATTTTCCCTCAATCTCATCCTTGTCCGTTATGTTTCCCGTTGCATAGGCAAAGGCCTCTTTCTTCAGAAGTTCTGTCCAAAGCTCGTGGAGAACCTTTTCATCGAGTTTGTCCAGCTCTTCCAATGTGCCATATTCAGGGATCCTATAAGAGTCCATGAGTCCAAGTTCCATCACCCGGTTCATCGAGTAATGTCCCTTGTCGTCATAGACGGATTCGATGTATAGCCTGTGGTTGGTCATCTCCTGCTCGACGATATCCTTCTTGAACACCCTTTTCTCGAGGAGTGGATGATACAGCACCTCATTGATCAGATATACCGCCTTGTCCCAGAGATCCTCGTTGTAGAGCGTGAACCTGTTGTCGAGGAAACCGACATAGAATACGATGAAGAGCTTGTTTCCAATCTTGTTCAGGTGAATGTCAAAAAAGGCACCATACATCTCCTGCAAATACCGGGCGATGTCGGAGGAAGTTTTGAAATCCCGGGTCCCCCGCTTCAGCACATCACTGAGCACATTGTATCCGGTGACATTGTCGCCCATTTCCACAGGAATTACTAGGCTTATGGCATTATTCTTGAATTTTGTCGACTTTATAATCCCAATGTTATTCATTTCTCCTCCAGTCATATAGTCATCTATATTCGGGCTTATTCATTGTATAAAACTCATTATATCAGTAAATCATTAAATAAAGAATAAGGTTCCTGTAAATGTGTCTTTGCAGGAACCTTATTCTTCTGTAAATCCTAGTTTATAGTTTTGTATCATCCACAGAATCGAGATAGGCTTCGATATCCGGCAAGATGGAGGGAATTGTTTCCTTGACGAATGGGGAATTTAAACCAGCGACCTTCACAAGTTCAAGGAACGGTTTGCTCCCACCCTCCTTGCAAAGTTTCACATAGTCGTCCCAGGCCTTCTTTCCTTCCTTTTCATTCCTGATCCAGAACTGCAGAGCACAAACCTGTGCCAGAGTATAGTCGATGTAGTAGAAGGGTGAAGTGAAGATATGGAGCTGCTTGAACCAGAAGCCGCCTCTTTCATAGAAGTCATTGTCATCATAGTTCTTCAAAGGAAGATACTTCTTCTCGATTTCCCTCCACATGCTCTTTCTCTCATCCGGGGTTGCATCGGGATTCTCATACACGAAGTGCTGGAACTCATCCACGGTGACGCCATAGGGTAGGAAGAGGAGTGTTCCCTGCAGATGGGAGAAATGGTACTTCTTGGTGTCCTCCTTAAAGAACAGCTCCATCCAGGGCCAGGTAAAGAACTCCATGGACATGGAGTGGATTTCACAGGCCTCATAGGTCGGGAAGTTGTATTCAGGAACTTCATACTCCCTGGAGGAGTATACCTGGAAGGCATGTCCGGCTTCATGGGTCAGCACGTCGATGTCACCCGAGGTTCCATTGAAGTTCGAGAAGATAAACGGGGATTTGTATTCAGGGATATAGGTACAGTATCCACCAGCCTGCTTGCCCTTTTTGGTAACCAGGTCCAAAAGGCCGTGTTCCGTCATGAAGTCAAAGAATTCCTTTGTCTCTCCGGAGAGTTCGCTGTACATCTTCTTCCCGTTTTCGATGATCCATTCAGGCGTTCCTTTGGGAACGGCATTTCCTGTGGTAAATTCTATGGCTTCGTCATAATACTTCAGTTCAGGGAGGCCCAGTCTCCTGGCTTGCTTTTCTCTGAGCTTCATGACCAGGGGGACGATGTTCTCTTCGATGGCCTTCCTGTAGGTCTTCACTTCCTCCGGACCGTATTCTGTCCTGAGAAGTCCGTCATAGGACATCTTCACATAGTTTTCATAGCCGATCTTCTTGGCCATCTTGTCTCTCACGTGGACCAATTCGTCATAAATCCTGTCAAATTCCGACTCATGATCATGGAAGAAACCTGAATAAGCTTCATAGGCCGCTTTCCTGACCGCCCTGTCAGGATTCTCCATGAACGGGGTGAGCCCGGATAGGTTCCTTTCCTCTCCCTGGAACATGATGTTTGCGGAAGCCACCAGCTTCGAATATTCTGAAGTCAGTTTGTTCTCCGCCTGCAGGTCCTCGATGATTTCCGGCCGGAATGCCTTTATGGAAAGTTCAGCCATGTTCAGGAGATGTTTGCCGTACTTCTCCTCGATATTGCTTCGGTACTTGCTGCCGATGATCGTATGATAATAACTGTTGATGATTTCCTGGAAAAGTGGCATGTTCATATCCGCATAGTCGCTTTCCTTGTCATAGAACACGTCCTGCGTATCGATGCTGTGCCTGATGGAACCCAGGGTGAACATGGTCTCCACGTGGAGCCTGATCTTGATGAATTCTTCCATCCCCTCAAGGAACTTTTCAGCATTTTCAGCATTTTGCATCTCAATGAAAATCTTGTCGGTTTTTCCCTTGATGTCCACCAAGTCAGGTCTGTCGTATTTGTAGTCAATAAATTTCATTTCATCCTCCTAATAATTCTCAATATTTAATTCTTCCCCGATAATCTCGACATCGAAATTATCCAAGATAAAATCCGAAACTTTTCTCAGGGTCTGCTCCACCAGGTCCTTGCTGCTTGAAACCGCAGAAATACCCAGCACGATTTTCTTGTGGTTGTCTTGTTCTTCCGCTTCCACGATGGAAACGTTGAACTTGCTTCCAACCTTCGCCTTGATGCTGTTTAGTATGCTCCTCTTTTCCTTCAGGGAATGCACGTATCCTACCCTGAGGGAAAGCCTAGAGACCCCTGCATAAATCATCCAAAAGCACCGCCCTTACCGGAGAGCCGTCAGCTCCGCTTATTTTCAAGGGAAACGCCGCCAGAGTATAGCAGCCTGGATCGATTTCTTCAAGAACAAGGTTCTCCAAGATGATTGTACCATTTAAAAGCAAAATTTCATGGACCGCATATGGAAAATCTTCTTCGACGGAATCATGGGTTGTGCCAATGACCCTTACCCCCAAAAGAGTGAGTTCCTTTGCCCGTTGAAGGGTAAGGTATCCGCTTTTCCCGAGAAGCCTCTTTGTTCCTGGAGGGACCTCATCATCATAGTCTTCGACAACGAGTACCTGCCCGAAAAACAGTTCCAAATCGAGCTTGTCCACGGTATCTCCTTTTGCAACGAAGTGGCTTGGGGCATCGAGGTGCGTCCCCGTATGGGTGTTCATACGGATTTCCCGCAAGGAAAACCCATCCTTCGCCAGCGTGAAGACCTCCTCGATCCTGACCTCCGGATCCCCCTCATAGACTTCCATTCCCTGGCGAATGGTCTTACTGATATCATAAATCAAATTCATCCCCCCAAGCCCTATAGATTGGCGCCCTTCCCCTGAAAGCCCTCCTGTGCTTCACCATATAAGAGATGAAGTAGATGGTGCCAAAGAGATAGAGCAGGAAGAAGGCAACGTTGAGGAGGATAAAGACTGTGCCTGAAGGGTCAAGCCCCTCGAGGAGGAAGGGAAGCGCGAAGGCCATCAAGTTATTGAACATGTGCCCTGCCATGGAAAGCTTCAGGCTGCCGGTCTTCTGGTAGATGAAGCAAAGGACGAAACCGATGACGGCTGTGGGGACCATGGTCTGAAAGTGCAGCACTCCAAAAAAGAGCGATGAGGCGAACATCGAAGTGAGAAGCCCTCTTTTCTTGTTCAGCAGGTTGAACAGGATTCCCCGGAATACAATCTCCTCGACCACAGGCGCCAGGACAACGACGGAGAGGAACAGCAGGCCGAATCCCATCGGGTCGCTGCTGAAGCTGATTCCTTCCAGGATGTCTGGCGCATTCACAAAAGCCTCATAGAGCGTCGGAAAGAGGGATTCAAGGAGCAGGACATAGATAATTGTGGTCAGACCCATGATAAAGAAAGGAATCACTGCCAAAGACAGCGGTTTTTCCTCGCCCTTGCGTTCGTACAAAATCCCTTCTCGGTCGACGGGATTTAGCGCAAAGATGAAGTATCCCAAAAAAAGTAGGGCATAGAATAAAACCATCAGAAGATACTCGATGTTGAAATCAGGATATGACTCCACCATCGTATATCCAATGGTCAAGATAACATACGTAATGACCAGGATGCCGACAAATCTGCCCACACTGAGTTTTCTAAAATATCTTTCCATATAACACCTGCCATCTGATTTCATTTAAACTATCCGCATATGTTCTTAGTATACCAAAGGTAAGTCAATTCTTATATAGTTTCAAGAAAGAAAACCTCTGATGAAGACACAGTTCAGTTCCAATCAGAGGTAATGTTTTATTCCTTCATTCAATTATTATCTGTTCTGATCTTCATCCTATAAGTTTGGTGGTGGAGAACTCTTTCTTTCCAAATTAGACATTGAACCTGAAATTGACAACATCGCCTTCTCTCATGACATATTCCTTGCCTTCGACCCTGAAGAGTCCCTTTTCCTTGGCACGGGCTTCAGAACCTGCTTCGATGAGGTCGTCATAAGAAATGATTTCCGCCCGGATGAACCCTCGCTGGATGTCGGAATGGATCTTACCGGCAGCCACAGGAGCCTTGGTTCCAATGGGGATGGTCCATGCCCTGCACTCCTGGTACCCCCCTGTAAGGAAGCTCATGAGCCCCAGCAGCTTGTAGCTTTCCTTGATGAGTCTCTCGAGGCCGGTTTCCTGAAGGCCATACTCGTGGAGCATCTCCATCCGCTCATCGTCCTCAAGTCCGGAAAGTTCCTCTTCGAGCCTTGCACAAATGCTGACGAGTCCTGCATGCTCGCCCTTGATGTATTCTCTGACCTTCTTTACCATCTCGTTTTCTTCGCCATTAAGGAGGTCATCCTCGGAGATGTTGGCGACATAGAGGACATCCTTGCTCGTCAGGAGGAACAGTCCTTTGATGAACTCCTTCTCCGTCTCTGTCACTTCAAAGGTCCTCACCGGCTTTCCTGACTCCAGGTGCGCTTTGAGGTTCTCCATGATTTCATATTCAGCGGTGGCGGCCTTGTCTCCGGACTTCTTCTGCTTCATGGCCTTGTCGATCCTCTTTTCGAGGGTTTCCAGGTCAGCAAAGATCAGTTCCAGGTTGATGGTCTCGATATCCCTGATGGGATTGACATCCCCCTCCACATGGACGATGTTGTCGTCTTTGAAGCATCGGACAAGGTGGATGATGGCCTCCACTTCGCGGATATGGCTGAGAAACTTGTTTCCTAGCCCTTCACCCTGGGAAGCCCCTTTCACAAGACCGGCGATATCGTAGAATTCCATCGTCGCATGCACTTTTTTTCTTGAATTGTATAGCGTCACAAGCTTCCCCAGTCTCTCGTCCGGCACGTTGACGACCCCCACATTGGGTTCGATGGTCGCAAACGGATAGTTCGCTGCCTCCACCCCTGCTTTCGTAATGGCGTTGAAGAGTGTGCTTTTTCCTACGTTGGGTAGGCCTACTATTCCTAATTTCATATTTTATCCTCACTTCTGTTATTCATTCACATCTAGTCAATTATACAGATGTGGTGGATTTTTATCAAGTTATCCCTGTTCCCTGACAAAGGCTCCTGATTCCTTCAGTGTTACTGCCCTGGAAAGCAGTCTCACTTTCATCGCCAAGAGGCGAAGTACGACTCTTCGTGCTATCCATCATTACCGGTATCACGAAAAATTTCCCCAAGCCAAAGCTTGGGGAAATAAGAATCAGTTATTATTTTGCAAGGGTCGAATTAAGCATCCAAAGTGCCTTCTGATAGTAGGCGGTAAA
>ENA-OFCF01000085-OFCF01000085.1-metagenomes-genome-assembly--contig:-NODE-85-length-46605-cov-8.577594_pt1 | contig 46605 bp, 39 predicted proteins | sample MGYA00153387_OFCF01 | MGnify analysis MGYA00153387 | reverse complement strand
TGAATGTAGCGCTACGGAGACATAGGAAAGCGGGGATTTGGACTCAGAACATGCGCCAAAGCGGAAAACTCCACAAAACCATGAAGGCGCTGCTACCGGGCGCCGTTTTCATCGGCTTCACCGGCACGCCCTTGCTCAAGAAAGACAAGGAAACCAGCTACGAAGTCTTCGGCGACTACATCCACACCTACAAGTTCGGCGAGGCCGTGGAAGACGAGGTCGTGCTGGACCTCGTCTATGAAGCCCGCGACATCGAGCAACTGCTAGGCTCACAGGAAAAGATCGACCAATGGTTTGAAACCAAAACCCAAGGCATCAACGAATGGCAGAAAGCCGCCCTTCGCGAACAATGGGGCACCATGCAGAAGGTGCTCAGTTCCAAATCCCGCATGGACCGGGTGATCATGGACATCATCCATGACTTCGGCGTGAAACCCCGGCTCATCAGCCATCGCGGCAATGCCATGCTGGTGGCCTCCAGTATCTACGAAGCGACGAAATACTACGACCTCTTCCAAAAGACTTCGTTCAAGGGCAAGTGCGCCGTGATTACTTCCTACAACCCAAACGCCAAAGACGTGACCAAGGAGGAAACCGGCGCGGGCACGGAAACGGAAAAGCAGTTCCTCTACAACACCTACAAGGAACTGCTGAAAAACGTGGAGGCCCAGCCGGGCAAATCCCAAACTGAAACCTACGAAGACAACGCGAAAAACCTCTTCATCAAACAACCCGCCACGATGCGCCTGCTGATCGTGGTGGACAAGCTTCTAACAGGCTTCGACGCGCCAAGCTGCACCTACCTCTACATCGACAAGTCGATGCAGGATCACGGCCTGTTCCAAGCCATCTGCCGCACCAACCGTCTCGACGGCGAGGACAAGCCGTTCGGCTACATCGTGGACTACAAGGACCTCTTCAAAAAGCTGGTGAACGAAAAAGGCACTGGCGCACTCCAGGTGTATTCCTCGGAACTCGACCACAGCGAAGGCGGAACCCCGCCCGATGTCCTGATGCAGGACCGTCTTAAAAAGGGCCGCGAACGACTGGATCAAGCCTTGGAACAATGCGCGATGCTCTGCGATCCGGTGGAACCGCCCAAAGCAGAACTTGATTACATCCACTACTTTTGCGGCAACGTGGAAATCCTCGATGATCTCAAAAAACACGAAACCCAGCGCGTGGCACTCTACAAGGCCGCCGCTGCACTGGTGCGCGCATATGCGAACATCGCCGACGACATGAAGCAGGCTGGCTATACGGAAACTAACATTCCGCGGATCAAGGAGGAAATGGCTCATATCCTTCGAGTCAGAGACAATATCCGCATGGCCAGCGGCGAAACCATCGACCTCAAGGCCTTCGAGGCCGACATGCGTTATCTAATCGACAGCTACATCGAAGCCAAGGAACCCAAGAAGATTTCGGCCTTCGACAATGCCGGTTTGTTAGATGTCGTTGAGCAAAGCGGTATGGCCGACGCCATCGCCCACATGCCGAACGGCATCAAAGGCAACAAGAACGCGGTGGCGGAAACGATCGCCAACAACGTCCGCAAGAAAATCATCAAGGAACACCTCAATGACCCGGCATTCTACGACAAGATGTCGGCCCTGCTGAAGGAGATCCTCGACGACTTGAAAGCGAAACGCATCAGTTACGAGGAATTCCTCAAGAAGGTGGCGGAGCAGATCATCAAGCCCGTGCAGCGAGGCTCGGCGAACGACACTCCCAAGCAACTCGACAGTCCCGGAAAACGGGCGCTCTACAACAACCTCAAACCACCGGTAAATCCACTCAGCGGCAAAGTGAATGACGCCGATCACGATCCCACTCTGAATCTTGCGCTTACCATCGACATGATCGTCAAACAGGTCCGCCCCGCCGACTGGCGTGGTATCACTGCCCGCGAGAACATCATCAAGTGCGCTCTGCTGCCCATTCTCGTGGACGATACTGAGGTGGAGCGTGTTTTCCTGATCCTCACCGCCCAAACCGAATATTGATGACCGCGCAAATCCAACTCGGCGACATGGCGGTGGACATCGTGCGCAAGGACATCAAGAACGTCCACCTCAGCGTCCACCCACCGACCGGCCGTGTGACCATTGCCGCGCCCGCGCACATGGGCATGGACACGATCCGCGTCTTCGCCATCACCAAGCTGGCGTGGATTCGCAAACAACAAACCAAACTGCTAGAACAAGAGCGCGAGGCTCCCCGTGAATTCCTTGACCGGGAAAGCCACTACGTCTGGGGCAAACGCTACATGCTCAAGGTCATCGAAATTGACCAAGCCCCGTCCATCGAGCTCAAACATAGCAAGATGCTCCTCCACGTCCGCCCCGGCACCAGCCAGTCCAAATGCCAAGGCATCATGGATGAATGGTATCGCCAACAACTTCGGCTGGCGGCCATGCCGCTGATCGCCAAATGGGAAACCCGCCTCGGCGTGACGGTGGAACGGCTATTCATCCAGAAGATGAAAACCAAGTGGGGAAGCTGCAATCACCAAGCCCGAACGATCCGCCTCAACACGGACCTCGCGAAAAAGCCGCTCGATTGCCTCGAATACCTCGTCGTTCACGAGCTGGTTCACCTTCTTGAGCCCACCCACAACGCCCGTTTCGTTTCGCTCATGGACCAACACATGCCGAAATGGCGTTCTCACCAAGACACCCTCAACCGCCTGCCCGTCCGCCACGAGAGCTGGAGTTACTGATTCCCCGAAGCGGGCTTCAAATGCTAACCATCCCGCAATTCTTGTTTTGTCGGAGGAGAGATTTCTCTTCTGGTATGGCAGAGGCCATACCTATCAGAAATCAATCAACGACAAACTAGATCACTTCAATTGCGCGGCCAATTCAGCGAAGGCCGCATCATCGAGAATCGGAGTTGCGGTTTCCAATAAACCAGATGGTGGTTCTGGCAGTTTGATCCAACTGCGGCAGCCGCCGAAGCTGACTTCGTAGGGAAATTCCCACGCTTGTGCGAGTTTGCGGACGCGCACGAGGGCGACATGAATGCTGCTAGATGCCATGCCTTTGCCTTCCCAATCGAAGCGATCGCGCACGGTGGGTTCAGAATAAATGTGATGAGCTTCTAACGCCGCCACTTTTTCCCAATCGGTCAGAGTGATTGCCCAAAGTGCCTCGACGTGATGAGTGATTGAAAGCATGTCGCCGGGTTGCCACTCGGGCAGGACTTTCACTTCGCCTTCGCGGACTTGATCGCTCAGTGCATGGAAACGGGTGGGGAAAAGGAAAAACGATTCGTGGGCGAAGGAAAATCCCTGCCGTCCTTCGTGGATGCCGCCTTTGCGCAGCAGGATTGATTGCCGACCGGATGCAAGTGCGTCACACACGACCTGCCATTCTTTGAAGCCGATAGATTCCATGTGAAATTTGAAATTTAGCCGAGGTCACCTGCGGTCACCGATCTTTGCTGGCGAGCGCCGAGGATGCGGGCTTGGAGGACGACGCGGTCCGGCGTGGAGTCGAATCGATAGCTGTGGCAGTTTGGGCAGAGAGCGGCGGCGATGCCGACGATTGAGTCGCAGCCCTCGCAGACTTTATAGCCTGATGGATTGGCGGCGATTTTTGCAGCGGTGGCAGCGCGGTTGGGTGGAGGGGAATCAGGCATGTTGGCGATGAAAAAAGCGGGCCAGGTGACCCGGTCCGCTTATTTTTCTGAGAATTAGTTGAATTTCCGTGATCCAGATTGGGATTAGGCAATCGCAGCGATGGCCTTGGCGGTCTTGCTCTTGAGATTTGCGGCTTTGTTCGAGTGGATGACGCTGCGCTTGGCGGCTTTGTCCACGGCAGAAGAAAGTTCCGAGCTGGCCTTAGTGGCACCGGCTTTGTCACCGGCAGCGATGGCAGCGAGAGTTTTTTTGCGCAGGGTTTTCATGCGGCTTTTTTCCGCGCGATTGCGTTCGGTCCGGACGACGGTTTGGCGGGCGCGTTTGATCGATGATTTGTGATTGGCCATGATGATTTCTTAAAAAAAGAGGATGCCTAGAGGCGGGCGGGGCAAAGTAGGGAAACCGATGCGGGTGTCAAGCTCATCTTTTCAAGAATCTCAGCTATTTGATTTGTTGCTGAAAATTCCCGTGGATGCGGAGGCTTCGTTGGATTTTTTGGGTCGTAGAGATCCGCGGATTACAAAGACGTCTGCGCCATGACCGACGCGGTTGTAGAGGTCGCAAATATCGCGGCTGCCCATGCGGATGCAGCCGTAGGAAGCCGGTGCACCGAGGCGACGTTCTTCGGCGGTGCCGTGGATGTAGATGGTGCGGCGGTAGGCGTTGCGGTTGCGCTCCTCGGTGCCGGTGAGCCAGAGGATGCGTGAGACGATGGGATCTCTGCCCGGTGCGTTGGGTTTGAGAACTTCGCCAGTCGGACGGCGGTTTTTGAAAACGGAGCCCGCCGGGGCTTTGTCGCCGATTTTTCTCGCCACTTGCATTCGGCCTAGTGGCGTGCAGTTGCTGTTAGGCCTATCTCCGACGCCGAACTTTGAGGTGGAGATTTTATACGTCTTAATTGGGCTGCCATCTCTGACGAGCACCATTTTCTGATCGCTCACGCTGACGATCATCTTGTTTCGTGTGTCTTTGTCGTAGGTCGAATTTCCGCAACCCGTGATGCTGAACGCGGCCAGCAGGCTGAAGGTTGAAATGAGTAAGAGTCGAAGATTCGTTAGGGATCCGGTCATCATTCTTTACGGAATTTTGCGGTTCACGGCCTTCACCCCCGTTAGAGTGGAGCTGGATGGCAACATACGGGCCAATGAAGACAGCGACGTATAGAAGAATCCGATGGGGAATGGAAGCAAAAGAATTGCTGATGACCAACTTCCCCGCATCGCAGCATCCACCACGACGAAGAGGAAAAAGAAGCCGAAGAGCAACTCAATGAAAGGGGTGAGCGATTTGATTGCTTTGTAGCTGCTCTTTTTCCAATCGGCGCGTTTGGTCTGGCCGATGCCATATTTGGGAGTGCGGACGAAGGCGGTTTCGTGGTTGAGCAGCGCCTCGATCACGGCTTTGGCGTTGCTGATCGACATGCCGATGCCGAGCGCGAGTAGCAGTGGCAGATAGGGAATTTCCTTCCACCAAGTGCCTGGTCTAAGTGCTTTTTGCGAAACCATGTAGAAAACGATCACTGACACCGACGAGAAGAAGAAGATCGGGACATTGATGATGTAGTAGGTGAATTTGCCGAAATCTGGCTGCCATTGTTGGTTTGGATAGATCAGGAAACACAGCAGGATAAGTAACAGGTAAGCGAAATTCGAAGTGAGGTGAGCGGTGGCCTCCATTTTGATGAAGAGCGGCACTTTCGCTCGCCAGATCGCGGGCAGGACTTTTTTGCAAACTTGGATCGAGCCCTTGGTCCAGCGGTGTTGTTGGCTTTTGAAGCCATCCATATCGACCGGAAGTTCTGCGGGAGTTTCCACGTCGTTGAGGAAAATGAAGCGCCAGCCTTTGAGTTGGGCGCGGTAGCTGAGGTCCATGTCCTCGGTGAGTGTGTCGTGTTCCCAACCGCCAGCGTCAGCGATGCAACACTTGCGCCAAATGCCGCCGGTGCCGTTGAAGGTGAAGAAGCGGCCAGAGCGATTGCGTGCGGTTTGTTCGAGTTCGAGATGGCCGTCGAGAAACATCGCCTGAATGCGGGTCAGCACGTTGTAGGTCCGATTCAAGTGGCCCCAGCGGGTCTGGATCATGCCGATTTTTTCGTCCGTAAAATAATGGATCGTTTTTTGCAGCAAGTCTGGATTCGGCACAAAATCAGCGTCCAGAATGAGTAAATACTCGCCCTTGGCGAAACGAGTGCCGTTTTCTAACGCACCAGCTTTGTAGCCAGTGCGGTCGGTGCGGTGAATGTGTTCTGCGTCGAAACCCCGGGCTTTCAGCCGCTCAATGCCAGCACGGCAAATTTCCACCGTTTCGTCTGTCGAGTCGTCCAAAAGCTGGATTTGTATTTTGTCCAACGGGTATTCCAGCGCGGCCACCGAATCGAGCAAACGATCGACCACATGCATTTCGTTGAACACCGGAAGTTGGATGGTCACCAGCGGCAAATCCTGGAACATTTCCTTGGGTTCAGGGCGTTTGCTGGCGTGTTTGAGATACAAAAAAACAATGGCTAGACGGTGCGAGCCGTAACCGGCAAGACCCATCAAGACGAGAATATATGAGGCGTACCAGATGGGTGATGACCAGTCCATGGAGGTGAGAAAATTGGAGTTGAATTGAGGCGATTCCAGATACGGGCGGTTACGGAGGGCTCGGTTACCTTTTGGCAAGCCTTTCGCCAGACGCCGAAGGCCAACAGGAATGACGACCTCTGTCAAGCCTCGATTTGGGAACCCAAGTCTTTGAAATTGAGGCATTTCATCAATTTTTTCACGCTCTGAAATCGCGTCGTATACGGTGTTTGCGTGAATTCGGAGTGGACCGTATCGGTGTTTGCATGAATGCTCCGGGCATGGGGAAACGCACGTTTTGGATGAAGCTTGTGGCGGCTGTGGCCAGCGGGTTGTTGGTGGCCGGGCTGTTTCCGCCGTTTTCGTTAGCGGTCATGGCATGGTTGGCGCTGGTGCCGGTGATCGCCGCGCTGTGGTCGTTTCAAGGTCCGCGAGCTGGGTGGAAGGGATTTTTTCTGGCATGGCTGGCTGGCACCCTGAGCAGTTTGATTCAGTTCAATTGGTTGGCGGAGGTTTCATGGCTGGGAGCCGTGCTACTGCCGATGTATCTCGGGTGTTTCTGGGGCTTGTTCGGTGCGTTTGCCGCCACACTCGGGAATCCCTGGAAACCGCTCGCTCGTGACGCTCAGAAGCTGGGCTTGTGGATGGATTTTAGAAAAAGCCTGCGCGTGGCGACCTGTCACGGCGCGGTCTGGGCTGGACTCGAATGGCTGCGTGGCTGGTTGTTCACGGGATTCGGTTGGAACGGGCTAGGCGTCGCATTTCATGAAACTCCGATCTTCGCCCAAGCAGCTGATGTGCTAGGAGTGACGGGCCTCTCACTGATCGTGGTGTTTTTCCAAGCAATCCTCGTGCAAGTCGCAGGTCGCCGAGACCCCGGCACTGCGGATAGCAGAAAGCGAATGCGGTTGGACTTCGCCCTCGCAGCGGCGGTCCTCGGCTTGTTGGCCACTTACGGAATCACGCGAATCGAGTTAGAAAAACGCGGCGCATCCGAGCGACTCAAAACCCTGCTCGTGCAAATCAACATCCCGCAAGATGCCGCACAAGTGCTGTGGAGTGCCCTCGATGTCCACCTGGCATACGAGGAAGAAACTATCAAGGGCTTGGCTGCTTTAAAAAATTCCTCTAACCAACCCGACTGGGTGCTGTGGCCGGAGTCCGCTCTAACTGGAAGAATTCTGCGCGCGCCCGACGGAGCATGGGGCACATGGCGGGAAAATCAGGAAACCATCGCCAGAGTGCGCGCGGAAGGCTCGTTTCAACTGATTTACGGCGTGAATGAACTCGAAGCGGAATCCATGGCCAACGGTGATCTGATGGTGAAACCCAAAGGACGTGCGTGGAATTCTATCGCCGTGATGGATCCTAACGACAATCTCCAGACCTATCGAAAACGCCACCTCGTGATGTTTGGCGAAACGATCCCATTTGTGGACTCCATACCACTGTTGAAAAAAATTTACCAACAACAGGCTGGAGTGGAATACGGTGGCTCTTTCACGCCCGGTGATTCGCTGGAACCACTCGGCATCCCGACTGCAGACGGCACCATGATCCGGGCAATTCCCACCGTTTGTTTCGAGGATTCGGTGCCACGTTTGACTCGCAAATTTGTGCGTCCCGGCCCGCAGATCATCTTGAATGTCACCAACGACGGCTGGTTCCGCGAGTCGGCGGCGGCGGCGCAACATTTTGCTAACGCCCGGTTCCGAGCCATCGAACTGCGCCGCCCGATGCTGCGATGCGCGAACTCTGGCGTCAGCGCCGCCATCGATACCACTGGCTCCACCGCTCACCCAGACACCGGCAAACCTCAAGTGTTAGTCGATTCAAAAGGCAGTCATTTCACCCGTGGATCGTTGCTCACAGAAATCAAAGTTCCACTCACACCATCGTTTTCACTCTACGCACTCATCGGCGATTGGGGCATCATTCTGCTAGCAGTGGCAGGTTTTTCATGGGCATGGAAAACTCGCAAATGTTAGCTGCGGATTCATCAACAAGTTCGCGACGATTTTTTCACCACCGAGGAACGGAGAAGGCTGAGTTCACAGACCAAAGCTGACGCAATTTTTCTGTGAGATCCTCATTTCTCCGCGTCTCTGTGGTTGAAAGAAACAGTCGTGTTAGAATCACTTATCTTCCGCGTTGTTCAATTTGAAAACCGCGGCAGCGGCCGCGCCACCCGCAAGATCCGCAGCGATGTGAATCCAGATTTGCGAAAAGTTCACCAACTTCATCATTCCTGCGCCCACCGCCACGGCGGGGTTGAATGCTCCGCCGGAAATGCCGCCGACGGCAAAAGCTCCGGTCATCACCGTGAATCCAATGGCCAATCCATAAAACGAATTATGCGCATTGCCTTTTGCGGTGGCCGTGTTGAGCACCACATAACAAAGCGCGAACGTGAATAAAAACTCTGCTAGAAGCGCCTTCGGCACGCTTTCGATCACCATCGGCTTGCCAGAACCGTAAAGGAATCCGACCACCACCGCGGCGACCGCCCCCGCCGCCAGTTGGCTGAGCATGTAGGGCAAAACGTCTTTGGTATCGCAGCGACCTCGCAACCAAACCGCAAGGGTGACCGCTGGATTGAAGTGACCGCCGGAAATATGACCACCCGCGAAAATCATCACCATCAACGCGGAGCCGATGGCCAGTGGAGCGATGACTCCAGCCGCTCCCGGCACCACGGTGCAGCCGATGGTTAGCACGAGGAAGAATGTCCCGATGAATTCAGTGATGTATTTTTTCATGATGTGGATTGGTTGTTCAGATTGCTTGTGACGGCAGATTGAAAGGCTAACTTTTGAAAAATTGACAGGTCAACACAAAAGCCGACAGATAAAAGCTGAATCCCCTGCCTGGTCTCCACCGCGTTTTCACGTGATGACCTTTTTTATGTGAGCTTTTACGAGGATGAGTCTGAGCTCAGGGATTTTTAAAAACCGCAGATCATTTGGTGACAGCGTCTTAGCGATTTGGCTCTGAAAGATCCTAAAATCGTTGCTGATCCTTGATTTTTAGCGGGACAAATAAGCTGCTGTGGGTATTCAATGCGCCCGCAAAGAAATTTTTCTCCAAACGCTTCCACCCATGGCCACCATTACCAAACGCGAACTCGCAACCAAAATCACCGACCGTCTTGGCACCAAGGGTTATGGATTTTCGCAGCAAGACGTCCTCGAAGTGATCCAATCACTGATCGATGAAATCACCGATTCTCTAGCTCAAGGAGACACTGTGGTGATGAGAAATTTCGGCGCGTTTCAAGTTCGTGAAATGAAGGCGAAAATTGGCCGCAATCCAAAAAATCCAGATCAGGATGTGAAAATTCCAGCCCGAGCAGCGGTGAAGTTTAAACCTGGCAAGGAGATGAAGGAAAAAGTGGCCACGACTCTTCATGTGATCCGCGAGCGCAAATAATTCCGTTAGCTAGCACAGTGATAGATCATGAATGCTCAAGGCGCTAAACAGTGCAAGGCGGTCATGCTCGCAGTAATCTGCGTATTTCCACTTCTCAATTCATGTTTTTCCCGGCCCGGAAGTCATGACGGCTACATGACTCGTGGCTACACCGTGCGTGGGCAGAGTTATCAGCCGATGAGTGTGGATCAGGCCCTAGACTACGATGAAACGGGCACTTGTTCGTGGTACAATGAGTCCACTTTTTTCGGGTTCAAACGTGGCACCACCTCGCTGGGTGAAAAAGTTATGCCATGGCATTTGACCGGTGCGCACAAAACGCTGCCGCTGCCCTGTCTCGTCAAAGTTACCAATGTGGAAAACGGCAAATCCGTGAAAATTCGCATCAATGATCGAGGCCCATTCATTCCTAACCGGATTCTCGATGTCACGCCGCGTGCCGCGAAAAAACTCGGCTTCTACGAGCAAGGACTCACGACCACCCGCGTCGAAGTTCTCTCGGTCGGTGATGGTTCTTACAAACGCAAAAAGCGTGGCTGGTTCGGCCTGTGAAAAAGGGTTGTTACGCAGTTCTACGCCAGCTTCGCTCATGGGGTCCTGACCAAGCCATTCCTAACTGACAAGCTTATGGCACTCTAGGAAATTTCGAGAAATCTGGCGGACGTTTTTCAATGAATGCTTGTTTCCCTTCGCGGCCTTCCTCGCTCATGTAATAAAGCAAGGTCGCGTTTCCTGCTAGATCGAGCAAGCCCATCTGCCCGTCGCAATCCGCGTTGAGAGCAGACTTGAGGCAGCGCAGCGCGAGTGGTGAATGCGCGAGCATTTCGCGACACCACTGGAGTGTTTCATTCTCTAACTCCGCAAGCGGCACCACCGTATTGACCAAACCCATTTCTAACGCCTGTTTGGCGTCGTATTGGCGACACAAATACCAGATTTCGCGAGCTTTCTTCTGACCGACAATCCGAGCGAGGTAGCTCGAGCCAAGTCCGCCATCAAACGAGCCGACTTTCGGCCCGGTCTGACCGAAACGCGCGTTGTCTGCGGCAATGGTGAGATCGCAGACGATGTGCAGCACATGCCCGCCGCCAATCGCATAACCCGCCACCATGGCGACCACCGGCTTTGGTAATGAGCGAATTTTTTTCTGCAAATCTAGCACATTGAGACGTGGAATGCCGTCCTCGCCGATGTATCCGGCGTGGCCGCGGACTTTTTGGTCGCCACCGGAGCAAAATGCCAGATCGCCGCTGCCGGTTAGGATGATCACACCAACCACGGGGTCCTCATGGGCGAGGTCGAAAGCTTTGAGCAGTTCCATCACCGTTTTCGGGCGGAAGGCGTTGCGCACTTCCGGGCGATTGATCGTGATTTTTGCAATTTTCCCCTGATCCGTAGTTTCATAACGGATATCTTCAAACTCGCGCACTGTGGTCCACATGCGCGGAATTCTGAATGATCACCGTGCGCCCGGCAATCTCTTCCATCGCCACTGCCGACAAAAAAAACCTGATTCTTAGCCAGTCGGAGCGTAGCGCAGTCTGGTAGCGCGCTTCGTTCGGGACGAAGCGGCCGTGAAATTCCTCAAAGTTTCTCCGCTAGCGTTGCCGGGCGGTCAGTTTTAGGCTATTCGTTCCGCCAGATGAATTCGTCAGCCGCTTTGCAATACTGTCCGGATCTGCTGCATTACCGCCGACATGCCACTCGCGAGGTGATGGTGGGGCATGTCGGGATCGGCGGAGAGAATCCCATCCGAGTGCAATCGATGATCACTTCGGACACGCGGGACACGCGGGCTTGTGTGGAGGAGATTCTCGGGCTGGCCGATGTCGGCTGTGAAATTGTCCGCGTCACCGCACAAACAAAAGTGTATGCCGCGAATCTGGCTAACATCGCGCGAGAAGTCCGTGCCGCCGGATGTCAGGTGCCCTTGGTGGCGGACATTCATTTCAAACCAGACGCCGCACTCGAAGCCGCCAAGTGGGTGGAAAAAGTCCGCATCAATCCGGGAAATTACGCCGACAAGAAAAAATTCGAGATCCGCGAATACAGCGATGCGCAATATGATGAGGAACTCGAGCGCATCCGCGAGGAATTCACGCCGCTAGTGCTGCTTTGCAAAGATCTGGGCCGCGCGATGCGCATCGGCACCAATCATGGCTCTCTCTCAGATCGCATCATGAACCGCTATGGCGACACTCCGCTCGGCATGGTGGAAAGCGCGTTTGAGTTTGCCCGCATCGCTCGGGATAACAACTATCACTCGTTAGTTTTTTCAATGAAGGCGTCGAATCCTAAGGTGATGATCGAGGCTTATCGGTTACTCGTCGCGCGACTGCGGGCGGAAGGCGCGGATTGGAACTATCCGATCCATCTTGGCGTGACCGAAGCTGGCGATGGCGAGGATGGCCGAATCAAGAGCGCGATCGGCATTGGGTCATTGTTAGCAGATGGCATCGGTGATACGATCCGGGTATCTCTCACCGAGGATTCGGTTTATGAAATTCCGGTGGCCCAAGCCTTAGCAGAGCCATTTAACAATTTTCAGTGTCATCTGGAGCGGGACGCTCCAGCTACGTGTTACCAGCCTTCATACGATCCGTTTTCCTACGAGAGGCGTCGTAGTTCGCCGATCACTATCATGGGCCATGCGCTCGGTGGGGAAAACACGGTGCGCGTGTTCATCACTCAGGAACGCTGGAATTCACTTGCCCACAAGATTGCTACGATGGGTGATTTTAAACCAGAAATCATCCTAGAAAAATCCGAGGTAATCGAAATTGACCCTCGCGACGATGCCGCTGTCGCGGCCTTGAATTCACGTTCGGAATCTGTTCTAGTAACCGTTTCTGACTCCACAGACATGGAAGTGATTCCCGCTTTTCGATTGTTAGCGGCGCGTCTGGATGCACGGCATCCTATCTTGCTCAAGGATGTGCTGCGACCTTTGCTAGATGATGCTGAGCCCTTGCAATCGCTACTTTTGGCGGCGCAAAACATCGGCTCGCTGCTCTGCGATGGCATCGGCGATGCGATTCTAGTGCGCGGTGAAAGCGCACCCGGTGCATCGTTGCGCTTGGCATATAATATCCTTCAATCTGCTGGCACTCGCATTTTCAAAACCGATTACGTCGCCTGTCCGAGTTGTGGCCGCACGCTTTTCAATCTTCAGGACACCACTCGAAAAATCCGCGAGGCCACCGGCCATCTCAAGGGCGTGCGCATCGCGGTGATGGGCTGCATCGTCAATGGCCCGGGCGAAATGGCCGATGCAGATTTCGGTTATGTCGGTGGTGCGCCGGATAAGATCAACCTTTACGTCGGCAAGACGGCAGTGCAGTTCAACATCCCAGCAAGCGAAGCGGTGGACCGACTTGTGGACCTCATCCGCGAGCATGGAAAATGGGTGGACGCCCCAGTACACACTAACACTAATGCCTAATCTCATGGCTGACTCTGATACTCTAACTCTCACCCGTGATGACACGATGCTCGACATTCCGTGGAACGTGATCGTGCATGACGATCCAGTGAATTTGATGGGCTATGTGACATGGGCATTGATGAAAATTTTCGGTTACGATGAAAAAAAAGCCGCGGTGCTCATGATGCAAGTGCACGAGCGGGGACGCTCTATCGTATGGAACGGAAGACGTGAGAAAGCCGAGTTTTATCTGCAACAACTGCAAGCTCATCAACTGAAAACCTCACTTGAAAAAGCCGAATGAAGATTTTATCCGCTAAACCGGGATTACTCCAGATCGAGATGGAGGACAAAGGAGACTGGCATCTATTCACCAGCATCACTGGTGACGCTGTTTCCCTTGATCGCAAGCTCTCTCACTGGCTCGGAGAACACATCACTGACGAGGAAGTTACACTTGATTGGTTAGATTACATCGTGCCCGAACTTGAGGATCGATTTACCGAAGCGGTGTTACACGTCACCACCGCCATCGCGTCGGCCCGTGTCGAATTTATCGATGGACCAGGCGTGATACAAATCCGCGCGGAGGATTCCTTTCTATGGTATAGCACATTGAATCAGGCTCGGCTCGCACTTGAAGAGCGCTACCAGTTTGGTAGCGGAGAAGATAACGATTCCGAAATTCTACCGCCTAATCAAAAGTCTGCATTTTTGAGATCTCGATTTTATTGTGCAATCCAGAGTTTGATTTTAGAGCATGTGATGGAGTAAAGAGCAAAAAACTGAAACATTCTACTGATAGATATAACTCCGCTGCATCAAATTCAAAGATTCCACAAGCCCCCTGCCCTGCTCAGCCTGTGATTTCCGCTTGGCTGATAGAGAGTGCCGCGAGGTCCTCCACTCCGCTAACCGACGACAAGTGACAGAGTTTCTGCCGCAGGCCTTTGGCTCCAGGAAACCCTTTGCAATAAGCCATCAAGCGCGATCTCATCCCTATCAGCGTTTGTGTTTCATTGCCCTTGTGTCCACTTTCCACCGCCAAACGACAGTGACGAATGACCAATGCCCAGCGCTCCTCAAGATCGATTCCGGGCGCTTCTTTTCCAGTTAGAATGAAATGTTTGGCCTCGCGAAAAACCCACGGATTGTGCATCGCCGCGCGGCCGATCATCACGCCAGACACCGCCGTTTCGTTTTTCCGTCGCAACACATCCGCGCCGCAAGCGATATCGCCATTGCCGATGATCGGGATGGAAACCGCGCGTGCCACCGCATCGATCACCTCCCAATCCGCCTCGCCGCCGTATCCCTGCGCACGCGTGCGACCATGCACAGCGATCGCACTCATGCCGCAATCTTCCAGAATGCGCGCCACCTCCACCGCGTTCACCGATTTTTCATCCCAGCCGATACGCATTTTCGCGGTCACTGGAACTTGATCTCCCACCGCTCGGACGACACCGCGTGCCACTTCAGTTAGGAGACCACATTCCCTCAGTAACGATGAACCACCGTTTTTTGCCACCACCTTGTTCACCGGGCAACCGAAGTTGATATCGATGAAGTCTGGGCGTTTCCAATCGATGATTTTTTTCGCCGCCTCGCCCATTCTGCCGCCATCTGCACCGAAGATCTGCACACCCACCGGACGCTGCTCATCGGTGAAGTCAGTGTATTTTCGCGTCCGAGCGTCGGCCTGCATGATGCCCTCCGCAGAAACAAACTCAGTAACCATCACATCCGCCCCTAACTCTTTACAGATCTGGCGGAAAATCACATCCGTCACCCCCGCCATCGGCGCGAGATATAGCGGAAAACTAGCAGCAGCAAACCATGACAGCACGCCGGCCTCACAGGGAGCGGAAAGAGTGGAGTCGATAGAAATCATGGATTCATCCAACAGTGCGACAACTGAATTAGAGAGCTAACTTCTTAGGAATAAAACCCTCAAGAAAATTCTGGTATCCCTGTGATCCGGGGCCGGTTGAATAACGTTGGATGGAATCCTCGATGGTTTGGATGCAGAGCGTCCATGCTTTGGTCGGAAGTGGTTCACGATTGCCCTTGCTGTCCTCTGACATGAAGCCCGTGCGCACCTTGAGAAGATCTGCGTGCAGGGCTGCAAGCGCCTTATCGCGGGGAGACGCGTCTGGGATTTGTGGCTTTCCGCCCTCCGATGTCTTGCGAACCTTGTTGAGCGTAGAACGTATCTGGGAATCATTCATCGCGATGCCATCCGCTTTCGCCGAGCGGGCACATGCCAGAATCCGGCGTTCGATTTCAAACAAGATCGGCGCATAAAACGGATCCTTCATGATGTCGGTGGTGTTCATAGTGTTTAGTGTGGATAGGGCCCGAGAAACCTCTGGCCGTTGAAGTGGATCATGTGATCGGGAGTCGCGGCGATCCAGACGTGAGTTTCCCAAGCGATGGACTCCAAGCAGCGACAGAAGCTACGATGATCTGGAAAAGTGGAGAAAAAGATCAGGTGCCTGCCGCTCGATGCGAAATGTTTGTTCAACTCCGACCGGCGCGCTTCGGTCATGTGCCTTTGTCGGGTCGAAACATCGATGAGAAACAACGCATCGCACTCAAGATCATGAATGATGACATCAGGCATGGCGACCACAGCCCATGGGCAGACGCCAAGACTCGATATTGCCTTTCGATCCGCTTTCCTGCCGGATATCAGAACACGGGGCCGACCAACATGCCGCGGAGCGAAGTCGGCGATGACGCGGTGAATGTGATAGTTCGGCTTGAGTTTCATGTTGGCGTATGGTCTGGTTCAAAGGGTTTGTGCGAGACTGCCCGGCTTCACCCTTGCGCCCGGGTAGTGCGCCAGAATCTGAGCCTTAAGACTGCGCAGAAAATTCGCAGAGCCAAACTCCTCTAGCGGAATGCGGTGGTTGGGCTTCTTGTTGGCGATGCTTTCGTCAGTGACAATGAAGGCTCCTGCATCGTAAAGACGAGCACCAATGCTTTGTTTGAGGAAAATCTTATAACGCTCGGCGTAGGAAGGTCCCGCATATTTCCTTTGCTCGTTACTTCCTTCTGTGCGGAAAGGTGGCATAGCTAAAAAATGAGGCTGCTCTATACGGACAGATTTGCCATCCGCTTCGGGGTCATATTTTCCAACAAAAAGATAGCCTAGCCATGGGCGTGGAAGTTGGCGCTCGAATCCGGAGTTTTGATAGGTGGACCAGAAATCGGTTGCATTGCCGATGCTCTCTTCTAACCGGTCGTTCTGGTTATTGCCAATGCTCTTGTCCTGCGATTTGAATTCCGTGGCGGCGTAAAGGACTGGTGGCCCTTCGTCTCCTTTGGCAGAATGGAAACGGCTGCCACCTAGCACAATCAAATCCCAGTTTTTGGAAGGCCTGAAGTAGGACGGGAGAATAGACGGAGTTTTGGTCAGGTGACCACCTGAAAATATATGATCAGACTTAACGTTCAGGCCGATGAGAAAATCGCGCATTGCGATTGCGAATCCATCCATCGTTTTTCCATGGAGGTTGGCATCACGAGTCCCTCCTTGGGCTTTTTTGGGAGTCGCGCCTTTCTTTGATGCCCACCAGTATTTGATAGCGTTGTGAAATAAGGCTGTCTCAGAAAATGTGCTCATTTGGGAATCTCGTGAATTTGATAGGCCTCTAGCGCCGCCTTGGTGGCAAGTTCGAAATCCTGAGTTTCGAAGGCATTTCGGAGGGTGTCAGCGAGTTTTGGCGAAATGCTTTGCGGATCAGGCACGCGGATGCGACGAAGGTATTGGGCTTGAAAGCGGAGGTAGCCGCCCCTCATGCGGACACCGTAGCAATGAATAAAAAACTGCCCAACGTCGGACATAAGCAAAGCTCCTAACACCTTCAGATCCCATGTGTCCGAGGTGATCCAGTAGAGATTGTGCTGGGGATAGGTCTTGCCCGTGTCGAGACTAGGCAACAGGCGATCTTTGATGTCGGCGATGTAAAGTTTGTGTTTTTTGACGAGCACAAGATTCACACGATCAATGGTCTTGTGCCAGTTCTCGGCACGGTCCTTTTTCGCGGTGTGTCGGTTGGAGAGCAATTCGTGATGCGGCTTTAGGTGCTGTTTCAGGCGCGGGTATTCGGCAAGATCGACGAGGCCCTTGGCGTTCCAGGGGTTCGCCATGCAGTGGCCTGACCATTGGACTTTGCCGTCGTTCAGGTCGGACGCGAGGGCGAGCGGCAGGATGCGATCGGGCTCAATATCCGGTTTGGTTGGGGAAATGAACACGCGGTCAGCTCCGGTGGCGACGCCGATGCCGATCTTCGTTCCGGTGATCTTGCACTCGAGTGGGAAACAGGTCGCTTCGAGGTGCTTGAGGAGTTTCAGCGCATCGGGCGAGGAACATGGCCATGGCTCGGTGCCGTGGAACCAATCCTCAAAACGTGCGGAGCGGAGACCAGAACTCGATCCTAGTGACGCACCCAGCGACTTGATCAAACGGGCACGGTTCTCGGTTTCGATGCCCGGCAAGGCTTTGGAAACGATGACCGGTCCTTGTTCTTCGCGGGCGATGATGGTGACGGCGGGATAGGCGGAAACCTCGGATTCAAACGCCTGCACGTCGTGGGCCTCGATGATGTGGCGGACATTGTAGCCCTCGGTGGTGATGAATTCGCGCAGGGCGCTGCCATAGTCATTGAGCATCCACCGATCCGCGCAAATGTAGGCGCAGACGCCGTGAGGTTTGAGCTGGAGCAGCGCGGCTTGATAGAAAGCGACGTAGATATCCGCCCGGCCGCGCATGGCGCTGTAGCCGTTCCGATACATCGCCGCTTTCTTCTCGGGGATTTCCTCTAGCCGGATGTAAGGCGGATTGCCGATGACAAAGTCGGCGATGGGGAAACAGAGCGAGGCTTCGAGGAAATCGCCGACCTTGATCCAGCTTCGCGCGAGCTTCTCGGCCGTGGTGGAGGGAACCCGCAGGGAAATCAAGGTTTCCAGCACGACTCCAACCGCCTTTTCGGCAGCTTCCGGATCGATTTCAAAGGCTTGCAAGGCTGAGGTGGCTTTGCCCAAAGGCGAGCCGTGGCGCTCGCAGGATTCGACCAAACGCCGGACCATCGCGCTGAGGAAGGCTCCGTCACCAGCCGATGGCTCCAGCGCCACCAAGTCCGCCAAACGTTTCTCCGGCAGGTATCCAGCCAGATCCAACACCAACTCAACCATCCAAGACTTGGTGTAAACGACACCAGCCTCGCGGGGGGCGGAAAGGATGGCGTCGATGGAAATCATGGGTTCATGTGAACAGTTTTCGGCGGGGTTGTCAAAGGGGATTTTGGGAGAAGGGAGAATGTAACGGTGCGGGAAGTGAGTCCAGAGACGGTTTTGGCCTCGCGAGCTCCGTCCAGCCGAGTGTCTCTGCCAGCGGTTTAGGAAACGCCGGGCCTACATACATGATCGGGTTGGCTGCTCCACGTTTGTAGAGCTCCGCGACTGAACGCCATCTGTATTTAACACGAACTTCATCTTCTGCAATCCTGCCGACGAACTCTAAACGGTCATTCGGCTCTAAATTTCGGTTTGGATCGAGATATAGCGTGGATTCAGCGGGTAGCCATTTTGCAACTCGGTAGACTTCGCGGATCACGCCACCAAAAATTGCTGCGGCATAATCGGTTTTATCGACCGACGCTCGACCTACCCGCCAGGTGCCACGTGTGGCGTCATACAACGCCATGGCAGAAGTTTCCGACGCGTCGCCGTAGGTTTGGTTGATCTTGATGAGTACCATGTTGTGCTCAAACCTCTCGACCTTTTTTGCCGAGAGCTCCGCATGCACCGTGTCAATGGATTTTCGCCCGAATTGGCGGGCATTATGCCCGATCTGTGCGTTGGTCAGATTTCCGATACCAATAAGATCAATTGCCGCTGCTTCAACTTTGAGCGCGGTCGCTTCGTCGAGTCCAGATGCTAGGATCTCGATCCTCGGCTTCAGGCCTGCGGCATGGATCTCCTCGATGCGTTTTACCTTGAGGGTCTCTGATTTGTCTTTGAGGTGGTCGAAGGCGCGATTCCCTCGTCCTTTCCCCACATAAAAGGGGCTGTTATTTCGCGGGTCATTGTAGACATATACGTATGATCCGAGTTTCTCAATCTCTGACGGGTTGAATGATTGCACGGCGATAGTTAAATCGGGTCTCCGAACCTTGGAAAGCTTCAATGACGAACGATTGGATTCTCGGAGGCAATGCTTGTCTGGGGCTACTTCTGGGTGAGTTCTCGCATCGAAACTATTCGGGACTGCGACAGCAAGATGAGTGAATCGTCATCTTCCCGGTAAACGGTGTAATGGAAGGTTCTCATTGGCGTTGGAAGCGTTTGACTGCCTGAATGCTGGAGTTGCCGGGGGCGAAATGCAAGGCGGAAGGCTGGATGCTGTTGGTTTTGGCTGGCTGATTCATGGTCACTTGGCGCCGTTGGTGATGAGTGGGCGGCCCGCGGCGGGGCAGCCCTACCGATTTGGATGTGGGCAGGACGCCCACGCTCCTTGAGTCATGACTCCATTTCCATGTTAGATGATTTTTCCTCCGCTCACTTTGCGGCGGGCGATGGATTCTAACTCTGGGGTGTTTTTTAACCAATCGATGTGAGTGGTGGTGATCCATTTCTGGGCGTGTGACGGCAGATGGGCTAGCAGGGCGTTGCGGCGACTGGGGTCGAGCTCGCCGAAAATGTCATCCATCAGATAGAGCGGAGTTTTGCCGCCGTGGTTCTCTAGCAATTTCCCCTGCGCGAGTTTGAGGGCGAGCGCGGTGGTGCGTTGTTGGCCCTCGCTGGCGTAGTCTGCAGCGGGCATACCGTGGAGTCGTAGGGCAAGATCATCACGGTGCGGTCCGACGACGGCTTGGCGCTGGCGGGTTTCGCGCTCACGGGACTGGAGGATCGACTCACGCAAATCCGGGCCGCTGGCGGGAAGATAATGCAATGTGAGCGGTTCATCCCGCCCGCTCACGGCGCACTGGGCGGCGGCGGCAAGCGGGGAAAGCTCTGCTGCTAGACGAGCGCGGGTTTCCATCAGCAATGTGCCATGTTCGATGAGGATTTCTTCGTAGGAAAGTATCTCTGCATCGCGTGCGCGGCCTTCTTTGAGTAACAGATTTTTTGCCCGCAGCGCGCGTCGGTAGCGCGACCATGCGCGATGATAGGCTGGCTCGATCTGCGCGCAGATGAAATCCAAATAACGTCGGCGTCCCTCACCCGGTCCGCGTATCAGCTCGAGATCCTCATTTCCCATCCACACGACTAGACCGCCATCTCGCAGATAGGTGCTGCTGGTGCGGGGCTCGCCTGCGGCTTTCAAAAGCAAGCCATCGCGGGAATGGCGGACCTTGCGATCGCTGTCCCACAATTCACCGGCGATGCCGAAACCCGCAGTGCCGACGCGTGCCAATGTGGCCATGCGATGCGAGCGCGGCGAATGCAGGCGAACTAACACACAGATGGCTTCCAGCACTGAAGTTTTGCCCTGAGCGTTATCGCCGATGAGAATCACGCCGTTAGAAGGTGCTTCGAGATCGAGCGACTCGAAGCAGCGGAAGTCCATCAATCTGAGCGAACGCAGCACGCGGCAGGCATAAGGGAAATCTGCGGGCTAGGAAAGCATTACGGCAGCGTGTTTCTGCAGGGCAGAAATGATTTGTGGGCGTGGAGGCATCCCCCGGCTTGATGGCGGCGGATTTCTGGATTACGAGTCTCCGGCGTGACCCGAAAACCAAAGATCAACTCCCATGCGACCTACCACTTTTGGTTGCCGACCTTGGCGATTGGCGGGCTTTCATTCATGCTCGTGGCGGGTTTGGCCGCGCTGGGTGTCCTTGATCACGTGAATGCGGAAATCACCCGACTCGTGTCACGGGGTGGACTCGAAAAATTTCCCAAACATCTGCCGCGCGGAGCCGATTGGCTCGCAGGCATGGTGGTTTCCTTCGCGATTGCGGCGGCGATTCTTGGCACGCCCGGCCATCTCCGGCGTTTCTTGTTGTGGATCACCTCGGTAGTGTTAGTCGGGGCGTGGGCACCGGCACTCAGTCTAGCAGCACATGCTCCAGAGATCGCGGTGCCATGGATCGCATGCATTTGGTCCGGCGTTTGCGCCATGGTTTATGCCGCCAATCACCCGACCACCGAATCTCTAACTCATTCCAAAAAACGATGAAACGAGTCGGCTTTCCTGAATCCGTGCTGTCATTGATCGGCGAGCTCAAACGCCTGCCCGGCATCGGTCCACGCAGCGCGGAGCGCATCGCCGTGTGGCTGCTGCAAAACCCAAAGGCCGATCCCCTTTCCCTAGCCGGAGCATTACAAACCGCTAGAGAAACGATCTGTGCATGTCCGATCTGCGGGTTTTTCGCCACTGCAGACGGTTGTGGGATCTGCGATGATCCCAAACGCGATGATCGAATGCTCTGCGTGATCGAACAAGCGACTGACGTGATTCCGTTAGAAAGATCAGGCTCGTTTAACGGACGCTATCATTGCCTCGGCGGAAAACTATCACCACTTGATCGAGTCTCGCCAGAAGACCTGCACATCCCGGAACTGTTGCGGCGCGTGGATGCCGCAACCGGAGAAATCGAGGTGGTGTTAGCACTCGGCTCCGATGTCGAAGGCGAAGCAACTTCTAACTACCTAATCGAAATACTACGTGGCCGAAATTGCCGACTCACCCGCATCGCCCAAGGATTACCTGCCGGTGGCGGATTGGAACATGCGGATGAGCTCACCTTGATCCGCGCGATGCAGGGAAGGCGCGGAGTTTAATCCACACCTTTATTTTTTTGATTAGATAACAGTCTGATTTTTTCCTCAGAAGAGTTATATAAACATTTCGATGGCCGCATTCCACCGTTATGACATGAAACTGTCTTATTTAGCATTCGCAGGTGCTGCGGACTGAACCAGTTCGATTTGGTCGATGAAGGTGCTTTTATCGGCTTCACGATTTGTCGCTTCGATACGCAGCACGTGTTGGCCAGCTAGCACGGTAAACTGACTCGTTTTGTATTCTGCAAAGTCCGAGCTGGCCGGGAGGATAGGCTCGCCGAGTTGTATGTTATCAATGCAGAATTTCAGCGGTTGCATTCCGCCATCTGGTTGGCGTGCAGCTTTAAAACGAATCGTGTAAGTGCCAGCATCCAGCAAGAGGGTTTGGGCAATACAGCCAAGATTTTTATCAACAGCAGTTAGAACTGCGGTTTGCGAGCCATTTGGAGCTTCCTCAGCACCTTCAATACTGCCATTGGATTGAATCATTGCTGCAGATGCAAAGACCCAACCAATCTTTTGGTTGTTTTCAGCCCCTGGATTATACATGAAACCATCGATTCTCGGAGCCTCGAAACTGTCATTGATAATTGGCCTCGCCACGCTGAAACCATACTTCGTGCGGAGGTAACTTAACACCTTCCCCTGCGTGCTTTTACTGTGCGATTTGTAGATCAAAATTTCTGCAATGTCGCCGGTGAGTCCAAAGTTAAAGCCAGGTCCCGCTGAGGCCGTTCCATCACCCACGTTCAGCGTGTACAAGGGTTTTTTGAAATTTCCAGTGACCGCTTTGATCGACAAACCATCTTTCAGCTCAATGCTGGTAGAAGTTTGGTTATTCAAACGGAATCCTTTATCACCAGCGTAATCATCACCACCAGCGATGATGCCGGAAACCACGGCTTGGTTTCCTTCTGATGAGGTGGGTTTGAAAACAGCAATCGCCTCGACACCGCCGACGAACGCCTCACCGAGGGCACCAGCATTTGGAATGGTTAGCCATGTCTTGGTGTTTTCAAAGCGCAATGCTGGTTTGCCGTTGATCGCGTCTGGAATGAGCTTTGGACGTTTGGTGGAGTCAGGTTGGGTCAAGGTCAGCTTACTTCCCTGACTGGCCCAAGCCGATACCTTGCCCGCAGCGTCGGCTTTTACCCCTTGGTCGGCTGAAACCCAGAACAGGCACTCTGCTGGGTCAATCGCCGGAATCGCTAGATTCACGTCTGTGACGACAGGTTTACCGTTAGCCACAGCGGTATAACGGGCTCCTTCATCATCGAGACGGATCAAAGCTTTTTTTCCATTAGCAACCATGGCTTTGTAAACGCTGCCAGTAATGCGGGCCTCCACTGTGAGTTGGCCGAGTTCGGGTATATAAACTGAAACGTTACGATCGGCACCAGCCGCAGCCCATGCGGTAACGAGCCAAGTTGCCTCGGTGCGGTGTTTGCGTGCCAGCACACGTGCGGTATCATCACCAGTGGGGAATTCATATGCAGGTTCTTGGGGCGACAACGCGTGAGGCATCGGCCCAGGAAGCAAATCGCTATTGCGGGTGAACGTATCCAAGTGTGAGAACAAGGCATGAATATACGCAGAAACTGCTAGATTCTTGGCGTATTCAGGTGGTTTTTTGTGTGAAAAAGTGTGCCCGATGTAAGTGCCATTCATTGGAGGGCCTTCGTAAGCCCCAGTATTCGTGCCGATGGTTCCCGCCGTGTAAATGCATTTGAGGAAACCCGCCCATCGATTCACGTCGCTGGTATTCCAACCCCAGCCTGCCGAGATCCAGTCATAGGAAAATGGATTACCGGTCGCGATGCAGATCCCTACCGAATTCAGCGCTTGGGTGAGGATATCACGCATCTTATTACGCATATCTGCGCTCGGGTCGGTTACCGTGAATCCGGTATTTTGAGCCCCGACATAATGCTGATTGCTTGGAATATCCTCGCCGCCGGGTAGCACGTTGGTGCCGCGGACATGTTCCCAATAGCCACCGTATTCGTCGATCCCCCAAAATCGATTGCGCTCCGTCCTGCCACCAGAAGTGTAGTGGTTGTAGGAGCTGAGATATGGAATGGCCTGATAGATCTTGCGGGCGATGATTTTTTCAATCTCAGCGCCTTTGGCCGAGTTGAAATTATTCCAGTTTCCGGGCCCCCATGGGCTGTTGGCCACCTGTTCACAGAGTTCAGCATCTTGGGTCAAAAATGGCATTGATTGACTGACACCACCGGGAAAGCCGGGGTATTCGCCGCCATTGAGCACCATCGAAATTGGAATGCCACGATCCAGCATCTTGCGGAATGGCTCGGCACGAAATTCGCCTGCCATTTCCCAGACGGATGCCGGGGCGGCAAGACTGTAAACCCCGCCCATCTCCACAACAGTTCCATCGGCTTGTTTGAACGATTCATGAAAAATCTTCCCATTGGCGTCATGCACAAAAGCCTCAGGACATTCGGACTCACTCGGCATCCGTCGGTCACAGACTACAACGAGCGGATAACGTGCAGGATCGGACTTCGCCAGCGCCGCAATCTGCGCTTCTGGAGTGGTTTTATCATCCAACCGCGCCTCGTTTCCAGCGCCGACATACGTGCCGTTTTCTGAGCCGTATTCCAGCGCATAGCCCCAGTTTTCGCAGAGCTCGATTCGCGCCGCTACTGGCATGGAATACGCATAGCGTGTCAACCGTGGCAAGCTGTGGTCGGCTTTGTATGCGGGCTTTGGTTGATCCGCTAACCACTGAGCTATGGTGACATCTCTAGCATGTGCTACTGGCAGCATCAAAATAGTGCCGAGCACTAAAACCACAGTCTTAGGTGAATTCATCTTCTTGAATGAGGCGTGCATTTTTTAAAATGTGTGATTTTTTTGGTAGAACTATTTGACGTGCGAGAAACCCCATCAACGAGTTGTTGGCACCGGGTCTTTCACCAATTCGATTTGGTCGATGAAGGTGCTCTTTTCGCCGTCTCCATTGGTCGCTTCGATACGCAACACGTGTTGGCCTGCCTTTGCCGTGAACTGACTCGTCTTGTATTCTGCAAACGCTGAGCTGGCCGGAGTGATGAATTCGCCGATCTGCACACCATCGATGCTGAATTTCAGCGGTTGGACGTCACCCTTCGAATGGCGAGCGGCTTTAAACCGGATCGTGTAAGTGCCGGCATCCAGTGACAGCGTTTGGGCAAGACAACCTAACTCTTTGTTGATTCCTTGGAGCACGGCGGTTTGCACACCATCGGGAGCTGCGGCGGCTCCCAATGGGCTGCCGTTTTGCTGAATGACTGCTCCGTTGGCGAAGACCCAGCCGACCTTTTCTTGAATCTCAGCACCGGGATTGTAACGGAAGCCATACGCAGGTGGAGCCTCGAAGCTGCCGTTGGCAATGTCCCGAGTCTGACTGATACTGTACTTCGCACGGAGGTAGTCGAATATCTGCGTCTGTCTGGCGGGGGACATTGCCTTGTAGATGATGATTTCCGCAATGTCGCCCGTGAAGCCGAACGTGTAACCTGGTCCCGCTGCGGCAGAATCGCCGATTACGAGCGAATTGAGGCGGCTGTCGAAACTGCCATGCGACAACTTAATCGCAACTCCATTGCTCAGTGTGACATTGTTATTGGCATCGCCATAGAGACAGAAACCTTGGCCACCCAGCCACTCGGAACCACCGGCTGTTGTCCCTGAGGCCACCCGCTTACCGCCATTGACGGCTGAGTCGGTTACCACTGCGATGACATTCACACCGCCAACAAACGCATCGCCAGCAGTGCCAGTATTGGCATTCTGCAACCAAGTCTGGCCATTCACGAAGCGTAACACAGGTTTACCGCCGATCGCGTTCGGGACGAGTGTCGGTTGTTTGGATGCGTCCGCTTGCGTCACTGTTAGGCCATCTCCTTGGCTGGCCCAGGCAGAAACTTTGCCACTTCCATCCGCAGTAACTCCGCTGTCTGCGGATGCCCAGAAGAGGCGGTCTTGCGCAATGGGTGCGGGATAGGCGAGATTCATGGGGGTGACAACGGGGGTGCCATCGGCCACAGCCGTGTAGCGTGCGCCTTCGTTATCGAGGCGGATCAGCGTTACATTACCGCCGGCTAAAGTCGCTTTATAAACACTGCCAACGATGCGAGCTTCGACCGTGAGCTGACCGAGTTCAGGAATGTAAACCGAAACATTGCGATCTTCGCCACCTGCGGCCCATGCGGTGATGAGCCATGTCTCCTCCGTGCGGTCTTTGCGTGCTAGCACCCGTGCATTATCTTCGCCAGTGGGGAATTCATACGCTGGTTCTTGGGGTGACATCACGTGCGACATCGGACCAGGAAGCAGGTCGCTGTTGCGGATGAATGTGTCCACTTGCGAGAACAAGGCATGAACGTAGGCCGAGGCGGCGAGGTTCTTGGCATATTCCGGCGGCGAATTGACCGGAAAGATGTGGCCGATAAAAGTGCCACCCATCGGAGGGCTTCCGTAGGCACCGGTATTGGTACCGATGGTTCCCGCCGTGTAGAAGCACTTGAGGAAACCCGTCCAGCGATTCACATCGGCGGTATTGCCATCCCAGCCTGCGGAAACCCAGTCGTAGGACAGCGGATTCCCCGTTGCGATGCAGATCGCCTTTGCATTGAGGGCCTGCGTGAGCATATCACGATGGCCACCTGCTGCGCCTCCCGTAAATCCGGCATTTTGGCTTCCATGGTAAGCTTGGTCGCTTGGAATATCCACACCACCGGGCGCGACGTTCACGCCGCGGCAATGTTCCCAGTATCCACCATACCCGTCAATATAAGCATATCGATTGCGCTCTGGGCGACCGCCAGAAACATAATGCGTATATGATTTGAGATTGGGAATCGCATTGCGAACGGCCGTGGCGATGATTTTTTCCATCGCGGCGCGTTTGGCCGAGTGATAGTTCCTCCAGTTTCCTCCTCCCCATGGGCTGCTGGCCACTTGTGCAGCAATTCCTGCATCTTGTTGGTAAATCGACTGAGCATCATCGACGGTGCCCGGGAAACCGGAGTATTCACCGCCATTGAGCACCATCGAGATGGGGATGCCGCGCGCCACCATGTCGCGGAACGGCGCGGCACGGAATTCACCCGCCATTTCCCAAGAAGATGCCGGGGCTCCCGGGCTGTAAACCGGACCCAACTGCACGACCGTGCCATCGGCCTGCGTGAATGAATTATAGAAAATCTTGCCATTCGCATCGCGCACAAAGGCATCAGGAGACTCTGCCTCAGTCGGCATGCGGCGGTCACAAACTACGACCAGCGGGTAGCGCAGCGGGTCTGACTTTGCCAGTGCTGCCACCTGCGCTTCTGGGGTGGTCGGATCATCTAGCCTTACCCCGTTGTCGCCGCCGACATACGTGCCATTTTCTCGGCCGTATTCCAATGCGTAGCCCCAATCTTCACAGAGCTTGATCCGCGCCGCTACTGGCAGGGAATACGCATAGCGTGTTAGCCGTGGCAAGCTGTGGCCTGCTTTGTATGCGGGCTTTGGCTGGTCCTCTAACCACTGATCTAAAGTCACATCTCTACCTTGCGCTGCTGGCAGCATCAAAATGGTGCCGAGCACTAAAACCACAGTCGTACGTGAATTCATCTTCTTGAGTGAGGCGTGCATTTTTTAAAATGTGTGATTTTTTTTGGTAGAACTATTTGACGTGCGAGAAACCCCATCAACGAGTTGTTGGCACCGGGTCTTTCACCAATTCGATTTGGTCGATGAAGGTGCTCTTTTCGCCGTCTCCATTGGTCGCTTCGATACGCAACACGTGTTGGCCAGCCTTTGCGGTGAACTGACTCGTCTTGTATTCTGCAAACGCTGAGCTGGCCGGAGTGATCAATTCGCCGATCTGCCCACCATCGATGCTGAATTTCAGCGGTTGCATTCCGCCATCTGGTTGGCGCGCAGCTTTGAAACGGATCGTGTAGGTGCCAGCATCCAGTGAGAGGGTTTGGGCAAGAGAGCCGAGCTGCTTATTGACAACAGTTAGAACGGCGGTTTGCGAGCCATCTGGAGCTTCTTCGGCACCCAAGATACTGCCATTGGCTTGGATCAATGCTCCATGGGTGAAAAACCAAGCCGTGCCGTTGGGAGTGTGGCGGTAACCGTCAACCACAGGCTCCTCAAAACTTCCATTCGCTAGGGCAGTCGGTTTTTTGAGGCTATATTTTTCGTCCAGATATTGCTTCACGAGCCACACCGATTGTGGAGAAATGTTTTTGTAAAGGATCACTTCAGCGATATCTCCCGTGAGCCCATTGCCATGCCCGGGGCCGTGCTGGTTGCTATCTCCAATCATCACAGCATTCATCGGAGAAGTCACAGGTTCTCTATTACTTATCTTCCGAACTACCTGATTAGAAATCACCGAATCATAGGTGTGAGTATCGTCATTGATCCCAAAAAACTCACTCTCGTTTTTGATAGAAAATACATTTTTATTTGTGCTTGAAGCCGGCGTATAAACTACGAATGCCGTAAGTCCGCCGTCGAAATCCTTTCCTTTAATAGCTCCTTGCAACCAAGTTTTGCTGTCCACAAAACGCAAAGCAGGTTTGCCATTCATAGAGTCTTTCACCAAGGTTGGGCGCTTTTCGGCATCGGCTTGGCTGACTACCAAAGACCCACTTCCTTGACTGGTCCATGCAGATACTTTGCCAGCATTATCAAGCTTTACCCCGCTATCAGCCGCCAGCCATAACAAGCGATTATTAGCTGTAGGCTCAAGCGGTGTTAGGTTGACTGGTGTAACGACAGGTTTGCCTTTCGCCACAACGGTGTAAGTCGCACCCTCATCGTCCAAACGACTGAGAGTGATTGAACCGTTAGCCAATGTTGCGGCATAGACACTGCCTACAATCCGCGCCTCCAATGTAAGCTGTCCTAACTCCGGAATATAGACTGTGACGTTGCGATCGGCTCCGCCTGCAGCCCATGCCGTGATAAGCCAAGATGCCTTGGTTCGGTGCTTGCGCGCCAAGCACCTAGCAGTATTGTCACCTGTTGGAAACTCGTAAGCGGGCACATCCCACGACATCTCATGCCTGCCTGGGCCAGGCAGCAAATCACTATTTCTAACGAATTCTTCAACTTGTGAAAACAAAGCATGCACATGTCCAGATGCGGCCAAATGTTTCAGAAAATTCGGCGGCTTATTTCTCGGAAAAGGCGCGACGTATCCACCGGGTGCTAGCGAGGTTGGGCCTTCATAATCACCCACGTTGCAGCCAATCATTCCAGCGGTGTAGTAGCATTTTAGAAAGCCTGTCCAGCGATTGATCTCAGCGACGTATTCCGCTTCATTGCCGCGTGTCCAGCCAGCGGAGATCCAGTTATATGATAATGGGTCACCAGTGGTAATTTCTAATGCCTTGGCATTGAGCGCTTGAGTGAGAATATCCCGTTGCCCATTTGGATTCACCTCAGTAAAGCCCATGCCATTGCTTTTATAATAACTCTCATTGCTAGGGAGATCACCAATCCCACGCTGATGCTCCCAAAACCCGCCGTATTCCTTCATCCCGGGGAAACGATTTCGTTCGGTTTGGCCTCCAGCCGTGTATGGCAGATACAAGACACGTTCCGAGACTTGGGACTTCACGGCGGTGGCAATGATGCGTTCAATATTTGCCCTCGCTGCGGAGCAATATGGCCAGACGCCCCCATAGCCATTATCTGCATTGTAACCTTGGTAACGAGAGTCTTTCATCCAGAATTCATTTTCCTGATACCATGATCCAGGTGCGTATTCGCCGCCATTCAGTATGATCGAAATTGGAATTCCGCGCGACTGCAGCACGGCTAGCCCCTCCGTCCGGAGCAACCCGGCAAATTCCCATGTGGCAGCCGGAGCTTCGAGACACAAAACAGGTCCTAAGTTCGATTTGGTGCCGTCCGGATTCGTCCGGATGTTGTACAGAACTTTCCCGTCGTCATCGCGCACGAATGAATCTGGGGGACCATTCGCTTCGCTTGGCATTTCCTGACTGATCACGACAGAAAGTGGGTATCGCTGCGGGTTAGATTTTGCAAGATCCGCCATCTGAGACTCAGGGCTCTTAGGATCACTCAAGCGCCGTGCGGTATCCCATTCTGCGCCATTATTATTAATCGCCTTAGTGGTCGGTACATTGCCAAATTCCAGCGCATAACCCCAGTCCTCACAAAGCTTGATGCGCACATCTGGTGGCATGGCCCAGCCGTAGCGAGTGAGGCGCGGCAAAGTGTGACCTTCTTTGAAAGCAGGCTTTGGTTGTGCCTCCAGCCATGCTGCAGGTGGCGTGAGTCTGGCCTCAGCATCAGCCGCTGCCAAAGCAAGCAGTCCGCAGATTGTAATGACTGTATTTTCTATGTGGTTAGTTTTCATGCAAATAAAACCCCCCTGAGAACCACGTCCGCACACTCTTTACTGAAACAAATTCAAAAGCGTAGCGAGCGATAAACAAGAAGGTGATAATACGTGGAGGAGGCAGCGGTTCACGCACAAATTTTTGAAATTTCCTCATAAATTGCGTCTTGCCATCATCGGCAAAATCCATTGATTTAGCGGTCATGCGCCCGTTCTTATTTGTCGTTGGTTTAGCTTTCAGTCACCTGCTCTCCGCCGAGACGCAGCTCAGCAGCACCCCTAACACTGCGGTTGTTCCAGCAGGGCGACTCGAAGTGGACTTCCACGATTGGGACCAACGCCATGCGGCGATCATGGCGATCAAGGACGCGCTCAAGCCAGAAATCGTGCTCATCGGCGACTCCATCACTCACATCTGGGCCGGGCCGCCGGAGGACAAATCAGGCAATGGCAACCGTGGTCTCGCTGAATGGAAGTCCCTCTTCGGCGAGCGTCCCGTGCTGAATCTAGGCTTTGGCTGGGACCGCACACAGAATGTGCTCAAGCGCATCGAACTCGGCGAACTCGACGGCCTCGCTCCAAAGGCCGTGGTCATCCTCATCGGCACCAACAATCTAGTGGAAACGAAAAATGCGCGGGAAAACACGCCTGCCGAGATTGCCGCAGCCATCAGCGTGATCGTGGACAAAGTGCAGGCGAAGTGCCCACAGGCCCAAGTGATTCTTATGACCGTCTTCCCGCGCGGTGAAAAGCCATCCGATCCGATGCGCGCGAAAGTCGCCGCCGTCAACAATCTACTTGTGAAATTGCCGCCTAAACCCGGTGTCACTCTGCTGGATATCACTGCGAAGTTCATCGCTGCCGATGGCACGATTTCAAAAGAATTGATGGAGGATTTCCTCCACCCCACTGCCAAAGGTTATGCCATCTGGGCGGAGGCGCTAAAACCTGTTTTACCAAAGTAATCTTGAGGCGAATCGCCCAGTACTGGCAGTTTAGTAGGAGGATAGGCGTCTCGCCTGTCTTGACCGATGGGCTTCCAGCCTGTCGTTTCATGAGCCGACAGGCGGGACGCGCTGTCTTCCTACACAGGCTGGAAGCCTATTCTCCTATCAGAAATCGGTAAACTGCCAGTATTGGGCGAGACGCCCGGAGGACGGCCTGGAGCGGGACGCTCCAGCTACGATTCTCAAGTCATGAGACACTTCAGCATGACATCCAAACCTATATCTTTTCCGTGAAATCCGTTCAGAATCCGTTAATCCGTGGTTAGAAAATCGCCACTCAGCCGATTCAACTGCGGATTCTAAGCTGATGTCCGCCCGAATAAGGTGGTGTAAAAAATCTCCGCAGCCAGCTTAATTCCGCGAGGTGATGGATGACGCCCATCCGGCATGAAGAGGGATGTCCCCCGCCCTGCGGTCCACTCGCGTTGCCAGGCATCGCCCACTGGCACGATTTGCAATGCTCCAGCTTTCTGTGCTGCGAGTGCATAACCTTGCCGAACCCGATGGTTCATCGCGATAAAATGATCCCCGGCTTTCTTGGGATCGCCATATCGCCAGCCCCATGTTTGATAGAGAACGGGAATGGCACCTTGCCGACGCGCCTCAGCAGCAAGTTTTTTCACAGCAGGAAACATTAACAGATCGCGATGGATCGGAAGCGATGGCGTGCGGCTGAATTCTTGCAGCACGATCACATCCCATCGACGGGCGCGGATTTTCTTCAAGGTCTCGGCATCGTAGGCGTGGCGGGCGAGCGAGCGGCCACTGTGGGTCGATTGTGCGACTTCTAACGTGACACCGTGTTTTGCTGCGAGTTTTTGAAATTCTTTGGGAACACCAAAGCTATAACTATTTCCAATGAATAACACTGCGGGTTTTGTCCGGCCTTTCAACACCGGATGTGCAGTAAGAACTTTCGGCGAACACGAGTTGATTGCGAAAAACAAACTCGCACACAATAACAGCCAACGATGAAGAGATAGAAATATCATGCTCTGGGATGCGCGGCGTCGTAGGCCTGCTTGAGGCGCTCCTTGGTGACGTGGGTGTAGATTTGCGTAGTGGATAGAGAAGCATGACCGAGCAGTGCCTGCACGCTGCGAAGGTCAGCACCGGCATCCAACAGATGGGTGGCGAAGCTGTGTCTCAATTTGTGCGGGCTGATAGAAAACGGAATGCTGCTGAGCTTGAGATATTTTTTCAACAATTGATCTACCGCCTGCTGTGTGATGCGAGTGAGGCGGACGCTCAGAAACAACGGCCCGGAAGTGACCGCCGCCGCCTGTCGGTAGCGCTGAATGGCATTCACTGCGGGTTCTCCGACCGGCACGATGCGTTCCTTGGAACCCTTTCCAGTGACACGAATGGTTTCACCAATGAAATCCACATCCTTCACGTCCAACGCTAACAACTCGGAAATCCGCAGCCCGCATGAATAAAAAAGTTCTAGAATCGCCGCATCGCGCAGTGGCAACCAAGCCGGGGCTTTCCCTGATAGAGGCACCCGCAATGGAATACCTAACAAATCATCAATCTGCGCAATGCTCAGCACCACCGGTAGGCCGCGCTCAGGTTTCGGCAATTGCACTTCTGCCACTGGGCTGTGAGAAAGCCCACGGCGCAGCACCAGAAATTTGTAAAACGAACGCAACGCGGCAAATCTCAGCCGGATCGTGGAACGCTTAAAGCCTTGTTTCATCAGGGCAAAAAGATAATCGCGGAAATCATCTCCCAGCGCACTGCGCCAGCCGGTAAATTTTTCGCCACGCCAATTTTGATAGGCTGCTAGAGCATCACGGTAATTTGTTAGCGTGAGCGGCGAAGCACTGCGCTCCGTGTTCATAAAATCAAAAAACGCGCCTTCGTCGGGGTCGGTCATCTGGCGGTGATGCTACTTTCCCGAACCGATGCCGCCAAGGGAAATGCTGCCATTCTCAGGCGGTCTGCGTTTCCGCCAGGCGGCGGATTTCCCGCACAATCTGGCGCGTTTCACTCTGCCAACGGCGCAGAACGGCACGCGAGAGTTCGACGCGTTCGGATACGGCATGTTCAAGTTCGTGGTAATTTGCGGTGAGTCGTTCGATCATTTCTTGGGCATGATCGCAGGCACGCCGCGCCGGGTTTACCGCCGGATCACAGAGACAAACCAAGTGTTTTTCCGCAATGAGTCGCGCCTGTCGCATTTCCGCTAGCAGAATACGACTGTCCGGCGCACGACGCAGCCCATCAGCGAGTCCTACTTTCGAGAGCAGCCAGATCGTCCACTTGGTGGGGTCCCAGTGCCATGGTTTGATGCCGTTGCGATAGTCGTGTTGGAATTCATGGTGATAATTGTGATAGCCCTCGCCAAATGTTAGAAATGCCATGATCGCGCTGTCGCGGGCACTGTGCTCCGAAGAATACGGCTGCCGACCCAAGGTGTGGCAAAGTGAGTTGATGAAAAACGTGCAATGCTGGGCGACTACGATCCGTGCGACCCCGGCGATGAGAAACGCACCCAAGGCGCCGACCCATGGATTCATGCCGTGATAAAAATTCCACATGTATCCGAGAATAGTGGGGATGACCAAGCCGACCACAAAGCCAATCCATTGCACATATTTGTGCTGCCACATCACCCACTTGTCTTTGCGAAGATCGTTCACATTATCCATCGGTGGTTCTGGATTGAGCTTGAAGATCAGCCAGCCAATGTGCGCCCAGAAAAATCCTTTGGAAATGTCGTAGGGATCTTCGTCGTGATCGACGTGTTTGTGGTGGCGGCGATGGTCAGATGCCCAATCGAGACAGGAATTTTCAAATGCACAGGCACCAAAAATCAGCGTGAATATCCGCACCGGTAACTTCGCTTTGAACGAAATGTGTGAAAACAATCGATGATAGCCCACCGTGATGCTCAGCATCGTGGCGGTTAGATAAAACGCAAATAGGCCGAACTGAAACCAATCGATGCCAAATTTCACCAGATAGATCGGCAGACCAATCAGCGCAATCAGAGCGGTTCCGATGAGAAACGAACTGGTGATCCAGTTCACACGGTTGAAGGGGATTTGATACATAAGGAAGTTCGAGATTGGGCTAGCTGAAACACGTCCACTTGGACGCACCGGCAAGACGCAACCCTTACGCCACGACAATTTCCCGCGCAACCCCCCTTTTTTCCAAAATCCGCCAGGTTCTGTCTTGACAAGCCACCCCTGATCCCTCATCAACCGCGCCCCGACCTTTGTAGGAACCTATCAAACCAACCAAAATTATCGCATGCGTGGAGTGACAATGAAAAAAGGAGAGCCCGTTGACCGTGCTCTCAAACGCCTCAAAACCAAACTGGACGCCGAAGGCATCCTTGAAGAAATGCGCCGCCGCCGCGCATTTGAGACCCCCACCGAGCGCAAACAGCGCAAACTCCGCACCGCCTCCAAACGCAACAAAATCCGCTGGCGCTATTCGAACGCCCCAGCTGTGGACCGCTCCGAAGTCGCTGAATAATACTCTCTGGATCCTACAGGCCGGAAATGAAACGGGTGCCAAATCGGCACCCGTTTTTGATTTCTACTGGTTAAGGCCGCAGCCTTATGGATTCAAGCCATCGCCTTTTTGATCACACGCGGTTTGGGATGCGTGCGCTCATAGGGTGATTCACCGGCTGCTAGGCGATAGACACGCTCTGCGCGGGTGCGGATGGCTTGTTGGATCAAATAACCAGCGTAAACGGCAGTTGCGGTCAACAATGTGATTCTTTCTAAGCTTTTCATAATCTTGATAGGGTGATGAATATTTCTCCGAGGGACAAGGCGTTGAATTGCTGAAACCTCTGAGGCACATGTAAGTTAGAAAAACAATCGATAATAGCAAGCCCTAATCCGTGACTTTTTTCACGCGATCACAGAATCATGGATTTTTTCGTGATTTTTGATTTCCACAGCAGGGTCTTCCTGTGACGCTCACGGCGATGATAGAACGTGTTTTTCTCGGATGGGACCGGCCGTTTTTGACGGGAGCGGCGGATTGGTTACTCACGCGGCGGGACGAACTGCCGGGATGGTTGGTGATCGTGCCCACCTCGCAAAGCGGTCGTTCGTTGCGGGATGAGATGGCGGAGCGTGCCGGAGCGCTGCTCACGCCGGAATTCATGACGCCAGGGTCATTCCTGAAAACCCCAGATCCCCGGGTGGCGACCGACTGGATCGAGCGCGTGGCATGGATGGAAATTCTGGAGAAAATCGATGATTGGTCGGCCTATCAGGAATTATTTCCCGATCCACCCAGCGGCGGAGATTGGTCTGCTGGTCTGTCCCGGGAAATGGTGAAGCTACGTCATTCGCTTCAAGAAAATGGTCTGACATTATCTGCGGCGGCGAAATTTCTCTCAGCGAGTGTGGAAGCCGGGCGCTGGCAGGCACTCGGTCGGTTAGAAAGTTTGATGGAAGGCACATTGCGAAATTGGGGTTATCAAAGCCGCAGTCGGGTGCTGGCAGGCGGCGTGGTGATCCCTGCTCACTTCACCCGCATCGTGTTAGCTGGCATCACGGAAATGCCGCCGCTGCTAGAACGAGCGCTGCTGGCATGGAACGGCCCGGTCACCTCACTGATCGGCGCACCGGAGACGGAGTGCGCGAATTTTTCTGAGATCGGAAGACCTTTGGAAAGCTGGACAGATCGCACCATGCCATGGCCGGATGGTACTACTGGCTCGGTGATTCTAGCAGCAGATCCCGGCCAGCAAGCGAGCGAGGCGCTGCGTGTGATCGCGGAAATGCAAACTCCATCGAACGATGTCGCCTTGGGCTCGGCGGACAGCGCACTAGGCGGCGAAATCGCCAAGGTTTTCACCCGCGCTGGTTGGACTGCATTTCATCCGGCGGCCACTCCATTGACCACCGGACTGGCGCGATGGTTTAGGCTGTGGTGTATCTGGTTAGGAGATCCGACATTTGCGACGCTGGCAGATTTGTTCGCTTTGCCTGAAACTAATTTGCTAGTCTCGGGGCAACGAAATTTTCTGGTAGAAAAACTTCAGCGCTTGAGAAATGACTGGATGGTGATCCGGCCAGATGATTTGCGGCAGCGGGTGCGCACTGGAGAATTTCGCTCAAAGTCCCAGCAGTCGGACGCAGAAAGCGTGTTGAGAGCCGTGGAAACACTGGAAAGATGGTGGCGCGATTTCCAATCACGTGAATTCAAACCAACCATGCAACGCCTGCTAGATTCATTGGGCAATGACAGCGAACAAACAGCAAACATCAGTGCTTGGTTAGAAGAAGCCGCAGACATGATGGATCGGACTCGGCGTCGGCCAGAGTTTTGGATCGAACTCATGCTGGACGATATCCCCTCCCCTGCACCACAAGCACCCGATGGCCGAGTGATCGATGTCCAAGGTTGGTTAGAGTTGTTTTTTGAACCCGGCAGTCATTTGGTGATTTGCGGGATGAACGAAGGCCACGTTCCTGCGCGCGACGCCGGAGATCCTTGGCTCGGCGAAACCGCAGGGAAATCACTCGGACTGGGTGGCAATGCCCGACGCGCGGCAAGGGACGCATTTCTCTATCAGTCGATGATTGAGGCAAGAAAAGCGAACGGTCGGGTGGACCTGATTTGCGCAAAATCCGGCCCGGGCGGCGAACCGTTGTTGCCGTCTCGTCTGTTGTTAGCGACAGAACGCGAGAATCTCCCGCAGCGCGTGAAGTTTCTTTTCCGCAGCATCGAGCCACCGGAAGCTGGCCTGCGTTGGGGTGCCGAGCGGCAATGGCAGACTCGCATAGTGGACATCCCGGAGTCGCTCGCCGTGACCTCGCTGGCAACTTATCTCGCATGTCCATTTCGTTTCTATCTGAAACACGCACTCCGCATGCAGACGCCGGAACCCGACCGCAACGAATGGAATGCGCGCGACTTCGGCAATGTCGCACACGATGTGCTAGAGCGCTGGGGCCGCGATCTCTATGCTCGGAGTTTTTCCAAACCAGAGGCTCTCGAAGCTTGGTTTTCCGCTGAACTCGACCGCGTGATTGCGGGACAATTTGGCAAACGAATGCCGCTCGCCGTGCGCATCCAGACCGAAGCGCTGCGCCAGCGATTCGCCTGGTTAGCCCGCGTTCAGGCGAAATCTAACGCCGACGGTTGGGATGTGATAGAAGTGGAACAAGCTTTTGAAATCCCGATTCAGGAAACCCGGATCATCGCTCGGATTGACCGCATTGATCGCCATCGCGAGAGCGGCGAGTTGAGAGTGATCGATTACAAAACCGGCAAAAGAACTGCCCCCGCAGCGGCCCATCTCAAAAAAATCATCGCAAGCACCACCTTGCCCGAGCATCTCGGATCAGACAGCCCCGCCGTTTTCACCAGCGAGGATGACAAGGGTAAATCCGTGGATTTTCGCTGGCTCAATCTCCAACTCCCGCTCTACGTCGCCGCAGTGCGTGCGCGTGAAAAAATCGCGCCGATCCCGTGTTATTTCCAACTCGGTGACAAAGAGATGGATGTGGAAATTGAACCTTGGCAGAATTTTTCCGAATCCGAGTTAGAAGCTGCAATGCGCTGCGCGGAATGGATCATCGGTCAAATCAAGGCCAAGGTGTTTTGGCCACCGGCGGAAAAAATCATCTACGACGACTTCTCAGTTCTAACCGCCGGACGGACTTTGGAAGAATGTTTCATCCAAACGAATTTCGGTGAAACGTCTGCCTAAACTGCGTCTTGATTGCCCTTGCACGGTTGAAGAATATGGCAACTCAGTGCCCTTCCGTGAATGGATGATTTTCAACCTAACCGAGGCAACTAAGCCATTTCGCTGCCAACAATTCACAGAGTGAACGTGCATTTTCCTGATTTACAACTCAATGAATCGAGTTGAGGTTCATTTCATGACTCGGCTTTGGTGCAATGAACAATGGCTAGATCCGCTAGATTTCCCAGTTTCGCCGACTGACCGTGGGATCATGCTGGGATTGGGTTTGTTCGAAACGATTCTAGCAATTGATGGGGTGCCGATTCAGGCCGGGCAGCATTTGGAACGCCTGCGCGGCAGTTGCAAACGGCTGGGGTGGAACATGGTCATTCCGGATCTTGAGCCAACGATGGTCGAGTTGATTCATAAAAACGACCTCGCCACTGGGCGTGCGCGCTTGCGGCTCTCGATCTCAGGCGGCAGTGGCATGGTCCACAGTTTGGCGATGGGGGCCGACTCTATGATGTGGATGCAGGCTGTTGGTTCCGCTGATCCTCCCATGGCCACGACCGCGATGCTCTCGCCTTTTTTGCGCAATGAACGATCCGCGTTGGTGGGGCTGAAATGCGCATCGTATGCGGAATGCGTGGTTGCTCTGGATCACGCTGGGCGACTTGGGTTCGAGGAAACTTTGTTTTTGAATACCGCAGGAAATTTATGCGAGGCGGCTACAGCAAATGTGTTTTTGGTAAAAAACGGCGCATTATATACCCCATCACTGGACAGCGGCTGCCTGCCCGGCATCACGCGCGAGACGGTGATCAAGATCGCTGCTCGGCTAGGAATTGCTTGCGTCGAATGTGATTTAAAAATGTCGGATTTGAATGCGGCAGACGAAATGTTTCTAACATCATCTATCCGCGGTGTGATGGCGGTTTCACTGTTCGATGATTGCAGATTTGAAGATCGTCGTGTTACAGATGCATTGCGCAGCGAATGGCAGCAAACGGTTTCCCGCAACGCAGAGGTTTGAAGCAAATTTTTGCTTGATGGGGGGTGGGATTTCCACCAGCGTCCGCTTCGTCCAACCAATTATAAAACCATGTCTAGAAACGTCACACTATTCACCGGCCAGTGGGCCGATCTTTCGCTCGAAAAACTCGCACCGTTGGCCCAAGAAATGGGATATGACGGACTTGAACTCGCCTGCTGGGGCGATCACTTCGATGTCGATGCCGCTGCCAGCAGCAAATCCTACGTGAAGGAAAAGTGGGATCTACTCACCGAGCACGGCCTCACCTGTTTTGCCATTTCTAACCACCTCGTCGGCCAAGCGGTCTGCGATAACATTGACGACCGTCACAAAGCGATTCTCGCTCCAGATGTTTGGGGTGATGGCGATGCCGAAGGCGTGCGCAAGCGTGCTGCAAAAAAAATGATCACCACGGGCAAGGCTGCGCGTGCGTTTTTCGATGCCAAACCTGACCGCAAGAGCAGTGACCAAACTCCGGCTGTGGTGAATGGTTTCACGGGTTCTTCTATCTGGCATTCGATCTATGCCTTCCCTCCTACATCGCAGGCCTATTATGAAAATGGCTTCAAAGATTTCGCCAAACGCTGGCTGCCAATTCTTGATGCGTATGACAAACTGAACGTCAACTTCGCGCTTGAAGTCCACCCGACAGAAATCGCCTTCGACATCGTGACCGCGCAACGTGCTCTGGAGGCTGTGGGCAATCACAAGCGTTTCGGTTTCAACTATGATCCCTCTCATCTTGGCTATCAGGGAGTGGATTACATCAAATTCATCCGTGACTTCGCGACCCGCATTTTCCACGTCCACATGAAAGATGTGTGGTGGAGCCATGGTGATGGTTCCGTGGGTGTTTTCGGCGGCCACACTGATTTCGGCGATTCCCGCCGTTTCTGGGATTTCCGTTCACCGGGTCGTGGCGACATTGAATTCGAGGACATCATCGTCGCACTCAATGATATCGGTTATCGCGGGCCACTCTCGGTGGAATGGGAAGACATCCGCATGGACCGCATCCACGGTGGAGCAGAAGCCGCGTGCTTCGTCCGCAGTCTGGATTTCCCCGGCAGCAATGTGGCCTTTGATGCTGCGTTTGATAAATCCAACCAGTGATCTAACGTCTGGCAGAGGGATTGGGAGAGCGAAAACTCCCAATCCCTAGCTTGCCAACTCCAGCTCAACTCATCGGCGAGAGAAGCTGGGAGATTGTGTCAGCATCGATTTTAAGCTTGGTTGTTTCTTCTGATAGAAGTGCCTCGACGAGGGCGGATTTGTGTTTTTGGAGATCGAGGATGCGCTCCTCGATGGTGCCGCGGCAGACGAGTTTATGGACGAAGACCGGTTTGGTCTGGCCGATGCGGTGGGCGCGGTCGGTGGCTTGATTTTCGGCTGCTGGGTTCCACCAAGGATCGTAGTGGATCACGGTGTCTGCGGCGGTGAGATTGAGGCCAGTGCCGCCAGCCTTGAGGGAGATGAGAAAAATCGGGATCTCACCGGTTTGGAATTGTTTGACTAGATCGGCGCGCTCCTTGGTTTTTCCAGTGAGCTTAATATATGATATGTTCTCAAGATTCAGGTGTTCTTCGATGAGTTCTAGCATCGATGTAAATTGGGAGAAAAGCAGGATGCGACGACCTTCATCTATCAGAGTCGGGAGAAGTTCTTGCGTGAGATATTCGAGCTTGGCGGATTCCTGAACGCGCTGTGCGGCTTCGCTTTTGAGGAGTTGCGGGTGACAACAAATCTGGCGGAGTTTGAGCAAGGCATCTAGCACGATGATATGAGACTTTGCTAGACCTTTGTCGGTGATGGCTTTGCGCACGCGTTCGTCCATGGCGGCACGGACGGATTCATAGAGGTCGGTTTGTTTTGGCGTGAGATCGATGCCGTGGATCAGCATGGTTTTTGCCGGCAATTCAGTGGCGACTTGGTCTTTGGTGCGACGCAAAATGAGTGGTGAAACGCGGCGATTGAGCGCGATTTGCGCGTTTGGATGGCGGTCACGCTCGATCGGTTTGCGGATCTGGAGGTTGAAGGTTTTTTCATCGGATAGAAATCCTGGCATGAGAAAACGCATCAGGCTCCACAACTCACCGAGGTGGTTTTCCATCGGCGTTCCTGACAAACAAATCCGCTGAGTGGCTTTGAGTCTGCATGCACTGTGGGCGGTGATGGATTTGGAGTTCTTGATGTATTGCGCCTCATCTAACACGAGTAAATGCCACGATTGTTTGGTGAGTTCATCGAAATCGCGAACGAGCAGCGGATATGATGTGAGCACGACATCAGCCGCGGGAATTTTCTCGAAATGATCGGCACGATCACCGCCGTGGAGGACGAGCAATTTCAAGCTAGGCGCAAATTTTTCCACTTCAGCGGCCCAGTTAGGAACCACTGAAGTCGGTGCAATCACGAGCGATGGCTTGCCCGGATTTTTTGCGACCTCAGCAGCGATGTGTGCCAAAGTTTGCAGGGTTTTACCGAGTCCCATGTCATCGGCGAGGATGCCGTGCAAGCCGTGATGTGCTAGAAACTGGAACCAGCGAAATCCATCGAGCTGATAGTGGCGAAGATCTGCACAAATCGAAGAGGGCAATTCGGCCGGCGGGAGAATTCCGATATTCCGGAGATTGCGCCCCAGCGCGGCGAGTGTGCGGGTGGTTTCGGAGGAATCGATGTCTAACGAATCCGCCAAACCTGCGGCACCTAGCCGATCCAGACGGATCGGCCCGCCCTCGCTGGCTGTTCCAAGAAACAAGTGACGCACCTGTTCGATCATTTCAAGAAACCGCTTGGCAGGAAACCGAATGTGGCCGTCTGCGGGCTTGTCACACGCTAACAGCAAAGTCTCAGGAATATTTTCCGGGTCAGCATATCGCAGATGCCAATCCTCTGCAATGGCGCGAGCAATTTGCGGAATGAGACTCACTTTTTTCCCATCGTATTCGCCAGTCACATCGAAACGAAACCAATCAATGCCGTGCGCAGCGTCTGTCTCGATCTCGGGAAAAAAGTCGCGAACGTCATGAATGACAAGGTTGAGCTTGCGATCAGTCTCGATGGTCCAGCCATGTTCGATGAGCGATTTGTGGGCTGAGCTATCAAGAAAATCTAACCAATCAATCAAACTTGTGGAGGGGTGCTCAATGACCACCGAGTGGCGGTTTTTATCATTGAGTTCTTTTTCGTTGATCAGCTCATGGAGCGGGGTGAGTCCGTGAGTTTTGAGTTCCGCAGCGAAAGCGGATTCTGCCTCGCAATTCCGCTCAAGAATCACACGAGTTTCCCCATCAAACCAAGAAACCGTGGGAGGATCCATCTCTCCGAGTGGGAAAAGCAAGGCGCTGCCGGGATATTGGAATTTCAATATTCCGCCGATGTGACGTTTTTGATAGACTCCGACTAACACGTTAGTGATTTCGAGAAAAGGCTTGGGTTGCAATCCATTGAGCAAACGTGGTGGCTTTTCTGCAGGAAGTGGAAATGGATCTGCGGGAGAAATCGCTACAAGTTCGCGGTTGAGGTCAGGGACGCTAGCAGCAGAGATGATAGGGCCGCTGCTCCATACTTTGAGAAATGCTACCGATTGATGGCTTTGCAACAATCCAAGTTGAAGGCTTTCCGTATCGAGATAACGCGGCGGCACAGTTGGAATGAACAAAACAGATGGTGATGGCAGCTTGAGAACTGGCCGCGCATCACCACTAGGGAGCAATTCCCAAGAAACATCCACAGCAAGCGGCGGACCTTCACTCAGTGCCTGATAGTCCGAATAAGCGCCGTATCGGTCTTTTCTTAAGCCGTAATACAGTCGCCCCGTGGCAAGCGCGGGATTGAGGATATTATCCCACCCGTCGCCTTCCATCTCGATGTTTGAATACCAGTAACGACTTGCTCGGTATTTCTGATGGATTTTCGCGCATATCAGCAGATCTTCATCCGCCATGTATTTCGTGGGTTTCGAGGGATCTGCGGTGGCGTGGCTGTTCTCGATGGAAAAGCCAGTTTTGTTAAGGTTGCCGATTCGTGTGCAGAAATGCAACGTCTCTCTATCGTATGAATAGTTAGGTTTGTGACTCTCAATGCAGTAGGCGAGAAATTTGTTGTACGGCTTGGGTGGCTTTGCGGCTTTTTGCGCCTGTGAAATCATATCGACATCGCGGATTTCACGTAACCATGCGGTGAGTTTTGGACTCATAGTTGGAGACGAAACTTTGGGTTTTTGAGAGGCAATGAACTTGAGTGATTCAAAAAGCGCCACCGTGTGAGAGCACAGGAATTCCTCTTCACAAGTGCAATCCGCTGACCAATCGTATTTGATCGCGCGGATCTCGTCGTTAACCCAGCTCGTCACACACACTTTGGTTCGATAGGTCAGCATCCTGTTGTCCTTGACCGCAGCTTCGAACACAACTGCAGATTCCCCGTCCTCTACTTCACTGTCGTAATCTTTAAATTCAATTGATTGAACGGACATCATCCGCCCTCGTTTGAGCATGACGAGGGGGAATTCATGACACCAAGAGTCAGCCACGAGCCAGGGAACCAATCCAGGGAAGTATGACAATTCGGTTAAACTTGGGAAACTCATGGGGAAAAGTCGTGAAAAATCCACACGGTCACAATTGCCAGTGGAGAGATCAAAAGCACAGTATGGCCGCCCTTTCAGCAAGCCCGAATTTCCTGCTGCTTGAAGACCGACATTTCATCCTCCATCCTTGCATTTTCCATCCATCTCTCCACTTTCCAATCATGCTTCTCCAACCAAAACCGAACTGCGCCCTGCTGATTGTGGGTCACGGCTCGACCGAAAATCCGGATTCTTCCACGCCCTATTTTGATCACGCCGATGAAATCCGCAGCCGCAATCTTTTCGCCGAGGTCCATTGTTGTTTCTGGAAAGAAGAGCCGTCGATGCGTGAGGCATTCTACATGATCGATGCGGATGAAATTTATATCGTCCCGGATTTCATCAGCGAGGGATATTTCACCCAAGACGTCATCCCGCGCGAATTTGGCCTGACTGGCCCGACCTCGGTGGTGCGCGGAAAAACGGTGCATTATTGCCTGCCAGTCGGCGTGCATACATCGATGACAGGTCTGATCCTCCGCCGCGCAAAAGAAGTCGCGCCAGATCTCGATCCCGCCGAAACCACCCTGATCATCACCGGCCACGGCACCGGACTGAATCAAAACTCAACCAAAGCGATCCGCGATCAAGCCGAACTCATCGCCACATCCGGCGCGGGCTTTGCTGCCGTACTGGACGCCTACATGGAAGAACAACCATTCATCGCCGAATGGGACAAAATCTCACCGTCGCCCAATGTGATCGTCGTGCCTTTCTTTATCTCCGATGGACTTCATTCGTTCCAAGATATTCCCGTGCTACTTGGGATTGAAACAGAAGTTGGCCCTGCCGCCAGCCAGCGCGAGGTCTTCCGTCACAACCCACACCAGCTCCGCAACAAGACTCTTTATTACAGTTCTGCCATCGGAACCGAACGACTGTTGGCAGATGTGATTTTGGACCAGATTCTGGATTTTGATATTACTCATCTCCATTCAAAATAAATTACTTAGCGTTATTTTTACTAAATTTTTAAAACGACATGTCCATCGCCAACCAACTTCAAAACCTGCTTCAATCCGGCATCCATCGCATCGGCCAACTGGAGATTAAAACGATTGATTCAAATTTACGTTTCATCATTTTCCACCACTTGGATAGCGAGCGGTACCAAGAGCCAAATTTTGGCGGACTTGAACAACACATTGGACCGGCGGACGCGCGGGATCTCTCGACGTATGCGGAGGATGGCACGTATCGATTCACCAAAGGACAGACCAATTTGAAACGTGGCTGGGTGATGATTTTAGAAAATGCGGAAGAATTGCGGATGGCGCTGGATCAATTTTACCCGGCTTGTCTCGGCCTGTATTTGGCCCAAATCAACGACTCGCTCGAAGTTGAAAACCTGCGCGACAAGCTCAACCGGCAAACTGGCATGTACCGATTTGCCAGAAGCATCAGCGATGAGGGCGCACAAAAGCTAGTCCAGGAAATCTGCGGCCCCGCGCATCAATGCGCCAAACGGATTTTGTGGAAAATCGATGAATCCACGCCGCTGGTCGATAGCGAGGCCAGTCGGTTCAATGGAATTCCGGATGATCTCGCGGAAAACGAAGCAATTCCCCTACTCTGCCGAGAAGCCTGCAATCACTTCGTTGCCGAATGCCGCCGAGTGGCCAAAGAAGCCTATAACGGACCAAAAGCTCCTTAATTTCAAGACGTTGAATGCCAAATGATTGAGGCAAGATAAGAGCCCGCAAAACAAAATCTGCGGATGTCCTGCAAATAGGATTGCCAGATCAAATTGTGGCGATAGCTTCCGCCCCACCATGATCGTTGTTGTTCCTAAGATTCGAGGCTTCATTTGCACCACCGCGCACCCGGACGGATGCGCCAGACACGTGGCCCAGCAAATCGCAGTCGTTCAGGAGCGCGGCCCGATCCAAGACGGCCCAAAACGCGTGCTAGTGATCGGCTCCTCGACTGGCTACGGCTTGTCGTCGCGCACTGCGGCGGCGTTTGGCTCCGGAGCGGCGACCATCGGTGTGTTTTTTGAAAAACCCGGCGATGCCGAGCGGACCGGCACGGCGGGTTGGTACAATACTGCCGCTTTCGAAAAAGAGGCCTCTGCCGCTGGGCTGTATGCCCGTTCGTTCAATGGCGACGCGTTTTCCGACCCGATCAAAGCAGATGTGATCGCGGCGATCAAAGCCGACCTCGGTCAAGTCGATTGCATCATTTACAGCCTCGCCTCGCCGCGCCGGACCGATCCGAAAACCGGTGAAGTTTATAGCTCCGTGCTCAAACCGATCGGTCAGGGATTCACCAACAAAAACCTCAACACCACCACCGCCACGGTCGAGGACATCACCATCAACGGCGCGGACAACGACGAAGTTGAACAAACTATCAAGGTCATGGGTGGCGAGGATTGGCAGATGTGGATCGACGCCTTGCTGGCCGAAAACCTCATCGCACCGGGAACTCAGACGATGGCCTATTCTTACATCGGGCCGGAATTGACCTGGCCGGTTTACAAAAATGGCACGATCGGCAAAGCCAAGGAAGATCTCGAACGAGTGCAGCGCGTGCTCGATGAAAAACTCGCGCCACTCGGCGGGAAAGCCTGGGTTTCTGTGAACAAAGCGCTCGTCACCCAAGCCAGCTCGGCGATTCCGGTGGTCCCACTTTACATTTCACTCCTCTACAAGGTCATGAAAGATCAGGGCACTCACGAAGATTGCATCGAACAAGCCGACCGCTTGTTCCGCGAGCGGCTCTACAACGGTGCCGATCCTCAGCCCGACGAAGCTGGCCGCATCCGCTTGGACGATTGGGAAATGGCGCCGCAAGTCCAGTCGCTCGTGATGTCGCGCTGGGCTCAAGTCACCAGCGAAAATTTTAGCGAACTCGGCGACTGGGAGGGCTACCAATCCAGCTTCCTCCGCCTCTTCGGCTTCGGTCTGGATGGCGTGAACTACGATGCGGACACCAACATCGCGATGAAAGTGCCGTCAATCGCTTGAACTTAAAATAAGGGCACTTGTCCGGGTGGTGGTGTGTGTCCGGTGAGGTTGGCGGGTTAG
>ENA-OFCF01000084-OFCF01000084.1-metagenomes-genome-assembly--contig:-NODE-84-length-46782-cov-4.484302_pt1 | contig 46782 bp, 38 predicted proteins | sample MGYA00153387_OFCF01 | MGnify analysis MGYA00153387 | reverse complement strand
ACATGCGGCCCGCGTCCGCTGCCCGTTCGACTCCCGCGGCCACGTCGGTCTGAATCGAGGTGAGGCAGTTCGTCGGCGATTCGCGCCCCGAGCCATCGCACGACAGCGCTGTGCCTCTCGAACGCTGTGCGAGCGGGAAACCGTATCGGCGCACGAATGCATGCGACCGGGGCAGGGTAGATTGGATGCTGTCGCCGTTCAGATCCAGCCACCGCTCACCGCTCGCGAAATGTCCTTGTTGGGTCTGCAGGATGTCAGTCTCGCCTTCGGTGGTCCCTCGCTCCTGTCGCACGCCGACTTCAGCATCGAGCGCGGCGAGCGCGTGTGCCTGCTGGGTCGCAATGGCACCGGCAAGAGCACGTTGCTGAAGATGCTGGACGGCACGCTGCAGCCGGACACGGGCACCGTCGTACGGCTGACGGGGCTCTCGGTGGCGCGGCTTGAGCAGGAGATCCCCGATGATGTCAGCGGCACGATGTTCGACGTCGTCGCGGCAGGTCTGGGCAATGCGGGCGCACTGCTCGCGCAGTATCACCATGCCAGTGTGCAGGTCGCGCACGACGCGAGCGACAAGGCGCTGCGCGACCTCGATCGCCTGCACCATGCGCTGGACGCTGCCGGCGCCTGGCAGGTGCACACGCGTGTCTCGACGGTGCTGCAGCACCTCGCACTCGACCCCGAGATGCCGTTCGCAAATGCGTCAGGCGGTCGCAAGCGCCAGACGCTCCTCGCGCGTGCGCTGGTGCGGCAGCCGGACATCCTGCTGCTCGACGAGCCCACCAACCATCTCGACGTCGAGGCGGTGGAGTGGATGGAGAATTACCTCATCGAGCGTGGCACGACGCTGGTGTTCGTCACGCACGATCGCGCCTTCCTGCGCCGCGTCGCGACGCGCATCGTGGAGCTGGATCGCGGTCAGCTGGTGGACTGGGGCGGGAACTACGACACGTACCTGATGCGCAAGGACGCGGCGCTGGAGGTCGAGGCGCGCGAGTGGGCAGAGTTCGACCGCAAGCTCGCGATCGAGGAAGTCTGGATTCGCACCGGCATCCAGGCCCGTCGCACCCGCAACGAGGGCCGCGTGCGCAGTCTGGAGGCGCTGCGCGTGGAGCGTGGCGACCGGCGCGAGCGCGTTGGCACCGTGCGGCTGCAGGCACAGGAAGCGGAGCGCTCCGGTCGCCTGGTCGTCGAGGCGAAGCATGTGAATTTCGCGCGAGGCACCCGTCCCATCGTCGCCGATTTCTCGACGATCATCACGCGTGGCGACCGCGTCGGCCTGATCGGCCCCAACGGCTCCGGCAAGACGACGCTGCTCAAGCTGCTGCTCGGTGAGCTGCAGCCGGACTCCGGCACCATCACGCTCGGCACCAACATCGAACTCGCCTACTTCGATCAGCTGCGCGAACAGCTCGACGAGGAACGCAGCGTGTTCGACACGATCGCCGACGGTGCGGAGTTCGTGGAGATTGGCGCGGCGCGGAAGCATGTGAACGGCTACCTGCAGGAGTTTCTCTTTCCGCCGGAACGTGCTCGCACGCCGGTTCGCGCACTCTCGGGTGGTGAGCGCAACCGCCTGCTGCTTGCGCGGCTTTTCACGCGCACCTTCAACGTGCTGGTGCTGGACGAGCCGACGAACGATCTCGACATCGAGACGTTGGACTTGCTCGAGTCGCTGCTGCTGGAGTTCAGCGGCACGCTGCTGGTCGTGAGCCACGACCGCGCATTCCTGGACAACGTCGTCACCAGCACACTCGCCTTCGAAGGCAAGGGACAGGTCGGCGAATATGTCGGCGGCTACGCCGAGTGGATCCGCCAGCGTCCGCAGGTTGCGGCGAATGTGCAGGCGACAAAGCCGGTGGCGGCCGGAACGCCGACGCGCGGCGAACGGAAGCGGAAGTTGTCGTACAAGGAGCAGCAGGAGCTCGCGTCGCTGCCGGACGTGATCGATGCGAAGGAGGTCGAGCGTGGCGGCGTGTACGCGCAGCTTGCGGACCCCACCTTCCTGCGCGACGGAGCGGCCGTGTCGACGGCCAGTGCAAGGCTCGCGGCGCTGGATGCGGAACTCACGGCGCTGGCGGACCGCTGGGAGTTGCTCGAGACGATCGCGACTGGCGCGTAGGCCGAGTCGCGGGGGTGGCGGCGGGTTCAGCATGCTGGAACCGTGACACGCAGCACTGGTTAAACTCCCAGCAGTCGTCCGCAGCGATCTCGAGCCATGCGCGGCGAAATTTTGAACTCTTTCATTGGATTCCTCCATGACGCAAATCATCCGATCGCTCGTCCTGCTTGCGGCGGTCGTTGCACCGCTGGCCGCGCAGGCGCCGCAGGCCGACTACGCCGCTGCCATGCACCGCGCACATGGCAAGGAGACGCCGACCGCCACCCCTGCGGCGCTCATCGCACCGCGCAGCGCCGTCACGGGTAGCGATGTGATGTACGGCACCGTCGGCGGCCGGATGCTGCACGGGTACATGGCGCGGCCAGCCAATGGCGCGACGACCGGGCCAGCAATCATCGTGGTGCACGAGTGGTGGGGACTGAACGACAACATCAAGGCCGTTGTCGATCGCTACGCCGGCGAGGGGTACACGGTGCTCGCCGTCGACCTGTTCGGTCGTGTCGCCACCAGCCCGGACACCGCGATGGTGCTGTACCAGACCGCCATGAAGGATGTCCCGGCCGGCGAGAAAAATCTTGCCGCGGCCATCGCCTACCTGAAGGCGCAAGGCGCCACGAAGATCGGCTCGGTCGGCTACTGCTTCGGCGGTCACTGGTCGCTCCGCACGGGTCTCGTGGGCGGCAGGCAGATCAGCGGCGTCGTCATGTACTACGGGGCACCGATCACGCAGCGGGCGCAGCTCGCGCGCCTCAAGGCGCCGGTCCTGGGGCTTTACGGTGGGCTGGACAAGGGAATCCCCGTGGACAGTGTCCGCGCCATGGAGCGTGCGCTGACGGCGCGCGGTCGCAAGGTCGAGATCAAGGTCTATGCCGACGCGAATCACGCATTCGCCAACTCGTCGGGCCAGGCGTACAACGCCGCCGCCGCGACCGATGCGTGGCAGAAGTCGCTCGCGTTCTTCCGGACGAATCTCCGGTAATCGTCCGCCTCCGTCTGCACCTGCCGATGCGCGAGGTCGCACGGGGGGCGCACCGCGTCGTAGGGTGTTGCACAGTGTCGTCATTCACATGACGACACTGCGCGTATGATGACTCACCGACGCGAGGACGCACGGCGTTGCCGCATGCTGGCGATCGCGCGGCGCATCGTTGCTGCGTCGGCGCTCGTTGCGGTGGCACCACCGTCGAACGCCGCAGCGCAGATGCTGATACGCGTGGACGTCGACAACGACTCGTTCAATTTCTGGCAGGCGCCAGCCGTGCGCGCCGATCGCGAATACTCGCAGGGTGCGCGGGTGAACCTGCTCTGGCCCACTGCCGGCGGCCTCGCCCGCCGGCTGCTCGGCGGTCCGCAACGCTGCGCGGCAGATGTGGTGGTGCGCGACTGCCGGATGATGTCCGTGGCGGCGACACACGCGATCTACACGCCCGATCTCGTGCTCCGGCGCCGTCAGCCATTCGAACGCCCGTTCGCGGGCTGGCTTGGCACCGAGTTTGGCGTGCAGCGAGACCGTGCCGCGTCACTCCGTGCATGGAGCGTCACGCTCGGTGTCACAGGTGGCCCCTCGTTCGGCGAGGCTGCGCAGAAGGGCGTCCACCGCCTCCTCGGCTTTCCCCAGCCCGATGGCTGGGATGCGCAACTGCCCACCGAGGTCGCGTTCGCGCTGCGCTACGGTGGCGCGCATCAGCTGCTCCGGCTCGAGCAGCCGTCTACGGGGCTGCAGCTCATCATGGCTCCGACCTGGTCGGCCCGACTTGGCACGCTTGCGACCGATGTGAGTGTCGGTGTCGGCATCACGACCGGGCTGCGGCCGCCGGTGCCGTGGGCCAGCGGCGCACGCAGTCGCGGTGACCGCTGGGGCGTCTTCGGTCGCGCCGGTGCGACGCAATCAGCGGTGGCGCGCAACATCTTCCTCGATGGCACGACGTTCAGTCGCAGCGCACGCGTGTCGCGGAATGTGCTGGTCGGCGACGTTGAACTGGGCCTGGGATTGCGCTCACCGCTCGGCATGATCGAATGGCGTATGCACAGGCGGGGCAGGGAATACCGGCAGCAACCGCGGCCGCATGCATATTCCACGCTCTCGTTCTCCGTGCGCTGACCAGCAGCGAGCCTCCTCCGGCACATCCAGTGGCCCTGACAGCGACCATCTACCACTTCGCGATTGAACTCGCCGACGTCGATCGCGGCGTCTACGAGTCGCTCGCGCTCAAGGTCGCGCAGCATCCGTCGGAGACGGCGGAGCGACTCGTCACGCGCGTGCTGGCCTACTGCCTGGAGCATGCGGAAGGCATCGCCTTCTCGCGCGGCATCAGTGAGCCGGACGAACCGGCGATCACGATCCGCGACCTGACCGGCACCATCACGTCATGGATCGAGGTCGGCGCACCCGATGCGGCGCGACTGCACAAGGCCAGCAAGGCATCGCCGCGCGTCGTGGTCTACATCGAGAAACTGCCCGTTATCTACCTGCGTCAGCTCGCGGGCGAGAAAATTCACCGCGCGGAGTCCATCGCCGTGCTCGCGATCGATCGCGAGCTCATCGCACAGTTGGTGGCGAAGCTGGACCGCCGCATGACCATCGCACTCTCGGTCACCGACGGGCATCTCTTCATCTCGATCGGCGCGACGAGCATGGACGGCAGCGTGGAACGTCACGCCATCACGCCGGCCTGAATCCGCGACAGCATCGCCGCTGTGCGGCTGCAGTTGGTGCGCCGACACGGCATGACGGCAGTCACTGGCCACTCGCATCCAATGCAGCCCATGTGCGCACATGCGTGCCGAGCCTTGCGCCCGCGCAGATCCGACTGCAGATCTGAGTGAGGGCCAATTGATCTCCCGCGCGACGAATGTCCGCCTCTGGGGCTGCGAACGATGCCGATCGCATTCGAAGTGGATCACACGACACAGCGCATCATGGTGACGGCGACAGGTGATATCCTGATCCAGCACATGGTGGAGCTCGTGACGGAACTGGCGCATCGCCGGTGTCTGTCGTATTCCCAGCGATTCGACGCGCGTGGCGCGGCATTGATCGTCAGCGCAGATGAAATGCGGCAGCTCGTGCCGCTCGTCGCCCGATTGCGCGACGAACACGGTCAGGCGCGCACGGCGTTTGTCGCTGACGCCGATGTGAGCTTCGGCATGGCGCGCATGTACGCCACGCTTGCGGCCGACAGCGACACCGGCTTCATGGTCTATCGCACCCTCGAGGAAGGCGATGCGTGGCTTGGATGGGAGCCCATCCGGTCGCCGCAGCCGCGCATGTTCTGACTCTGCGCGTGCGGCAGCGACGCCGTTATTCGTCGAGGGAGGTGACCTGCACGTCCGCGCTGCCATCTGCCTGATAATGCACCGAGACGCGCCAGGGCCGGCAGCAGACCTCGCAATCTTCCACGTAATCCTGCCGCGAACCACTGCCGGCATCGAGAACGATCTCGATCGACTCGCCGCAGTGAGGACAGGTGATCACGGCTTCGCCGTCAGCGGTGCCGTCGCCACTCGGGAAATCCTCGTCGAGGTCTTCGTCCGTGTCCTTGTCCTCATCTTCGTCGCGCATCGCGTCTCCCGCTGGTTGCCGTTCGGTGCCCGGATCTCGCGCAGCCGCTCCGGCCACACACGCATCCTACTCCAGACGGGCCGCATCGATGATTTTGCGAGGCGTCACCCCTCCTTGGCGAGCCGTACTGCGGCAATATTGGTGATCACGCACTTCACCCCGACCGGAATCAGCATGAGCACCTCGCCTGCGCAGTCCGCCGCACATCACGCCCGGATGGTGCCGGGCTTTCACTACGTCACCGGCGGCTTCACGCTGGTGTACGTGGTCTGGTCAATGTGGCATGCGATGTCCACCCGGACTGTTGACGCGCACTTCCAGATGCTTGGCGCCTTCGGCCTGCTTGGCACCTTCTGGTACACGCGAGCCTTTCCGCTCAAGGCCCAGGATCGCGTCATCCGCCTCGAAGAGCAGCTCCGCCTGGCGACGCTGCTGCCCGACGACTTGCGTTCGCGCATCAAGGAGCTGAGCGCGCGTCAGCTGATCGCGATCCGCTTCGCGAGTGACGCCGAGGTGCCGGAACTGGTGCGCTGGGTGCTGACGGACCGCGTCACCGACACGAAGCAGATCAAGCACCGCATCACGTCGTGGCGTGCAGACCATCATCGCGTCTGAGGTGCGCATGCTGACATCAAGCCTGCACACGAGCCTGCGCCGCGGCCTGCAGCTGGTTGCACTGACGACGCTCGCCGCCTGCGCCGGTACACGGCCGGCCGCGTTCCTCGCCACCACGAGCGGTCCCGCGCGGCCGTTCTCGCCGGCCGTGCGCGTCAACGGATTCCTGTTTCTCTCGGGCCAGGTCGGCACCGACAGCGCCGGGACCTTGGTGACCGGCGGTATCCAGCCCGAGACACGCCAGACGCTGGAGAACATCCGCACGGTGCTGCAGCGCAGTGGCTCCTCCATGGATCGCGTCGTGAAGTGCACCGTGTTCCTCGCCGACATGCGCGAGTGGGCCACCATGAACGAGGTGTACGTCACGTTCTTTGCGGCCGACAAGCGACCGGCGCGCAGCGCGCTGGGCACCAGCGGCCTCGCATTGAACGCACGCGTCGAGATCGAGTGCATCGCGACATGAATTCTTTTTTTCTCGGAGCCCGAATGACTGCTCGCCCATTCCGCCTGCTGCTGGTCAGCGCCACGCTGCTTGGTGTTTCGCTCGCCGCCGGCACTCGAGTCGCGGCGCAGGTGCGGGTGATGCACGCCGTCACGGCCGATGCGGCCGAGCGCGCGATCGCCGCCGCTGCCGCGGAGGCGCGAAAGCAGGGCTGGCTCGTGTCGATTGCCGTCGTCGACAACGGGGGCGAACTCGTCGCGTTCCTGCGCATGGATGATGCGCCTCCCTCCAGCATCGACATCTCCCGCGGGAAGGCGCGCACTGCCGCACGCCTGCGACGCGCGACACGTCTGCTCGACAGCACGCTCACGGCGGGCAGGCTGCCGATTCTCGGCATCGACGGGATCGTGCCGGTCGAGGGTGGCGTGCCGATCATCGTCAATGGCGAAGTCGTCGGCGCGGTCGGCGTCAGCGGCGCAACGTCGGCGCAGGATGCGCAGGTCGCGCGGGCTGGCGTGGCAACAGTGAAGTGAAGCGCCGAGCATGACGCCGCTACGCATCAGCGTGTTCCGCGCCTCACTGCGGGACACCTGTGCGCGGCGTGCCGGCATCCAGCATGGGGTCAGACCCCATGCTCTGACCCCATGAACTTCCGCCGGCGATCGGCGCGCGATGCGGGTCACCCGCCTGCAGGATGAGAACGCACCGCCACCCGACAGCCACGTGAAACCGCCGTCCCAGCTGACTGTCGTCGCGCTGACGGCGCTCGCACTGATCGCGTTTGCGGGCAACTCGCTGCTCTGTCGCCTCGCGCTGACGCGCACCGACATCGATGCGGCGACCTTCACGTCGGTGCGTATCGTCTCGGGTGCGCTCGTGCTGGCGCTGCTCGTGCGCCTGCGCACATCCGCCACCCCGTGCGCTGGCTCGTGGTCGTCGGCGGCTGCGCTGTTCGCGTATGCGGCCGGCTTCTCGTTCGCGTATGAACATCTCACGGCCGGCACCGGCGCACTGCTGCTCTTCGGCGCGGTGCAGGCCACGATGATCAGCGTTGGTGTGCTGCGCGGTGAACGACTGCGCCACCTGCAGTCTGCGGGGCTGCTGCTCGCCTACGCTGGCCTGACGGGATTGGTACTTCCCGGACTTGCGGCGCCACCGCTGGTGTCGGCCCTGCTGATGCTTGTCGCGGGCGTTGCCTGGGGCATCTACTCGCTGCGCGCGAAAGGTTCCGGCGATCCGATCAGCGCGACGGCGGGCAACTTCCTTCGCGCGGTGCCGATGGCACTGGGAGTGAGCCTCGTGTCGCTGCAGTCGCAGGAAACCGACAGCGCCGGCATCATGTACGCCATTGCCTCCGGTGCGCTCGCCTCCGGCTTTGGCTACGCGGTGTGGTACACGGCGCTGCGCGACCTGCGTGCCACCACCGCCGCCACGGTGCAGCTCAGCGTGCCGGTGCTTGCGGCCGCGGGTGGCGTGCTGCTGCTGCACGAGGCGTTGACCGCACGGCTAATGCTTGCGGGCGCCGCCATCCTCGGCGGTGTTGCGCTGGTCGTGCTGACGCGCCGCACGATTCAGGGCGTCGAGTAGCCGCGCTCGAGGAGGAACGCTGCGATCGACTGCTGGTCGGCGACCACGTCCACCGTGCCGGGCTTGAGTCCGACACGCAGCAGGAGTCCCGTGCCCGTCGTCGTCGCGATCACGATCGCGTCGGTCGTGAGGCAGACGATCTCCGCATCGTCGGACAGCTGACCCGGGTGTCCACTGAAGTGCATCACGGCGCCCTCGCGCAACTCGACGCCGATCGCCGTCTCGGAATTCGCGACCGTCCACGTTGCACCCGTGAACAGCACGACGTCGTTGCGGCCAAGACCGAACTCGCCGGCTGCATCCGTCGGCGGCTCAGGCGTTGCGTCGACGCTGGCGTTCAGGCGAAACGTCTCGAACGCATCCTCCACATCCACCGCCTCGCATTCGATACGCACCGCCTCGCCGGTGACCAGATGCACGGTCACCGCATTGGCGCCGATGGTCAGGCCATGCCACACGCCACGAGCGAGGCGCAACGCTTCCTGCGTCTGCTCGGTGGCCAGAAAACGGTACTCACGCATCACAGCCGCCGCGGCATCAGCACGGTGTAGTCGAAGTCCAGGACGACGCATGGTTCGTACGCGCCTCCGTCGAGTTGATAGGGAAAGTCCGAGCAGGCACGGTCCTTCGTGGCAACGGTGCGAATGCGCAGCGCGCCCACATCGCTCCGCTCGGGAATCTCCATGCGGTCAATGACCTCCGACCAGGCGTAGATCGTGTCGCCCGCGAATGTCGGTGCGGTGTGCCGCCCGCCGTTGATCGCGGCGATGCTCAGTGCATTCGCTAGCCCGTTGAACGACAGCGCGCGCGCCAGGCTGATGATGTAGCCGCCGTACACGATGCGCCGGCCGAAGCGCCCTTCGGCCTCCACATGCTGGTTGAAGTGCACCCTCGCGGTGTTCTGGAAGAGACGCGCGGCCAGCATGTGCTCGGCTTCCTCGATCGTCATGCCGTCCACATGGTCGATCTTCTCGCCAACCGTGTAGTCGTCCCACAGGAACGGGCTACCCGACAGCCCGGTGTCGTACAGGCCCGGTTCAATGCGGAATGGCACGAAGAGCTCCGTCACGGGCACCGACTCGCTCAGCACAGGCACCACGACCACAGGCGCCGGTGCGTCGACGTCGCGCTTTCGGACCATCACCCAGCGCACGTAATCCAGCACGAGGTCGCCGACCTGGTTCACGCCGATCGAACGCACATACACCACGCCGGTCTTGCCGTCGCGGTTCTCCTTCACGCCGATCACGGTCGATGTCGTCGAGAGCGTGTCGCCCGGGTACACCGGCACGCCGAAATAGCCGTTTGCATAGCCCAGGTTCGCGATTGCGTTCAGCGAGATGTCCGGCACTGTCTTGCCGAACACGATGTGGAATGCGAGCATGCTGTCCACGGGCGCACTATCCAGCCCCGCATCGACCGCGAATGGGTCGGATGACGTGATCGCGAAGCGGCTGCCGAAGAGCGCCGTGTACATCGCGACCTCACCCTCGGTCACCGTGCGCGGCGTGGCATGCACGATCTCCTGGCCGACCGAGAAGTCCTCGAAGAAGTTGCCGGGCTTGGTCTTCGATTCAGAACTCATATGCTGCCGCCAGTGCAGGGTCCTTGCGTGCAACCAGTCGCGCGAGATCCACGATCACCTTCGCCTGCTTCCACGTCGCATCGTCCTGCATCTTGCCGTCGATCATTGCCACGCCACTGCCATCCGGCATCGAATCCAGGATACGCCGCGCGAACAGCACCTCCTTCACGTCGGGACTGAAGACGCGCCGCGCGATGGCAATCTGGTTCGGTGCCAGCGACCATGCGCCGCTGCAGCCCATGATGAATGCGTTGCGGAACTGCGCTTCGCACCCGGCCTCGTCCTTCAGATCGCCGAACGGCCCGTAGAACGCGCGGAGGCCGTTCGACGCGCAGGCGTCCACCATCTTCGCCACCGTGTAATGCCAGAGATCCTGCTGCGCGAAGGTGCGCTGCGCCTGGCCCTCCTGCGGGTCGGACATCACGCCGTAGAACGGATGCCCGCCGCCCACACGCGTCGTCTTCATGCCGCGGGATGCCGCCAGGTCGGCCGGGCCCAGGCTCATGCCGTGCATGCGTGGACTCGCACAGGCGATCTGCTCCACGTTCTTCACGCCCTCGGCCGTCTCCAGCAGCGCATGCAGCAGGATCGGCTTCCGCACGTCGTATCGTGCCTCGAGCAGCGCGAGGTACTGATCGACGAAGTGAATGTCCCACGGACCTTCGACCTTCGGGATCATGAACACGTCGAGCTTGTTGCCGGCGTCGCGAACGATCTGGTCCAGGTCGTCCAGGAACCACGGGCTGTTGAGGCAGTTCACGCGAACCCACAGCGCCGTGTCACCGAAGTCGATGGTGTTGGCTGCCTCGATGAATCCTGCGCGCGCTGCTTCCTTCGCCTCCACGGGAATTGCATCCTCGAGGTTGCCGCACAGCACGTCCACCTGCTTCACGGTCTCCGGAAGCTTGGCGCGGATCTTCTCCAAATGCGGCGGGAAGAAGTGGATCACACGTTCGGGGCGTACCGGTATCTCACGCAACGGCTGCGGTGCGCCGATGGCGAGCGGCTTGTAGAAGTTCGCGGGCAGCTTCACGTGGGCATCTCCATGTGGTGGTTCATGATGTCGGTCCCGCAACGATGCCGTCATCGTGCAGGACGCCGACGTCGGCTTCGGTGAGCCCGAGAATTCCGAGCAGGATTTCGTCCGTGTGCTGACCGAGCATCGGTGCCGGTGCCACGGGCACGCGAGGCACGCGATTGAAGTTGAGCGGCGACGCCGGCGCGAGCGTCATGCCGACGCCGGGTTGCTGCAGCATCTCGAACATCGGGTTCGCAACCGACAGGTCAGCATCCTGTACAATGGCGTCACGCACCGTGCGGTACGGCGCCCATGTCACGCGCGCCGCATCCAGCTGCGCACGCGTCTCGGCCAGCGTACGCGCCGCGAACCATGGCTCCAGCAGCGCGGCAATCTCCGTGCGTGCGCGAAACCGGTTGCCCTCGTCTGCGAGGTCCAGCTGCATGCGCGACGAGAGTGACGCAATCGCGTCGGCGATGCCCGTCGCCTTCACCAGCGTTGTCCACTGCATGGCCGTGAGGCCCACGACCATCGCGCGTTCACCGTCAGCCGTCACGAAGTCGCGACCGAACGCGCCGTACAGATAATTACCGAAGCGATCACGATCACTGTCGTTCACCATCACCTCCGCAATCATGCCGAGGTGGCCGAGCATCGCCAGCCCGACATCCTTGAGCGCAAGCGTCACCAGCTGGCCGATGCCCTGACGTGTTCGATGCCGTTCGGCTGCAAGAATCGCGACGGCGAGCATGTGCCCGGCAATCGCATCCCAGGCGGGGAAGACGTGGTTCACCGGCGTGTCGTCGCTCGATGAACCAGTCAGCGCCGGAAACCCGATCGCGGGGTTCACCGTGTAGTCCACCTCCGATCCGCCGTCACGACGACCAAGCAGATTCACCATGATCAGGTCCGCGCGATGCACGGACAGCGCGTCGTAGCTCAGCCAACCCTTCGCAGGAAAGTTCGTGCTGAAGATGCCGGCATCGGGCCCGGGTGCGGTGATGAGTCGTGTGAGCAACTCCTGGCCACGCGGCGAACGGAAGTCCACGGCAATCGACCGCTTGCCTTTGTTCAGGCCAGTCCAGAACAGGCTGTGTGCACCATCGTTGGTCAGCGGCCAGCGACCATGATCCAATCCGCCGCCGATGGGATCGAAGCGGATCACGTCGGCACCAAGCTGCGCGAGTGTCATGCCGCCAAGTGGCGCGGCGACGAAGGCCGAGCCCTCGATCACGCGCAGGCCGTGCAGAATGCCGTGCATCATGAAGCTCCCGCCGCGCGACGCGGTGCGTGATGTGTCGTCAGATGACGCGCTTCGCCCGAAGCTCGGCGATCTGTGCGTCGTTCATGCCGAGCACCTCACGCAGCACTTCGTCGGTGTGTTCGCCAAGCTTCGGACCAAGGCTGCGGATGCTGCCCGGTGTCTCCGACATGGCAGGAACCGGTGATGGCACGATGATGGTTTCGCCTGTATCCGGGTCATCGATCGCGACCAGGTTTCGGCGCGCATGGAACTGACGGTCACCGAAGATGTCGGCGATGTTGTTCAGCGGTCCGGCGGGTGTGTCGGTCGCGTAGCAGCGTTCCAGCACCTGCTCCCGCGTGAGCGAGCCGCACCAGTCTCGCACGATCTCGTTCACGTCGTGCCGATGCGCGAGTCGTGTCTTCTGTTCGCCGTACGTGCTGGATGCGGCGAGTTCCGGCCGGCCCATCGCCGTGGCCAATCGCCGGAACAGCTTGTCGGTCGCCGTGCTGATCGCGACCCACTTGCCGTCCTTCGTGGCGAAGTGTCCGTGCGGGCAGGCGAAGTCGTTGTGGCTCGAACCCTGACGCTCGCGCACGATGCCGTACATGCCGAACGCCGGTGCCAGTTCCTCGGTGCACCGGAACACCGACTCGTACAGCGCGGCGTCCACGTACTGTCCTTCGCCGGTCAGGTCGCGATGCCGCAGCGCCATCAGCACGCCCAGGCAGCCGTACAGTCCCGTCATGTAGTCGCCAAGCGTCGTGGAGCCCGGCGTCACCGGCGTCCCCTTCGGCATGCCGGCGAGGTATGCGATACCGCCCACCGCATGTGCCACGCGCGCGAACCCCGGACGATCACTGTAGGGACCCGTCTGCCCGTAGCCCGTCACCCGCAGCATGATCAAGCGCGGGTTGATCTCGTGCAGCACATCCCAGCCCAGTCCCCACTTCTCCAGCGTGCCGGTGCGGAAGTTCTCGCAGAGCACATCGGTCTTCGCGATCAGTTCCTTGAACACGCGCACGCCGTCCGGCTTGCGCAGGTCCAGCGTGACCGAGCGCTTGTTGCGCGACTCGCTCATCCACACCAGCGTATCGCCGCGCTGCGACGGCGTGCCGAAGCGACGGAGCGCATCACCGCCTACGGGATGTTCCACTTTCAGCACATCGGCGCCGAACTCGCCGAGGATCGTTGCGCAGTATGGTGCCGCGATGACCGTCGCGACATCGAGCACGCGGATGCCCTGCAGCGGCAGCTCGGAACTGGTTGCATCAGTCATGGGCATGTCGGCTCAGATGATCTTGTGCTGGCGCAGCCGCTGCAGCTCCGCCACGGTCAGGCCGAGCAGGTCGCGCATCACCTGGTCCGTCGCATTCCCCAGCGATGGGCCGAGGTTCGTGATGCGGCCGGGAGTTTTCGAGAGCGTGGGAACGACTCCGGGAATCACGATGTCACCCAGCTCCTCGTCGAGCACGTGAGCGAGGTTGCCGCGCGCGGCGAAATGCTCGTCCTCGAAGATGTCGGCAATGCTGTTCACCTTACCCACCGGCACCTCCTCCTCGAGGCAGAGTCGCAGCACCTCGTCACGGTCCAGCGAGCCGACCCACTCGACCACGATCGTGTTCACCGTGTCGCGTGCGGCCAGTCGCTTGCGTTGGTCGCCGTAGAGTCCCGACGATGAGAGCTGCGGCTGCTGCATCGCGACGGTGAGCCGCTCGAACATCTTGTCGGTGGTGCAGGCGATCGCGATCCACTTGTCGTCCTTCGTGCGGAAATGACCATGCGGCGCCGCCACGAAACTCCCCGACCCTTCACGCTCGCGGATCTTGCCGGATACGCCGTACACCGACGCGATTTCCTCCATCATGCGGAAGATCGCCTCGTAGATGCCGACGTCGATGATCTGTCCGCGGCCGGTCTGCTCGCGGTGCCGCAATGCGACCATGATGCCGATGGCGCCGTACAGGCTCGCGATGTAGTCGCCCAGCGGTACCGTGCCCGGAAGGACCGGCGTCTCACCCGGAAATCCGGCGAGGTAATTGAGCCCGCCAAACGCCTGTGCGATGTGCGCGAACCCCGAGCGCCGACGATAGGGGCCGGTCTGCCCGTAGCCGGACACGCGCAGCATCACGAGCTTCGGGTTCGCCTCGGTCAGTGCGTCCCATGTCAGGCCCCACTCCTCCATCGTGCCGGGCCGGAAGTTCTCGATCAGGACATCCGACTTCGCGACCAGTCGCAGGAACAGCGCGACGCCTTCCTGCTGTCGCAGGTCGATGGTGACCGACTTCTTGTTGCGGCTTTCACTGAGCCACTTGAGCGTCGCGTCGGGACGACTCGTCGGCGTGCCGAAGCGTCGCATCGGGTCGCCACCGATGGGGTGCTCCACCTTCAGCACCTCGGCGCCGAACTCGCCCATCATCGCGGCGGCGTATGGACCGGCAAGGAAGTTGCCGACGTCGAGGACGCGAATGCCCGTCAGCGGACGTGGCGATTCCTGTGTGTCAGCCGTCGCACCATCATCGCCACGTGCTGTTGCGGCGTGATGTGTCTCGCTGGTATCTGGCACCTGGTCACCGCGCAATGTGCTGCCTCGCCGCTGAGGAGTATTCCCGACGATATCTTAACCCCGTCGGCGACGCTTGTCCGCTCCGGCCACCTGTTTGCGCGCCCTGCCCGTGATCCGCACCCCCGACGTGCCATGACCGAGAGCGTTCCTGACTACCGCGAGTGGATCGGCCGCACCGAGACCGTGCATGATGCGCTCAGCGCCGAACAGGCGCGTCGCACCGCGGCGACGCTGGACGATGCGGCGACCAGCGCGAGTGTCGGCGACCTGCTGCCGCCGCTCTGGCAGTGGTGCTACTTCCTCGCGGCCGCACCGCAGTCGTCACTCGATGGCGACGGGCATCCGCAGCGCGGCGGCTTTTTGCCGCCGATCCCGTTCCCGCGCCGCATGTTCGCGGGATCGCGCATGCAGTTTCACCAGGCGCTCAGGCTCGGCTCGCCCGCCTCGCGTGAGGGCCAGATACGGAACGTGGTCCTGAAATCGGGACGCAGCGGGTCGCTCGCGTTCGTGACGGTGGGCTACCGCTTCATGCAGAACGGTGTCTGCTGCATCGATGAGGAGCAGGACATCGTGTATCGCGAACCGGGTGCCGCAGTTCCGGCGCCGCAGGTGCTGCCGGCCAGTGAGATGCCCGACGGCACATGGGTGCGCACCATCGTGCCGGATGCACGGCTGCTCTTCCGTTTTTCCGCCATCACGTTCAACGCGCACCGCATTCACTACGATCGGCCGTATGCGTGTGACGAGGAAGGATATCCCGGACTCGTGGTGCACGGCCCGCTCACGGCGATGCTGCTGGCCGACCTCGTGCGCCGCAACACGTCGCAGCGTATCACCAGCTTCGCGTTTCGCGGCATCAAGCCACTGTTCGACCTCGCGCCCTTTCACCTGCGAGGTCGCGCTGACGGTTCATCGGTGATGCTGGATGCGCTCGCGCCGGATCTGGAGCCGGCGCTCACGGCGCAGGTCGAGCTGGCGCCCGCCTGATCACATGCGACGCGTGTCGCCTCGCGCAGCTTCATCACGACGCGCACGACTCGTGCGCGCGCTCGGCCACGTGCACTGCATGTGAACGACCCGCTCAGCGCGTCCGGATCTCCGCCGCCGTCGAGCCATGCGGGCCGGCGTAGCGCTTCTCACCCGCTTTCACCGCAACCTTCAGCATGTTCTCCGCCGGCGGCAGCGGGCAGGTCGCGAACGGCGTGAACGCGCAGGGCGGATTATAGGCTCTGTTGAAGTCGAGGATGGTGTGACCCGTGCTGTCGGCCGGTTGCGCATACAGGAAGCGCCCCGCGGGATACGTCTCGTCGCGTGCAGTCTCATCACGGAAGATCGCGAAGTACTGTGTCGTGTCCTTGCCCTCGTACGCGGCGGTGAGCGTGTATGGCTTGCCGCCGATCGTGAACTCCAGCATCCCCGGTGAGCGGTACTCGTCGGTCTGACCGATCACGTTCAAGATGCGCAGCGTGCGCGGTGCGGCATGCGGCACCAGGCGCGCGAGCACACGCATCGACGTGTCGAGCGGGAAGTATCGCAGGCCCTTGAACTCGCGTCGCAGCACGTACGACGAGTCCTTCACGCGCAGCGCCTGCCTGCCGCCTCGCACGATCACGCGATAGGTCACGCTGCCGACGCGAAGCACCGTCGGCGACCTGCTGCGGTCGGTGGCAAGACTGATCGTGTCCACACGCGCGCTGTCGACCATCGCCACCACGCCGGGCGCGGCCTTGAAGCTGTACGTGGAGTCGGTCCGTGTGAGGGTGCCGAGTTGCGGCGGCGTGTTGTCGGGCGGCAGCACGATCGTGTTCGTTTTCGCATCGCTGCCGATGGCGTAGCTGGCGCTGTCCAGCCAGAACAGTCCGGCGAGCGTGCTCCATCCATCAACGCCGGCGATTGCATCCAGCCGCTTCACGCGCCAATCGGCGGTCTCGGTGGCGTAGGCCGTCGAGTCGACCGCGGGCTTGGTGGCTGCCGGTGTCGCACGCGAACAGGCCGCACCGGTGGCCAGCAGCAGCATCGACAGCAGGGCAGGGTGCCGGGACAGGATTCGCATGCGGGGTCGTCTGGGTGAGGGCTCAAATGGGAAACGAACTGGATCACGGGTCTGCTGGCAACCGCGCGGCTGATGCGGCTGATACGGCGCATACGGCTGATGCGGATGTTTGGCTGGTGCGGCCATTGAGCAAGGATTCGTGCGAGAAGTCAGGCACACCACCGTGCATCTTTCCCCGCTCTCGTGCCGGCACCTGCCGACGCACTCCAACGACGACGCACTGCACACCCGGACTTCGACATGGCGTGGCTCATCCTGATCATCGCCGGCATCTTCGAGATCGGCTGGGCGATCGGGCTCAAGTACACCGAGGGCTTTACGCGACTCTGGCCTACGCTCGGCACCGCGGCGTCGATGCTCGTGAGCATTGCCCTGCTCGGCGTCGCACTCAAGACGCTGCCCGTCGGCACCGCGTACGCCGTCTGGGTCGGTGTCGGCGCGGTCGGCACGGTGATTCTGGGTATCGTGCTGCTGGGAGAGCCTGTGAACACGTTGCGGCTCGTGAGCCTGGCGCTGATCATTGCAGGCATCATCGGCTTGAAGCTCGCCACGCCGGCATGAGGAGCGCCGGCACCAGCGCGAAACACGAGTCAGCCAAAGTGCACGGAGCGAGTTGCACTTCTAGCGGATGACGTCGATCCCGCCGGCCATCTGCCCCACGTCGACCGTTGCCACTGTCTTCAACGTCTGCAGGTCGATGATTTCGACCGTGCCGGGCTCCGACCCCACGCCTTCCACCGAGATGAAGGCGTAGCGATCATCGGGTGACACCACGACACCATGCACGACCTTCCGCGTCGTACGGATGCGCGCGAGTTCGCGACCGCTCGACACCGCGATCACGCTCACTGACTGATCGCGCTTGTTCGTCGCGATCAGCTTCGTGCCGTCCTTTGTGACGGCCAGGTTGTAGACGCCGGCGCCAGTCGGAATGCGCCGCACCATCTGCCAGGTCGCGACGTCGATCTCCACGATGTCGCTGGTCTTGTTGCAGGCCACGTACACCGTGCGGCCGTCAGCCGAGGGCTGCGCCCAGGTCGGCGCACAGGTCGGGTCACCTGCCGCCGGCGCGGTCATGCCATGCCCCGACATGTCGTGCGTGCCACCGCTCACGGTCATCGGCGTGCCCTGCATGCCCATCTCCTTGTTCTTCGTCAGCAGAAAGTGCCGGCTGACCTCGAACGTGGCGACATCGATCTCCACCAGCAGGTCGTCCATCATGCATGCCGAATAGTGCTTCGTGCCCTGGGGGTTCAGGCGGGAGCCGTGCGGCATGGTGCAGGTCTTGATGCGCGTCAACTCCACCATGTCGTCCACACCCACCACGCTCACGTCGCTTGGCACCATCGCGCCGTGCAGGTTGAAGTTCACCACGAACGCGAGGTGACCTTCGGGCGTGATCTGCGCCGTCGCCGGAAAGTTGCCGAGCGTCACCCGGCCCACGATCGCGTTGTCGCTCGTGCGCAGCTTCCAGAAGCTGCCGTACGGCGCGCCATGCGCCGTGGACACGTAGTAGAACTCACGGTCAGGCGACACGGCCAGGCCATGCGGACCATCAGGATCGGTGGCGCTCAACCCGATGGGTACGCGTGCCTGCACCGTCGCGCCGTTGGGACCGAACGAGATGATGGAGATCTCGTCGGTCCCCTCCGATGCGACGGCGATCGTGTAGGTGCGCGTTGGCCACGTCGACGTCGGTGACGCCGACGACCCTGCCAGCGCCTTCACCTGTGCACCGGCGGCCGTGCCGGCGAACAGCGCCACGGCAAGCGCTATCGCCATTGCGGACGATGCGCGCGGCCTTGCACCACGATCTGCACACGCCACGACCGCAGTCGTCCAGCTCATGGTGTCACGCCACGCTTCGGCTTCATGCGCACGATCCACAGGCCGTTGTACATGTCGTTCACGTAGGCCAGGCCATCGCGCACCACGACACCCCAGGTCATCGCGGAATTCTTCACGAAGCCGTCCATGTCTGCGGTGTTCAGGTGCGCCATCTCGCGCTGCTGCGCGCGCAGGTCGCCGCGCAGCTCGCCGCTGATGTCAAAGGTGCGGAACCCCGCGTTGTATGCGCCCATGTAGAGCGTGTCGCCGGCGATCCAGATGTTGTGCACGCCGCCGAACTCCGGCTCATAGAACGCCACCGGCTTCGGATTGTCGTAGTCAGCCACGTCGATCACCTGCAGCCGACCGTAGGCGCGCCCGGCCGATGCATCCTTTGCGCCCTGCACGCCGCTGGACGGGAACACCTCGTCCGCGATGAACACGTAGTTCTTGTGACGCCATGCCGTGTGCGTGCCGCGAATGAAGCCCGGACCACCGGCCAGCTCCACCTGACGATACAGATCGTTCAGGTCGTACTTGTACTGCATCACCATCACCGGGTTCGACGGCGAGCCACCCTTGATGCCGTTGCCCACGTCGATGATGATCAGCCCCTCGTTCCAGTTGCTCAGGTACGCCAGGCCATCCTGCACGTCCACGTCATGCAGCGCACCGCCGGCGTTTGGACCCGGAGCACGAAACATCCCGACCTGCTTTGGCGACGCGGGCGCCGTGATGTCGATGATGTTCAGCTCATTCGTGCCGTCGTTCGTCGCGTACACATGCGTACCGAACTTTGGCTGCGTATAGACGAATGCCGAGTGCACGCCGCCCGTCATGCCTTCCGTGAACTCGGCGATCTTCACCGGGTGCAGGGGATCGGCCAGACTGCTGATCACGATGCCATTCTTGCGATCGCTGGCGCCTTCGCGAGTGTTCACGAGAACGGTGCCTTCGGCGTTCGTCATCAGGTCGTTCACGCGACGCGTGTTCAACACCATGCTGTCGCTGACGATCGGGTTGGCCGGATTCGAGATGTCGAGCGTGTAGAACAGGTCACCACCGCTACCGGAGCCCAGGTAGGCGACCTTGCCGTTCGGGTGCAGCCAGACTTCTTCGGTGGTGAATCGCGTGCGTGCGCTGCGGCCCACGACTTCCAGCGGGCGGCGCACATCGCGTGGGCTCAATGTCACGGTGGCTTCGGCGGTCTGCGTGCCAAAGCTTGCCGTCACCGTGTAGGTGCCCTGTTCGTAACCCACGAAGGCACCATCGGCACCGATCAGGCCCTGGCCCGGACTGAAGCTCCACGTCGGGGTGAGACCATCGATCGCGCGGCCGCTCGCATCCTTCGGTTTCGCCGTGAACCGGATCACGTCGCCGGTGCGCGCATCGGCAGACGATGGCGAGACGTCCAGTGACGCGATGCGGCTTCGCGCGACCGTGATGGCCACGTTCTGCTTCACGGTGCCGGCCGTGGCGACCAGCGCTGCACTGCCGGCAGCGACACCGGTCGCAAGCCCGTCACGCGTGACCTGCACGACTGCGGGGTTGCTGCTGGTCCAGAGCACCCGGTCTTCGCGGCGGTCGCTGGCGTCGTCGAACGCAGTCGCGGCGTAGCGCATGCGCTGCCCGATGGCGAGCGTCGGTACGGCCGTCGTGACCTTGATGTGATGCGCCGGACCCGGGACCATTTTGATCTCCACCCGCTCCACCACCGGCCGACGACCTGGCAGCGTGGCCGAGACGGTGACCGGCAGCGTGCCGGTCGAGCCGGAACGAACGAGTCCGTCGGCCGCGACATCGCCCTCGAAATATCCCCCCGCGCGGCCGAACCGGATCGTGGCCCCGGGCACCTCGTTGCCTTTCGCGTCCAGCGCGCGCGCGCGCAGCCGCATGGTGTCGCGGGCACGCATGCTCCGGCCCTCAGGCAGGATCTGCAGCGAGGCAATTCCCCGTTCCGCGGGAGCGACTGGCGCCTGCGCGCCAAGAATCAGGGGGCAGAGCAGCAGCGTTGCAGCAACAATGGTCGGACGCGTCATGCAGCGTTCCTCAAGCAGCGGGCTCAAACGGTCGAAACAGAAGTATTATCGAAGCTTAAGGCGACGGTCTCCACTCCGCGACAATCGCTCCGCCCAGTCCGCGCACAGCAGCTGTCATGGAATCGCCTGACTGTCCCGACGAATTGCCTGTTCTCGTTCCGCCCGTCTTCTCGGACCCCAGCGGGCGGCGTTGGCGCGCGCTGCGCGGCGCAGCCCTTGGCTTCGGCGTCGCGACGACGTTGCTGGCGCTGGTGCTGGTGCTGGCCGTGGTCGTGCCTCCGCTGCTGCCGGCCACCTGGCAGCTGAAAACCCCGGCCAGAACGCCCACGCCGCGACCGGCAGACCGCAAGCGCGACATCGCCCGGAACGTCGCACGCAAGCGGCTTGTCGAGGCGCTGGCGCAGCACCACGTCGCACCCGTGGTCCGTGGGCCGCGCGCCGCCGTCATCGAATCGCGCTCGATACGCGCGACGACCGATAGCGCGCCCATCGTGTTGGGCTTCTATGTGAACTGGGACGACAACTCGTTCTTCGCCCTGCAGGCACATGCGCGCGAGATGGATTGGGTGGTCGGTGAGTGGGCGTTTCTCGATTCGTCAGGGACGTCGGTGAACTGGAACCTCGGCGATACGAAGCGGAAGGACGTGCTGGGCCTCGTCGGCACGCTGCCCGCCGCCGAGCGACCGCACCTGTTCGCGATGCTCACGAACGTCGATCCGGTTTCCCATGCGTTCGACACGCGGCGGGCCCGCACGCTGCTTACCAGTGCCGTCAATCGCAGTCGCGTGATCGCGGACCTGGTCGCCGGCGTGAAGCGCTATGGCCTGAAGGGCATCACGGTGGACATCGAGGGCGTGGACGCTGTCTCGCGCGAGGGACTTGGCCTGTTCGTGCGCGACCTCGCGACTGCGTTGCATGGCGTGGCCGGGGTGACGATGCAGACGGTCGCGTCGGATGCGAGCGATGAGGAGCTGCGCGCGGCGGGCCGCAACGCGGATTACGTCATCGACATGCTGTATGACGAGCATTATCCAACCGGACTGCCGGGTCCCGTCGCCAGTCAGTCATGGTACGACGAGAGCGCGATCCGTGCGCTGACGCTGATTCCGAAGCACAAGGCCATTTTCGCGATCGGCACCTACGGCTATCACTGGGACGACACGGGCGACAAGCGACCCGCCGATGCAGCGACGTTCGCGGAGGTGATGCGCTTCGTTCGCGAGCATGACGGCGAGATTGCATTCACGTCGCCATCGCTCAATCCGGTCGCGACCTGGACCGACCCCGATTCGGTGGATCATCAGGTCTGGTTTCTTGATGCGACGACGGCGTGGAACGAACTCTCGACCGCCGTCGGACTTGGTGCGCGCGGCATCGCGCTCTGGCGGCTGGGCGCCGAAGATCCGTCGCTCTGGAACGTGATCGGTGCGCGCACGGTGCCGAATGTCGTGCGTGACCTGACCGCGGTTGCCCCCGGCTACGACGTGGAGTTCAGCGGCGAGGGCGAGATCCTGCGCGTCAAGTCGAAGCCGACCATGGGCCGTCGCTCCATCGGCGTGAACACGAGTTCCGAACTGATCACGCGCGTGCAGTGGAACCAGATCCCGTCGCCGTACGTGATCGAGCGCACGGGATCGTCGGCGCCGCATCGCGTCGCGCTGACCTTCGACGACGGGCCTGACAGTCGCTGGACACCAGCCATCCTCGATACGCTCAGGTCGCGCGGCGTGCACGGAACCTTCTTCATCATCGGCAGCAACGCGCTGCTCGAAATTCCGCTCATCCGGCGCATCATGGCCGAGGGCAACGAGCTTGGGAATCACACCTTCACGCATCCGAACCTCGCCGTCACGCCATCGTTCATCACGAAGCTCGAGCTGGATGCCACCGAACGGTTGATCGAGGCCATCACCGATCGTCGCACGGCGCTGTTCCGGCCGCCGTACTTCGGCGATGCCGAGCCGACCACGCCTGATGAACTGGTGCCGGTGGCGTTGGCGAATGACCTGGGATACATCACCGTCGGCCTGCATGTGGACTCGGACGATTGGCTGATGCCCGGCACGCAGCAGATCGTGGACAACGTGCTCGCGGCCCGCAGCAAGGGCAACGTCGTGCTGCTGCACGACAGCGGCGGTGATCGTACGCAGACGGTCGCCGCCATCGGACCGCTGATCGATTCGCTGCGGTCGCGTGGTGACACGGTGGTGCTGCTGTCGGAGCTGCTCGGACTGTCGCGCGACCAGGCGATGCCGCCACTGCCACCATCCAGCGCGTCGTCGCGCAACATCACACTGGCCGCGTTCTTTACCGTGGGCGCCGTGCAGACATCGGTCACGTGGGTGTTCCTGGTCGCTGTGGTACTTGGCGCGCTGCGCATTCTCGTCGTGCTGACGCTCGCCATCGTGCATCGGGTGCGCGCCGCGCGCCGGGGACGACAGCCGCTGGACTTCGCGCCACACGTCTCCATCATTGTGCCGGCATTCAACGAAGCCACGGTCATCGAGAAGACCATTCACAGCCTGCTCGCGCAGCGGTTCGCCGGCGCGCTGGATGTGGTGGTGGTCGACGACGGATCGCCCGATGGCACGGGGGCGATCGCACGCGCCGCATTCCGTGACGACCCGCGCGTGAGCGTGTTCGTGAAGGAAAACGGCGGCAAGTCCAGTGCACTGAATTACGGCATCGAGCGCGCGGCGGGCGAGATCGTCATCTGCCTCGATGCCGACACGGTGTTCGAGGCGCACACCGTCGCCGAACTGGTGGCACCGCTGCGCGATCCGACCGTCGGCGCCGTGGCCGGCAACGCGAAGGTCGGCAACCGGCTCAACCTCGTCACGCGATGGCAGGCGCTGGAGTACGTGACCAGCCAGAACGTGGACCGGCGCGCCTTCGACCTGCTGAACTGCATCACGGTGGTGCCGGGCGCCGTTGGCGCGTGGCGTCGCAGCGCGATCCTCGAGGCGGGGGGCTTCACGCACGACACGCTGGCTGAGGATCAGGATGCGACCATCGAGCTGCGCAAGCGCGGCTGGCGTATCGCCTATGCCGAACACGCGATCGCCTGGACCGAGGCACCCGATTCATTCCGCACGCTCGTCAAGCAGCGCTTTCGCTGGAGCTTCGGCACGCTGCAGTGCGCGTGGAAGCATCGCGCCACGCTGTTGCGCCGCAGGTTCGGAACGCTGGGCATGATCGCGATGCCCAACACCTGGATCTTTCAGTTGCTGTTCACGGCGATCTCGCCGCTGGCGGACCTGATCTTCGTCGCGAGCGTGCTGAGCGTATTCACGACGTACCTCGCACACGGCGCGACGTTCGCCTGGCAGTCCGGCACGCAGCTGGTGGCCATGTACCTGATCTTCCTCACGATGGACTGGATCGCCGCCGTGATCGCCTTCCTGCTCGAGCCGGGCGAGGAGCGCCGATTGACCTGGCTGATCCTGATCCAGCGATTCGCCTACCGGCAGCTGATGTATTGGGTCGTGATCAAGTCGTTCGTTGCGGCGGCGCGTGGTGGACTGGTCGGCTGGGGTAAACTGGAGCGCAAGGGTACGGTCGCCGCGCAGCAGGGTTCACCAACGGGGTGAGCAGAGCCGTGACGCGAGGGGCGACGCGGTCGGGATGATCGTGCGCGCGAGCCGTCGACAACGCATGTAGGCTGCGCCGTGTCGCAGGGATACATTCAGCCTCGAGCACTCCAATCCTCTCCGTGTCCGCATCCTTTCAGGAACACCTCGAACTCGCGCTGGGCGACGAGTACCGTGTCGTGCGCGAACTCGGCGGCGGCGGGATGAGTCGCGTGTTTCTGGCGACGGATGTCGCGCTGGGCCGGCAGGTCGTCATCAAGGTGCTGACGCCGGAGCTGGCTGCGGGTGTGAACCGCGAACGGTTTCGGCGCGAGGTGCAGCTCGCCGCGGGCCTGCATCACCCCATGATCGTGCCGCTGCTCACGGCGGGCGAGGCGGAAGGGCTGCTCTGGTACACCATGCCTTTCGTCGAGGGCGAATCACTGCGCGAGCGGATCCAGCGCGGCGTGATGTCCGGACGCGACGCGCTGCCGATCCTCGTCGACGTGGCGCGCGCGCTCGGTGCCGCACACCGCAAGGGCATCGTGCACCGCGACATCAAGCCCGGCAACATCCTGCTGCATGAGCAGCATGCCGTGGTCGCCGACTTCGGCGTCGCGAAGGCACTGACGGCCGCGGTCGCCACTTCCACGGGGCTCACCACCGCTGGCCTCGCAGTCGGCACACCTGCCTACATGTCGCCCGAGCAGGCCGCCGGCGACGCGACGGTAGACGCACGAGCTGACATCTACGCGCTCGGCTGCGTGGCGTATGAGCTGTTGAGCGGCAAGCCGCCGTTCACCAACTCCAGCGCCGCCCGCATGCTGGTGGCGCACGTGTCGCAGGTGCCGGTGCCGCTGGAGCAGATCGCGCCGGTGCGCCTTGGCATGGCGGCCGTGATCATGCGCTGCCTGGAAAAGGACCCCGACGCACGCTGGCCCACGGCGGATGCGCTGGCTGATGCCTTCGAGGAACAGCGGTTTACCACCGAGACGTTGCCGCTACCCTCGGAGTCGTTCACGCGTCACCGCACGCCGACCGTGGAGCGGTCTGTGGTCACACCGCCTGCGCGTCCGGTTGCACGCGCCCGCGCGCGGATCGTCGTCGCCACCGTGGTGATCGCCAGTGTCGTGGCGCTTGGCGTGGCGCTCTCGTCGGGCCGCTTCGGTGCATCGCAGGCTGCGGCGTACGATGCGCCGCAGTCCGTGATCGTCGCCGATGTCGCGAATCGCACCGCCGATGCAACGCTGGGCGACTTGCTCTCCGAGGCGCTGCGCACGGAGCTGCAGGAATCGAAGATCGTCACCGTGCTGACGCCGGCTGCCACCGCATCGGCGCTGCAGCGCATGCAGCGACCGGTCGCGTCGCGCGTGCCGGCGACGCTGGCGCGCGAGATCGCCGTGCGCGAAGGCGTGCCTCTCGTGATCGAGGGTCGCATTCAGCAGGTCGGCAACACCTACCTCGTGCGCGCCGCACTGGTGTCGCCGCTCGATGGCGCGGAGCAGAGCGCGGTGCAGGAGACCGCCGCCTCCGAAGATGCTCTCATTGCCGCGATCGGCCGGCTGGCGAGGCGCACCCGCGAGAAATTGGGAGAGTCCAGCACGACACTGACAGCGCTGGCACCGATGGAGCGGGTCACGACCACGTCGCTCGACGCGCTGCGCAAGTACAGCGAAGCAGTGCGGTTCGGCGAGTCCATTCGCGAGAAGGACGCAGGCAAGCGCGAGATCGAGCTGCTGGAGGACGCAGTGCGGCTGGACTCCACGTTCGCCATGGCCTGGCGCCGTCTTGGCGTGCGGCTGCTGAGCGGCGACCCCAGGCTCTCGAACGAGCGCCTCGTACGGGGACGCCTCGCGTTGACGCGTGCATACGAGCTGCGCGGACGACTCTCTCCCGTGGAACGCGGGCTCGCCGAGGCGGCATACTTCACCGAGGTGGCGCGTGATCCCGCGCGCGCGACGGCCGCGTACGAGGCAATTCTCGACGAGCAGCCCGCGAACCGCATCGCACTCAACAACCTGGCCAACGTCGCGCTCGTCGACGGCAAGTTCGAGCGGGTGCGCGAGTACGGCCGCCGCTACGTTGCCGTGGACTCGTCGAACCTCGCGGCATGGGCCTGGGTGCTCTGGGGTGCGTACGGTACCGGCCGCGTGGACGAAGCGCACGCTGCACGTGCACTGATGCGCAAGCGGTTCGCCAGCCTCGAGCAGCTCGCGGAACTCAATGCGCAGGACCTGCACTGGCTGGCCGTGGAGCGTGACTGGCCGTCGCTGGAACGGCTCGCGCGTGGCCTGATGCAGCAGGCACGGGAGGCGCGCCAGGAGGATCGCGCGCTGCGGTCATTGATGCTCTCGCTCACGATGCGCGGAAAGTTCGAGGCGGCGTGGCGTGCAAATGACTCTGTCGGCGCGCGCCGGCTGGTTGGACGCGACACCGCCGAACTCCGCCTCTGGCGCGGCGATGGTGCCCGGCAGCGCTACTTCGATCGTGCACTCTACCTTGGCGACACCGTGGGCGTGCGGCGCGCAATTCAGACTTATCGCGCAGTGTCCGGAGTGGACCGCTGGTTGATGAAGGATCGCCCGAACTGGAACCTCGTGCTCGATCACGTCGTCGCGGGTGATGCCAAGGCCGCGCGCGCGCAATTCGACGCATATCGTGCCGCATCGGCGCGGGAGAAGGGCGCCGGTGCCCTCGCGCCCGTTGGCTCGGCGTTCATGCAATCCATCGAAGGGTTGGTGCTTGTCGCCGAGGCGCGTGCACGCGAGGCGCTCCGTGTGCTGGCGCCAGTGATGGCTGATGCCGCACGCGTCCCCACGCCCGAGACCTACACTGTGGGCCGTGCCTGGCTCGCCGCCGGCGAGCGTGACTCGGCACGCGTCTGGCTCACGCGCGTCACTGGTACGCAGGACCCGCGTCGCGCGTGGACCGAGGGCATGTACCGTGCGCCGGCGCTTCAGCTCCTCTGCGGCATTGCTGACACCGAATTACAGCGTCAGGAGTCATGCGGCGCCATCGTGCGCGAATGGCAGGATGCCGACGACATCGCGCAGCCGATCGTGACCCGCGCCCGCGCACGGCTCCGCAGCTAGCGACCCGTAGCGGAACGCCCATGCAACGGTCGTCGTCCACTGGAACGGCAGGCCGATACTGTGGCTTGGCCCTGTACGGCATAGTTTTATCCGGACTTGAGTCCTGCAGCCGTCTGCCTGTCCGTCCCGTGCGGTCAGGCGATCCGTGCGCCGCGCCGCGTGCACCGATCAGCGCGCAATGAACGCGGCGCGCATGAGGATGGACATGCTTCCGTCGTCGCTCACCGTGACGCTCGCAATCACGATCCTTGGACTGCTGACCGTCGCCGCGTTTCTGTGGGCATGGCGGAAGGGACAGTTCGATCGTATCAGTGACCAGGCCCTGCTCGCCATGGACGACGACGACTTCAATGTCGCGCGCCCCTGGGAGACAATTGCCCAGCGTACCGAGCGAGTACAGGCGCATGGTCCGTCCCGACTGCCCGCGGTACCGGGTATCTGGGGTGGCGCGAGGTGACGGCCACGCTCTCCCCGCACGTCGTGGAACTGACGACATCGATCACCGACATGGAGAACCTCGACATCCGCCTCCGCGCGGATGCATCGAGCAGGCAGGTGGCGCTTCGCGCCATCTCCTTTTCCGTGATCTGGCTGATCATCGGTTCCGCCTTTGGACTCATGGCCAGCTTCAAGCTGCACATGCCGGACTGGCTGGTGAGCAGCCCGGTGCTGACCTTCGGCCGCATTCGCAGCGCACACCTCAACGCCATGGCCTACGGCTGGGCCAGCAGCGCCATGCTCGGCGTGAGCGTCTGGATCATCCCGCGCCTCGTGCACACCGAGCTGCGCGTACCCAAGGCCGCTGAAGCTGGACTTTATATCTGGAACATCGGCATGGTCCTGGGCATCGTCGGGATTCTTGCCGGCTACAGCGACGGTCTGGAATGGCTGGAAATGCCGCGCTACTGGGCCGACCCGTTCTTCGTGATCGGCGGCGGGCTGGTGGGACTGAGCCTGCTCTCGACGATCGCGATGCGCGAAGTTGAGCATCTGTATGTCAGCGTGTGGTACATCCTCGCGGCGTTCATCTGGTTCCCGATCATCTTCGTGATTGGTAACTGGCCCACGTTCAGCGGCGTGGAAAGCGCGGCGGTGAACTGGTTCTACGCGCACAACGCCCTTGGACTCTGGCTCACGCCAGTCTGTCTCGCCGCTGCTTACTACTTCATCCCGAAGATCCTCGGCCGGCCGATCTACAGTTACCAGCTGTCGCTGCTGGGCTTCTGGACGCTCGGGTTCTTCTACTCGCTCAACGGCATGCATCACCTCATCGGCGGACCACTGCCGACGTGGATGATCACGACGTCGATCGTCGCCAGCGGCTTGATGATCATCCCCGTCATGGCCGTCGGCGTGAACCAGCACATGACGCTCAACAAGCGCTTCGGTGCGCTGCGCTACAGCCCCACGCTGCGCTTCATCGTCTTCGGCTCGGTAGCCTACACGCTGGTGTCGCTGCAGGGTGTGTTCATGGCGTTTCGCGAGGTGAACCGGCTCACGCACTTCACGCATGTCACGGTCGCGCACGCGCACCTTGGCCTGTACAGCTTCGTGACGATGATCATGTTCGGCAGCATCTACTACATCCTCCCGCGGCTGCTCGGCCGCGAGTGGGTGAGCGAGAAGCTCATCTCGTGGCACTTCTGGACCGTGGGCATCGGGCAGATCGTGTACCTCGTGCCGTTGACCGTCGCCGGCATGGTCCAGGGCGTCGCGATGGCTGACCCCACCAGCACCTGGGAGCAGGTGGTAAAGGCCATGCTGCCCGGGCTCATCGGCCGGTCGGTGGGCGGCACACTGCTCACCATCGGGCATTGCGTGTTCGCGTATCACGTCTGGCTCATGTTCCGCGGCGCACGGTCTCGTCAGGGATTACCGCCGTTTCACGAAGTCGCGCCGATCATCACGCGTCGGACCAAGGCGTCGTTCGTTTCCGGAGGTGCCGCATGACGCGCATCTGGCTGCTGATCACCGGCGTGCTCGCAATCATCGTCTTCGCGACGTCGCTGCTGGTGGTGATTCCCAATACCATGATCGGCCAGGTGCGCGTGCCGTCGCAGCTGGCGCCGTACACCGGGCAGCAGGCACGCGGTCGTGCGGTGTATGTCGCGCAGGGCTGCGTGTACTGCCACTCGCAGCAGGTGCGCGATCCCGTGTACACGTCCGACAAGGACCGCGGCTGGGGTCCGCGCGCCACGGTGCCGTCAGACTACGTGTACGACAAGCCCCACCAGCTGGGCACCATGCGCACCGGGCCTGACCTGATCAATATCGGCGTGCGCCAGCCAAGCGATCAGTGGCACCACACGCACCTGTTCAATCCGCGCTCGTTGATGCCCTGGTCCATCATGCCGGCCTTCCCGTATCTGTACGAGGTGCGTGACTCGTCGTCAATGAAGCCGGGTGAGGTGTTCTACAGCGTCGCCGGTGGCAAGCTGCCGACGGGCAAGGTGATCGTGCCGACGGCTGACGCCGATGCGTTGGTCGCATACCTCAAGTCGTTGAAGCGCACCTATCCCGTGCCGACCGGAAACGAGCCCGCAGCACGCTCGATCGGTGGGCGCAGCGAACACACGATGCCATGACCGATCCCACGTCGCGGGAACGGCAGGTGTTCGGCGCCGCTGAGCCGGATGTGGAGCAGATTCATCGCCAGATCGTGCGCGAGCTCGCCGATCCCGCCGAGGGCTACGAGCGCGTACCGGTGTTCGTGTGGGTGACCATCACCACGCTCGTGTTCTGGGCCGGCTGGTATGTCGGCGCACGCGGTGGCTCGTTCGACACACAGACACATGTCGAGTATGCGCAGGCCGGCCCGCCCGGCGCCGTCTCCGGTGACAGTGCACGCAAAGGTCCCGTCGATGCGATCGCCGAGGGCAAGCGCATCTTCGGCGCAAACTGCGCGGCATGCCATCAGTCCACCGGACTGGGAATCGCCGGCGCGTTTCCACCCGTCGTGGGCAGTGAGTGGGTCACCGGACCTGAGCAGACGGTCGTCCGCATCCTGCTGAACGGGTTGAATGGTCCGTTGAAGGTGAAGGGCGCGAATTACAACGCCGCGATGCCGGCGTGGAAGGAAGCACTCACCGATGACGACATCGCGCACGTGATCACCTACATCAGGCAGTGGAGTCCCAACGCGGCGCCTGCCGTGTCGGCCACCACCGTCGGTACGTTGCGAAAGCAGTACGAGTCGCGCAGCGGACCGTGGACCGAGGCCGAGTTGAAGGCGCTGGAATCGGCGCCGGCTGCGGCGGCCGTCACGACGACGACGACGACGCCATGACGACCTCCGAGCACGTCGTCATCACGCACCCCATGGCCCGCCGTCCGCCGGTGACGCCGGTGTACGCCTACTTCGCGACACCGTCCGATGTGAAGGTCGTGCTGCCGCCGCTGGCGCGACTCGGTGTGCCGCGCGACTTCATCGATGTCGTCGTCACGAAGACTGCCGCCGACCGCATGTATGCCGGCAAGCGCCGCGCGATGTGGCCGCTCTGGCGCTTCGCCTCGATTGGCGGATTGCTCGGACTTGGTGGCGGCGCAATCGTCGCGTTCGTCCTGATTGCGTGGCCCGGTTTTGCGGCTGCGGGCCCGTTTTCGTATGCGCTGCTCTTCACGCCAATGATCACCGTGGCTGTCGGTGGGTTGATCGGCGTCATCGCGTCGTTCCTCACGACGCGCAAGCCGTCCGACTGGCGCCTGCGCATTCCCCCGCCCGACAACCACGAGATACTCGTCGTCGTGCGCGCGCGCGGAGATGAGCAGGTGGGTCTCGTGCTGCAGGTGCTGCACGAGCAGGGCGGCAGCGGCGCGCAGGTCCTGCGTTGAAGCAGACGGCGCCCTGGCACGCCGCGCTTCGGATTCCAATCGCAGCGCTGCTGTTCCTGATTGCCGGCGCCGTGGTCTGGTTCCAGCGCGGTGACGATCACGTCGCGCTGGCGAACCGCATCTGGTTCGTCGGGCTCGTGCTCACGGCCGCCATTCCCACATGGCGAACCGTGCGCGACATGTTCGGTGGCGAGTTCGCCGCCGATGTCGTTGCCATTCTCGCGATCGTCTCGGCGGCCTTTCTCTACCAGCCGTTTGCAGGGCTCGTCGTCGTGATCATGCTCACCGGTGGTGCCGCGCTCGAGCGATATGCCGAGGGGCGCGCTGGTGCCGCCGTGGCCGCGCTGGAGCAGGCCGCGCCGCGTCAGGCGCATGTGCGCGATGCAGCGGGCGGCGTGCGCGACGTGCCGGCGGAATCGGTGAAGGTGGGTGACCTGCTCCTCGTGCGTCCCGGCGAACTCGTGCCATGCGATGGCGTGATCGTCGAGGGTCGCAGTCATGTCGATGCGAGTGCGATCACCGGCGAACCGCTCGCCGTGCCTGTGACCGTCGGCTCGACGGTGCTGTCAGGCAGCTCCAATGTCGACGGACCGCTGACCATGAAGGCCACGGCGATCGCCGGCGAGAGCCAGTACCTGCGCATCGTGGAGCTGGTGCGCAACGCGCAGGGAAGCAAGGCGCCGTTGCAGCGTATCGCCGACAGGGCGGCCGTCTGGTTCACGCCGGTGACGCTGATCATCTGCGCAGTCACCTACGCGATCACGCGCGACACCGATCGCGTGCTGTCGGTGCTGATGGTCGCCACGCCCTGTCCGCTGATCCTCGCGACGCCGATTGCCATCATCGGTGGCATCAACCGCTGCGCGCGTCGGCAGATCATCATCCGTACCGGCGGTGCGATGGAAGCGCTGGCCAACGTGACGACGGCCGTCTTCGACAAGACCGGCACGCTCACGCGCGGACAGCCGGCCGTGGAGCGCGTGCACACGCTGAATGGCTTCGACGAGCACAGCGTGCTGCGACTCGCTGCCGCGGTCGATTTCGGCAGCGGCCATCAGCTCGCGCGTCCACTGGTAAAGCATGCGGAGTCGCTGCTCGGCACATTACCGGTCGCGACCGAGGTGCGTGAAGTGCCCGGTCGCGGCATTTCGGGTCAGGTTGAGGGATCGCTCGTGCGCGTCGGGTCGCTGACCTGGTTGCGCGAGATGCTGCCAGCGGCAGCGTCGGGCCAGCTGGACACGCTGGACGGCAGCGGCGATGGCCTCCGCGCGTACGTCTCCATGGGCGACGTGCCGATCGGCACCATCGAGTTCGCCGATTCGCTGCGCGACGGGCTGCCAGGCTTCTTCCGTGACCTCGGCACGCTCGGCATCACCCGCACCGTGATGCTCAGCGGCGACCACACCAGCAACGTCGCTATCGTGGCGCAGGAACTTGGCATCACCGATGCGCGCGGCGATCTGCTGCCCGAGCACAAGGTGAGCATCGTGCGGGAATTCCAGGCCAAGGGCGAGCGCGTCGTGATGATTGGTGACGGCACGAACGACGCGCCGGCGCTGAGTACCGCCGAAGTCGGGATCGCGCTCGCCGGTCACGGTGGCGGCATCACGGCAGAGGCCGCGGATGTGGTACTGCTGGTGGACGATATTTCGCGGGTAGCCGATGCGTTGCGTGCGAGCAAGGATACGATGCGCATCGCGAAGCAGAGCATCGGCGTCGGGCTTGGGCTGAGCGCGGTGGGAATGGTGTTCGCGGCGCTCGGGTATCTCACGCCGACGATGGGGGCGCTGGGGCAGGAGGTCATCGATGTGGCGGTGATCCTGAATGCGTTGCGGGCGGCGTCTGGGAGACGCTGACGTCGCACCCAGGTCAGTTGATACGGTGCTGATGGAGCGGTAGTTGTCGGTGATGGGTGTCTCCTTCCTCGTGCGCAGGCTGCGCGCGCCCGCGTGCGACACGAGCACACCTCAGGCGCCGTACGCGCGTCGAGACACATCTGTGACGTGTTCGTCGCCGGCTCTTGAGAACCGAAGATTGTTTTTCGGTTGCGCCGATGCCGGGTCGTCATGTCGTCCCGGAATGTTCGGTCAGCCGGCATTGTGCAAATGTCGGCTTTGACTCGCTTTCTTCACCGGGCGTCGCGCCCGAAGGATGCACGAACAATGAAGGGAATTCATTACCGGATCGCAGGAACCGTGGTTGCAGGTGCGCTTGCATCCGTGCTCGCTGGATGCTCCGACAGCAGCGATGACGTCATCGGCGGCAAGTCGACGGCCATTGCGCTCAGCAACCGGTCCGTGACGCCGAACCTCGTCAAGAGCCTCGTCGCCGGCGTCGACATCTACAGCGTCATCAGCAGTGACGACGTGCTGCCGGAGTCGCCGTCGTTCGTGTTCGGTGGCTCGGCCGACGGTGCGGGCCTGATCAAGAACAGCGATGGCACGTTCACGCTGCTCACCAACCACGAAGACAATTTCGCGATTTCGCGCGTGACGCTCGATGCGGCATTCAAGCCGATGCGTGGCGAGTACGTCGTCAATTCCACCGCCGGCAAGTATCGCCTTTGCTCGGCCACGCTCGTCACGCCGGCCGTGCATGGCTTTGGCCCGGTGTTTCTCTCCGCCGGCGAGAGCAATGAGGAGTCGCAGATCCTCGCCGTCAATCCAACCGGACTGCCGAACACGCCAACGTACGTGACCGGCCTCGGACGCTGGAACGCCGAGAATGCCGTGCCGCTGCCGTTGGTGGCCTTTCCGAATCGGACCGTCGTGATGATTGGTGACGATGATTCGGGTGCCGAAGGTGGTCAGGTGGCGATGTACATCTCGAGTGTCGTGGGTGATTTGGACGGCGGCAAGCTGTACACCATGGCGCGCACCAACGACGTCACGCGCGAGCGCGACATGGTCGCGGGGCAGAGTTACCCGGTGGCGTTCCGCGAGATCGTGAACCACAAGACGCTGACTGGCCGGCAGATCAATCAGGCCACGGCCACGGTGAAGTCGATCCAGTTCGGTCGTGTCGAGGACATCGACTACCGCAAGGGTGGCACCGGCCGCGAAGTGTACTTCGCAGTGACTGGTCAGAACAACACGGGTGTGAATGCCAGTAGCGACCGCACCAAGTACGGCCGTGTGTATCGCCTGACGCTCGATGCCGCGGACCCGCTCAAGGGTACACTCGAGCTGGTGCTCGACGGCGACGATCGGACAGGCCCCGCCGCGCTCTTCCAGAACCCCGACAACATCGTCGTCGGTACCGACCATCTGTATGTGCAGGAGGATGACAATGGGTACGGTGACGAGGCGCATGACGCCTACGTCTATCAGTACAACATCGCGTCGAAGGTACTGCGTCCCGTGCTGCAGCTGGATCATCGCCGCACGCAGGCCGATGCCGCGACGTACAACAGCACCGGCGCGCGTCCCGAGGGCAAGGCAGGCTGGGAGTACGGCGCGATGATCGACGTCTCGACGGAGACGGGCAACGCAAACACGTTCATGTTGTCGCTGCAGCCGCATTCGTGGCGCGGCGCGAAGTACGTCGGTGTGGACGGCGGCACGCTGCGTCCGACCGAGAACCAGGCCAGCATGATGGTGCTGGTGAAGGGGCTTCCGCGCTGATGCTGCAGCACGTCGTTCGGCGGGTCGTGGCGTTCGTGCCGCGGCCCGCTGTCGCATGCGCGCTGCGCGGTATGATCCCGCTGCTGCTTGCAGCGTGCCATGCGGGTGACACCCCGCCGGCGCGTTCCGATGTGGCGGTGCCACTGGCCTCGCCGGCTGCGATCGCGGCGCGCGACAGCTGGGTGGCCGGCATCGACACGTTGCGGCTTCGGGTACTGCAGCTCGACTCGGCCACGACACGTCTTGCGTCAGATCCGACGCCGGCGTCGGCGGCGAGTGCACAGCTGCACTTTCGTGATGCGAGACTGGCGTTCAAGCGGATCGAGTTCCTTGCGGCGTATTACGAACCGTCGACCACGCGGGCCATGAATGGTCCGGCGCTGCCGCGGGTCGACGATGAGGAAGGTCCGGAAGCCGTGTTCCCGCCGGAGGGTTTTCAGGTCATCGAGGAACTGCTCTTCCCCGAGCCTGACTCGCTGGACCGGCAGCAGGTCGTGAACGAGACGCGCAACCTGCTCGCATACGTCACGCGTCTGCGCACCACGGCTTCTGGGCAGACGATTACGGATGACAGGCTGTGGGACGCCGCGAAGATCGAGGTGGCGCGTGTCGTCACGCTCGGCATCACCGGGTTCGACTCGCCGATCGCGCTCCTGTCGCTGCGCGAGTCGGCCGCGGCGCTCGACGGTATGCGGGTGGCGCTGCGCGGCTATCGTGGCGCCATGGATGCGCCATCGTGGTCTGCGCTGGACGCCGCGTTCCTGTCGGCTATGTCGATGCTGCATGATGCAGAATCGTTCGATCGTTTCGATCGGCTCAAGTTCATCACTGCGGCTGCGAACCCGTTGGCGAAGGTGCTGGGCCGTTCGCGGACGCAGCTCGGGATCGGTATTCCCGAAGAGCGTCGCGGCTGGCGTGTGGAAGCAGTCACACTGTTCGATGCCAACGCGTTCGACGCGCACGCATTCGCGTCCCCGCACACCGGGCGTGCCACGTCCGACCGGGTGGCGCTCGGCCGCGCGCTGTTCTTCGAGACGGCACTCTCCGACGACGGTACGGTCACCTGTGCAAGCTGTCACGATCCCGCGATAGCATTCACCGACGGTCTGGTGCGGTCCGCGTCGCGATCGGGGACGCGGTCGCTGCGCAATGCGCCTACGATCATCAATGCGGGTCTGCAGGTCGGGTCATTCTATGACCTTCGCACCACCTATCTCGAGGACCAGATCAGCGACGTGGTGCGCAATCCGGAGGAGATGCATGGCAGCATCGATGCAGCGGCGGTGCGTCTGTCGCGCGACTCGTCGTACCGCCGACGCTTCGCGAACGCATTCCCCGATGATCGCGGCTCGGCGATGCAGGGCCGGAACATCCGCTTCGCAATTGCCGCCTACATCCGCTCGTTGCAGGCGTTGAACTCTCGCGTCGATCGTGCGTTACGGGGTGATACCGCGGTGTTGTCGGTCGTCGAGCGACAGGGATTGAACCTCTTCATGGGCAAGGCGAAGTGTGGCACCTGCCATTTCGCACCGCTCTTCAACGGCACCGTGCCGCCATCGTACCAGGAGAGCGAGGTGGAGGTGCTGGGCGTGCCGGCGACGGCGGTGGTCCGACGCGCGCGCGTGGATCCGGACAGCGGGCGATTTGCCGTGACCCGCAGCGCACCGCACCTGCATGCGTTCAAGACGCCCAGTGTCCGGAACGTCGCCCTCACCGCGCCCTACATGCACAACGGCGTCTATCGCACCCTCGATGCAGTGGTCGACTTCTACAATCGTGGCGGTGGTGCCGGCATCGGCATCCAGCTCGAGAACCAGACGCTGCCCCCCGAGCCCCTGCGGCTCACGGCGCGGGAGCGTCGTGCGCTGGTGCGTTTCATGGAGGCGCTGACGGACACGGTCCCGCAGGTCATGACGCGCGAGGTGGAGGCGTATCGGGCGCGGATGAAGGGGCAGGTGGCTGCTCGGCGGTGACGTGGCGTGCCACGTCACGACGGCGTTGTGGCGGAGCGGTTTGCCAGGCATGCGTGACTTGCGTGCTGAATTCGGAGGATTCGGGGCGTATGATTGAAGCGCAGGGTTCGTTGGGTTAGGTTCGTGGTCTGTCGATGTCGGTTGCCGGAACGGTGGCTGGCAGTGACGGGACGTAGCGCAGCCCGGTAGCGCACCTGAATGGGGTTCAGGGGGTCGCAGGTTCGAATCCTGTCGTCCCGATGTAAGTTTAGTTGTTGTGGTTCATTGAGTTACGGCCCCTTGAATCTCCGCGATTCAAGGGGCCGGTGCCGTTTTTGGGTTCCGTTTCGTCCCCGATTGTGTCCTCATCGGGTCGCGAGTTCGAGAGTGAGTTTCTGCAGCTAGTCGGGCGTACTGGGCCGGTTTGGCGCACCCGTCGCCGGGAAGGTGGTCCGCACGTGCAGCATGCCGGACTGCGCCTCCTGTTCGAGATGGAGTGCGGCCTGATCGAAGTAGGTCAACTGGAGCGTATCATCGCGGTAATCGCGCTGCAGGTCGCCGGCGACGTCCACCGCGCCGTGTTCGGGAAGAGTCGAACTGCCGCCGCGGTCGGGCTGGGGCGGGCAGCTGCTGTGGTGTGTCGGCTATGGGCGAGCGATAGCCTGATCACCACGCGCGCATGTGCCGGGTGTCGTTCCCACGTTCATTCCGCCGTGCCGCACTAGCCTCCTGCGAAGGACCAGAAGATCGCAGTGCCGCAGCGATTGCCTTCGCGCCGATATCCAGCCGGCACGTCGCGGGGCGACCGGTAGAACTCCAGCGCGACGACATCCTGCGCCGGCAGCGCGGCAAGCTGTGCGAGCCCGGCTCGCCGCCCGTCGAGATACACCTTCACCAGACATTGGAGCGGCGTGCCATCGTCAGCACCTCCTGCTGGCATCATCGGCAGCTCTGCGCCCGCGCGCCATTCGCGTGCGAGATCCGGATCTCCCTCCGCAGGCACGCCCGGGACGTCAGGAGGCACATCGATGAGCGTCACGCCGTCGACGCCCTGCAGTAGATGCAATGCAGTTCGAGACGACGTGCGGCCGAGCGCAGCTGAATCCAAGAATATGCCAGGGCCACTGCGTCGTCGCATGGTGAAGCCAGATCGATGCGCGATGTCTTGCGCAGGTGTTCGCCGATGGTCTCGCGTGCGCTCTGTTTGTGCGCTCGTGGTGCGCTCGACGTCAGTTGGTGATGCCACATTAGGACGATCATCACTTAACTCCGTGGTGGGCGAGAGTACCTGAATCGTGCCGCCCACTTCACGGTACCCGAGGAGTGATCGTTCGACGCGTCCCGGCACGCGCATGTACGTCGGCATTCTGATTGTCCATGCCGCCACGATCCAGCGCCCGTCTGTCAACAGGCGGAATGCCACCTCACCTCCGGCATCGGGACGACGACCCTCGAAGAGACGGTCGGTATTCACGTACTGGAAGTCGATCCGTCGAAGCTCACCAGTTACGACATCGATAAATGCGGTGCCAGCAACTTCCGGGAGAGACCTCTTTCGGACCGGCGTGAACCGAAGTTCCGCGAGTGATGAATCAGTCGCTGATGGCGGTGCTTCAAAGCAGTGCGTCAGAAGAAATCCATCCGACAGCAGGACGGTCTCGTCTGGTGCGAAATATTGCAGACCTCCCGTTGGATCTCGCTGCACATAGCCCCGCGCGACAAGACTGTCGGGGTGCGCAGCAAAGAACGGGCGACCGGTCCCGGGACCTTCTCGGACCGACCGTTCGCCGCGGCGGACGCGGTTGCGAGACAAGTCACGCTCAAACATGCTGACGTGTAGCGCTTCGTCGCCCGGTCGGGTGCCCGCAACTGCGGTCGCGGCCCGCAGCGCGAGGGTCATCTGCTCCCAGAGTACGGCGACACGGCTATTCCCCACCGGCTCGCTGGCACATGTAAGCGCATCTGCGGATACTTGGACGGCAGGCAGACGGAACTGGGTGCTGGTGGTTGTGACGGTGACGAAGACCGTCTGGCCGACATCAACGCGCACGGCAGGTGCACGGGCAGGGATCATTCCGATGCGGCGTACTGCAGTCGCCCACGGGCCACTCCCTGTCAGCGCGAGAGCAACGCGTCCCTGATCATTCGTGACGCCGAACACCCGCGCGCCAGACACCTGATCCACGGCACTGACGAGCGCGCCGCGTACGCCGGATTGGAGTACAGAATCGCGCACGTCAACGACGAGATGCTGCGCCGACACTGCTTCTGCCATGCAGAGGGTCGCGGCCGCGATCCAGAGCGCCGTCGCAAGAACAGACAGCCGTCGGGTCGTCGCGTGGCCGAACGGTCGGTCGCTGCCCGATGTCTCGGGGGCGCAGGGGCGTGCCGCGGAAATCACACAGGTTCCGCCTACGCCGCCGGGGGGGGAGTCGACGCATTGACGTCGTGTCAGCATGCTGCCTCAGATGACAGTGCACTTGCACGAGCTGAGAGTATTGCCCGGTCATGCGGTGGGCGCCACCGAAAGATACCGCAGCGCTGGTCATCGCGTTTCGCGAAGACTCGAGGCGAGTCAACCGACGGGGTAGGAGAGAGGGCGGGCCTCCGTGGCGCCGCGTCGCCCTGGATCGATTCCAGCGGGGCGAAGAGTCAGCGCGACCGGAGTGCGAATGATTGGGCGGTGGCAGGGCACCGGCGGGCACGCCCCGAAGTCGTTGGGAAGATCGCGGGCATGATCGACACCGAATGCCCGCAATCTGTCACGAGGGCTCGGGTGTGACCGCGCGTGCACAACGTCACTCGGCGGAGTCTCGCGCGGCGCGTGAATGGCATCGCCGAGGCGGATGCCGAAGGTGCGCACGGTGGCCTCGCTGGATGATCGCTCAGCGGCCCGCGCCGCGCCTCCGGGCGTAGGGCGCTCGCGGCGGTCGGAAATGGTCGCATCCTTGTCCGCCGTGCGGCCGAAGCCTATGCTCTCTGCATCGTCGGGGCTCGACCGTACTTGTGTGCCGTCATACGTGCGTCCTCGTTCAAGCCAGGGAGATGGAATGCTGCGTCTCGCCGCCAGTGTCACCACGTCGCTGTTGGTCATGATGTGCGCATCGCTGCCACTTCATGGTCAGTCCGCCGGCGTCGCACAGGTACGCGGCACTGTCTTCGACAGTCTGGCAATGTCGCCGTTGCGCGGCGCTCTCGTCCGCCTCGTGCGCGCCGATGATCCGTCAGTTGGGCTGAGCGCTGAAACGGACTCCCTTGGGGTGTTCGTGCACGACGGGGTTCGTTTCGGGGTATGGATTGCGTCGTTCTTGCATCCTGCACTGGACTCGTTGCGACTCGAGCCCCCGATTGCGCGAGTCGACATCGTTGAAGCCGGCGTGGTGCAGTTGGACTTGGGGACGCCATCGGGACGCGTGCTCGTCGTGAGAACGTGTGGTTCTGTGGGCACCGACTCGTCAGGGGTCGTCCACGGTACGGTCCGTGCCACGGACGATGAGGCGCCGCGGGCGGGCGCCATGGTCGAGGTCGAGTGGCCGGAATGGGTGTTGGCGAGTGGCGCAGTGCGCACGGAGCGAAAGCAAAGGCGCACCGTCACCGATTCTCTTGGTGTGTACCGCCTCTGCGGTGTCCCTGCGGGCAGTACCCTACGAGCGCGAAGCTGGAAGCAGACTGACAGCGCAGGCGTGATCGAACTGAAGGTGCCGGCGTCAGGCTATGCGGTGCAAGACTTCTTCATCGGCAGTGGTAGGGTGCGCCCACAGTCTCCGGTCGCGACTGCGCGTGGCAACAGCAGCGCGGTTTCGGCTGAACCGCGTGGCAGTGCGGTCGTGCGAGGGCGAATCACGACGGCTGCAGGCGCACCGCTGCCCGACGCATCGGTGCGCGTGCTCGGAAGTGGCAGCGTCGTACGGTCGAATGCAACGGGAGACTTTCGTGTGGAGGACGCGCTCGCCGGAACGCAGACCATCGAGGCTCGCGCCATCGGATATCTGCCGGCGCGTCGCACGGTTCGGCTGCGGAGTGACACCGCGCTCGATATCACCGTCTCCCTCAACACGCGGAACGTCGAACTCGATACGGTTCGTGTCGCTGCTGGTCGTGAGATCCCGTGGGACGTTCGGGGCATCGAGCGGCGCTGGCGCACGGGACTTGGAAAATTCATCGACGGAAGAACGGCCGCTATGCGCGCGACGCTGTACGCATCCGACGCGCTGCGCGGCATGCCCGGCGTTTTCGTGCGGATGGAAGGCCAGCAGTTTGGCAATCAGATCTACCTCCGCGACAATGGTGGCAGAGAGTGTCGAGCGCAGCTGTGGGTTGACGGCATGCGATTCGGGCCGGCGACCGGGGTTGGCGGGCCAAACCGCCGCGGACGTTCCGTCATGGACGAGACCGGAGTGACCTTGGACGAGCGGGTCACAATTCAGGATGTCGCCGCCATTGAAGTGTACAATCGTCCGACTGTCGTGCCGCCGGAGTACATGACGATGACGAATGACTGCGGTGTCGTCGCGGTGTGGACGAAGTCTGGCACGGAGAACGTACCGATCCTGCCGCCGAAGTCGGCACGCTGACTGCGCGCGACGGGCGCGGCTCGTGATCGGAGCGTGAGCGGGCGATGCGCTTCGGCGACCGGCGGTGCGTTGGCATGCGCGCGAGCAGTCCGTCGAGCAGTCCGTGACTAGCAGTCCGTGACAGTGCACTCATTACGCATCAAAGATGACTGCTGTGCAATTCGGTGACAGTCGGGCGCAGGAGCCTGCGGGATTTCAGGCGGTTTGCTGCGTTGAATCGATGTGAGCCACTCGGTAGGCGCGTGTCACCGAAAAAACGAAACGATGCAATGAGTGCACTGTCACCGACATTCACTGTCACCGACATTCACCGAAATTCCTGCTCGGCCCCGACGAATCGCGCGAGTCCGAGCGGAATCACGCGCCAGCGCACGCCCGTCAGTGGCCTACGGTCACGGCGAGGGCGCTCGTGAGGTCGGCGTGCTCGAAGGCTGACGCCATGCGCTCGATCTCGCGAGCGGTGGCGCCCTGCTGTGTCGCGACGCTGCGCCAGGTCGCGACGACGTCCGCCACGGCCCGCGCCATCGCGCGTGCCTCGGCGCGACTCAGGTCGAACTCCGCCGCTGACTTCAGCGCGAGGTCCAGCGACGCCGTGCGATCCTCGTCGAAGCCAAGCGCCGTCGAGAGGACGCGGGGCTTCAGGTCGACGGGGACGGGATTCAGGTCATACGCCGGCGAGAGCCGCCACCCCTCGGAACCGTCGTAGAGGAAGCCGTGATTGCGCAGGTGGTCATCGGTGTTCGAGATCAACACCGTGAAGACCATGCGACGCCACAGTTCCCGCAGATCGGCACGGGCGACCGCGCCATGCCGCCGGATGGCATCCGCGATTTCGGGATAGCTGCGGCTCTCGCCATCGCCGGCGCCGAGCAGACTCATCGCCGACAGGTAGGGCACGCGCTGCGTGACGCCACCCACGACGGTACGGTCGAAGCGCGGCAGCAACAGCACCTCCCGACCCGCGATGGTCTCGAGGCGATGCCGCGCGGTGTCGATGCCGGCCGCCTGCGCCATTGTGAGCGCGATGGATTCCCAGACCACCACGCGATAGTCATCGTCGTCGTCGCGCTTCGGGAACTTGGCGATCAGAAGTGCACCGCTGGCGTCACGCACCGAGGCCTTCGGTCGTGCGCCACCGAGGGAGGAGCCGGGCGCCAACAGCAAGCGCAGGTCCTCCGCGGAATCTTCGCCAGCAAGGAAGCGCTCACTGGCGTCAAGGAGACGCGGGAGCTCGACCAGCGGCGGAACGCCCGTGCCTTCGGGGGCGACGAAGGGGCCGTCGACCGCCGCAGTGAAGCGCAGGGCTCCCTGCCGGACGCTATCCGTGACGCCGAGCAGGAAATCGATCTCGCGGAGCGTGCGCGGCGTCCGCCCTTCATCTCGCGCGCGCAGCCGCTCATCACGTCGGAGTAATGTTTGGCCCCAGCGATCCGGTGCCGAATCGCCCATCGGACCAAAGAGCGCGCGACCCGGCAGGGTGTAGTGCGGCGCCGTTGAGAGGGTCAGGGCCGGCTCGAGCGCAAAGCTGTCCGGCGCATGCACCCACGAAGGATCGTAGACGAGCGTGGAGGTCTCGACGCGCCCGCGCGCTGCCGTGACGTACAGCCGTCCGACCAGGCGCGTGATTCCTCCGATCTCAAGGTGCACGAGGGCAGCCGGATCACTCATGGCCACGCTCCGGATCGGTCGTCGCGGGACGGTCGGCCGTGGACGTCTCGAGCGGAGCGGGCCTCAGCACTGGGGGGCGGGCGCGCCGGACACGCGTCGGCAGCCGCTCCTCCTCAAGCGCCAACCCCACGCTGTCCGACGGCGGCGCGGCGACTCCCCCAAGGCGCTCCACGAGGCCTAGCGCAAAGAGCACGGCTGCGACAGTGCCGACGGCCACGCCAGGGTCGCCTCGCTCCACCCGCGCCACCGTCTGCCGTGTGGTGAGCGCGCGCTCCGCAACGACATCGAGTGGAAGGCGCCGGCGCCGACGCGCGGCACTGATGTCCGTGCCAAGTCGGAGCAAGGCGCGGCGAGCGGCGAGCGGAAGTGTAGATTGCGGAGGCGTCATAATGTTATTGTGAAAGCACCGTAAAACGCTAACAGTTACCCCATGATGACGCAAGAAGAGACAGAATTCCTCCGCGGCCCGACGGAGCTCTCGTGGCTGATGACGCCGGGCGCGGCGCCTCGCGGGGGCCGTTCAGGGTCCGTTCCGAGCACGGGTTCCGATGTTTCATGCGCGTTTGCGCGGACGTCATTCGCGTCCGCGCAAAATCCGAGGCGTTGCAGGACAACGACTTACGCGTTTCGGTGCCGACCTGTTTGTAACCCACTCGCATGGGGTTCAAGGGGTCGCAGGTTCGAATCCTGTCGTCCCGATGGGGTAAGTTGTTGTTTCACAAGAACTTATGTTACTTTCCCGGTCCGGCCACACGCGATGTGCTCGGGCCGGGGGTGCGTCTGGGGTACGCTTCTCCGCACGAGGTCGTGGTACGGTCGGGCCATGGCCGCGTCGTCGCCGCCCTACATTTCACGACATGTTCGACGACGTCGCCCTTGTCCGCCAGATCGGCCACGCGCTCCGCAGTGGTCGCCGCGCGAAGAGTCTGTCCTTCGTGGCGCTCGCTGACGCCGCAATGGTGAGCGGAGTTTTGGCCGCAAACATCCCCATCGCTGGCCAATATATCGCGGATGGATTGCGTTACGCTGCGCGGGCAAACTTTACGATTTTCGGTGTTATGTATGCCCTCGACTGGAAGTGGCAAGAAGCGTTCTATGACCGCCAGGCGTGCGATGGGGTTGTTTGTATGAGCTTGCAGCAGTACGCCGGCGCGGATGCCGAGCGAATCATCAACAATGCGGACTCGCACGTCGGATCAACGAAGAGCATACGGGTGACACAGGAATTGACGCCTGTGCAATCGCTTGCGGCCCTTGCACTCAGATGAGACGCGGTCTCGTTCCCGTCGTGCTGTGTGGTGTGTTACTGAGCTGCGCTGCGCCGAATGCGTCGGAGCGTGATTCTGTTGCGGTCGATGCGGTGCGCCCTCGGTGGACCGCGAGCGTGTCCGGACCATCGACCGCACTCCGCATGGCGGCGTTGACCACCGCAGTGGCAATCGTTGGCGGCAGCACGTTCGTGGCGGGACTCGATCTTCGCACTGGGCGCCAGTTGTGGACGCTTCCGGTGCCGTTCCTGATCCCGTACGCGGGCGTGGCAGTTGTGAATGATCAACTTGCCGCGGTTGTCAGCGGGGACGGTTTCGTCAGCTTTAACCCGACGACCGGCGCGGTGGTCGCGCAGTGGCAAAGTCCGAGGCTGTCGAACTTTCCTAGTCAAACGACGCCGCAAATCCTCTCGAATGGGCGTATTGTCTTTGCCTCACACGCACGGCAACTGATCGCGCTCGATGCCGCCACGGGGCGGCTCGACACCCTCGTCACGCTCCCCGGTGACTCCGCGCGGTCCAGTTCCGTCTCCGCGCTGACGGCATTTGGCGACACGCTGTACGCACCGGTTGCCACTGATTCGCGACGTGGCGCTGCCTTCCGGACAACGGTCCTTTATCGATTTGCAGTGGCGTCGCGACAATTGGATTCGCTCGTACGCGAGACGTCTGATTCTTCCTCGCTAACGCGATGGATGCGCAGCACCCTTGGGCTGCTCGTGTCGGCAACCGACTACGGCGATCCTAGCTGGTTAGGGTTTGATCGCAAAACCGGCGAGCGTCGCTGGAAAGTTCCAGCGCGTGCGGGGTCGCTCGGCCCCTCGTCACAGGCCGCGGTCGTGGGTGACACCATGTTCGCAGGCGGCAATGACGGCCGCGGCTATGTGTTTTTGACCTCCTCAGGTAACCTCATTCGGACATTTGCGATTCCTGACGGGCTTGTTGCCGGGGTTGCTGCCTGCGGGACTCGCGTTTTTGTGAACGTGATTGGCGAATTGATTGTGGTCGGGCGCGACGGCCGGTCGCGCGCCAAAGTTGAAGGATTGGTCGACGGTGTTGACGTGTTGACTGGCGGATTCGCCGTCGCGCATGGGACCGCAGTGATCGGTGGGGGCGATGGAAAGTGGTATGCTTTTGACTGTACGTGATGCGTGACTTGAGCGTCTAGCCGCCTGCGTCGCCATGAGTGAACCGCCTCGAGTTTCGAGGAGGCTCCCGCCTTTGAGAGTCTGGGAGCATGACAAAGAGCATTGGGGTGAGCACGCGTCCACCGAAGCCAGTTTCGGCCGAGGTGCGCGAGCGAGCGGTCCGCCTGGTGGCGGAGCAGCAGCCGGCGCATGCGACGCAGTCGGCCGCGTTCCGGTCGATTGCGGAGCAGATCGTTGTTCGCCGGAGACCCTGTGGCTGTGGGTGCGTCGGGCGGAGCGTGATGCCGGCCAGCGGCCTGGCGTGACGACGAACGAGCGCGCGCGGCTGACCGCGTTGGAGCGCGAGCATCGCGAGTTGAAGCGTGCCAATGAGATCCTGCGCAGGGCCAGCGCGTTTTTCGCGCCAGCGGAGCTCGACCGCTCCACGCAGTGCCCCATGCCATCATGTACGCCTTCATCGATGCACGTCGGACGGACGACGGGGTCGAGCCGATTTGCCGAGTTTTGGAGATCGCACCTTCGACCTACTACTTGTACCGTCAACGCCATGCCGATGCGACGCGCCACTAGGTGCGGGCGCAGCGCGACGCCATCCTGCAGGACGACATCGCGCGCACCTACCGCGACAACCATGACGTCTACGGTGTGCGTAAGGTCTGGCGGCAGCTGCAGCGCGACGGCACCAGTGTGGCGCGCACAGTGCCGCGCCTGATGCGCGTGGCAGGGCTGCAGGGTGTGGTGCGCGGTGCACGGATGCGCGTACCGCTTTCACGTCCGCACAAAATCCGAGTCGTTGCAGGACAACGACTTACGCGTTTCGGTGTCGACCTGTTTGTAACCCACTCGCATGGGGTTCAGGGGGTCGCAGGTTTGAATCCTGTCGTCCCGCGCCTTCAGTTCAAAGGTTTCGTCCAGTTGGGTGTCTGTCACATTCATCAACGCGTCGCGAGCGCTCGCCGCTGCGTCGCGGAGTGCTGAAAGCAGTTCCGAACTCGTGTGCAGCTTTTTGCTTGGCGCAGGGCTCGTTGGCGCCACATCGAGTTCATTCGCCGTGACCATGCTGCTTACCCAACGTGGCATGATCGCGACGAGCTCGGCCAAATTACCCAATGACATCGACTTGTCATGCGGTCGCCATTCGTAGTGACCGGAAGGCACCTGCTCGAGGGCGCGCCGCGAGCGCACCACCTCACGCTCGAGCTATTGATGTAACAGTTTAGCGATCTGTATGCGCGGCTCTCACACGTGAATTGTTGTGGTTGACGTGACACATCAGACCGCTCTCGGCCATCGACTTCGCAAAGGCGCCCCACGCCGCCCAGTCCGCCGGAATGCGGGGCGCAGAAATTGATTCCGGCAAACGTACGGACGCCACGGTGCGCATGCGGCTGGCGGGCATGC